>WNFM01207307.1_pt2 | contig 28262 bp, 33 predicted proteins | sample 5400271 | NCBI WGS metagenome assembly WNFM01 (sample SAMN13153352, study PRJNA577476) | soil metagenome | isolation source: 60 cm saprolite on Douglas fir-dominated hillslope | place: USA:California | collected 2013-09-17 | reverse complement strand
TACGCCCACTTCCCGACCAGCGGGCTGATCTCGGTCGTCGCCGCGCTGAAGGACGGAAAACGCGCCGAGGTCGCGACCGCGGGGCGCGAGGGAATGGCCGGCCTGCCGCTCTTCCTCGGCTCACGGACCAGCCTCTACGAGGTCGTCTCGCAGGTGTCAGGCGCCGGCCTCCGGCTCGAAGCGGAGGCGTTCCTGGAAGAGGTCGCGCGATCCGCGAGCCTCCGCGTGCGGCTCCTCCGCTACAGCGAGCTCCGCATGGCGATGCTGGGGCAGACCGCGGCGTGCAATGCGGCGCATCCGATCCGCGCGCGGCTCGCGCGGTGGCTGCTCATCAGCCACGACTCGGTCGACGGCGACATGTTCGTCCTGACGCACGAGTTCCTGTCGCACATGCTCGGCGCCGAGCGGCCGAGCGTCACGGTCGCCGCCGGCCTGCTGCAGAAGACCGGCGCGGTCACGTACAAGCGCGGCGAGGTGGCATCGTGCGGCGGGAGACCGAGCGGCTCATGGGTGGATCGGGGAACTAAGCCAGCGCGTCCTTGTTCCCCTGCTCTGTCAGGTCGCTGACAGACGCCGCCTCGGTCGACATCTACTTTTCCTTTCGGGTCGTAATGAGCGCTCGTCATTCGATCCAGGCAGGGGGAAGCGGAATGGTCATCAACTGGACCCGGCTCCTCGGATCGCCGCGCATCGTCGTCCACACCCAGGACCCGGCCCTGCCCCAGCTCGTCGCCCACGCCCTCGGCGACCACGTCGCCGACGTCGCGCTCGACCGGAGCGCGCGGCGCCACGACGGGGCAGGCGTCCACCTGGTCATCGTCGACCTCGAGGGCGCGCACTCCATCGAGACGCTTCGTGCGTACACCCAGGGTGGTACCGGCATCCCGGCGATCGTCGTCTCGCGAAGCGGCGACGCGCAGCCACGCCTCGCGGCGTTCGCGAACGGCGCGGACGACGTGATCACCATGCCGATCGCGGAGCCCGAGCTCGCCGCCCGGATCCGGGCATTGCTCCGCCGGGCCTACGGGCAGCGGCTCTCGTTCGTGCCGGCGGTGAAGGTCGGGGATCTCGAGGTCGACGTCATGGAGAATCGCGTGCGCTGCGGCACGGCCGTGCCGGATCTCACCAGCACCGAGCAGGCGATCCTGTTCGTCCTCGCGAAGAATGCCGGACACACCGTGAGCCGCGAGGCGATCCGCCGCGCGGTCTGGGGCGCCGTCGGCGCGCCGCCAAGCAACATCGTCGACCGCCACGTCCGATCGCTGCGCTCGAAGCTCGGCGACTCGTGGCGCGAGCCGCGGTACATCGCGACGGTCCGGCAGCACGGGTACCGGCTGGTGGCGGCGGCGTGACCGGCGATCCGATGAAGCTCGTGAAGTTCATGTGCGGCGCGACCGCGCACGCCACGGGCCGCAGCGACGCCGCTCTTACGATCCACGACGGCGCCTGGGCGTTCTGCCCGGCAGGCGCCGAGGCGAACGGTCATCAGTGGGCGCCGAGCGACGGGCTTCCGATCGCCGACGCGATGCGGTTCACGCCGCGCCAGCAGGCTTCGACGACGGCGCGGGACGCGATCGTCCCGGATCCGCCGCCTCCGGCGCCGGCGACCGCCAAGGGCAAAGCGAGGACCCACTGAGGCGACCTCGATCCGGCGATGGGGACGGCACAGTGCGTCCGCGCGTCCTGGTGATCGACGACGACGACGTCCTCTGCGACGCGATCCGGGAAGTGCTCGGCGACGAGTACGCGGTCGCCTCGGCGCGGCACGGCGCCGCTGCGCTCGACCTCATGAAGGTCCACGAGCCGGCGCTCATCCTCCTCGACCTGCGGATGCCGATCATGGACGGCTGGTCCTTCGTGCAGCAGTACGGTCGTGTCGCGACCGCACCCGCGCGCGTCGTCGTCATGAGCGCCGCGGGCGACCTCGCGCACATCGCGAGTCAGCTCGGTGCTGACGGGCATCTGAAGAAGCCGTTCGACCTGAACCAGCTGCACGCGCTCGTCGCTGCCGAGCTCGCGAAGCGACAGACCGCGCGTAACGAACTCGATCGCACTGACCGCTCGTCATCCGCGCCGTTGACCTGATCCGCACGCGACGTACCGTCTCTCACTGGGGAGGCGAACGCGATGGCGGGTCCACTGATCGAGTTCGTCTGCATCGCGGCGGCGCACCGGCCGCGCCACCAGGGCGAGCATCCGAGCACCGTCACCGTCCATGACGGGCGGTGGGCCTACTGCGACTCCCCCGCCGACGAGGGACATGACTGGGTGACGAGCGGCGGGGTCCCGCTCGACCGGCTCCGGCACTGGCCACCACACGACCGGATCGAGTCGCGCTCGGCCTGATCGCCCCGGCCGCATGTCGGTCCGGTAACGGAACGCGGCGCCAGACAACACGACCGAGACAGCGGCGTTCGAGGGCACGACCCGTGCTTCTGCGTGGCACCAGCAGGAGGGACCGTGAAGGAACGGCAGCGCAAGCGGAAGGGGCTCCCGGAGCGCGTCCTCGTGATCGAGGACGACGAGGACACCCGGAAGATGCTCGTCTCCGCCATCACCGACGAGGGCTTCGAGCCCATCCCCGCGCTCGATGGCGAGCACGCGCTCCGCACGGCGCTCGCGGTCGAGCCGAGCGCGATCGTCCTCGACCTCATGCTCCCCGAGACTGACGGCGAAGAGTTCGCGAACGAATACCACCGGCAGAGCAAGCTGAACGCGCCGATCGTCGTCGTGAGCGCGAAGCACGACGCCGCGGCGATCGGCAAACGCATCGGCGCTCGGGCGGTGTTCCCGAAGCCGCTCGACCTCGCCGCGTTCACCCTGGGCCTGCGGACCGCGATGCACCCGCGCCCGACCGCCCAGCTCCGCTAGATCGACCAGATCAGCTAGATCTCCAGCAGGTTCCCTTCGCGGGCCACGATCACTTCGAGGCCGTTCCCCGCGGCGCGCTGCGCGTCGACGCCGATGCGGTCGAGGGCATCGTCGGTGCGGTCGGGGTCGTGGTGATAGAGGATCAGCCGCTTCGCCTTCGCCCGCTTCGCGACGTCGAGCGCGGTCGCGACGGTGGAATGGCCCCACCCCGGCTTGAAGTCCGCGTCGAGGAACTGCCCGTCATGGATGAGCGCGTCGGCACCGGCCGCGAGCTCGATGACCGGATTCGGCTGGCCGCTGAATGGATCCTCGGTGTCCGTCGCGTACACGAGCGACCGGCCGTCGGCCTCGATGCGATACGCGAGTGCCGGCGCGGGGTGGAAGATCGTCGTCGCGCGCACCGTGTACGGGCCGACGGCGCGCGCCGAGCCGCTCTCGACCTCGTGCACCTCGAGCTGCGCCGGCAGGCCATCGAGGTCGACGGGGAAGAACGGGTCGTCCATGCCGAGACCGAGGAGCTCGCGGAGCGGGCGATGCTGCGTCGGCCCGTACAGCCGGAGGGTGGACTTCGGATCGAACGCCGGCCGGAAGAACGGGATCCCCTGGATGTGGTCCCAGTGGAGGTGCGACAGGAAGAGGTCGACCGTCAGCGGCGATGCCCCGTTCAGGTTGATGCCGAGCTCGCGCAGCCCGGTGCCCGCGTCGAGGACCAGGAGATGCCCGCTCGCGTCGCGGACCTCCACGCACGCGGTGTTCCCGCCGTAGCGGACGGTGCGCTGTCCCGGCGTCGGGATCGATCCGCGGGTGCCCCAGAACCGGATCTTCATGCGGGCGCCGCCGCCGCCGGGCGGTCGCGCTCGGAGAGACCGCCGCTCGCGGCCTCCGAGATGCTGCCCATCCCCTCGTCGCCGGCCTTCGGCCAGGTCGCCTTCAGCTCGTCGATCGCCCGCTCGAGCGCCGGGAGCGCCCGGTGCACCGCGGCCATCACGGCCGGGTCGAGGTGCGCGCCGGTCATGCCGTCCATGATCTCGAGCGTCTTGTCGAGCGAATACGCGGGCTTGTAATACCGCGGCGCGGTGAGGGCGTCGAAGACGTCCGCCGCCGCGACGATGCGCGCGCCGGGCAGGATCGCGTCGCCGCTCAGTCCCTTCGGGTAGCCCTTCCCGTCCATCCGCTCGTGATGCTGCGCCGCGATGACCGGGACCTCGCGCATGTCGGGCGGGAACACGAGATAGCTGAGGAACTCGGCGGTCTTTTCGGCGTGCGCCTTCATGTAGGCGAACTCGGCGTCGTCCAGCTTGCCCGGCTTCTGCAGGAACCGGTCGCGGACCGCGATCTTCCCGTAGTCGTGGAGGAGCGCCGCCGCCTGCAGGCGCTCGAGATCGTCGGGCGAGAGACCCAGCTCCGTGCCGATCACCGCGGAGTAGCGCGTCACCCGCTTGCTGTGGCCGGCGGTCTGCTGGTCACGCGCGTCGACGGTCGTGGCGAGCGTCTCGATGAGCGAGAGCCACAGCCGCTTCTGCGCGTTCACGAGCTGCGCGTTCTCCACGGCGACGGCCGCCGATGAGGCGAGCGAGCCGAGCGTGATCTCGTCCTCGACGGTGAAGTCGCCGGCGGTCTTGTTGATCGCCTGGAACACGCCGATGACCACGCCGTCGTGGCCGGTCATCGCGAGGGTGAGGAGATTCCGCGTCCGGAAGCCGGTGCGCTTGTCGTTCTCGGGGTTGAACCGCGGATCGGCATATGCGTCGGGGATGCTGATCGTCTCGCCGGTCTTCGCGACGGTCCCGGCGATGCCGACGCCGATCGGGAAGCGGATCTCACCGACGCCCTGGCCGATCGCGACGCGAGACCAGAACTCCTGCCGGTCCTGGTCGACGATGTAGATCGTCGCGCGCTCCGCGCCGACCATCGTCACCGTGGCCTCGGCGATGAGACGTAGGAGCGCGTCGAGATCGGTGACCGTCATGAGCCGCCGCGTGATGTCCAGCAGCGTGTCGAGATCGCGCCGACCCGCGCCTCTGCGGCGCTCGGCCTCGCGGCGCTCGCGAGCCTCGCGCTCCTCACGCCGCCGCTGCTCGGCGGCTCGCCGCTCGGCCTGGCGGCGATCGAATGGGAGCCGGCTCACGATGGCTCTCCCAGGGGGATCTGCGCGAGCACCGGCCCGACGCCCTCGGCGATGCGCTCGAGGAGCATCTGATCGCGCCGCTCGAACGGCCCGCTTCGCTTGTTGAGGACCTGCAGCACCCCGATGACGGTACGGCCATTCGCATCCCACACCGGCACGACCAGCATGTTGAGCGTTCGGAAGCCGCTCCGCAGGTCGACGTTCCGGTCGAAGCGCGGATCGGCATACGCATCGGGGACGTTGATCGTCTCGCCGGTCAGCGCGACCTGCCCGGCGATGCCGGTGCCCAGCGGGAGCCGGATCTCGATCGCGGTCCGTGCCGCGACGCGCGACCAGAGCTCCTTCCTCGCCTGATCGACGAAGTAGACCGTCGACCGCTCGGCCTCGGTCGCCTGCGTGAGGAGGTCGATGAGGCCGCGGAGGTACGCCTCGCGGTCGCGCTGCACGGAGAGGTTCGCGAGCTTCATCAGCACGAACGCGACCTTGTCGTCGATCGCCACGGGCTAGAGCACCACTAGTGGTAGCCCGCGACCGCGGCGGCGCCGATCGGCCGTTCGGGCGGGGGCGCCGCGTTCGGGTTCTCGATCGCGCCGACGCTGTTCACCTGGTAGCAGCGGACCGGCTCCGCGCGGCCCTTCACCTGCACCGCGCCGAGGTCGACCGAGACGACATCGCCGCCCAGCTCCGCCAGCGTCTCCGCGCTCACCGCGACCTGGTCGCGCCGCGCGATGTCGTTCGACGTGAGCCGTGACGCGACGTTCGCCGTGTCACCGATGACGGTGTACTCCATCCGGCCCAGCGCCCCGAGGAAGCCCGCGACCACCGGCCCGGTGTTGATGCCGAAGCCGAACGACACGTCGGGCCCGCCTTTCGCGCGCTCGGCGACGATCCAGCGCTGGATCTCGAGCGCCGCCTGCACGGCCTTCCGCGCCTGATCGACGACCGGGAGCGGGGCGCCCCAGATGACCATGATGTTGTCGCCGTTGTACTTGTTCACGGTGCCTTCGTAGCGGTTCACGACGTTCACGATCCCATCGAAGTAACGGTTCAGCGTGTCGAGCAGTACGCGCGGGGTCATTCCCTCGCTCATCGTCGTGAATCCGCGGATGTCGCCGAAGAGCACGGTGACCCGCTTCTCCTCGCCGCCGAGCGCGAGCTTCCCGCTCTCCTCGATATCCATGATCGTGCGGGCGATCGAGGGGGTCACGAACCGGCCGAAGGTCGTCTGGGTGCGGGTCACCGCGCGCTGCTCCTCGACGAGGAGGTAACCGAGAGCGACGACCCACCAGAACGCGCTGGGGATGAGGTACCCGAAGGACGCGACCGCGATCGGCCCGTCGCCGATCGCACCGCTCGCCGCGCTCGAGAAGAGGAGGTACCGCGCGAATCCGTAGACGACGAGCGCGCCGATCGCGGCAAGAAAGCCGTACAGGCGGAACCGCGTGATGAGGAGGACGCCGCCGAGCGTCGCGACGATCATCGCGATGAGCGTCACCACGAAGCCCTCACGGGGCTGCGGGAAGCGGTTCGTGAAGATCGACGCCGTCGTGTTCGCCCAGATCTCGACGCCCCACATCTTCTGCGAGCCGCTGTTCGGCACCGGATAGTTGTCCGGCACCGCGGAGATGGAGTGTGCGCCGACGAAGACCGTGCGGTTCGCGAAGAGCTCGCGTGGGACCTTCCCCGCGACAACGTCGGCGAGCGACACGACGCAGAACTCGGAGGGGTTCGCGCACGGCCGCGCGTCCGCCGGGCGCGAGCCGAGATCGGTCGCCGGGGGCGCCGCGTAGTAGACCGCCATGTGGCCGGTCTCGTCGATCGGCATGACCCGATCGGGACGGAACGCGTCACCACGACCTGGCAGGACGAGCGTGTCGCCCTGACGCTTGATGGCGGTCTCGTCGCCCGAGACCACCTGCGCCTTCAGCAACGAGCGCGCGCCCGCGACGAGCGGCAGCCCGTAGTACCGGCCACTCGGCGTGTCGACGACGAGCTCGGCCTTGCGGGCTCGGCCATCGTCGTCCGGATCGATGTTCACCGACGCGAGGCCGGCCGCGGCCTGGCGTAGGGCGAGGATCGGCACCTGCTCCGCGTTGTAGCGGACCGCGCCGTCGGCGGCCGTGTTCGAGCCCGCGCCCTGCATCGCGAGGATCACGTTGCCGGCGTCCTTGATCGCCGCGGCGAGCGCGCGGTCCTGGTCCGCGTTCGGCGAGTCGTCATAGAACGCGATGTCGAACGCCACGATCCGCGGCGCGAACGGCTTCAGCGCGGTCAGGAGATCGACGTACGCCTGCCGCGGGACCGGGTACTTGCCGTATTTCGCGACGGTCTTGTCGTCGAGGGCGACGATCGTGATCTGGTTACTGAGCTTGCCCGGAGCGTTCGTGATGAACGTGTCGTACGTCGCCGCCTGCAGGGTCGGGTCGAACAGATGGGCGTTGTATGAAAGGGCTCCGAGGAGGATCCCGATCACCGCGAGGGCGGCGAGGATGGCCCGCTGGCGCTGCCGCCGGCTCGAGAACACCCTTCCCCCTTCGGCCCACGGCCTCAACGCGAGGCGGTCGGGGCGCCCGTCATGCTAGCCGCTGGACAGTCTGCGGAGCACGTCTCGAAGGACCGCGATGGAACGCGCGTAATCAGCGAGCGCGAGCCGTTCGATGGGTGTGTGGTCGTACTGCGCGTCTCCCGGTCCGTACGCGACCATCGGGCAGCCCCACGCGGGCAGCAGGACGTTCATGTCGCTCGTGCCGCTCTTCTCCTTGTACGTGGTCTGACCGCCGACGGACGCGATCGCGCGCGCGAACGCCGTCGCGACGGGCGTTGTGCGCGCAGTGCGCGCCGGCTCCTCCGACGCGATGCGCTCGACGGCCGCCTCCGCGTCGCCGTCGTGCTCCTCGACGATCGCGCGCGCGCCGGCCTCGAGCTCGTCTGTTGCGATGCCGGGCGGGATCCGATACCCGACGCGCAGGTCCGCGCGCTCGACGAGACCATCGCCCGCCGCCGCATGCATGCCCTCAAGCCGACAGTCAAGGCGGGCGAACGGTCGCGCCGCGGCTGTCTGCGCGACCGCGGCGTCGCGGAGCCGAGCCCAGAGCGCGAGCGCCTCTTCCGCGATCGTCGGCCCGGGCGATGCGCCGTGCCGCGCGTCGCGCGCGAGCGTGATGCCGAGCACCAGACGGCCCTTGTACGCGACGGTCACGCCGTCCCAACCCGAGGGCTCGCCGATCACGCACCAGTCCGGCGCCGCGAGGGTCCCGCGGTATCGCGCGCCCTTGCTCGTCGGTGACTCCTCCTCCACGGCTCCGACGACGGTGACCGTGAGCCCGGCGACCGGCTCGGTCGCCGCCGCGACGAACGCCGCGAGCGGACCCTTCGCGTCGACGGCACCGCGACCAACGAGCTCGCCCTCCTCCAGCCGCACCGGGATCTCGCCGGGAACGGTGTCGATGTGGCCGAGGAGCACCAGGTGCCGCGGCCCGTCGCCGATCTCCCCCACCGCGTTCCCCGCTTCGTCGATCGAGGCGCGGAAGCCGCGCTCGCGCATCCGCGCGACCAGCCACTCGACCGCATCGCCCTCCTGCCGCGAGACCGAAGGGATCGCGACGAGGCCGCCGACCAGGGCAAGATCGTCCGGCGAAAGCTCGACGTCGCTAGGCGGCAGACACGATGTCCTTGACAGATTTGAAGTACCGCGAGTGAGTCTTGGCCAGGTCGGCGCGGGACCTTGCGCGGAGCATGACGACCTCGACATTGGGATCGACGATCGTGTCGGTGATCAGCGTTTCCCGGTGGGCCCAAGCGCGGTCGGCCGCGTCTACGGCATACTCGTGGTCCTCGAGGACCTTGCCGCGGATTCGGTCGTAAACGATCAGGTAGTAGTTCACTTTGGTGATTCTATCGACCGCCCTCGGCGTCCATGCGCTGGAGCGTCAGCGCCATGAGCGAAGCGACTTCTTGGCCGCCCTCGCGGAGGGCGCTCCCCATTGCGGCGGCGGCGGCATCGATCCCCTCGGTCAAGGATGGGTTTTCAGCTAAGAGGCGCGCAGCGACCTCCTTCGGCTCGGCGTTCGCATTTGCTTGCAGCGCGGCGCTTATTCGGTCTGCAAGGACGTCGGCCAACGTCGTCGATTCGCGCTCGAGGCGAGCGATGTGATCCGCAGCGATCTTCCATTTGACGAGCGCATCGGAACGCTGGGCGATCTCAGCTTCGTCACGACCGTCGGGCGATGAGCCGTACCGGATGCCTCTGCCCCAGGAGTCGGCGAGTCGCTCGGTGGCTTCGGCCCAAGCCTGCTGGTAGTGCGTCCTAATCTGAACCTCGATCGTCACACCCGAGTACCGGGCGATGACGTGGACGGCACGATAACCGTGCATCGGGTTACGGCGTCGGTCAACGACCTTCGAATCTGGGAACAGCTCCAGTAGCCGGGCGGTGAGATCATCCTGCTCCTTCAGATTGAGAGCGCCGACGATGCGGAACCCGACGACATCCTGGACGGAACTCAGGGACGTTCCCCGTCGCAGCTTGTCGATGAGCGTCGTCGGGGTCTTTACTCGTGGCGTCAGCGCCAGGCTTGTCCGTCCGAAGCGCAGCGGCGTTCCGCAATCGCGTAATCGCGCTGCAGCGCAGCCAGCTTGGCTAGGTCGCCTGCCGAAGGCGTTGGAGCTTTCGCGAGCCGCCGACCAAGAGCGTCGATGGATGACCGGCTCATGGTTATCGCCATGTCAGCTGAGCGCGATCTCCGTCGCCTCGATGACCGCGTCGATCTGCGCCGCGCTGATCACGAGCGGCGGCAGGTAGCGGACGACGGTGGGACCGGCGCCGAGCGCGAGGACGCCGTTTTCTTGAAGGGCCTTCAGCGTCGGCCCGGCGTTCTCCTTCAGCTCGATCCCCTGGATGAGGCCGAGGCCGCGGACCTCGCGGACCTTCGGCGACGCGATCGCGGCGAGTCCGTCGTGGAGCTGCGTCCCACGATCCGCCGCGGCGGCGGCGAGCCCCAACCGGAGGTGCTCGTCGATCGTCGCGACCGCCGCCGCGCACGCGAGCGGGTTGCCGCCGAAGGTCGACGAGTGCGACCGCTTCGGGAGCTCTCCCAGCGCCCGCGAGAACGCGATCGCGCCCATCGGGATCCCGCCGGCGATCGACTTCGCGAGGCAGAGGACGTCGGGCACGATCCCGTACTGCTCGAGCGCGAACATCGTCCCGGTCCGGCCGAAACCGGTCTGGACCTCGTCGACGATGAGCAGCGCGCCGCGCTCGCGGCAGACGCGCGCCGCTTCCGCGATGAACTCCGTCGTGGCTGGCCGCACCCCGCCCTCCCCCTGCACGAGCTCGACGATGAAGGCCGACGTCTCCGCGGTGATCGCCGCGTCGAGCGCTTCGGTCTTGTTGAACGGGATGTGGCTGAACCCTTCGAGCAGGGGCCCGAAGAGCTCGAGGTACTCGGGACCCCAGGTGGCCGAGAGCGCGCCCATGGTCTTGCCGTGGAAGCCGCGCATCGTCGCAGTGACGTGCGTCCGCTTCGTCGCGAGGCGCGCGAACTTCAGCGCGCCCTCGACCGCCTCGGTGCCGCTGTTGCAGAGGAAGATCCGATCGAGCGACGGCGGGAGGATCCGCGCCAGGCGGTCGTAGAGCTCCGCGCGGCGGTCGTTGTAGAAGACGTTGCCGTGGCCGAGGTTGCCCGAGCCCTGCCCGCCGACGCAGTCGATGTACTCGCGCCCCGCGTCGTCCCACACCCGCGCGCCCTCACCGCGGACGAGTACCACGTCGCGCTTCTGGTAGAGGCCCGACGTGTGCGCACTCTCGCGCTCGACGATCGAGCTCACCCGTGTATGACCGTGCGAATGTTCGGGTCGCCTGCCGCGCTGCGAATGACGACCTCTCCGACGCCGCCCTCGATCGCTTCGCGCGCGGCGAGGATCTTCTTCTTCATCCGTCCCTGGGCGAAGCGCTCGGCTTCGTCGAGCGTCGTCTCCGCGATGAGCGTCGACGGATCGTTCACGTCGCGCAGCAGTCCGGCGACGTTCGTGAGGATGAGGAGCGCGTCCGCCTCGATCGCGACCGCGATGCGCGCCGCCACGCGATCGCCGTCGACGTTCACGGCCTCGTTCTCCGTCGAGAGCGCGAGCGGCGCCACGACAGGCACACGGCTCGGCCCCATGAACTGGCGCAGCAGCGGGACATTCACCGCTCGAACCGTGCCCGTGTAGTCGTCGCGCAGCACGATCGTTTTCCCATCCTTGGCCGACAGGCCGACGGCATCGACGCCACGGGCCTGCAGCTTCTCCGTGTACAGGAAGTTCTCGACGCCGAGCGCGGCCATCGCGAAGAGCTCGAGCGTCCGGCGATCGGTCCGGCGGCTCTGATGACCCGATGGGGAGACCACCGTTTCGACCGGATGGCCGAGCGCCGCCTGCAGCTTGTCCGTTTCCGCGGAAGCACCGTGCACGAGCACGATCTCGTCGGAGCGCGCCACATCGGCGACGAGGTCCGCGACGCTGTCGCGGTCGACGCCGGCCGAGCCGCCGGCCTTGATCACCGCGCGGAGGGTCATGGATGCAAGCCGGGGAATCCGAGGCCCGCGGCCTCGGGGAAGCCGCAGGCGACGTTCATCGCCTGGACGCCGTTGCCCGCGGCGCCCTTCATGAGGTTGTCGATCGCACAGAGCGCGACGACCCGATCGCCGCGCGGGTCCGTCGCGAAGCCGACGTCCGCGAAGTTCGATCCCGCGAGGAGCTTCGGCTCGGGGTAGCGGAAGATACCGGTGCGCTCCTTCACGATCCGCACGAACGGCTCGTTCGCATAGGTCTCGCGATACGCGCGCCAGCAGGCCTTGTCGTCGACGCCGCTCGTCACCGGGACGTGCGCCGTCGCGAGCACCCCGCGGACGAGCTCGACCGCGGTCACCGAGAGCTGCACGCGCAGACCGAGCTCCTGCTCGACCTCGGCGGTGTGCCGATGGCCGACCGGCTTGAACGAGCGGACGACGCCGGCGCGCTCGGGATGATGCGAGTCCTCGCCCGCCTCGCGGCCGCCCTCGCTCGATCCGACCTTGCACTCGACGACCACCGGTCGCGACGGGTCGATGAACCCGGCGCGCGCCAGCGGAAGCAGGGCGAGGATCGTCGCCGTCGCGTTGCAGCCGGCTCCCGTGAGCAGCTTGGCGGTCCGGATGTCGTCGCGATGGAGCTCAGGGATCCCGTACACGGCGGTGCCGAGCAGCTCGGGATGCGGGTGGTCCGCCTCGTACCACTCCCGGTAGCGCTTCGCGTCGCGCAGCCGCTGATCGGACGAGAGGTCGATCACCAGCGTGCCGCGCGAGCGGAACTCGGTGAGGCGATGCGCGCCGTTCGCCAGCGACAGGAAGACGACGTCGCAACCCGTCACGTCGTCGTACCCCACGAACTCGAGGCTGCTGCGCTTGCGGAGGTTCGGATGGGCCGTCGTCACCGGTTTGCCGGCCAGCGACTCGCTGCCGGCGACGATCTCGCTCACCTCGGGATGGCCCGAGAGCAGCCGGAGAAGCTCGCCACCGGCGTAGCCGCCGGCGCCGATGATGCCGACCTTCACTTACTTACCGGCGATCTTGAGCGCGTAATCGACGACGACGCCCGGAATGTTCACGCCCGTCGTCTCGATGGAGTTGCGGAACTCCATCGTGTAATTCACCTCGTTCACCAGCAGCCCCTCGGGTGCCTCGAGGACGTCGATCGCGACGACCCCGCCGCCGACGGCCTTCGCCGCGCGCACGCAGAGATCGTTGAGCTCCGGCGTGACCACGCACTTCGTCGCCTTGCCGCCGCGCGCGGTGTTCGTGATCCAGTGGTCGGAGTAGCGGTAGATCGCGCCGACCGTCTCGTCGCCGACCACGAACGCGCGGATGTCGCGGCCGGGCTTCGGGATGTACTCCTGCACGTAGTAGATCGAATGGATGTACGTGCCGAGGACGTCCTTGTGCTCGAGGATCGCCTCGGCCGCGTCGCGGTCATTCACCTTCGAGAGCAGGCGGCCCCAGGAGCCGACGAGCGGCTTCAGCACCGCGGGATATCCGAGCTCCTCGACCGCGGCGAGGGCCGACTCCGGCGTGAACGCGAGCCGTGTGCGTGGCGAGGGGACCCCGTCTCGGATGAGCCGCATCGTCGTGAGGAGCTTGTTGCCGCAGACGTCCGCGACCTCGAACGTGTTCACCGTCTTGATGCCCCATGTCTCGAGGACGGACAGCGCGTAGAGCGCGCGCGAGTGCTGGATGCACCGCTCGAGCACGACGTCCACGCCGAGCTCGGGCTTCTTCTCGAGGGTGAAGACGAGCTCGCGATCGTCGATGACCTTCGTCGCGATGTGGCGGCGCTCGAGCTCCTCGAGGAGGAGCTTCTCCTCGACGCGCACGCGCGAGAGGAGCACCCCGACCGCGACCGGGTCACTCACCCCAGTCTTCTTCGGCCTCCGGTGCGAGCGCGAGCGCGACCGGACCGGTCGCGGTGACCTCGAGCTCAGCGCCGCAGTCCGGGCACGACACGATCTCGCCCTTCACGGCGTCGGCGCCGACGGCCACGTCGGCATCACATTCGGGGCATTTGCTCGTCGCGGGCATGAACGCGGCCCTCCTCAGCACGGGTCCCTCCGGGGGAGTGGGACAGAGGAGAACTTTAGCGGAGCCGACCGCCCGCGCGGGCCTTGTCGGCGTACATCCGCTCGTCCGCTTTCGCGATGAGCAGGTCCGCGAGCTGGCCGTCGTCGGGGAACGAGGCGATGCCGAACGACACCCGCGGCAGCGAGTGCGGCATCCCGCCCCACATGTACGTCTGCTCGGGCAGCTCGTTCGACAGGCGCGTGACCAGCGCCTGCGCCGCCTCAGGCGCGGTCCGCGGGAGGAGCAGCACGAACTCGTCGCCGCCGAACCGCGCGACGACGTCCTCGGCCCGCGCCGTCGAGCGCAGGGTCGACGCGACGGAGCGGAGGACGGAATCGCCCACGAGGTGGCCGGCCGTGTCGTTCACGGCCTTGAGGCCGTCGACGTCGCAGAGGATCACGCAGAACGCGTCGCCGTGGCGCCGCGCCTCGGCCGTCTCGGCCTCGAGCCGCTCCACGAGGACGCGGCGGTTCAGGAGGCCGGTGAGCGGGTCGTCGCTCGCGAGCCGGCTGCTCTCTCCGAGGAGCCGGGCGTTCGCGATCGCGATGGCGACCTGCGCGGCGTACAGGCGGAAGAGGCCCTGGGTCTCGCCGCCCCAATGGCGCCGGCGGCCCGAGTACAGGGTCATCGTCCCGACGACCTCGTTGTGCGCGATGAGCGGCAGGGCCACGGCCGACTGGATGATGCCGTGGAGCAGCGGATTCGAGTCCGGATGCGTCGTGTAGTCGGTCACGGCGACCATCTCGCGCGTGCGCACGCACTCGCGGGCGATCCCCATCAGCGGCCCGCCGGGATCGTCGCGGAGCTGGGGCATCTTCACCCGGTTGATCGCGCGGATCGTGTAGCCGTCGCCGTTCTTGAGGGCGATCATCGCGCCGTCGGTCTGGGTGAGCCGCGTGGCGTTGTCGACCGCGAGCCGCGCGAGATCGTCGAGCGAGATCTCGCCCGCCGTCGCAAGGCCTACGTCGTAGAGCGCCGCGAACTGCGCCGCCCGGCGGCGCTCGCGAAGGCCGAGGCGCCAGTTCGCGTAGAGGGCGAGGCCCGCGCGCATCGCGAGCACGACGATCGTGAGCCCGATGGCCGCCGCGACGATCGGGTCGGTGGCGGTCTGCCGGTCGAGCTGGCTGTCGATGAGGATCGTCGCCGCGGCCGCGGCGACGACACCCGGCAGCAGCATCCGCGAGAACTGGACAGCCGAGGCCGGCACGAGCGGTGCGCTCGAGCGGCCGCCCTCCGCGGCGTTGAGCCGGCCGGCCATCGCCACACCGAACAGACCGAGCATCCGGAACAGGTCGAGCGGCCCGCCCGGCGCGAACGAGTCGTTGATGTACTGCGGCAGCCAGAGCGCGAAGGCGACGGTGCTGGACCCGATGCCGAGCAGGAGCGCGAGATGGGCCCGGCGGGTCTCCTGCGGAGGCAAACCCCAGAACATCGAGAGCGCCGCGCCGGTCGCCGCGACGTACACGGTCGGGAAGGCGAGCGCCGCGAGCATCGCGATGGGGTCCTGCAGCATCTCGGTCGAGAAGACATCGGAGACGTAGAGCGCCATGCCCGCGACGATCGTGAGGACCGCCGCGCTCACGTCGAGCACGAGCGCGTACACCGCGAGCCGCTGCTGGTGGCCGGCAAGGAGGACCGTGCATCCGATCACCCAGCAGACCGCGGCGAGGAGGTAGCCGAGATCGGCCGGTGTCGGCTGCGCCGCCCGCAGCCCGACGATGTCGTAGAGATCCCAGAACAGCTGCCCCACCGCCCACGCGACCGAGCCGATGAAGATCCAGGTCCAGCCGCTCCGGTCGCGGCCGATCGGAGCGAAGAGCGCGCGGCCCGAAGCGAACGCGGCCGACAGGCCGAAGCCGGTCCAGCCGAAGTCCGCGATGAAGTGACGCGCCTCGGTCGGGCCGGCGACGAGCTCAGCGAGCCAGATCGCGATCGCGGCGGCCGCGCCCACGATGAGCGTCTGCGACGGGCGCATCCGGGCTCCGAACATGGGACCGACGCTAGGACCGACCGGTCCTAGGGGGAAGAGGTCAAGTCGTCCTCACCCACGCGGGGGGCGGCCCTATCGAGAGCGGTGGCGGGCCGGCGTCGCGACGTGGTCCTTCGCGGACACGTCGATCCCGTGCTTTTTCGCCGCAGCCATGACCTTGCGCCGCGCGCCTTCCTTCGCGGAGGCGCTCGGGAACTTCGTCTGGTCGAACCGAGCGATCGCGTTCCGGACGTGGCTCTCGTCGTTGAGCGGCAGGTGTCCCTCGCCATCCGCGTCGACATACGCGAAGACGTCCTTGTTCATGCTCTTCCGCTGCTTTTCCTTGAGTGCCGGCATCAGCACACCTCCGACGATGCGGTGTGCAAACGCCGGGCCAAGCTACGAGCGGGGCTTCGTCAGCCCGAGCAGCCGTTCGAGCTGCCGCAGGGCCGTCTCGAGGTCGGCTGTCGGCGCCGACGTCCCGCGCAGCAGATAGACCCCCTTGAGCGTCGCCACGATGACCGCGGCCATCCCGGCCGGATCGATCGCTCGCGAGACCGCGCCCTCGTCGCGGGCGCCCCTGATGAGCGCGCGGAGGGTCCCGCTCCAGAACTCGTTCGTCTTGCGGATGACCTCGCCCAGTGCCCGATCGCGACCCGACCGGAGCATGAGCTCGCCCATCACCGCGAACAGCTCGGGTTCCTCGCGCGAGAGACGCCGGAGCCCGCGGAAGTGGGCCCGCAGCCGCTCGCTACTGGTGCCGCCGGCGGCGAGCGTCGACTGGAACCGCGACATCGCGTAGCCGATGACCCCTTTGATGAGGTCCTCTTTCGACGGGAAGTAGTAGTGGAGCGTCGCGATGTTGACCCCGACCGCGCCCGCGACCTCGCGCGTACGCAGACCCTCGAAGCCGCGCGACGCGATCTCTTGATACGCGGCCGCGACGAGCGCCTCACGCTTCCCTTCGGCTCCTTGACGTTCAATCAATCAGATGATTGAATCAGATGGAGCGACCGGCTGCAACTGAAGAGGTGCCACATGGGGAGCGTCATCAAGCGTCTGACCAAGGTGCTCAATCCCGCGCTCGGGAAGATCGCGGCCTGGGGCTGGATCCCGGTCTGGGGCGTCGTCGTCCACACCGGACGGAAGTCGGGCCGGCGGTTCGCGACGCCGATCGCGCTCGCGAAGACGAGCGACGGATTCGTGATCCCGCTGCCATGGGGTCCGGGAACGGACTGGTGCCGCAATCTCGTGGCCGCGAGGGGTGGCATCGTCCGCTGGGGCGGCGTGGAGCACGTCGTTCGCGATCCGGAGGTCGTTGACCGGGCCGTCGCCGTGCCGGCGTTCCCGCGGTTCATCCGACCATTGATCCCGGTCGTCGGTATCGAGCGGTTTCTGCGCGTGCGGCTCGCCGACGAGTGATCTCGAGTGAGCCCGAGTGAGCCAGGAGGGATTCGAACCCACGACCAAGGGATTAAGAGTCCCCTGCTCTACCGCTGAGCTACTGGCCCACCGATAAGGGTACCCAAGAACGTCGCTACGAGGACGCGCCGATCTTGAAGATCTTCGTCCCGCAGACCGGGCAGACACCCTGCGTCGCGGGGCGCCCGTTCTTCATCGTGATCGCCTTCGCGTCCTTGATCTCACGCGAGGCCTTGCACTTCACGCAGTAGCCGGTCGCCACAAGGCACCTCCACGCGATAGATCCGACGCGACGGTCAGGGGCGGCGGGTATCGTACCCCCACCCTCATCCGGCCCTGAATCCACAAAACCCCGCCACAAGGGCGGGGCTTCGTGGTGAGGAAGGGAAGGGTTGGGAAGTCTTGTTAACTCGCCGACTGGTCTTGCAGGGAGCATGCCAAGGCCCTGGAGGAGATGACGCACATGCGCGCCGAGCTGCTCTCCATCGGCACGGAGCTGCTTTTGGGCCAGATCGTGGACACGAACTCCGCGTACCTGGCCGGCCGCCTCGCCGGCCTTGGCATCGACCTCCTGTACATGTCGACGATCGGCGACAACCTCGGCCGCGCGACGGCAACGGTCCGCCGGGCGACCGAACGGAGCGACCTCGTCATCTGCACCGGCGGCCTCGGTCCGACCGAGGACGACCTCACGCGCGAGGCGATCGCGGCCGCGCTCGGGGAGACCCCCGCGGTGGATCCCGTGCTCGAGACCGAGCTCCGGGCATGGTTCGCCGGCCGCGGTGCGCCGATGCCTGAGCGCAACCGCAAGCAGGCCTGGCTCATCCCCTCCGCGCGGGCGCTGTCGAACCCGCTCGGCACGGCCCCCGGCTGGGACGTGCGCCGCGGTTCGGCGCGGATCATCGCGATGCCCGGCGTGCCTCGCGAGATGACGCGGATGTGGGAGGTCGAGGTCGAGCCGACCCTCGGCGAGGGCAGCGTGCTGCGGTCGCGGACGCTGAAGCTCCTCGGCATCGGCGAATCGAGCGTCGAGGAGGAGCTCGACGAGCTCGTGCACTCCACCGCGCCGACGGTCGCGACCTACGCGAAGAACGACGGCGTGCACGTGCGGGTGACGGACAAGGGCGACGACGCCGCCGCGGTGGTCGCGCGGATCGAGGCGATGGATCGCGCCATCCGCGCCCGGATCGGCCAGCACGTCTGGGGCGCCGACGACGACACCCTCGGGTCCGTCGTCGGGCGCGCGCTCGTCTCCCGTGGCTGGCGGCTCGCCGTCGGCGAGTCGATCACCGGCGGCGACATCGTCCGCGCGCTCACCGAGACCGAGGGCAGCGCCGCCTGGCTCGCGGGCGCGGTGGTGCTCCCGAATGCGGACGAGGCGGCGCTCGCCGAGGGGGCCGGCCGATTCGGTGCGGACGTCGTGTGCCTGTCACCGACGGGCGTGTCCGAGGTGTCGCTCGTGGTCCGCGCACCGGCGCGCGACGCGCGCCGCGTCACGGTCCGCTTCCGGTCGGCCGCTGAAGGGCGCCGTCGCGCGAGCCTGGCGGCGCTCGATCTGATCCGGCGCGCCCTCGTCGAAAGCTAGGGGGCTATCGGGTCACCGCCGCGGGCTTGGGGTGCGCGTCGGCGGGTGCTTCGCCTTCTCGGCTGCCTGCAGCGCGCGCTCCGCGGCTTCCTTCGCCTTCTCGGCGGACTGGCGCGCAGCGCTCGCATTCGCCGGCGGCGTGCGGACCGGGGGCGTGGCCGTCGCGGCGCTGGTCGGGTCGGCGGGCGGCGTCGCGGTGTGGGTCGGTTCGGCGGGCGGCGTCGGCCGCGTGGTCGGGGTCGACGTCGGACGCGTCGTCGCCCGGTCGGTCGCCGCGACCACGGTCACGGTCTGGGTCGGTAGGTCGGTCCGCGCCACGACGGTCGCACGTGGCGTCTCGACGCGCTTGGGCTCGGCGAGCTTCGCCCGTTCGTCTGCGACCACCGAGAGCCGCGCGGTGATGGCGGCGGCCTGATCGGCGATCTTCGCGGCCGGCGAGTCCTTGCTCGGCAGTGCGGTCGCCGAGACGGTGTCGAGGACCTGGGCCGTCGTCGCGGTGCGCGGATCGGCGGCGAGCCGCATAGCTGTCGCCGCGACCCGCAGCTGGCTGTTGGTGAGCGCGGCCTGCAGCTGTGTCACGAGCGCGGCGGTCGTCGGTGAGCTGGACTCGACCGTGGCGAGCTCGGCCGCTGCGTCGGCGAGTGAGCTGCCATAGCTCGCGGTGGCGATGATGGCATCGTCCTCGCGGCCGATGCTCGCGAGGCTCTCGGCCTCGTCGAGACGGTGCTGCGCGATCGACAGCTCGACCGCGGCGCGGTCTTCAGGGCTGATCGCGATCGCGAGCCGGAGCTGCTCGCCGGCGAGCTTGAAGCCGTAGAACAGGTCGTCGGGGAGGGAGTCGGCGCTCGCGGCCGTGGCGGTCCCCAGGAGGCCGGCGACCGCAACGAGCGCGATGAGGCCGCGAACGAGGAGCGGCGCCGGCTTCCCGAGCAGGGCGAAGGTCGTGTACAAGCGGTCGGCGAGCGTGGGCTTCGCGGGAGCGAGCGACGCGAGAACGGTGTTGCGCATCCGGATCCGGCTGGCGGGGTCGAGGCGGCGCTCCCGGTCGCGCAGGCGGAGGGCCGCGGCGACGGCCTCGCGGAGGATGGGGTCGCCGATCTCCTCGAGCTGCCGGACCCCGCGGGCCACGGCTTCGAGGTTCTCCGTGAAGTCAGATGGCGCGCGTCGACCCCTCACCAGACCTAGTAACGGCATGGCTGGCCGGTCTGCTACGAAACCGCTCCGATCGACCGTTTTCGGCCGGTTTCTGGGCCTTCTCCAGCTGGGCTAACTGGCAAGTCGGGGGTCCCGGTACGAAAGGCCCTGGGCGGGCCTGGCGTTCGACCCATATCAGCTGCCAGGCGACCAGGAGATAGTCGGGCTGCTCGCCGACCAGCACCACTGAACGCAACGGCGGGCATGGGGAGGAGACCAGTGATCGGGTCCAGACGTCTCGTCGTCGTCGCCCTCGTCGCGCTCCTGTTCATCGGCGTCACCGTCGACGCCGACCGCACCGCGGCCAGCTTCACCGCTACGACCGACAACCCGGGGAACCAGTTCGTCACGGCGCACCTCGCGCTCTCGAACGACAAGGCCGCCGCCGGCGCCCTCGTGAACGTGTCGAAGCTCGTTCCGGGCGACACGATGGCGCGGACCGTCACGCTCACGAACACCGGCGATGTCGGATTCACCTACGCCTTCGTCGCGAGCGAGGCGGCGAACACGGTGCTCTGGACGGACGCCGTGAACGGCCTCCAGGTCACCGCGAGCCGTGGCGCGACCGTCCTCTACACCGGAGCGCTCAAGAACATGGGGACCGTCGCGGTGGCCACGCCCGTCGCGTCCGGTGGGACGGACACGATCTCGTACGTCTTCACGCTGCCGGCGTCCGCCGGCAACACGTTCCAGCAGCTGACCCAGGACCTGACGATCACGTACACCGCCACCCAGCTCGCCGGCGCGCCGCGGTAACCCCGCGATGCGCGCCGTACGCCGTCTCTTCGTCGGCGTGGCGAGCGCCACCACCCTGGCGCTCGCCACATTCGCAGGGGTCCTTGTCGCGATCCGCATCCTCGGCTTCACCGCCGCGGTCGTGACGGGCGGCTCGATGGCGCCCGCGATCCCGATGGGCGCGCTCATCCTCATCGAGCCGGTCGTCCCCGCGTCGATCACCGTCGGCGACGTCATCACCTTCTCCCTGCCCGACCGCCTGATCACGCACCGGGTCATCGCCGTCACGCACGATGACGCGGGGCTCCAGCTCGTCACGAAAGGCGACGCGAACGATGCCGCGGACCCGGTCGCGATCCGCGCGGGCGCGGCGATCGGTGCGGTCCGGCTGACCGTCCCGCTCGCGGGCTACGGGCTCGCCGAGCTTCAGAGCTGGTGGCGCGCCGTCGCCGCGATCATCCTGCTCGGCATCGGGTTCGATGCGATCCGACGCCGCGTCGTCCGTTCGCGGCTCGCACCTCACCGTCTCGGTCTCCGCCGTGTTGGCCGCGAGCACGGTGAACCCGGGGAACACCCTCGCCAGCTCGACCAGCGCGTGGTTCGGCCTGACCGCGACCGGAACGACGCTCTGCAGCGGCGTGAACGCGACGCTCGGCTGTCCGTTGGGAAACCATCCCGCGGCCGGCACGACGGTCGCGACGGCGACGCTCGCGGTCAAGGCGACCTCGACGTACACGCTGACCGTGGTGAACGGGACCGGGCCGGCGGGCATCGCGACGATCGTGACCGCGACGTTCGCGTCGACCGGGAACGGGACGGCGGCGCTCGCCGCGGGCGGCGTGGACACGCTGACGCTCACCCTGAAGATCAAGGGCAACACGCCGGTCGGTACGTACACCGGCACTGTTGTGGTGACCGATCCGCTGACCGGGATCACTGCGAGCTTCCCCATCTCCGCCACGCACTAACGGACGGTGGCACGAAGAATGCGCACGCGCAGGCGGAATGAATACACCACGGCGGGTACTCGCAGTCTGCATCTCGGCGGTGCTCATCGGATCGACCTGGTCGAGCCCCGCCCGAGCGGCGTCCGGGCAACCTGTGCCCTTGGTCGCGATCGGTCTGATCGTCGAGCTGGTCGAACCGGATGTCGTCAAGGTCGCTCTCATGTACACGTGCCAGCCGTCGCCCACCGCGGCCGGAGACGTCACCGTCAATCTGACGCAGTCGAGTCCGCTGCCGGCCTCAGGGTCAGGCGCGACCTTGCTGACGTGCGACGGAGCTTCGCATGACGTCGAGGTGATGGTCTACGGCGGACCGATCTTCGCCGCGGGGCCCGCGCTCGCGAGCGCACAGGCGTGCACGGCGCTCACGTGCGGCACGGACGCCCGGAAAGTGACCATCACGGAAGGTCCGAATCCGTTGGCGCCGAGTCCACTGCCGCCACTCCCACATCTGCCGTCACTCCCACAGCTGCCGTCACTCCCAAAGCCGTAGGTCGTGACGCCGGCCACGATGACCTGCGCGATGAGCTGACAAAGAACGGCCCGGCGGTCCAGGGGAGCAGGAACCGCCGGGCCGAAAGGCGTACTGGCCGACGGGCGGGCCGGCCAGGGCCTGACTCAGTGAGGGGGTGCTAGCTGCACCCCGTGGTCTCGCCACAGTTCTCGCACTTGTGGCAGGTGCCGTTGCGAACGGTCAGCCAGCCGCAGCGCGGGCAGGGCGGTGCGTCGGGAGTCGAATTGAGGCGACGGGCACCGGGGCCCGTCGGGACGGTTGGTTGGCTCCACACGGTCTCCTGCGTCGTGGCAGGCGTGGCCATCGAGACGGCCTTGCTGAGGAGCTCGAGCTGGGGCGCGGGATCGACGATCTCGCTCGTGCGGACGAGCCCGATCGCCATCTTGTCCTCGGTCGAGAGGAAGCGGTAGCCGAGCCAGCGGAACACGTAGTCGACGATCGACTTCGCGAAGCCGAGCTCGGAGTTGCCGGTCCAGCCGGACGGCTCGAAGCGCATGTGGGCGAACTTCTCCACCAAGTGCGCCATCGGCACGCCGTACTGGAGCGAGAGCGAGATGCTCGTCGCGAACGCGTCCATCATCCCGGAGAGGGTCGAGCCCTCCTTCGCCATCGTGACGAAGAGCTCGCCCGGGGTGTTGTCCTCGAAGAGGCCGACGGTGATGTAGCCCTCGTGGCCCTCGATCGTGAACTTGTGGGTGAGCGAGGCGCGGGTGTCGTTGAGCCGGCGGCGCGGCCGGGCGACCACGACGGTCTCCGTGACCGCGGCCTCCTTCTTCGTGTTGGAGGTCTCCTTGCCCGTCGACAGCGGCTGGACCTTCTTGCTGCCGTCGCGGTACACCGCGATCGCCTTCACGCCGTGCTTCCATGCTTCGACGTACGCGTCCATCACGTCCTCGACCGTCGCGGTCTCGGGCAGGTTCACGGTCTTGCTGATCGCCCCGGAGATGAATGGCTGGACGGAGCCCATCATCTTGATGTGCCCGAGGTGTGAATCGAGAGGTGACGGTCGGCGAGCTCGGGCGCACCTTCGATGGTGCCGGTGCTCTCGATGTGCGCGGTGATCGCGTTGACCTGCGACTCGCTGTAGCCGAGCTTCGACAGCGCCGACGGGACCGTCTGGTTGACGAGCTTGAGCATGCCGCCACCGACGAGCTTCTTGTACTTCACGAGGGCGATGTCCGGCTCAACGCCGGTCGTGTCGCAATCCATCATGAAGCTGATGGTGCCGGTCGGAGCGAGCACGCTCGCCTGGGCGTTGCGGAACCCGTTGACGTTGCCGATCGCGACCGCGTCGTCCCACGACTGTCGCGCCGCGCCGAGCAGGTCCGACGGGACGATCTCATCGCGGATCCGGTACGCGTGCAGGCGATGCATCTCCATGACCCGGTCGTGCCCCTCGCGGTTGAGGGCGTAGCTGTCGTAGGCGCCGACGACGCCGGCCATCCGGGCCGACTGCGCGTACGCCTCGCCGGTCATGAGCGCGGTGATCGCGGCGGCGTAGCCGCGGCCCTCGTCCGAGTCGTAGGCCAGGCCGCGGTCCATGAGCACGGCGCCGAGGTTCGCGTAGCCGAGGCCGAGCTGCCGGAACGCCTTCGCGTTCGCGGTGATCTTCGCGGTCGGGTAATCGGTGAACCCGACGAGGATCTCCTGGGCCGTGAACACGACGTCAACGGCGCGGGCGAAGCGCTCGGTGTCGAGCTCACCATCGTCGCGACGGAAGCGCATGAGGTTGAGGGATGCGAGGTTGCACGCGCTGTCGTCGACGTGCATGTACTCACTGCACGGGTTGCTGCCGTTGATCCGCCCCGACTGCGGGCAGGTGTGCCAGTCGTTGATCGTCGTGTCGAACTGCATCCCCGGGTCGCCGCAGGCCCACGCGGCCTCGGAGAGCTCGCGGAGCAGGCCGCGCGCCTTCACGGTCTCGAGCGTCTCGCCGGTGCTGACGGCCTTGAGGTGCCAGTCCTCGTCCGACAGGGCCGCGCGCATGAAGTCGTCGGTCGCGCGGACGGAGTTGTTCGCGTTCTGGAACTGGATCGACTGCCAGGCCTCGCCGTTCAGGCCCATGTCGTAGCCCTGCTCGCCGAGCGCCCAGGCCTTCTTCTCTTCCTTCGCCTTGCACCAGATGAACTCGCGCACGTCGGGGTGGTCGCTGTTGAGGACGACCATCTTCGCCGCGCGCCGCGTCGTACCACCGGACTTGATCGAGCCGGCGACCGAGTCCGCGCCGCGCATGAACGACACCGGACCGCTCGCGTAGCCGCCGCCCGAGAGGTGCTCCTTGCTCGAGCGGATGGTCGAGACGTTGATGCCGGACCCGGAGCCACCCTTGAAGATGATCCCCTCGGTCTTGAACCAGTCGAGGATCGAGTTCATCGAGTCGTCGACCGAGAGGATGAAGCAGGCCGAGGCCTGCTGCGGCACGCCGGCGACGCCGATGTTGAACCACACCGGCGAGTTGAAGGACGCGTGCTGCATGACCATGAGGTACTTCAGCTCGTCGGAGAAGATGGCGGCGTCCTCGGTCGTCGCGAAGTACCCGCCCTCGACGCCCCACCGGGCGATCGTGTCGACGACGCGATCGACCATCTGCTTGACGCTCGTCTCGCGGGCCGGGGTACCGAGCTTGCCGCGGAAGTACTTCGATGCCACAACGTTCGTCGCGGTCATCGACCAGAACGCGGGGACCTCGACGCCCTTCTGCTCGAAGACGTTCCCGGCCTCGCCCGGGATCACGGCATCGCGGCGCTCCCAGGCGACGTCGTCGTACGGGTGCACGCCGTCCCTGGTGAACGTGCGCGCGAAGCGGATGCCCTGTTCGGGCGTGCGGTCGTGCCGGGCGGACTGCGGCGGTAGTTCGGCGATAGCCATTCGAAAAGTCCTTTAGAAGTTCTGGGACGCGGAGGGGAGATGAGTGCAGTGGAGCAATAGAAGGAGGAGATCCCGATGCGTGGTGGCATGCGCTGGAGCGTGCGACATGACCCTTCTCCTCCATCACGTCAACGCCCCCTTCGAGCTGGGACGTTGCGACCGCTTCCTTGACCCCAAGATGTTGACCGGCCCGGGTGGCCGCCACAACATCTAGTGGCAGAGCGCGAACATTAGCCCGACCGCGACGGCTGTCAAGAGCGAAGGGGACACGACTTCATGTCGGGGACGGCGGGCGGGACGGGACGCGGAAAAGCCCATGAATAGGGCCTTTCTGGGTTAGGCGGGCGCCCCGACGACCTCGGCCTGCGCGGCCTGGACGAACGCTCCCTGATCGTGCGATCCACACGTGATGAGCAGGACATTGCGCTCGAGGGCGCCGTGGATGGCGGCCTTCGAGGCGGTCTTGTCGGCGAACTCGATGGCGGCCATCGCGCCGGTGGTGCGGATCTCGCGGACCCGAGGGTCGCGGCGAAGCGGCGCCAGCTCCTCGACGATGATCTTGCCGACCACGTTCGCGCGCTCCACGAGCCGCTCGTCCTTCAACACATTGAGGGTCGCGAGACCCGACGCGCAGGAGACCGGATTGCCGCCGAACGTCGAGCCGTGGGTCGACGTCTTCCAGCGCTCGTGGATCGCGCGCGGCGCGAGGATCGCGCCGAGCGGCAGCCCACCGCCGAGCGCCTTCGCGAGCGTCATCACGTCCGGGGTCACGCCGAACCGCTGCGCGGCGAACCACGCGCCGGTGCGGCCGAAGCCCGTCTGGACCTCGTCGAACACGAGGAGCGCGCCGATGCGCGTCGCGAGGTCCCGAAGGCCCTGCAGGAACGACGCTGGCGCGGCCACGTAGCCGCCCTCGCCGAGGACGGGCTCGATGAGGATCGCCGCGATCTGCTCCGCGGGCACGTCGTGGTCGAGCATCTGCTCGATGACCGCGAGCGAGTGCTGGCCGCAGGTCTCGGCGTCGTGCGCCGGCGTGATCGGGCAGTCGAGCGGATACGGGTACGGCGCGACGTGGACCTCCGGGAGGAGCGCGCCGTAGCCCTTGCGGTAGAGCGACTTCGACGTCGTGACCGACGCGGCGCCCACCGAGCGCCCATGGAAGCCGCCGCGGAACACGATGATCGATTCGCGCCCCGTCACCTGACGCGCGAGCTTGATCGACCCTTCGATCGCCTCGGCGCCGGAGTTGCCGAAGAACACCATGTCGAGCCCCGCCGGCGCGATGCCGACCAGGGCCTCGGCGAGCGCGATGTTCGGCTCGTACGCGGCGACGCCGGCGCAGATGTGGGCGAGCTTCGCGGCCTGCGCCTGCACTGCTGCGACCACTTTCGGATGCGCATGCCCGACGGGCGTCACCGCGATGCCGCAGGTGAGGTCGAGGATCCGCTTGCCATCCCGCGTGATGAGCCAGCTCCCCTCGCCGCGGTCGATCTCCAGCCACGTGTAGTGGCCGAGCACGGGGGAAAGCACTTTTGCGGCGCGCTGCTCGAGGGTGCCGGACGGCTGCTTCACCGCATGAGTTTAGGCGCTCCGGCTATGCAGCCGGTCATGCATGACCGCGGGCGGTTACGCCCGAGCGACGCGGATCTGGACGGTGCTGCGGTCCTGGCCGAGGATGCCGACGCGATACCCGGGGATGTTCGGGACCGCCTGGGCGAAGCGGCCGGCGCCGGTCCACTGCAGCCGCAGCTTGAGGATGCCCGCGCGGTAGTACTCGATACGGAGCGGCCCCACGCCGGGGAGGCGCCGCAGCGCGAGCTCGAAGTGGTGCCAGTCGTCGGGCGTGGCCAGCGGGGTCACCACGAGGTCCATCTCGCCTGACGCGGGCGCGTGGCGCGCGATGCTGACCAGGGGCGCCGCGGGCGTCGGCTCGACAGGTGTCTCGACCGGGGCCGCGGGCGGGGCCGCGAAGGCCTCTTCGAGGCCGATCATCATCGGCCGGGCGGCGGTCGTCGCCGGACGCTCGGGCTCGCGGCGCTCGAGCGGCCGGGCCGGCGGCTCGTTCGCCCCGATCAGCAGCGGGCGACCGCGCGTAGGCCGTTCGGACTCGATCGGCCCGTCGTGCCGGCGGATCGCCTCCGGAGCGGCCTGCGCCGGCTCGGACGAGCCGGGCATGCCGATGCGGGACGCCAGGTCGACGGGGACGTCGAGGACCTTTTTGGTGCCCTTGCGTTTCTTTCCCACCACGGAACAGAACGTAGGCGGCCGCCCGCCGTCAAACCTCACCCGAGGGTGGGAACCGGTGTATCGGCCTGTTGACCCCATCCCCCAAAAGGCGGAGCCGGACGGTCATGCGCTTCCCCTAGAGTCGGCCGCAGATGCGCTACTTCCGCTTCCTCCTCGCCGTGCCGCTCGTCCTGGCCCTGGCCGCCTGCGGCGGCGGAGGCGGCGCCCCGGCCGCCCCGAAGCCCGCCGACGCTGCCGCCGACGCCCTGGCGCGGGGCATCGCCGCCCAGAACGCCAACAAGATGGACGAGGCGACGAAGGACTACTTCGAGGTCCTGTTCAACGACCCGAAGAACAAGTTCGCCTTCTACAACCTCGGGCAGATCGCCCGGGTCCAGAACCGGCTCGCGATCGCCGAGGGGTACTACCGCCTCGCGCTCGAGCAGGATCCGAATTACGGGCCCGCGCTCTTCGGCCTCGGCGTCGTCCGCCAGGCGTTCAACGCCATCCAGGAGGCGGTCGATCTCTACCGCAAGGACATCGCGGTCGAGCCGACGAACGCCGCGGCCCACTACAACCTCGGCATCCTCCTTCGCATCCAGGGCAAGACCGCGGAAGGCGACGCGGAGATCGCGCGCGCGATCCAGCTCGACCCGAAGCTTCCGCAGCCGCCGTCGCCCACTCCCACCCCGAAGCCGACGGCGACGCCCACTCCGACCCGCTAGCCCGGCATGATCCGGCGCGCGCTTCGGCCGCGCCCTGAGACCGTCGTCCTCGCGCTCATCGTCGCCCTCCCGATGCTCTTCAACGCGGTCGAGCTGCTCCCGGAGCTCACAGCCGTTCCGAACGTGAACGATGACGCGGCACATCTGCTCTTCGTCGAGCGCGCGAACGACGCGATCACGCATGGCGAGGATCCGGTCGATTTCTGGGTCCCCGATCTCGAGCTCGGCTTCCCGCAGTTCGCGTACTACCAGCACCTTCCCCATCTCGCGGTGGTCGCGCTCGACCGTCTCTTCCTCGAGCGCGTGGACATCGTGACCGTGTTCAACGCCGTCCGGTACGTGCTGCTGGTCGCATTTCCGCTCACCGTCTTCTGGTCGATGCGGCGGATGC
>WNFM01258351.1_pt1 | contig 28286 bp, 23 predicted proteins | sample 5400271 | NCBI WGS metagenome assembly WNFM01 (sample SAMN13153352, study PRJNA577476) | soil metagenome | isolation source: 60 cm saprolite on Douglas fir-dominated hillslope | place: USA:California | collected 2013-09-17 | reverse complement strand
GCGCCACCTCGATCTGGGTCGCCATGTCGGCGAGGCGGAAGGCGACGGCCTGGTGCTCGATGATCGCCTTGCCGAAGGTCTGGCGCTCCTTGGCGTAAGACAAGGCGGCCTCGTAGGCGGCGCGCGCCATGCCGATCGCCTGCGCCGCGATGCCGATGCGGCCGCCCTCGAGATTGGCGAGGGCGATCTTGTAGCCCTCGCCCTCGGCGCCGAGGAGGAGATCGGGGGTCAGCGCCATCTCGTCGAAGACGAGATGCGCGGTGTCCGAGGCGTGGAGGCCGAGCTTCTTCTCGAGGCGGGCGACCTTGAAGCCTGGTGTCGTGGTCGGCACGATGAAGGCGCTCATCCCCTTCTTGCCGGCGGCGGGATCGGTGATGGCGAAGACGATGACGAGATCGGCGTTCTCGCCCGAGGTGATGAACTGCTTGGTGCCGTTGAGCACGTAGTGGTTGCCGACCCGCTTGGCGCTGGTCTTGATCGCCGAGGCGTCGGAGCCGGCGGAGGGCTCGGTCAAGGCGAAGGCGGCGAGCTGGTCGCCGCGCGCCAGCGGCTTCAAAAACCGCTCCTTCTGCTCGGCCGAGCCGAATTTAAGGATCGGCATGCAGCCGACCGAGTTGTGCACGCTCATGATCGTCGAGCAGGAGCCGTCGCCGGCGGCGATCTCCTCGAGGGCCAGCGCATAGGAGACGTGGTCGCTCGCCGCGCCGTCATAGGTCTCGGGGACCAGCATACCCATGAGACCGAGCTGCCCCATCTCGGTGATCGCCTCGCGGGGGAACGCGCTCGTGCGGTCCCATTCGGCGGCGAAGGGCTTCAGGCGCTCGGCGGCGAAATTGCGCGCCGTCTCCTGGATCATCGCCTGCTCCTGCGACAGGATCATCGTGCCTCCGTTGCGTCGGTCCGTCCCTGCCCTCGCCCCCACCCTCGCCCCTCGGGGAGAGGGAGGGGACCCGCGCGCAGCGCGGGGAGGGTGAGGGGGAGCGGCCGCATTCGGGGTGTCCGGTCGGGCACCGCGACGGCTGCACCGCCCCCTCTCCCTAACCTCTCCCCGAGGGGAGAGGAGTTCAAGGGTCTGCACGACATAGGCACCTCACCACGGCAGCCTCTCGCCGTCATAGTTGAAGAACGACCCCGATTCCGCCGGCGTCAACCCGGCGATCACCTTGCGCATGCCGGCGACGCTCTCCTCTGGCGTCACCGGCGCGCTGGCGCCGCCCATGTCGGTGCTGACCCAGCCGGGATGCAGCACGACGGCGGTCAGCGCCTTGTGGTCGATCGCGAAAGAGCGCCACACCGCGTTGAGCGCCGCCTTGGCCGAGCGATAGGCATAGAGCCCGCCGCTTTCATTGGCGCCGATCGAGCCGAGGCGGCTGGAGATGGCGATCGCCTTGCGCTCGGCGCTGCGCTCGACATGCCGGCGGAAGGCGCCGGCGAGGGCGAGCGGCGCCATGGTGTCGACGCGGAAGACCTCGGCCCAAGCGGAAGCGTCGATCGCCTCCACCGTCATGCCGCGCGGCCCGACGATGCCAGCATTGGCGAGGAGCACGTCGATCGCGACGTCGCCGAGCGTCTCGGCCAGCGCGGCGACGGCGGGGAAATCGGCGGCGTCGAGGGCGTGGATCTCGACCTTGCCGGCGACGCCGCGCAATTTTTCGGCCCTCGCGGGGTTCCGGCAGGTGGCGATGACCCGCCAGCCCGCCTTGGCGTATTGCCGGGTGAATTCGAGGCCGAGGCCGCGACTGGCCCCGGTGAGCAGGATCGTCGGCATGGTCCATCCCCTGGGAAGCCGTCGACGCTAGCACGGAAACGCCCGGGCGCGCCGCTCCTAAGCTTTTCCTCGCCCCCTGAGCTTGTCGAAGGGCGGGGAGAGGAAGGGGCCCTCCTGAGCTTGTCGAAGGGGCAACGCGATGGGATGGTGAGGGGGAGCCAGTCACGGACCGGATGCTCGCCGGCGAGATCCCGGCGGCGGGACGTCCCCCTCACCTCGATCCTCTCCCCGAGGGGAGAGGAGGATTGCAGCGCGCGGCAAGCCGCCGCCCGCCAACTAAACCGAATTTTAACGTAGATCGCCCACAGTCTCGCCAAACCTGGATCCGCACTCGCCATGTTCTTCATCATCGGCTCCGTCGTCGTGATCATCAGCGTCGTTGGCGGCTACTGTGGCAGCCTTTCGAGTTCCTCATCATCGTCGGCGCGGCGGTCGGCGGCTTCATCATCTCGAACCGCAAGCCGGTGCTATCCGGCGCGGGCAAGGCGATCGGCGGCCTGCTCAAGGGCGAGAAATACGACAAGGCGGCGTATCTCGAGCTGCTCAGCCTGCTCTACGCCGTCTTCAAGCTGTCGAAGACCAAGGGCGCCCTCGCCCTCGAGCAGCATGTCGAGAAGCCCGACGAGAGCACGCTCTTCGCGCAATATCCGAAATTCAACGCCGACCACCACGCCATCGTCTTCCTGTGCGACTATCTGCGCCTCCTCACCCTCGGCACCGACAACCATCACGAGATGGAGGCGCTGATGGACGAGGAGATCGAGACCCATCACGAGGAGCAGGCGGCGATCGCCGCCGCCATCCAGACCATCGCCGACGCGCTGCCGGCGCTCGGCATCGTCGCCGCGGTGCTCGGCGTCATCCACACCATGGGCTCGATCAGCGAGCCGCCCGAGGTGCTCGGCCATCTCATCGGCGGCGCGCTCTTCGCCGCACCGATGGCGGGGGCGGTCAAGGCGCGCTTCGACGCCGAGGCGAAATACTTCATCTGCATGAAGTCGGGCATCCTCGCCTATATGCAGGGCTATGCCCCGGCGGTCGCCGTCGAGTTCGCCCGCAAGGCGCTCAACAGCGACGTCCGCCCCAGCTTCTACGAGGTGGAGACCGCCTGCGAGGCCGGCCCGACGCCGCTCGCAGCCGCCGCCTAAGCCGCCTGACGGGAGCCTCCCATGGCGCGGCAGGACAACGGCACCGTCATCATCAAGAAGATCAAGAAGGGTGGCCATGGCGGCCATCACGGCGGCGCCTGGAAGGTCGCCTATGCCGATTTCGTCACCGCGATGATGGCCTTCTTCCTGCTGCTCTGGCTCCTCAACGTCACCACCGACGTGCAGAAGCGCGGCATCGCCGATTATTTCGAGCCGACGATCTCGGCGCGCTCGGAGTATAGCGGCTCGGGCGGCGTCCTCGGCGGAAGGGCGATCGGCAAGCCGGGCTCGATGCACCAGGATGCGGTGGCGCCGAGCATCGCGATCCCGATTCCGGCCGAGCGGCAACCCGATGACGGCGATGACGGCCAGGAGCGCCGACAAGCTGCAGCCGGGCCAGCAAGCGGCGGGGCAGCAAGCGACGGGCCAGGGCCAAACGGGCCGGAGCCCGGCGGCCGATTTCGCCGCCAAGCTCGACAAGATCAGCGAGGCGGCGGCGGCGAAATCGGCCGCCGAGCGCGAGGAGCGGCAATTCGCCGCCGCCGAGTTCGCGCTGCGCCAGGCGATGCAGGACATTCCCGACCTCAAGACTCTCGCCGAGAATCTGGTGGTCGACCGCACGCCGGAGGGGCTGCGCATCCAGATCGTCGACCAGGACAAGACCTCGATGTTTCCGCTCGGCTCGAGCGAGATGGCCGAGCCGGCGAGGAAGCTGATGGCGCTGGTGACCCAGGTCGTGCAGCGTCTGCCCAACAAGATCTCGGTCAGCGGCCACACCGATGCGACGCCCTTCGCCCGCGCCGGCAGCTACGGCAATTGGGAGCTCTCGGCCGATCGCGCCAATGCCAGCCGGCGGGCGCTCATCGCCAGCGGGCTGCCGGCCGAGCGCATCGCCAGGGTGGTCGGCATCGCCGATCGCGACCCGATGGTCGCCGACCAGCCGAACTCGCCGCGCAACCGCCGGATCAGCATGGTTCTCCTCCACGAGGGCAAGATGCCGAGCGATCTCGCCGCCCGCTAGCGCGTCATGACGCTGGCGCGGCGACCGCCCGATCGGCCATAATCGCCGGGCGGTACTTGGCGGCCAGCACTTGGCGGCCAGCACTTGGCGGGAGGAACGGGGCGGTATGCCCGAGGGGCGAAACGGCGAGCTGATACGAACGGCCGAGGCGCTGCAGTGCGACGTCGGCCGGCCAGCGCTGGTCACGCCGCTGCAGCATTTCTACCGTACCTCGACGCTGCCCTGCCCTTATCTGCCGGCCCAGAGCGAGCGCAAGCTGATCACCGAGCTTACCGGGCGCGACGCAAGGGCGCTCTACGACGATCTCTGCCGCGCCGGCTTCCGCCGCAGCCACCATCTCGCCTATCGGCCGAGCTGCGCCGGCTGCAATGCCTGCGTGCCGGTGCGCGTCGCCGTCGAGCGTTTCGAGGACGGCCGCTCGAGCCGGCGCATCCGCAAGGCGAATGCCGATCTCACCGGCGGCCCGGTCGGGCTGCGTGCCACCGCCGAGCAATACCGTCTCTTCGCCCGCTACGAGCGCTCGCGCCACGCCGACAGCGAGATGGCGGCGATGACCTTCGGCGACTACCGCGCGATGATCGAGGACAGCGCGATCGAGACGCGGCTGATCGAGTTCCGCGACGCCGACCGGACGCTGGTCGGCGGCTGCCTCATCGACGTCGTCGACGACGGCTATTCCGCCGTCTACAGCTTCTTCGAGCCGACCTCGATGCGGCGCAGCCTCGGCACCTTCATGGTGCTGTGGCTGATCGACGACGCCCGCGCCGAGGGCCTGCCCTATATCTATCTCGGTTACTGGATCGCCGAGAGCGACAAGATGTCGTACAAGACCCGCTTCCGCCCGCTCGAGGCGCTCGGCGAGAATGGCTGGCAGCCCTTCGCGCCCTGATCCGCTTCCTTCCGAACGAAAGTATGCCGTGAAGCCGAGGGATTTCCGCGACAAGCCCGTCGAGACCAACGCGCCGAGCGCCGACGAGGTCAAGTACACGACGTGCTACATGTGCGCCTGTCGCTGCGGCATCAAGATCCACCTCAAGGATGGCGGCATCCGCTACATCGAGGGCAATCGCAACCACCCAGTGAACAAGGGCGTGCTGTGCGCCAAGGGCTCGGCCGGGATCATGCAGCATTACTCGCCGGCGCGGCTGCAGAAGCCGCTCCTGCGGGTCGGGCCGCGCGGCAGCGGCGAGTTCAAGGAGATCGAATGGGAGGAGGCGCTGGCGACGGCGACCGGCTGGCTCGGCGCCATCCGCCAGAGCGATCCGCGCAAGCTCGCCTTCTTCACCGGGCGGGACCAGAGTCAGGCGCTGACCGGCTGGTGGGCGAGCCAGTTCGGCACGCCCAACTACGCCGCGCATGGCGGCTTCTGCTCGGTCAACATGGCGGCGGCCGGGCTTTACACCATCGGCGGCTCGTTCTGGGAGTTCGGCGAGCCCGACTGGCACAACACCAGGTACCTCTTGATGTTCGGCGTCGCCGAGGATCACGATTCCAACCCGATCAAGATCGGCCTCGGCCATCTTAAGACCAAGGGCGAGGCGAAGTTCGTCTCGGTCAACCCAATCCGCACCGGCTATTCGGCGATCGCCGACGAGTGGCTCGGCATCCGCCCCGGCACTGACGGGCTCTTCGTCCTCGCCCTCATCCACGAGCTCCTGCGCGCCGGCAAGATCGACGAGGAATACCTCGCCCGCTACACCAACGCGCCGTGGCTCGTCATCCAGGACGAGGGCGCCGCCGACCACGGCCTCTTCGCCCGCGACGGCGGGGGGTGCCCCCTGGTCTGCGACGATGCGACGGGCGCGCCGGCCGATGCCCGCGACCCCGGCATCGTTCCCCGCCTCGCCGGCACCGTGACGCTGGCGGATGGGCGACAGGCAGTGCCCGCCTTCCAGCTCATCGCCGAGCGCTGCCTGGAGCCGCGCCATGCCGCTGAGCGTGCCGCGGCGGAAACCGGCATCGACGCCAAGACGATCAAGCGCATCGCCGCCGAACTTGCCCATGCCGCGTTCAGCGAAAGCGTCGTCATCGAGCAGCCCTGGACGGATTGGGCCGGACGGTGGCACGAGCGGATGGTCGGCCGCCCGGTGGCGATGCACGCGATGCGCGGCATCTCGGCGCATTCCAACGGCTTTCATACCTGCCGCGCCATCCACATCCTGCAGATGCTGCTCGGCAGCATCGATACGCCGGGCGGCTTCCGCTACAAGCCGCCCTTCCCGCGGCCGATCCCGCCGGGACTGAAGCCGGCTGGGCATCCCTACCAGATTACCCCGGGCAAGCCGCTGGCGGGCCCGCCGCTCGGCTTCCCGACCAGCCCGGAGGATCTCCTGGTCGCCGCCGACGGCACGCCGCGGCGTATCGACAAGGCGTTCTCCTGGGAGGCGCCGCTCGCCGCCCATGGCCTGCTGCACCACGTCATCAGCAATGCCTGGAAGGGCGATCCCTACAAGATCGACACGCTCTTCATGTTCATGGCGAATATGAGCTGGAACTCGTCGATGAACACGGCGGGCGTGATGGCCATGCTGACCGACCAGGATGCCGGCGGCGAGTACAAGATCCCGCGCATCATCTATTCCGACGCCTATGCCAGCGAGATGGTCGCCTATGCCGATCTGGTGCTGCCCGACACGACCTATCTCGAGCGCTGGGACTGCATCTCGCTGTTCGACCGGCCGATCTGCGACGCCGACGGCGCCGCCGATTCGATCCGCCAGCCGGTGGTCGCGCCCGACCGGGACGTCAGGCCCTTCCAGGACGTGCTGATCGAGCTCGGCGCCCGCCTCAAGCTGCCCGGCCTCACCAAGGAGGATGGCAGCCCGCGCTATCCCGGCGGCTATGCCGATTACCTCGTCCATCACGAGCGCAAGCCGGGCTTCGGCATGCTGGCGGGCTGGCGCGGCGCCGAGGGTGCGCAGCACGGCATCGGCGCGCCCAATCCGCATCAGCTCGACGCCTACATCGCCAATCAGTGCTTCTGGCGCAGCGAGATCCCGGCGAGCGCGCGCTACTTCAAGCACGCCAATCGCGACTATCTCGACTGGGCGGTCGGCATGGGGCTGCTCGACAAGGCGGAGCCGATCGTGCTGAACCTCTACAGCGAGATCCTGCAGAAATTCCGTCTCGCCGCGGAAGGGCATGGCGCGGTCCAGCCGCCGGATGAGCACCGACAGCGGGTCAGGACCTATTTCGATCCGCTGCCGCTCTGGTACATGCCGTTCGAGGAGAGCGAGGCGGGTCCCGATGCCTTCCCGCTGCACGCGATCAATTCCTGGGGATCGCAGAATGCCTGGTTGCGCCAGATCCATGGCGAGAACCGCCTGCACATCAACAGGCAGACGGCGACGGCGCTCGGCATCGCCGATGACGACTGGGTGCACGTCACCAGCCATCACGGCCGCATCAAGGTCCAGGCCAAGCTGATGGAGGGGGTCAATGCCAATACGGTGTGGACCTGGAACGCGATCGGCAAGCGCGCCGGCGCCTGGAACCTCGCCCCCGAGGCGAAGGAAGCGCAGCGCGGCTTCCTGCTCAACCACCTCATCTCGGAGCTGCTGCCCGAGCGCGGCGACGGGCAGCGCTATGCCAATGCCGACCCGGTGACCGGTCAGGCCGCCTGGTACGATTTGCGCGTGCGCATCGAGAAGGCGCCGGCCGAGGACCAGGTCACCGAGCCGCATTTCGCCACGCTGCCGGTCCCGCCGCATTTGCCGGAGCGACCGTCGGTCCTGCGCTATGGCGGGCGCTTCCGCATCGCCCGGGCGGGAGGCGGCACATGACCAGCCTGCCGACACAGCAAGGGGCGAAACGGCTTGGCCTCGTCATCGACCTCGACATCTGCGTCGGCTGTCACGCCTGCGCGGTCAACTGCAAGGAATGGAATTCCGGCGGCGTCGCCGCGCCGCTCACCGATCTTGATCCCTACGGTGCCGACCCGACCGGCGTGTGGTTCAACCGCGTGCACAGTTTCGAGGCCGGCGAGGGAGCCAGCGGGCGGACCGTTCATTTCCCGCGCTCCTGCCTGCACTGCGCCGAGCCGGCTTGCGTCACCGTCTGCCCGACCGCGAGGAACTCTGCATCGGCTGCAAGCTGTGCTCCTGGGCCTGCCCCTATGGCGCCCGCGAGTTCGACGAGGATGCCGGCGTCATGAAGAAATGCACGCTATGCATCGACCGCATCTACAATGAGACATTCGACCCGGTGGACCGCGTGCCGGCCTGCGTTGCCACCTGCCCCGCCTCGGCGCGCCATTTCGGCGATCTCGGCGATCCCGCCTCGGCGGTATCGCAGATGGTCGCCGCACGTGGCGGCTACGATCTCATGCCCGAGATGGGCTACGCGCCGACCAACAAATATTTGCCGCCGCGGCCGCACAAGGACAGCGCAGGCTGCACCGGCGGCCTTGCCGAGCTGGCGCCGGCCATCCCGGCAGGCAGCGGCGGGCTGCTCGGCTGGATCGACCAGCTGCTCTCGCGCTGAACGACCACCAAGCGAGAACCGGCGTGCATCCTTCCTCCTCCGTCATCTTCTTCACCACCGCCTCCGGCGCCGGTTATGGCCTCCTCGCCCTGCTCGGCGTGCTGGCGCCGCTCGGCTTAGCCCCGGCGAACGCGGCGTTCGGCTTCGTCGCGCTCGGCCTCGCCCTCGGCGGCATCACCGCCGGTCTGATTTCCTCGACCTTTCATCTCGGCCATCCCGAGCGCTCGCTGCGCGCCTTCTCGCAATGGCGCTCGTCCTGGCTGTCGCGCGAGGGCGTCGCCTCGGTCGCCACCTATGCGCCCGCCGGGCTCTTCGCCATCGCCTGGGTGTTCTTCGGCGCGGTCTCGGCGGTTCTCGGAATCCTCACCGCCATCGGCGCCGTCGTCACCGTCTCCTGCACCGCGATGATCTATCGCTCGCTGAAGCCGGTCCAACGCTGGCACAATTCCTGGGTCCTGCCGAACTACCTCGCCCTCGCGCTGATGACCGGCGCGCTATGGTTTGCCTTGCTGCTGCAACTGTTCGGCATCGACAACAAGGGCGGCGCCTGGCTCACGCTTTTCACCATCCTCCTCGCCGCGGTGCTCAAGCTCGGCTATTGGCGCTTCATCGACAGCAGCGCGAGCGCCAGCACGGTCGAAAGCGCGACCGGTCTCGGTACGATCGGCAAGGTCCGGCTGTTCGAGGCGCCGCACACCTCGGAGAACTACCTGCTCAAGGAGATGGGCTTCCAGATCGCCCGCAAGCATGCCGCCAAGCTGCGTCGGATCACCATCCTCCTCGCTTTCGCCGTGCCCTTCGCGCTCTCGCTCGTGCCGCTGCTCGTCGCCGGCTGGCCGGCGGCTCTCGCCGCCCTGCTCGCCGCGCCGCTCGCTACGCTGGGCGTGCTCATCGAGCGCTGGCTCTTCTTCGCCGAAGCCAAGCACGCCGTGACGCTCTACTACGGCGCCGCACGAGCCTAGACACCGCCAAGGCGAGATCATCATGGGTCGGCACGATGCAGCATCGTGACCACTTCACCTTCTTCTTCGGTGCGGATTCCGAGATCATCGAGGAACGTTACGCGGCCACCTTCGGCGCGCGCCTGGCGGTCATCGACGTGCCGCGCGGCGGCGATGTCCGCCGCTATCTCGCCTCGCTGAGCGAGAACGGCCTGGTGACGCAGCAATCGGCGATGAGCCTGATGCGTCCGGAGCGACTCATCTTCGCCTACGAGCGCGTCATGGCCGTCGCCGTCGCCATCGTGCCGCAGCCGCGAACGGCGCTGCTGCTCGGCCTGGGCGGCGGCACGATGATGCGCTTCCTGTCGGCCTATTTTCCCGATTGCGCCCTCACCATCGTCGAGCACGATCCGGCGATCGTCGCGCTGGCACGACGACATTTCCATGTCGAGCACCCGATCGAGCTCGCCGATGCCGTCGAATTCATCGCGACGACGTCGGCGCGGTTCGATGCCATCCTCGTCGATACCTATGGCGGGAGCGGTTTCAACGGGCCACCCGCCGCGTTCTGGGAGCGCTGCGCCGCGGTGCTCGCGCCCAAAGGCTGCATCGCCATCAACTGGGCGGACGTGCGCGACAAGGCGATCTATCGCACGCATGCGCGACGCGCCGCCAAGCTCACCGGACGCTCATTCTACCTCGCACCGAACGGCTTCAAGGACAATGTCGTCCAGCTCTGCTCGACCGATAGTGATCTCGACAGCGCCCGCCTGCGCGAGCGCGCCGATTGGCTCGGACGCCTCCAGCGGCGCAAGAGCCCGCTCCAACGCTGCGCCATTCTCGACGATTTCCCGTAGAACGATTCACTCTTGGCCGCGATCCCGGCGCACCGCGCGCTGCTTCGCGGTCGCCGCCTCATCGATCGCGAGCTCAGCGTCGACGACGACGCCGAAACGCAGCTCGGCCTCCTGCGCGGTGAAATAGCCGCGCCGGATATCGCGCGCCACCAGCTCGGGGGCGCGCTCGAGCGCCGGACCGAAACCGCCACCGCCCGGCGTCCTCACCGTAACGCGATCGCCGGGGAGGACCGGAATATCCTGATCCTTCGAGAGATGCGGCGGAACGTAATCCTTGCCGTCTTTGCGCACCGTCACGGTGTTGACGCCGCCATCGGCACCGCCGAGCGCACCGAGCGGGCCGCTGCGACCGTGGTCCATCACGAAGGAGGCGCGCGCCTCGCCGCGCCGCAGCGAGACGGTGTAGCGCACACCGAAGCCGCCACGCTGCCGCCCCGCGCCGGCCGAACCCTCCGACAGCGCGTATTCCTCGAACAAGACGGGATAGAGCTGCTCGATGACCTCGAGCGGCGTCGTCTTCGAGATGCCGATCGTCGAGCAACCGTTCGAAATGCCGTCGAGACCGGCGCTGCCGCCGTAGCCGCCGCCGCTGATCAGATACATGACGTAGTTGCGGCCCTTCTTGGGATCCCAGCCGCCAAGCGCGAAATTGCCGCTCGTGCCCGCCGGCGCGGCGAAGAGCCGATCCGGGATCGCCTTGACGAGGGCGGCGAAGACCGCCTCGGCGATACGCTGCGAGACCTCGGCGGCGCAGCCCGAGACCGGGCGCGGATATTTGGCATAGAGGAAGGTGCCGTCGGGATCGGCGATATGCAACGGCGCAAACGTTCCGGCGTTGATCGGCACTTCGGGGAAGACGTGCTTGATCGCGAGATAGATCGACGATTTCGTCGTCGCGATGACGCTGTTCATCGGTCCGCGGCAGGGCGGGCTCGAGCGCGAGAGGTCGAAATAGAGCTCGGTCCCTTCCTTGCGCAAGGTGAGGGCGATGCGCAGCGGCCGGTCGTCGACGCCGTCCGAATCGACGATGCTCTCGCCCTCGTAGGTGCCATCGGGAATCGTCGCGATCTTGGCCCGCATCTGCTGCGCCGCCCGCGACTTCAATTCGACGATGGCGTTCTCGACGACATCCTCGCCGTAACGGTCGATCAGCGCCGCGAGGCGCTTCTCGCCGATCGCAAGAGCCGCCGCTTGCGCCTTGATATCGCCGATGCGCTGATCGGCGATGCGGATATTGGAGAGGATGATCGACAGGATCTCCTCGTCGAGCACGCCTTCCTTGTAGAGCCTGACCGGCGGCAGGCGCAGCCCTTCCTGCTCGACCTCGGTGGCGTTCGCCGAGAAGCCGCCGGGCACCGCGCCGCCCATATCCGGCCAGTGCCCGGTATTGGCGAGCCAGGCGAAATGCCGCCCGCGATAGAAGAACGGCTTGACGAACTTGACGTCCATCAGATGCGTGCCGCCGAGATAGGGATCGTTGACGATGAAGATGTCGCCGGGCCTTACCGTCTTCGCCCGCTCGATCACCGCCTGGGTCGAGAACTGCATCGTGCCGACGAAGACCGGCAGGCCGAGATCGCCCTGGGCGATGAGCTCGCCCGTGTCCCGATGATAGATGCCGTCCGAGCGGTCGAGCGCCTCGGAGATCACCGGACTGAAAGCGGCGCGCACGAAGGCGAGATCCATCTCGTTGCAGACCTGCTGCAGCCCGTTCTGGATGACGGCGAGGGTGACGGGATCGAGTGTCATGGCTTGGCCCGCGCCGCAATGGTGATGATGAGATTTCCGATGGCGTCGACCGTCACAAGGTCGTCCGGCTCGACCACTGTCGTGGCATCGAGCTGCTCGACGATCGCCGGGCCGACGAACTCGGCACCGCGCGGCAGGCTCTCGCGGCGGTAGATCGGCGTATCGCGCCAGCCTTCCGCGAACCAGACAAGCCGGCGACCGGCAACCGCCTCGTCCAGCGTGCCGGACGGCGTGCCGAGCAGCGCATCGAGGGCGACGCGGCGCCGGCGACCGATCACCGCGGTATGAAGATTGACGAGCACGGCGCGGATCTCCGGCAGGGCGACCTCGAAGCGATGCCAATAGGCCGCCTCGAACGCCTTCTGCAGATAGTCGCGATCGACATCCATGATCGGCAGTTCGACGGCGAGCAGATGGCTCTGCCCCTCGAATTGCATCTCGGCACGGTGCAGGGCGACGATCTCCTCGACCGCGACAGCCTCCCGCGCGAGCAGCGCCCTGCCCTCGTCGATCTGTGCCTGGAGAATGCCGCGCACCGCGCCGCTCTCGATCGCCTGTACCGGCTTGTTCACCGTCCGGACGAAATCGTGCCGGAGATCGGCGACGATGCAGCCGAGCGCGTTGGTGATGCCGGGCCGCGCCGGCACGAGGATTCGGGGAATGGCAAGCTCGCGTGCCAAGGCCACCGCATGCAGCGGCCCGGCGCCGCCGAAGGCGAAGAGCGCGAAATCCCTCGGGTCGTGGCCGCGCGACAGCGACACCATGCGGATCGCCCCCGCCATGCGGTCATTGGCGATGCGCAAGATCGCCGCCGCGGCACCCTCGGCATCGAGCCCGAGGGGCTTGCCGACCGTCTCGACCAGACGCGATCGCACGATGTCGAGCGGCACCTTGTCGACCACCGCCAACAGCGCATCATGATTGAGGCGGCCGAGCACGAGATTGGCATCGGCGATGGTCGGCCGGGTACCGCCGCGCCCGAAGCAGATCGGCCCCGGCGTCGCCCCGGCGCTCTCGGGCCCGACGCGCAGCAGCCCGGCCTCATCGATGCGCGCGATCGAGCCGCCACCGGCGCCGATCGTATGGACATCGACCATCGGCACATGGATCGGCATGGCGTATTCGAGCTCGATCTCGGAGGAGACCAGCGGCATGCCGTCACGGATGAGGGCGACGTCGCTGCTCGTCCCGCCCATGTCATAGGTCACGACATCGGGGAAACCGGCCTCGACCGCCGTATAGGCGGCGGCGATGACGCCGGAGGCCGGCCCCGACATCACGGTGTTGACGGCCGCCTCGGCGACGATGCCCGACGACACCGTGCCGCCATTGCCTTGCATGATGAGGAGATCGCGGGAATAGCCGCGTGATCGCAGCTCGCTTTCGAGCCGGGCGATGTAACGATGAAGCACGGGCTGGATCGCCGCATTTACCGCGGCGGTGACGCCGCGCTCGTATTCGCGAAACTCGCTGACCAGGGCGCTGCCCAGCGTGATGTGGCTGTTCGGCCACAGCGCGCGGGCGATCTCGGCCGCTTCCCGTTCGTGCGCCGGATTGATGTAGGCGTGCAGGAAATGGATGACGAGCGATTCGACGCCCTGCGCCAGCAGCGCCGCCACGGCGGTTTCCACCTCGGCGCGGTCGAGCGGGCGCAGGATCTCGCCATCGGCATCGACGCGCTCACCGACCTCGAGGCGCAGCTCGCGCGGGATCAGCGGCTCGAAGCTGCCGATCAGGCCATAGGGTTGCGGCCGCGTGCGGCGGCCGAGCTCGAGCACGTCGCGAAAGCCGCGCGTGGTGATCAGCCCGACGCGTGCGACCTTGCGCTCGAGCAGCGCATTCGTCGTCGTCGTCGTGCCGTGCACGATGGCGCCCAGCTCGTCCAGCACCGCGCCGACCTCGGCCAATGCCGCGAGCACGCCGAAGGCCTGGTTCTCCACGGTCGTCGGCACCTTGGCGATGCGCACGTCGCGCCGCTCCTCATCGAACAGGATGAGGTCGGTGAAGGTGCCGCCGACATCGACGCCGACGATCTTCATGCGCCGAGATACGCCAGCTGGACGTCCTCCTGGCGCGCCAGCTCCGCCATCGTTCCGCTGTAGCGGACGCGTCCTTTCTCGAGGATGATCGCGCGGTCGCTCAGCATGGCGAAATGCAGATTCTGCTCGGATAGAACAACGGTCAGCCCCTCTTCCTTGAGACGAAGAATGGTATCGGCCATCTGCTCGACGATCTTCGGCGCCAGCCCTTCGGAGGGCTCGTCGAGCAGCAGGAGACGCGGATTACCCATCAAGGTGCGGGCGATGGTCAGCATCTGCTGCTCGCCGCCGCTCATCCGGCCGCCCGGCCGATTGCGCATCTCGGCGAGATTGGGAAAGAGATAGAAGAGCCGCTCGATCGTCCAATGCGGCGCACCGGCACGCGCCGGCTGCCGACCGACCTCGAGATTCTCGGCAACCGTCAGATCGGTGAAGATACGGCGATCCTCGGGCACGTAGCCGACACCGAGGCGGCTGATCCGATTGGCGGGCAGGTGGTCGATGCGCTGTCCGGCGACGACGATCTCGCCCTTGGCGACGCGCACCAGCCCGACGATCGATTTCAGCGTCGTCGACTTGCCGGCGCCGTTGCGACCGAGCAAGGCGACGATCTCGCCGTGCCGGACCTCGAACGCGACCGCGAAGAGGATCTGCGCCAGGCCGTAATAGGCGTCGACGGCTGAGAGGGCGAGCAGCGGCACGCGCTTGCTGCTGCAGGTCGATCGTGCGTCCTTCGAGACGTCCGCTAATGCGGGCTCCTCACGATGAGGATGGTTTGTCGATGGCATTTTCGCTCTACCTCATCCTGAGGAGCCGCTGAAGGCGGCGTCTCGAAGGACGCTCGACCGCACCCCGGGCTTCCCGGAGCCGAGATAGACCGCGCGCACTGCTGGATCCTCGCGCATGGCGGCGGGCGAGCCGGCGGCGATGATGCGGCCGCGATCGAGCACGATGACACGGTCGGCATGGCCGAAAACGACATCCATGTCGTGCTCGGTGAAGAGCACGCCGATGCCGCGCGCGCGGACGATTTCCTCTGTCAGCACCATCAACGCGCCGCGCTCGCGCGACGCCATGCCGGCGGTCGGCTCGTCCATGAGCAGAAGCTTTGGGTCATTGGCGAGGGCGACGGCGAGCTCGACACGCTTTAGATCGCCATAGGCGAGGATGCCGCAAGGCCGCCGCGCCTGCTCCGCCATGCCGACGAGGCGCAGCAGCTCCATCGCCTCGTCGACGTAGAGATCGGCGGCGCGCGGCCACAGGGCGAAGAGGCGACGATGATGCGACAGCAGCGCCACCTGGACATTCTCGATGACGCTCATCGAGGCGTAGCTCTGCGTCACTTGGAAGGTACGGCCGACGCCGAGTCGCCAGATCCGCCGCGGCGGCAGGAAGGTGATCTCGTCGGCGCCGAGAAAGATGCGGCCGGAATCCGGAGTGAGCTGCCCGTTGAGCAGATTGAAGCAAGTCGACTTGCCGGCGCCGTTGGGGCCGATCAAGGCCAGCTTCTCGCCGGCCGCCACGGTGAAGCTGACATCGATGACGGCGGCGACACCGCCGAAGGACTTCGCCAGATGCGCGACGCGGAGCAGCTCGCTCATGGCGTCGCTTCGACACGGGGATCGGCCTGCGCCCTAGCGACGCGCGCGGCGAGGAAACCGGCGATTCCCTGCGGGAAGGCGAGGACCAGCGCGATGATCACGACGCCGAGGAAGAGACGCCAGAGATCGGTGGCGCGGGCGATCTCCTCCTGCAGCCCGACGAAGGCGAGCGCGCCGACGACCGGACCGCTCACCGTCTGCACGCCGCCGAGCAACACCATCAGCAGCCCGTCGATCGACCGGGAGATCGAGATATAGGTCGGAAAGACACTGCCCTTGGAATAGGCGAAGAGGCCGCCGGCCAATCCGGCGAAGCCGGCGGCGATGGTGAAGGCCCACCATTGCAGGGCGGCCAGGTTGAGTCCGGTCGCCGCGGCGCGCAGCGGCGCATCGCGGCCGGCGCGCAGAGCCAGCCCGAAAGGCGAGAAGATCATCCGTCGCAGCAACAGGATGCCGGCGCCGCACAGGGCAAGCGTCAGCAGGTAATAGGTGGTCTTGCCGCGCGCCCAATCGGCCGGCCAGATGCCGAGCAGCCCGTTATCGCCGCCGGTGACGGCACTCCACTGATAGGCCACCGACCAGACGATCTGCGCGAAGGCGAGCGTCAGCATGGCCAGATAGATGCCGGAGAGGCGGACGCAGAACCAGCCGAAGAGGCAGCCGACCAACCCGGCGGCGAGCGGCGCGGCGAGGAGGCCCACCGCCATCGGCGCCGCCGCGTATTTGACCAGCAGTGCCGCGGCGTAGGCGCCGAGGCCGAAATAGGCGGCATGGCCGAAGGACGCCATGCCGCCGGGCCCCATGATGAAATGCAGCGAGGCGGCGAAGAGCGCCAATATGGCGAGCTCGGTGAGCACGGTCAGGGCATAGTCGCCGGCGACGAGCGGCAGCAGCGCGAGGAGGAGGACGGCGCCGATCGGCAGGAACCGTCCGCCCGGCGCCGCCTGATGCAGCTGCGGCGGGTTGACGCCGGCAGCATCGCGCGCGGCGGCGCCGCCATGACGAGAAAGACCAGCACCAGCGTGATCTTGGGAAAGACGACGATGCCGAAGGCATGCAGCGTGGCGATCAGCAGCGCCGCGAGATAGGCACCGCTGACACTGCCCATGCCGCCGACGACCACGACGACGAAGGCCTCGGTGATGATCGAGATATCCATGTGCAGGCTGGCCGCCTCGCGGGGCAGCTGCAAGGCGCCGCCGAGCCCGGCGAGCAGCGAGCCGAGGGCGAAGACGCTGCTGAACAGCACCGCCTGGTCGACGCCGAGCGCGGCGACCATCTCGCGGTCCTGCGTTGCGGCGCGCACCAATATGCCCCAGCGGGTGCGATGGAGCAGCAGCCAGAGGGCGAGCAGGACGAGCGGGCCGGTGGCGATGAGCAGCAATTCATATTGCGGGAAACGCTGACCGAATATGGCGACGGCGCCGCCGAGGCCGGGCGCGCGCGGCCCGAGTAGCTCTTCGGCGCCCCACGCCATGAGTGCGACATCCTGGACGATGAGCACGATTCCGAACGTGGCGAGCAGCTGGAAGAGCTCGGGCGAGGCATAGAGGCGACGCAGGAGGACACGCTCGATGACGAGGCCGATCACGGCGACGATCGAAGCTGCGCGGCAATGCCGCCGTCAGCGTATAGGCGAGGAAGGCGCCCAGCATATAGAGCGAGCCATGCGCGAAATTGACGATCCGCGTGACGCCGAAGATGAGCGACAGCCCCGAGGCGACGAGAAATAGCGACGAGGCGCCGGCCAACCCGGTCAGCAGCTGGACGAGCGCTTGCTCGGGATGAGCGAGATAGATCGCGACGCTATCGAGCATGACGGTCGACGGTGCGCCTCGCCGCGATTCTCATTGCGGCCGCAATTTCCTCACCTCGTCGTCGGACGGCAGGTATTTGGCGCCGTCGGCATAATGCCAATCGACCATGACGCCTTTGCCGTCCTTGAGCGCGGTCTTGCCGACGAAGGCGCCCATCGTCGCCTGGTGATCGATGGCGCGGAACTCGACCGGGCCGAAGGGGCTGTCGAATTTTAGCCCCGACATGGCGGCGAGAAGCTTCGGCGTCTCGGTCGAGCCGGCCTTGGCAAGCGCCGCGGCGGCGGCCTTGACCGTGCTGTAGCCGACCACCGAGCCGAGCCTGGGATAGTCGTTGAAGCGCTTCTGATAGGCGGCGCGGAACGTGCTGTTCTCCGGCGTGCTCACTTCGGCCCAGGGATAGCCGGTGACGATCCAGCCCGCCGGCGTCTCGTCCTTCAGCGGATCGAGATATTCCGGCTCGCCGGTCAGCAGGCTGACCACCGCGCGGTTCTTGAACAGCTCGCGGGTATTGCCCTCGCGCACGAATTTCGTCAGATCGCCGCCGAAGGTAACGTTGTAGATCGCCTCCGGATCGGCCGCGGCGATCGCCTGCACCGTCGGCCCCGCCTCGATCTTGCCGAGGGCCGGCCATTGCTCGGCGACGAAGCTGACATCGGGGCGCTTGGCCTGCAACAGCTGCTTGAACCAGGTCACCGCCGACTGGCCATACTCGTAATTGGGCGACACGGTGGCCCAGCGCTTGGCCGGCAGCTTCGCTGCCTCTTCGGCGAGCATCGCCGCCTGCATATAGGTCGAAGGGCGCAGCCGATAGGTATAGGCGTTGCCCTTCGACCAGGTCAGCGCGTCGGTCAGCGGCTCGGAGGCGAGGAAGAGGATCTTGTTCTGTGCCGCGAAGTCGCTCAGCGCCAGGCCGACATTCGAGAGAAATCCGCCGGCGAGCAGCGCGACCTTCTCGCTGGTGAGCAGCTCGTTGGCGGCGCGCACCGCGTCCTCGGGCTTCAGCCCGTCGTCGCGCGTCACGATCTCGATCTTGCGGCCGAGCACGCCGCCGGCGGCGTTGACCTCTTCCTCGGCAAGCAGCAGCCCGTTCTTGTAGGGCGCGGTAAAGGCTGCCATGCCGGAATAGGAGTTGATCTCGCCGATCTTGATCGGACCCTGCTGCGCCGCGGCCGGCAGGGCGGCCATGGCACCAAGCAGAGTTGCCGCAAACCAAAGCTTCGCGTTCGTCATTGTCATTATCCCTTCCCCCGATTTTGCCGTCACCGCTGACCGTCCTCGCCCTTGATCTCGCTGGCGCGCAAGCCGCCGACGCGATCGTGGATGCGGGCGCCATTCGTCATCGCCAGGATGAAGACCAGCTCATCCGGCCGCGGCGCGTCGGCAACGCCGATCTCGATGGCGTCGAAATGACTGCGCACATAGGCGGCGTTGCTGTGGTGGATCGGCACGTCGATGCGCGCGCCGAGCGGACCGACCTTGGTCGCAGACGGCACGATTGCCTTGGCGCCGCCGAGAGTCTCGCGCATGCCGTAGCCGCCGGGCACATGCCATAGTGCGCCGTGCTCAACCTCGCCGGCGGCGCCGATGATCGAGGCCTTGCCATAGGCCTCGATGCTCTTCGCATCGCCGCCCATCGCTTCCACGAGGCGACGCGCCATCGCGAGGCCGAGCGGCTTCAGCGCTTCCATCATCGGCGTGATGTCGGCGACGTAGCGGCCAGCATAGGGGTTGTGGATGACGGCGGCGATGGCGCCGCGCAGCCGTAGCCGGCCGGGCGGTGGCCCGAACTCGTGATGGATCTCCTCGATGAGAATTTCCGTCTTGCGCAGCTTGACGAGATCCATCGCTTCCCCGCGGAACTCAGGCGGCGCGCAGCAAGCGCGGCGCCACATCGCCGACGACGCGAAATTGCCGCTGCAATACCAGCACGGCACCATGGATCAGTCCAGCGCGGCGCATCGCTTCGGCACAAGCGATGCCGTTGCCGAGCGCCTGCCCGACCTCAGCCGGCGCGAGCCGGCCGACATTGGTCGTAACGAGGCGCTCGCCGAGATCGCTCGCCTCGTCGAGATCGCAGGCTTTCGTCCGCTCGATGGCCGGGTGGTCGAGATCGACCGCATTGCCGATCAGCGTCGCCGCGGCGTCGGCGGCGGCACCGTCGCGCGCCAGAATCGTCGCCGCATCGGCGATGCCGCGCGAGAAGCTGCGCCCCCGCCAGCCGCTCGTCGCGATGCCGCGGACCGGCATCGCCGCGGTGATCGTCGCGATGCCATCGAGCGTCGGACAATCGGCATTGCCGACGACGCCGGCGGCCATGCTCTCGCCGCTGGCGAGATGCAGCGCGATATCGCCGCCGTTATTGACATAGGCCTTGGCGAGCGACCGCCCGGCGAGCAGCGCCGCCAGGATCTCGTCGGCGACCGCGCCGGCCACCGCCGCCATCGGCGTGATGAAGAATCCGGCATGCGGCCGGCTCGCCGCCAGCATGCGTCGCGCGACCGGTCCGGCGACGCCCGGGTGATCGCCGTCCACCGCCCGCCGCAGCAGCGGCAATTCACCGACCAGCGTCGCGAGCACGTCCTGAAAGCGCAGCCAGGCCTGGCGATAGGCCAGCGTCACCTCTGCCCTGTCGCCGAACGCCTCGATGATGAGGTCGATCGGCCCGTGCTGGAGGTGCAGCCTGCCGTCGTGCAGCAGCCGCGCCGAAGGACCGTGGGTACGATGCTCAACCACCGGCGCCCTCGTCGGGATCGGCGATCAGCGCCGGCGGCGGATGCGGCCAGGGATCGGGCTGGCGCAGGACCTCGCGGCGCATGCGCTGCGAGCGTTGCACCTCGGCGAGCTGCCGGACCCGGTCCATATGACCGCCCATCGCGGCGTAATCGGCGCGCCGCATGGTGAACTCGATCGGACCGACGATCGCCGGCGTCGGCACGAAGCCGAAGGCGTCGTCCGGCATCGCCGCGACATCGACCATGAAGGTGATGCCGCCGCCGGGCCAGACAAAGACTGGGGCGCCACCCGAGGTGACGCGCACCAGCGCATCCTTGACCGAGCGCGTCAGCCGCACCGGATTCTCGGTGACGCCGGCGCGCAAGGAACCGCCGGCGCCGGCCATGAACAGCACGGAGGTGAGCGCCGGCTCGCAATTCTCGCCGATGCGGTCGACGACGCGGCGAATCGCGTCCGGCATCGCCGCCTTGACCGGCTTGAGCTGGTCGTCGAGGACGAAATATTCGGCATCGGCGCCCGTCGTCGAGACCATCAAGAGCCGCATGCCAGGACGGGCGGATTTGGCGTCGATGCGCTCGATGATGGTCAGCGGGTCGGTGATATCGGTGCCGCCCCAGCCAGTGCCCGGCTCGGCGACGCGGAAATAGCGGCCGGGCGTCGATTTGTGGCCGCGCACGCGAATGCCGGAGGGCTCGAAGCCGAGGAAGCGGCCGGCCTGGTGCTCGCTCAGCACGCCGGTGATGTGATCGTCAACGACGATCACATCGTCGACATGACCGTGCCATTGCTTGGCGAACATGCCGATCGTCGCCGAGCCGCAGCCGACCCGCATGCGCTCCTCGCGCATGCCGTCGACGATCGGCGGCGCGCCGGCCTGGACGGTCAGCGCGGCGCCGCCATCGACGGTGAGCTCGACCGCCTGCTTGTTGCACAGAGCGAGCAGCGTCGCGCAGGTGACGGACCCTTCCTTCTTGCTGCCGCCGGTAAGGTGGCGCACGCCGCCGAGCGCCAGCATCTGCGAGCCGTATTCGGCGGTCGTCACATGGCCGACCTGCTCGCCGCCGGCGCGCACGGCCGCCTGCTCCGGCCCGACATAGCGGTCGGTGTCGATCTTCACCTTGACGCCGCAATAGCTGAAGATCGCCTCGGTCACCACGGTGATGACATCGACGCCGCGATGACGGCTGGCGACGATGAAGGGCGCCGGCTTGTAGTCGGGATAGGTCGTGCCCGAGCCGATGCCGGTGAGGAAGGTCGGCGCATCCGGGACCGGATTGCCATCCCATTCCTCGCCGAGGAAGGGCACCAGCTCCTGGCTGCCCTGTGCCAGCACCATCGGATCGGTCCGCGTCAGGGTGCCGGCGACATTGGCGTAGCGATCGCAGGCGCCGGTCTTGCCGAGGCGGATGCGGCAGAGCACCGGACAAGCGTCGCAGACGACGATATCGCTCGGCTTCTTCTCGATCACATCAGTCATAGCCCGCCGCCTTCAATGCCGCGCGCACCCGGTCCGGCGTCGCCGGCACGCGGCGGATGCGCGCGCCCGTCGCGTGGTGGATCGCGTTGAGGATCGCCGGCGCCGTCGGGATCAGCGCCGGCTCGCCGATCCCCTTGGCGCCATAGGGACCGAGCGGCTCGGGATCCTCGATGAGCAGGCATTCGATGTCAGGCACGTCGCCGATCGTCGGAATCAAGTAGTCGTGCAGATTCTCGGTGCGTCCGGGGAGATACTCCTCCATCAACGCGAGGCCGATGCCTTGCGCGACGCCGCCATGAATCTGACCCTCGACCTGGATCGGATTGATGGCGCGGCCGACATCGTGCGCGGCGGTGACGCGCAGGACCTTGACGGTGCCGAGCCTGGTATCGATCTCGATCTCGGCGAGCTGCGCGGCGAAGGCATAGCTCGCATAGGGAACGCCCTGGCCGTCCGCGTCGAGCGGCGTCGTCGGCGGATCGAAATGACCGCTGCCGGTGAGCACGTCGCCGCTCTCGTTCGACGCCGGCAGTGCGGCAAGGTCGATCTCGCGAACCGCTCCGCCGTCATGCACGACGAGCCGCCCATCGCCGACGACGAGCCGTGCCGTCGCACCGGCCCCTGCCCGCGCGAGAATCTGGCGGCGCAAATCCTCGCCCGCGGCCTTGGCGGCGGCGCCCGAGACGAAGGTCTGGCGCGAGGCCGAGGTCTTGCCGGCATCCGGCGTCAGATCGGTATCGCCGGTGACGAGAGCGAGCGCGCCGACCGGGATGCCGAGCGCATCGGCGCAGATCTGCGCCATGATCGTGTTCGAGCCCTGGCCGATATCGACGGCGCCGCTATAGAGCGTGACGCGCCCCTGGCGATCGATGCCGACGCGCATCGTCGACGGGTTCGACAGCGAGGTATTGCCGATGCCGTACCACATGGCGGCGATGCCGACGCCGCGGCGGATCACGCCGCCGGCACGGTTGGCATCTTCCGCAATGGCGCGCGCGTGATGCCAGCGTGAGCGCAGCGCCTCGAGGCAGGCGGCGAGACCGGCGCTCGCCGCGATCACCTGCCCGCTCGCCGTGCGGTCGCCGGCGCGGATGGCGTTGCGGTGGCGCAATTCCAACGCGTCGATGCCAAGGCGCTCGGCAAGCTCGTCGAGCAAGGTCTCGGTAGCGATCACCGCCTGCGGCACGCCGAAGCCGCGAAAGGCGCCGGCGGGCGTCTCGTTGGTGTAGATGGCGCGGCCCTCCGCGCGAACCGCCTTGACGACATAGGGGCCGCTGGCATGGACGGGCACGCGGTTGGCGACGGTCGGTCCCCATGAGGCATAGGCGCCGGTGTTGAAATCGGCCTGGAAATCGAGAGCGGTCAAGCGTCCCTCGGCATCGGCGCCGATACGGGCGCGGATTCGCGCGGGGTGACGCTTGGTCGTCGAGGCCATCGATTCCGGCCGCGTATAGACGCAGCGCACCGGCTGGTCGAGCAGCCATGCCGCCGAGGCGATCAGCGGCTGCAGCGAGAGATCGAGCTTGCCGCCGAAGCCGCCGCCGACCGCCGAGGGAATGATTCGCACCACCTCGGGAGCGAGACCGAGCACGCGGGCGATCTCGTCGCGGTCCATATAGGGCGTCTGCGTGCAGGCGAAGATCTCGATGCGATCGCCGACGCGCCTTGCATAACCGGCCTCGGGCTCGATATAGGCGTGCTCAACGAAACCGGTTGTGAAATCGCCGCCGACGACCGCCGCGGAGCCGGCAAGCGCCGCCTCGACATCGCCGCTGCGGACGCGGCCGGTGATGAGGATGTTGTCTTGATGCGCCTCGTGCAAGGCGGGCGCGCCGGGCGCGAGCGCCGCCTCGATGCCGATGACGGGTTCCCGCACCTGCCAGGCAATCGGGATCTCGCCATCGGTCAGCGTCTCGATCGTCGCGGCGTCGCCGACCAGCGCCAGCACCGCCTCGCCACGGAAGCGCACGAAACCGGCGGCGAGGACCGGCTGATCCTTGATGTCGGGATAGATGCCGAAACTGTTGGCACCCGGGATATCAGCGGCGGTGAGGATTTTCACGAGACCGGGATATTTGGCGCGCAGCGGGGCAAGGTCGCCGATGGTGAAGGTCGCGCTGGCATGCGGCGAGCGCACGGCGCGCAGCCACAGCGCATCGGCGGGCGCGGCATCGGCGCCGTAGCGCTCAGCCCCGGTCAGCTTGGCGATGCCGTCGAGCTTGGCAATCCGCGCCCCGACTGCCGCGCCGGAATCAGGTATTGGCGCTGCGTCGGTTCCCGCCACGTCGAGCACCGCCTCGACGATCTTGCGGTAGCCGGTGCAGCGGCACAGCACGCCGCCGAGCGCGTCGAGCACCATCGCCTCGCTCGGCCGCGTCTCGCGCGCCAGGAGATCGCTGGCGGCCATCAGCATGCCCGGCGTGCAGATGCCGCATTGCGCCGCGCCGTGGCGGTGGAAGGCACGCTGCAACGCGACGAGCTCCCCTCGCCCGGCCAGCCCTTCCACCGTGGTGACGCTGCGCCCGACGAGCTGAGCGGCGGGCACCAGGCAGGCGCAGACCTGCTCACCATCGAGCAAGACCGTGCAGGCGCCACAGTCGCCGGCATTGCAGCCGATCTTGGTGCCGGTGAGGTCGAGCTCGTCGCGCAGCAGGTCGGCGAGGCGGCAGGCAGGCTCGGTCTGCACCGCGACGGCGGCGCCGTTGAGGCGGAACTCGATGCGCTGGCGCGGATCCCTCATGGTGCGGCCAGGGCTTCGAGGCCGCGAGCGACGAGGGCGAGCGCGGCGTCGCTGCGATAGGCGGCGGCGGCGCGCACATCGTCGATCGGCGCCAGCTCGGCGAGATGGGCGGCGGTGGCCACCGCGCCGATGCCGGGCGCCAGCTTGCGGCCGAGGAGGTCTTGCTCGAGGGCGGCGAGCCGGCGAGCGACCGCCGAACAGGCGCCGACGGTGATGCGGGCCGCAGCGATCGTGCCGTCGGAGACGGTCTCGACCAGCGCGGCGACCATGACGATGGAGATGACGAGGTATTTGCGGGCGCCGAGCTTCAGGAAGGTCGAGCGGGCGGCGGCGCGCGGCTTGGGGATGACGATGGCGGTGACCAGCTCGTCGTCGGCAAGGGCGGTGCGGCGGTTGCCGAGGATGAATTCGGCGAGCGGCAGAAGCCGCGTGCCGCTGGTCGAGGCGATCTCGATTGTGGCGTCGAGGGCGAGGAGGCCGGGCACGCCGTCGGCCGCCGGCGAGGCGTTGCAGATATTGCCGGCGAGCGTGCCGGCGTTCTGGATCTGCCGCCCGCCGATCTCGCGCGCCGCCAAAGTGAGGCAGGCGAACCAGGGCGGCAGATCGGCGGCGATGAGCTCGCTCCAGCGGACGGCGGCGCCGATGCGGAAGCGGCGCTCGTCCTCGGCGATGCCGCGCAGGACGGCGAGGGCGGTGACGTCGAGGATGTCGTCGGAAAGCGGCTTGCCGACCCGGGCGGGGTAGAAATCGGTGCCGCCGGCGAGGATGGTGAGCTTGCCCGCGGCAAGCGCCGCGACGGCTTCCTCGATCTCGGTCGGGCGTAGATAAAGGCCCATCCTGCTCCCGCACCCCCCGGCGCAGATTGTTCGTGTACGAACTAATCTAGCACGAAACGGAACCGGGTCAAGCTACTCCGCGGCTTCGGCCTGACGGCGGCCGAGCTGGCGCAGGCAGCGATCGATCCATTGCCGCGTCAGCTTCTCCTGCACCCCGTTCTGAATCAGCCTGCCGCGCAGATTGGCGAAATCGACCGCATCGAGCCCCTGATCCTGGTTGAAGCAGGAGAACACCACCGTCTCGGCGCCGGTCGCCGGATCCTTGTGGAGCTGCAGGCACTGGGCGCAGATCTCCTTCATCATACATTGCATCGGCGAGTTGATCGAGGCGATGGCGCGGTGCCCTTTCTTCAAATACGGCGCGAGGACGCCGTGGCGGGCGCGAGCCGATCGCGACGATGCGATCGATCTCGCGCAGCTGGATCTCGCGCTCGCCGAGCCGGCCGGCGCCGTAAGCCTCGAGCGCCGCCACGATGTTGCCGACGAAGCTCTTGTCCTGGGCGCGGCCGGGCGTGAAGCCGGGCGCCTCGTCGCAGCACCAGACGATCTCGTCGGCCGCATTTTCGATATCGGCGACTTTGTAGCGGTCCTGCACCTTCTTGTAGCCGGCAAAGTAAAGCACGCGCGAGCCCTGCGCGCGGAAGGCCTGGCCGATAGAGAACAGCACGGCGTTGCCGAGCCCGCCGCCGATCAGCAGCACGGTCTCGCCGCTCGGCGTCTCGGTCGCAGTGCCGGTCGGCCCCATCAGGATGACCGGCTCGCCCGGTTTGAGCAGGGCGCAGAGATCGGAGGAGCCGCCCATCTCGAGCACGATGGTCGAGAGCAGCCCCTGCTCCTTGTCGACCCAGGCGCCGGTAAGGGCGAGCCCTTCCATCGCCAGGGTCGTGTCGCCCAATTTGCCGTCCGGGGCGCGCGTCGCAAGGGTCTCGTAATTCTGCAGCCGGTAGAACTGGCCGGGCTGGAAGGCGCGCGCCGCCATCGGGGCGCGCACCACCACCTCGACGATGTTGGGCGTCAGACGGATGACCTCGCGGACGACGGCGCGCAGCTCGTCATTGAGCCCGGTCATCAGCGCCGCCGGCGTCGGCGCGGCGGCTTCCCGCTTGGCGAGGACACGGCTGACCACGGGATAGCCGAGCTTGGCGCTGCCCATCGCCTTGACGACGTTGCCGGCGAAGGAGGGATGGAGATCGCCGAAGAAGCTCATCGCCCGCCCGTCGGGGCGGATGTTCATCAGCACGCGCACCTCGCTCGGCTTGGCGACGCGCTCGGGATGGACGGGATTGCCGTCCTCATCGACAGCCTGGAAATGCTTGCCGTCGAGGGTGATGTTGTCGGGGTCCTCGCGGCCGAGCACGGTGTTGGGCTGCGTGCCGGCGGCGACCAGTATGGTGCGTGCCGGCAGGGTCACGCTATCCGACGCCTCGCCCGCCACGTGATGCGTCAGGCGCAGCGCCTTGGCGGCGCCCGACGCATCGATCTCGACCTCCTCGGGCGTCAGGCTCTCGGCGAAGCGGATGCCTTCCTGCAGCGCCAGCGCCACCTCCTCGTGGTTGAGCGTGTAGCTCGGCGCGTCGATCAGCCGGCGGCGATAGGCGATGGTGACGCCGCCCCAGGAATTGACGAGATCGGCGATGCGCGGCTGGCGGCCGTCGCGCGACGCGGCTTCGCGCTCGGCCCGGATCGCTTCGGCATGGGCGATGAACTCGTCGCCGATCTCGGTCTCGGCCGGGCTCCAGCCGGCGCGCACAGCGGCGACGCCGCGCTCGGCCACGAGAATCTCATAGCGCGAGAGGAACTTCTCGACCTGGACCGGGTAATAGGCGAGCGATTCGGTGGCGGTGTCGATCGCCGTCAACCCGCCGCCGATGACGACGACCGGCAGGCGGACCTGGAGATTGGCGATGCTGTCGGTCTTGGCCGCGCCGGTGAGCTGCAAGGCCATCAGGAAGTCGGAGGCCTGGCGGATGCCGGGGGCAAGACCGTTCTTCATCGGAATGACGGTCGGCTTGCCGGCGCCGGCGCAAAGCGCGATATGGTCGAAGCCGAGGGCGAAGGCGCTGTCGACGCTCATCGTGCCGCCGAAGCGCACGCCGCCGAACATGGTGAATTGCCGCCGCCGCTCGAGGATGAGGCGGACGAGCTTGAGGAAGTTCTTGTTCCAGCGCACGGTGATGCCGTATTCGGCGACGCCGCCGAACCCGGCCATGACGCGGTCGTCGAGGGATTCGTAAAGCTGCTCGACATCGCGGATCGGCTGAAAATTGCGCCTGACGCCGAGCGGGCTGATGCCCGAGATCTCCTCCGGCAGCGGCTCGATCTTCAGCCCGTCTATGGCGACGACGGCGTGGCCGTCATTCATCAGATGATGTGCCAGGGTGAAGCCGGCCGGGCCGAGCCCGACGACCAGCACCTTGTAGCCGCTCTCGGGCTTGGGCAGCGGCCGGCGCAGATCGAGCGGGTTCCAGCGCGTCAGCAGCGAGTAGATCTCGAAGCCCCAGGGCAGCGCGAGCACGTCCTTGAGGGTGCGCGTCTCGGCCTGGGGAATGTCGACCGGCTCCTGCTTCTGATAGATGCAGGATTTCATGCAGTCGTTGCAGATGGGCGCCCACGGTGTTGCCCTCCGCCTTCACCAGATTCATCTCGGAGATCTTCTCCTCGAGCGGGCAGCCCGCGAGGGTGACGCCGAAGACGCTCTTCTGGAAGGCGCCAGTCTTCTTGTCTTTAAGACCCTTCGAGCAGGAATCCTTGCTCTGGTTGTGGCACCAGATGCAGTAATTTGCCTGGTCGAGCGCGCCGGTGAGATCGGTGCCGGGATCGGTGAGGCCGAACCCTTCGCGATGGCGCCACTGGGCGCGCGGCAGGCGCAGCATGGCGACGCCGTCGATGGTCTCGCTCTCGACCGCGACGAGATGCTCCATGACGAGGCGATGCGGCACCTTGAAGAGCACGCCGCCGCGGTGCCGCTGACGCCCCACCGGCGACAGCGTCGCCCAGGCGGCGTAGCGCGCGGCAAGGTCGAGCGCATCCTGGTGCGTCGCCTCGTCCTCGAGCCAGCGCGCGACGTTCGTCGCGAA
>WNFM01185246.1_pt2 | contig 28288 bp, 26 predicted proteins | sample 5400271 | NCBI WGS metagenome assembly WNFM01 (sample SAMN13153352, study PRJNA577476) | soil metagenome | isolation source: 60 cm saprolite on Douglas fir-dominated hillslope | place: USA:California | collected 2013-09-17 | reverse complement strand
GCGACGGCTGGCAAAGCTCGCCGGCGCGCCGTTCATCAAGGTCGAAGCCACGAAGTTTACCGAGGTCGGCTATGTCGGCCGCGACGTCGAGCAGATCATCCGCGACCTCGTCGAAGTCGCGATCGCGCTGATAAGGGAGCGCAAGCGCAAGGACGTGCAGGCCCGCGCCCAGCTTGCCGCCGAGGATCGCGTGCTCGATGCATTGGTGGGCGCCAACTCCAGCGCCGCGACGCGCGATTCGTTTCGCAAAAAATTGCGCGCCGGCGAGCTCAACGACAAGGAAATCGAGATCGAGACGCAATCATCCAGCGGCATGCCGATGTTCGAAATTCCGGGCATGCCGGGCGCGCAGATGGGCGCGATCTCGATCGGCGATATCTTCGGCAAACTGGGCGGCCGCACCAAATCCCGCCGCCTGACGGTCGAGGGCTCCCACGAGATCCTCGTCAATGAGGAATCCGACAAGCTATTGGACACCGATCAATTGGTGCAGGAAGCGATCAATGCGGTCGAGAACAACGGCATCGTGTTTTTGGATGAAATCGACAAGATCTGCGTGCGCGACGGCCGCGTCGGCGGCGATGTCTCGCGCGAGGGCGTGCAGCGCGACCTGCTGCCGCTGATCGAAGGCACCACGGTTTCGACCAAGCACGGCGCGGTCAAGACCGACCATATCCTGTTCATCGCCTCGGGCGCGTTCCATATCGCAAAACCGTCGGACCTGTTGCCGGAACTGCAGGGCCGCCTGCCGATCCGCGTCGAACTGGAAGCGCTGACGCGCGACGACCTGCGCCGCATCCTGACCGAACCGGAAGCCTCGCTGATCAAGCAATATGTCGCGCTGATGCAGACCGAAGGCGTGACGCTCGAGATCACCGACAGCGCCATCGACGCGCTGGCGGACGTGGCGGTCGCCGTCAATTCGACGGTGGAAAATATCGGCGCGCGGCGATTGCAGACCGTGATGGAGCGCGTGCTGGACGAAATTTCCTTCGCCGCGCCGGATCGCCACGGCGAGACCATCCAGATCGATGCCGAGTACGTGCAGAAGCACGTCGGCGATCTCGCCAAGAACGCCGATCTGAGCCGGTTTATTTTGTAGGCTTCACGGCAATAAGTCGTCGTCCCTGCGAAAGCAGGGACCCATAACCACTGACGGCTGTTATCAGATCAGATAGCGGCCCCAGCTTGTGCGAATACGCAAGCCTGTGATTATGGGTCCCGGCTCAAGGCCGGGACGACGAAGAGAGTGATGGCGCGTTGCGTGCCACGCATCTGCCATGTGATAAGTTCGCACCTTATCTAGCCGCTGTCTTAGGGTGCCGGATGAATCTGCGTGTACAGAAAAACCCCTGGCGCCTGATGCTTGCCGTCAATGTCGCCGTTCTCATCGGGGTTTTTCTCTACAAGATCACGCTTCCGCCCTACGTCCCCTACGTCCACCTGCTGGTCGATTATCATTTCGGTTTTGCGAAACGCGCGCTGATCGGCGCAATCGTGGCGCTGTTTTCCGCGAAAGTGCCGGTATGGCTGGTGTTTGCGCTCTCCGGCGCGGTCTGGCTGATCACGCTCGGTCTCTTCATAAAATTGTTTCGGCGTACGTTTGGTTTCGACGATGCGCACATGCCGCTGTTCGTGTTCATGGCCGGCTCGCCGTTCTTTCTCAAAAACTTCATGCATACGCTGGGGCATTTTGACATTTATGGCTGCGCGTTCGCGATGCTGCTGCTGCTGGCGCCGGCGCGCTCGGTTGCTTTCGTGCTGCTTGCCGCGCTGGCTTCGATGATCCTGATCCTGATCCACCACATTCATCTCCTGATGTATGTGCCGACCATCGCGGTCATCGTGGTGCTGCGCTATTATCTCGTGCAGGGTTTTAGCCGGCAAAATATCATCGCCGGCATCGCTGCGTGCGCGTGTGTCGGCCTGCTATTCCTGTCCGCGCAATTTTTGGGAACGATGGCGGTGCCCGAGGCGGAGTTTGTCCGCTACCTGCGGAGCCGCATGGCCGACCCCACAAGGACCAATCTCCTGAGTTTCAGTTATATCTGGTATCAGCCGCTTTCTCGCGAAATCCACGATACCTGGGAGCGCCTGCCGTCCAATATTCTGGGCGTCCCGGTATTCGCGTTGCTGATCTGGCTGCATACGCCGCTGTGGCGATATTTTGCCGATCTCATTCGATCGCTGTCGGATGAATTGCACCGCCGCATCGTCATCGCCGCGATCGCGATGGTGAGCCTCGCTTATCTCGTGATGTTCGCAATGGTGTTTGATTATTCGCGCTGGATTTCGAACTGGGCGGTCTGCATGTTTTTGATATTGCATGCGGTCAAGATGCTGCCCAGTTCAAAACCCGTGCCGCTGATACCAACGGATGATCGAAAGACAACTGTTCTCGGCTGGATCATCACGCTGATCCCGCGCGTCGGGATCGTGCGACCGTTTTGATTTTTGGGTTTAACCGTTCTCGTGGGCAAAGCGAAGCGTGCCCACCATCTACTTGCGGCCGCGTTCTAGATTTGGTGGGCACGGCGCAAATGCGCCTTTGCCCACCCGGCGACTCAAATCTTCGCCCGCCTGATCCGCACGTACAGCGCGCCCTCGCCGCCATGGCCGATATGCGCTTCCTCGAACCCGACCACCAGCGACCGAAACTCAGGCAGGCTCAGCCATTGCGGCACTTGGCGGCGCAATACGCCACGCTCGGATTCGGCTCCCATTTTGCCTTTGCCGGTGATGATGAGGACAAAAGTCAGGCCCTCGCTATGGGCGCGGTGCAAAAAGCCCGACAGCGCCCGGTGGGCGCGGGTCTGCGTCATGCCGTGCAGGTCGATCCGCGCATCGATCTGCTTTTTGCCGCGCGACAATTGCGAACGCTCGCGGCGCCCGAGCGGCGCCAGCGGCGGCGCCTCGGGTTTTGGCACCCGTGCAGCGAGCGGAAGCGGCTTTAGTGGAACTGCAGGCTTCGCAGCAGTGGGCGCCTCCGAATCCGGTGCAGCCGTGTGTGGCTTTGCGGCGCGAGGCTTTTTCCGCAACGGTTTTGTCTGTTTCGCAACGCTCTCCCACAGCGCGCGCTCCTCTTCGCTCAGGCTGCGCCGGCGGCGTGGGGATGCCTGCAATTCCGGGATCGAGGTCGGGGAACGCTTCATCGGCCGCGGCGGGAATAACGGGAGTAACGGCGGCGACGGAGCTCACGGCTCGGGGCGGTGCTCGGTCGCGCTTCCGGCAACGGCACGGCTTTCGCAGCAGTCGTTTGAGATGTCGGGGTTAGCGCGAGGGCCGCGGGAGACTGCGCCGGCGTAGCCGTTGCGTTCTTCGCAGGCGCCGTGGCGTTGGCGGTAGCTTTTGGGCTCGGGGCCGCGGAGGTCTCGGGCGGCTTGGCGCCGTTCTTCTGATCTTTCGGCTGATCCTTCAAAGGATCAGTTTGCGGAAACAGTTTTGCGATTTTTTCCGACGGCCTCGGATCCGGCACCGGCATCTTGCGGCCTCGCGCCAGCGGATCGAGGCTTTTCGGCACCAGGATCATAAAGCGCATAGTGTGCCGAAGGCGGCCCGATACCCTCCCCGCATCAGCGCCCGCGCCGAAATAAAGATCGGCGCGCGCCGGCCCTGTGATCGCGGACCCCGTGTCCTGCGCGATCATCAGCCGTCGGAACGGCGTCCTTGATTGCGCCGACTCGATCGGCAGCTCACCCTCGATAAAAAACGGCGTGCCATAGACGTGCAGCGCCCTGTCCACCGCGATCGAGCGGCCCGGCGTCAGCGGCACGCCTTGCGCACCGACCGCTTCGTCCTTGTCGGAAAGGTGCACTTCGCGAAAGAACACATAGGAGCGGTTCTGCCGCCGCAATTCCTTGGCGCCGTCAGGGTTTTGGTCCATCCATTCCCTGATCTTCTGCATCGACATCTGCTCTTTCGGGATGATGCCGCGGTCGATCAGGACGCGCCCGACCGCCGTATAGGGATAGCCATTATGCGCGTCGTAATTGATGCGCATGGTCGAGCCGTCCTCGAGATGGACCCGAGCCGAGCCCTGGATCTGCGCAAACAGCAGATCGGTCTGATCCTTGAGCCAGCAGATTTCGAGGCCTCTCCCGGCGATCGCGCCGTCTTCGATCTCGCCGCGATCGTAATAGGGCACGAGCTTGCGGCGGCCGATTTTGCGGAACACCTGGCCTTTGTTGGGCAAGCTCGGCGAGTCCTGGCTGAAGCCGCGGACGAACAGATTCGAAGGTCGGCGATAGACCGGCACATTGTAGACCTCGGTCTGCGTGCGTGAGCCGTCGAGCACCGGCTCGTAGTAGCCGGTTACAAAACCGTCGTCTTCACCGAGCCGGGAGATTCGCAACGGGAGAAAATGTTCCTCGAAAAAAGCCTTGGCCCTGGCGCCGTCGGAAATGTCGAGCGCTCTCGCCGCCCGGCAGGGATCGCGCAGCGAAGTGCCCAAGGCCTTGGGATCGGCCGGCGGCGTTCGTTCCGCGGATATCGGCTTGCAGCTTGTGCGAAACGCCTGATAGGCCTGCAGATGATCGTCCTCGCCCCAGCCTGCGATGTCGGCCCACGCGACGGGGATATATTGGCTGCCGCTGATCTCGAGCGGCCAGGCAAGTCGCGGATATGGAATGAGGCGAGGGCGCGGAAGATCGGGCCGTGCGACACGGGCAGTGTGGGCGTTACGCGCGGCATAAGCAGCGGCGAACGAAACAAGCGACAACGCGATGGCGATCACAGGGAACGCGGCGGCATATCGCCTGACGCCACGCGCGTTAGTGAGCGCTTCCCGTGCCAACCAGCTTCCAGTTCGGATCGCGTGACGTAGTGTCGCGGGCGAATGTCCAAACATCGGTAATATCGGTGACCTTATCCGGATTGCCGTCGACAATCGTGCCCGCCTTGTCGCGGGTGACCGAGACCATCTGCGATACAAAACGCACCGTCAGCTGCGCCGCACGATCGCGCGTTTCGGCACCGACCAGTTCGGCCTTGTCGATCGACACAAATCGCGTTTCGGTCTTCTGCTCGTGCTTCTCGCGGTCCCTGATCGCGCTCTCGAAACTCTCATAGACTTCTGAGGACAACAGATCCTTCAGCGCGCGACGATCGCCGTTGGCGAACGCCAGCACGATCATCTCGTAGGCGCTGCGCGCGCCCGAGAGGAAATGCCTGGGATCGAACGAGGAATCCTGCGCCACAATGGTGTCAAGGCCCTGCGCCAGCGGCGTGCCGGGCTCGGCCAACCCCTTCCAGCGGTCGGTCGGCGGCGCCACATCGGCGGTCGGCGCCAGCGGTGCCTGATCGATCACCGTCCCCGCCATCGGCGGAGCCACGTTGTTGTCCTGCGCCCCCTGCACCGCGTTGCGCGCGGTGCGATCGAACGGCGGCCGCTCGTTCCCGGTGCGCTGTCCGAGGACGTTGCGCAGGCGCAGGAAGATGAAGACCGCGAGCGCCAGGAAGATGATGGTGTAAATATCCACGTCGTATTTGCTTTCTGGTCTGCGCTGGCGATGGGTCCGGCGATAGAGCGTTCCTCATCAGGGAACGGCAGAGATTACATCATGGATGGGTCAGCAGCATGTAGGCACGAAACTTGGCCTGGCCAATGGCGCGTCCCTGGCATGAAACGCCATGCCGGTGGAATGAGGCAAAGCCAGCGCTCGCCCGTCTGCCACAATCGAATTGTAGCGCGTTTTGGCTTCCAGGGGAAACCCTGATGCTGCCCGGAAATCGCGCATATTCAACAATTTAGAGTGCACCCCCAACCGCCAATGCCCGGGATTTGCCACCTTCGCCGACCCGCTCGGCCGGCGGCGCACGATTGTCGTCCTTGTGGAATGAGGCGGGGCTATGATAGCCACTCGCCCCGACAACCGCATTTTCGGTAGCCACGAGCGAATTCAGTCACAATCCGTTCCCGCTCGCGTGAGAACGTTCCAGGAGAGATTTCATGACCAACGGTAACGGCGCGCCTCCCGAGGCGGCCCCTCCTCCCCAATTGAACGTGCTGGCGCAATACACCAAGGACCTGTCGTTCGAAAATCCGAACGCGCCGTCCTCGCTGGCGCCGCAGGCGCAACAACCTGCGATCAATATCCAGATCAATGTCAGCGCCAACAATATCGCCGAAAACGAATTCGAAGTGACGCTTTCGGTCGAAGGCAAGGCGGAAAATGCCGGCAAGGTGATGTTCAGCTTCGATCTGGCCTATGCCGGGGTGTTTCGGATCGTCAACGTGCCGAAGGAAAACCTGCACCCGTTGGTCATGATTGAATGTCCGCGGCTGTTGTTCCCGTTCGCGCGCGAGATCATTGCGACCTCGGTGCGCGATGGCGGGTTCCCGCCATTGATGCTGGACCCCGTGGATTTTGTCGGCCTGTACCGCCAGAACCTGGAACGGCAGGCGGCTGCACAAGCCGCGCAGGCTGGTCAGGTCAAACCGAGCTGACCCCAAGCGGGTCTTAGGCGCTTATCCCAGGCCCAAAAAATCGTTCCAGATCGGCTTGTCGCCTAAAGTGGCGATAAAGGCGCGGTGCGCCACGAGATCAGCCTCGGTGACCCGTGGAGCAAGCGGCACCTCGCGTTGCCGCCGCGGCATTTCGCCATGGCTGCCGATGCGGATCTCGCGGGATTCGGCGGCCAGGATCAGTTGCGACTGCCGGGCGCCGATCAGATCGATATAGACCTCGGCCAAGAGTTCAGCGTCGAGCAATGCGCCGTGCTTGGTGCGGCGGGAATTGTCGATCGCATAGCGCGAGCAGAGATCGTCGAGACGGTTCGACACGCCGGGATGCTTGCGCCGCGCCAACAAGAGCGTATCGACCAGCCGTTCGCGCGCAATCGGCTGGCGCTTGATGCGGTCAAGCTCGGCATTGATGAAACTGATATCGAACGAGGCGTTGTGGATCACCAGCGGCGCATCGCCGATAAATTCCAGGAAATCCTCGACCACCTCGGCGAAAAACGGCTTGTCGGCGAGGAACTCGCTGGAAAGCCCATGCACCGCAAAAGCTTCCGCCGACATGGCGCGCTCGGGATTGAGGTGGCGATGAAAGGTCTGGCCCGTTGGCATGCGATTAAAGATCTCGACGCAGCCGATTTCGACCAGCCGGTCGCCCCGCAAGGGGTCGAGGCCGGTGGTTTCAGTATCGAGAACGATTTCGCGCATGGAATTACAGACCGCTTAAAACGACGAATCAGGACCGTCGCTGCGGCATTTTAACAGCCTGATCGAGAATGTCCCGGATTCGGGCCCTTACCGGATCAAGGCCGTGTGAGGTATCCACCACGAAATCCGCGCGCTTGCGTTTTTCGGCATCGGGCAATTGCCGCGCCAGGATGGCGTCGAGCTTTTCAGCCGTCATGTTGTCGCGGGCCAAGATTCGCTGGCGCTGGATTTCCGGCGTGGTCGTGACCACCACCACCGCGTCGACGCGCTTCTCGCCGCCGGTCTCGAACAACAGCGGCACATCGACGACGGCTATGGGTGCGCCGGATCGCTCAGCGTCCTCGAAGAATTTTTGCCGCGAGGCGCCGAGCATCGGATGGACGATCTGTTCGAGCTGCTTCATCGCCGCTGGATCGTGCACCACGCGCGCGGAAAGCTTGTTGCGATCGACCTTGCCGCCAACGGTCGTGCCGGGGAACGCCGCTTCGATCGCTGGCGCCGCCTCGCCTTCGTAAATCTTGTGCACGGCCGCGTCGGCATCGTAAACCGGGACGCCGGCGTCGGCGAACAGCTTTGCGGTGGTTGATTTCCCCATCCCGATCGAGCCGGTCAGTCCAAGGATGATCATCTAGCTATTGCCATTTGCTGCACGCTCAGGATTGCATTCAGATACCGAGCAGCCGCTCGCTGCGCAAAAACGCAAGCAATTGTAACAGCGGCAGGCCGAGAATCGTAAAATGGTCGCCCTCAATGCGCTCGAACAAATGGACCCCCAGTCGTTCGAGCTGGTAAGCGCCGACGCTCGATGTAACCGCATCGCCTGCTTCGTGGAGATAAGCATCAATCTCCGCCTCGCCTAATTGTCGCATCGTCATCCGCGCGATTGAAACTGCTTCGAACAATAAATTGCCATCGCGCGCCACGGCAACGGCGGAGTGCAGTTCGTGGCAGTGGCCGGCGAGTGCGCGGAGTTGCTCCTTGGCCTGCGCGCGATCGGCCGGCTTATTGAAGAGCCGAAACCCAAGCGCCAGCGTCTGGTCGGCGCCGACGACAAATCTGGCTGGCTTCTGCGTCGACACCGAAAGCGCTTTCTCGCGCGCCAAAAGGGCTGCGATCTCTGCGGGCGCTGAGAGGCGCGAAGCTTGCTGCACCGCCCGTTCATCGATGTCGGCCGGAATGGTTTCGAACTCAATACCGGCGCTTAACAACAGCGCCCGCCGCGCGCGGCTTTGCGAGGCCAGGATCAACGGAGTTTTGCCGCGCCATAACTTCATTCCGCCAGCCGTTGCCGCTGCCTGTCGGTGAATAGTTTTAGCACCGCCGCGGCCGTCTCCTCGATCGATCGCCGGGTGACGTCGAGCTGCGCCCAATTGAACTTGGCGCTTAATCGCCGCGCGAACGCGACCTCGTCTGCCACGGCCTGGCGATCGATGTAGGTATCGTTATCCTTATCGCCCATGCTCAACAACCGGTTCTGGCGGACCTGAATCAGACGTTCCGGCGTGGCGTGGAGGCTGACCACCAGCGGCTTTGTCAGCGTCTCCAATTGATGCGGGATGGCGATGCCGGGCACCAGCGGCACATTCGCGGTACGGATGCCGCGGTTGGCGAGATAGATCGAGGTTGGTGTCTTCGAGGTGCGGGATACGCCCACCAGAATAACGTCGGCCTCTTCCAGTCCTTCGACATGCTGGCCATCGTCATGCATCATCGTGTAATTCAGCGCGTCGATACGCTTGAAATATTCCGCATTCAGGGTGTGCTGTGCGCCGACGCGCCCGGTGGTTGGCGCGCCGAGATAGGCCTGGAACAGCTGCATCACCGGGCCAATGATCGAGAGGCTCGGTATATTGATCTGCTGGCATTTGGCTTCGAGCTTGCCGACCAGATCCTTCTCCAGCAGGGTGAAAAGCACGATGCCGGGCGCCTCCTCGATTTCGTCCAGCACGCGATCGAGCTGTTTTTGGCTGCGCACCAGCGGATAGACGTGTTCAACCGGCGTCACGTTGGCGTATTGCGCGGCCACCGCGCGCGCCACCGTAATCAGCGTCTCACCGGTCGAATCAGACACCAAATGAAGATGAAAATAACTGCCGCTCGTGGGCACCGGGACCCCTGTGTAACCTGTGAATCCTTGTGGAGCTTACCTGAGAGATTGGGTCGCGGGTCGCCCGATCAGGGATAACCCGGCTTTTTCTTCACAGCCCTCTCGGTCAAGGATAAGTCCATTCTGCTCCGGCCACGATAGTGAACTTGTGTGGACTTGTCTCTTCATAGACTGCTCACGAAGCCGCGCAAGCGCCTGAAGCCAGTAGTGTTATCCAGATATTGGTCCGCACGGCCAGGATTGTTGAAGAATGTGAACAAGACGAGAGAATTTTCTGGACGATTTTGCGCGGGCCCTATTCACCGCTACTTAGACTCAAACCTAAGATTCTAAAATTATTGTTTTAGAAAAGGCCTGCTTGCGGATATGTCTGACTTCCTCTTGAGATCAAGCTTGGCAAGCGGCGCAAGAACCTTGCGATACTGCGACGTGTCGGCGAACGAGTGAGGCCTGCCGGATGTACGAATGGATCAAGGCGCTGCATGTGATCGCGGTCATCTCATGGATGGCCGGCATGCTCTATCTGCCGCGGCTGTTCGTCTATCATTGCGAGGCGGAGGCCGGGTCGAAGCAATCGGAGACCTTCAAGGTGATGGAACGGCGATTGCTATCATCAATCCGGCGATGATCGTGACCTGGCTGGCGGGGCTTTACCTCGCCTGGGCCGGCCATTTTTTTTCGGCGCCGTGGTTACACGCAAAACTCCTGCTGGTCATGGTATTGTCGGGTTTCCACGGGTTTTTTGCCCGCTGCGTCAAGGATTTCGCCGCCGACCGCAATACGAGGAGCCAAAGATTTTATCGGATTATCAATGAGGTACCGACGATTTTGATGATTGGGATCGTTATCCTGGTAGTGGTGAAGCCATTTTGACGTTCGTGGCTGCGAACAGCTCGAGCGCGGGCCTCCTTGCGGAACGCCGGCCGATTTTCTATATTATTGAAATCCCACCCCACGCAGGCGGATGTGGTTGCGTTCCGGTTTGCTCAACGAACCGGCCGCCGCATCAGGTTTGAAGCCTCATCGGCACTTTCCTTGCTCAGACCTGCGGACCTTCCTTTTCGTGCGTCCGCATTTCCTAAAGCCCACCTCGCAAATCCCAGACCCAAATTATTCCACAGGACCATCCCAATGCGGGAAATGAAACTTCAAGACCTCAAAGCCCAGACGCCAGCCGAACTCGTCACGTTTGCGGAAGAAAAGGGGGTCGAAAACGCCAGCACGATGCGCAAGCAGGAGCTGATGTTCGCCATTCTCAAACAACTCGCTATCCAGGAAACCGATATTATCGGCGAAGGCGTCGTCGAGGTTCTCTCCGACGGCTTTGGCTTCCTCCGTTCCCCGGATGCCAATTACTTGCCGGGACCCGATGATATCTACGTCTCGCCGTCGCAGATCCGCCGTTTCGGGCTTCGCACCGGCGACACCATCGAAGGCCATATTCGCAGCCCTAAGGAAGGCGAACGCTATTTTGCCCTCCTCAAAGTCAATACGTCAATACGCTCAATTTCGAAGACCCGGAAAAGTCAAAACACAAGGTCAATTTCGACAATCTGACGCCGCTGTTTCCCGATCAGCGCTTTCGGCTCGAGCTCGAGGACCCCACCAGAAAGGACCTTTCTGCAAGGGTTATCGACATCGTCGCCCCGATCGGCAAAGGCCAGCGCGCCCTGATCGTGGCGCCTCCCCGCACCGGCAAGACCGTGCTGATGCAGAACATCGCGCACTCGATCACGGCCAATCATCCGGAGTGCTATCTGATCGTGCTGCTGATCGATGAGCGCCCCGAGGAAGTCACCGACATGCAGCGCTCGGTGAAGGGCGAGGTCGTGTCCTCGACCTTCGACGAGCCCGCCGTGCGCCACGTCCAGGTCGCCGAGATGGTAATCGAAAAGGCAAAACGGCTGGTCGAACACGGCCGCGACGTCGTGATCCTGTTGGACTCGATCACGCGGCTCGGGCGCGCCTACAACACGGTCGTGCCGTCATCCGGAAAAGTGCTGACCGGTGGTGTCGACGCCAACGCGCTGCAGCGGCCAAAACGCTTCTTCGGCGCCGCGCGCAATATCGAGGAGGGCGGCTCGCTCACCATCATCGCGACCGCTTTGGTCGATACCGGCAGCCGCATGGACGAAGTAATCTTTGAAGAATTCAAAGGCACCGGCAATTCCGAACTCATTCTCGACCGCAAGGTCTCGGACAAGCGCACTTTCCCGGCGATCGACATCTCGCGCTCCGGCACCCGCAAGGAGGAGCTGATCACCGATCCGCAGCTGTTGAAAAAGATGTACGTGCTGCGCCGGATCCTCAATCCGATGGGCACCATGGACGCGATTGACTTCCTGCTCGACAAGCTCCGCAACACGAAAAACAACGCCGAATTTTTCGAATCGATGAATACCTGAGCCGCGAGGCCGGCTTTGAGAGGGGGCGTCCTTTGTAAGGGCGCCCTTTTTTCATGTCCGGCTCCATGCGGCAGACTTTGCTGCAGTGCACTTGCAGCTTGGAAAATTCCAACCGGCTCCTGGCATGGCGGCATGTCATATAAGCATTTGAAATAACTCATGATTTATTTTGAGGGTTCGAAGCGATCGGGCAAATCGATCGATTTCTGCAGCAGAACCACAGCCAAATGCTGCACGAATGCTGCAGCATTTGCTGCACCATTTCGCGCTTGGCAACCTGACGCGCGAGACAACGGCCGGCGCAAATTGCGTTGCTCTCTCAAGGGGCTCGGGGGCAAATAGGGGATGCATCCACGCGAGCAGACCATCTTTGCGCTATCCTCGGGCCGGCCGCCGAGCGCGATTGCCGTGGTGCGGGTGTCCGGGCCGCGGGCCGGGGCCGTGCTTACTTCGCTCGCAGGCAAGATGCCGGCGCCGCGGATGGCGACGCGGGTGCTGTTGCGGGGCGCTGGTCAGCAGCCGATCGATGATGCGGTGGTGCTGTGGTTTCCCGGACCCGCGAGCGCGACCGGCGAAGATGTCGCGGAGTTTCACGTTCATGGCGGCCGCGCGGTGCTGGCGGCTTTATTCGCGTTCGAAGATGTCCGGGCCGCGGAGCCGGGCGAATTTACCCGCCGCGGGTTTGAGAACGGCAAGCTCGACCTTACTGAGGCCGAAGCGCTCGACGATCTCATCCATGCCGACACCGATCGGCAGCGCCGCCAGGCGTTGCGTCAGCTCAAGGGTCTGCTCGGCGACAAGGTGCGGGACTGGCGCGCACAGATCATCGAGGCCTCTGCACTGATCGAGGCCGGGATCGATTTTTCCGACGAAGGCGACGTGCCCGCAGAGCTGATCGCGCCGGCGCTGGTGAAGATAAGGACGCTGCTCGGCGAGATTCAAAAAGTGCTGGCGGCACAGGGCAAAAGTGAGCGGCTGCGCGACGGATTGGTGGTCGCGATCGCAGGGCCGCCGAATGTCGGCAAATCGACGCTGATCAATGCGCTGGCGCGGCGCGAGGTCGCGATCGTCTCACCCTATGCTGGCACCACGCGCGACGTGATTGAACTGCAGCTCGATCTCGACGGCTATCCGGTGACGGTGATCGATACCGCCGGCGTTCGCGAGACTGACGATCCGGTCGAGCAGGAAGGCGTGCGTCGGGCGCGGGCGCGCGCGGCGGAAGCGGATCTGGTGCTATGGCTGGTCGATGCGGAGCACGAGAAAGTTTTGCACCAGGGCGTTGCGCCGGAGTGGACGGTGCGTAACAAGATCGATCTCGATGGCGCGAGCGCCGTCTTGAGCCACAGGTCCGATGGCACCGATTTCAAAATCTCGGCGAGCCGGGGCGACGGCATCCCGGAATTGATCGGAGCGCTGATCGCTTTTGCGCAGGAATATTTTGGCGGAGGCGAGGGCGGGCTGATCGGTCGGGAGCGGCAACGGAAATTGCTGCAGGACGCAGCCAATATGCTGCATCGCAGCATCGATGTGATCGGGGAGGGCGAGGAGTTCGCCGCGGAAGAGTTGCGGGCGGCCGCTCATGCGCTGGGGCGGCTACTGGGGCGGGTCGACGTCGAGGATATCCTGGGCGCGATTTTCAAAGATTTTTGCATTGGAAAGTAGTGATTTTATATTCATTTCATGATGGCTCGTGTTTCACGTGAAACGCGCCTCTGCGGCGAACTTGCTTCTTTCGGCTGTTGTCATCTCGCGATAGAAGTCCCGGCATGATTGTCCGAGAAGAATCATTCGACGTTATCGTCATCGGCGGCGGCCACGCCGGCTGCGAGGCCGCAAGCGCATCCGCGCGCATGGGCGCCCGGACGGCGCTGGTTACCCATCGCTTTGCCACGATCGGCGCAATGTCGTGCAACCCTGCCATCGGGGGCCTGGGCAAGGGTCATCTCGTCCGCGAGGTCGATGCGCTGGACGGTCTGATGGGACGCGTCGCCGATGCGGCCGGCATCCAGTTTCGCATGCTCAACCGGCGCAAGGGGCCGGCAGTGCGCGGTCCGCGCGCCCAGGCCGACCGCAAGCTCTATGCGGCAGCGATGCAGGCCGCCATCAGCGCCACAGCCAATCTGAGCGTCCTCGAAGGCGAGGCGGACGAGCTGATCGTCTCGAATGGCCGCGTCACCGGCATCCGGTTGGCCGATGGCCGAGAACTGTCCGCAGGCGCCGTGGTCATCACCACCGGGACTTTTTTGCGCGGGCTGATCCATCTCGGCGAAAAGAACTGGCCGGCGGGCCGGGTCGGCGAGGCGCCGGCGATGGGGCTCTCAAAGTCGTTCGAGCGCGCAGGCTTTACGCTCGGACGGCTGAAGACCGGCACTCCGGCGCGGCTCGATGGCACCACCATCGACTGGACGGCAGTGGAAATGCAGCCCGGCGACGACCCGCCGGAGCCGTTTTCGGTGATGACCGACAAAATCACGACGCCGCAGATCCAGTGCGGCATGACCCGCACTACGCCCGCCACCCATGCGGTGATCCGGGCCAATGTGCATCGCTCGCCGATGTATTCCGGGCAGATCACAAGCACCGGGCCGCGCTATTGCCCGTCGATTGAGGACAAGATCGTCCGCTTTGGCGATCGCGACGGCCATCAGATCTTTTTGGAGCCGGAAGGGCTCGACGACACCACGGTCTATCCGAACGGCATCTCGACCTCGCTGCCGGAAGAGGTGCAGTTTGCGATCCTCGCGACGATCCCGGGCCTCAAGCGAGTGCTGATGGTGCGTCCGGGCTATGCCATCGAATACGATCACGTCGATCCACGCGAACTCGATGCCACCCTGCAGACCAAGCGTCTGCCGGGGCTGTTCCTGGCCGGGCAGATCAACGGCACCACCGGGTATGAGGAGGCTGCCGCACAGGGGCTTGTTGCGGGCCTGAACGCAGCCTTGGCCGCTGATGGCACCGATGCAATCGTGTTCGACCGCGCCGACGGCTATCTCGGCGTGATGATCGATGATCTCGTCACGCGCGGCATCACCGAGCCGTACCGGATGTTCACCTCGCGGGCCGAATACCGCCTGACCTTGCGCGCCGACAACGCCGATCAGCGTCTGACGAACAAGGGGATCGCGCTCGGCTGCGTAGGGCAGGCGCGGTGACAAAATCGCTGACGCTGACGCCGAATGAAGCCGCCAGGCATGGGCTCGCGCTCAACAAGGACGGCCATCGCCGCTCGGCCTTTGAACTACTGTCGTATTCCGAGATCGGCTGGGCCGAGCTCCGCGGCATCTGGCCGGAATTGTCGGTCATTGAACCATCGATCGCGGTTCATCTCGAAATCGACGCCAAATACGACGTCTATCTCAAGCGCCAGACCGCCGATGTCGAAGCCTTCCGCCGCGACGAAGGATTGATCCTCAGCGATATCGACTACAGCCTGGTGCCAGGGCTCTCCAACGAGGCCCGCGCAAAGCTGGAAGTGGCGCGTCCGCGCACAGTGGGGCAGGCGGGCCGTTTGGACGGTCTGACACCGGCGGCGCTGGGGATTTTGGCGGCGTATCTGCGGCGGGAAGCCCGAAGGAAGCCGGCTGCCGCGTCCGCTTAGCCCTGTTTCACGTGAAACGTGGCGGGTAACCCCGTCATTGCGAGCCAACGGGTCGGCGCTAAGCGCCGCGGCTCCGCGAAGCAATCCATAACCCTCCCGGAGCAAGAACTGGATTGCTTCGTCGCTTCCGCCTTCGCTCATTGAGCTACGGCGGACAAGTCGCTCCTCGCGATGACGGTGGCTTGCGGCCTCCTTCAAGCTTACTCTTAGGACGAATCCCCCTCGGGACGACCAGGACGATCCAGCAAATGCCCAAACCTCCGAGAGGAGCGGGTCCCCTATTTCCGCCCCCGACAAAGCCGCGGCGCTGGCGCTGACGCCTGTTTCACGTGAAACCCGGTGCGCGCCGGCCGGGAACTCGGACGTCATCCCCGCATGAGCGCAAGTGCGGTCACTCGGGAGGTGCGCGCTCTTGTGCGCCTCGAAGGATGAGCCAAAATCCACCGTCATTGCGAGCCAACGGGTCGGCGCTAAGCGCCGCCCGATGACAGGCTCCGCGAAGCAATCCATAATCCTCCGCAGTGCAATGACGGAATTGCTTCGTCCGCTTCCGCCTTCGCTCGTTGAGCTACGGCGGGCAAGTCGCGCCTCGCAATGACGGTTGCTTGGAGCGCCTTCAGGCTTACTCTCTGGATGATTCCCCACGGGACCACGAAGACCAACCAAGCAAATGCCCAAAACACCCGAGCAGAGCACGTCCTCCGACAAAGCCGCGGCGCTGGCGCTGACGCCTGTTTCACGTGAAACAGAGGCGCGGATCGACCGCTATGTCGATCTGCTCCGGGAATGGCAGGCCAAAACCAACCTGGTGGCGCCATCGACGCTTCCCAGTTTGTGGACCCGGCATATCTCCGATTCGCTGCAGCTCCTCACGCTGGCCCCATCGGCCAAAATCTGGGTTGACCTCGGCAGCGGCGGCGGTTTTCCGGGCGTAGTGTTGGCCTGCGCATTAGCAGAAACCTCCGGTGCGATGGTGCATCTGGTGGAGCGCAATGCCAAGAAGGCCGCCTTCCTGCGCGAAGCATTGCGGGTGGCGAACGCGCCGGGCACGGTGCACCTGGCTGACATCGGGGATATTGTGGATAGAATCGCGGGTCCAGTCGATTGCGTCACCGCCCGCGCGGTAGCTCCGCTACACCAGCTCATCGGCTTTGCGGAGCCGCTGGTAAGAAGGGGCGCGAAAGCGTTATTTCTCAAGGGCCAAGATGTAGAGGCTGAATTGACCGAAGCCACTAAATATTGGAAGATAAAGCCGCATCTGCATTCCAGCCGCACCGGCGGACATGGCTGGATCGTCGAGCTCGATCAAATCGAGCGGAGCAACCCGTCCGCGACATTTGATGGCGCCCCGTATGACCGTAATTGATCAGATATATCAAGAAGATAAGGCCCCAACTCCGCCCGGCCATCCGCGCATCCTGGCGCTCGCCAACCAGAAGGGCGGCGTCGGCAAGACCACCACCGCGATCAATCTCGGCACCGCGTTGGCCGCGATCGGCGAACGCGTGCTGATCGTCGATCTCGATCCGCAGGGCAACGCTTCCACCGGCCTCGGCATCGACCGCCGCAGCCGCAACTGCTCGACCTATGACGTCCTGATCGGCGAAGCCAGCCTGCGCGAGTCGGTGGTGCCGACCGCAGTGCCGCGGCTGCATATCGCGCCGTCGACGATGGATCTGTCGGGCCTCGAGCTCGAGCTGGGATCGACGCCCGGCCGCGCCTTCCGTTTGCGCGACGCGATCGCAGCGCTCAACAACAACGTCTCCCCGGATGCCGATTACACCTATGTGCTGATCGATTGTCCGCCGTCGCTCAATCTTCTCACCGTCAACGCGATGGCGGCCTCCGATGCGATCCTGGTGCCGCTGCAATGCGAGTTCTTCGCGCTTGAGGGCCTGTCGCAATTGCTGCAGACGGTGGAGCAGGTGCGCACCACGCTCAATCCCAATTTATCGATCCACGGCATCGTGCTGACCATGTTCGACTCGCGCAACAATTTATCGAACCAGGTCGTCGCCGACGTCCGGCAATTCATGGGAGCTAAGGTCTACAAGACCATGATCCCGCGCAACGTGCGGATCTCCGAAGCGCCGTCCTACGGCAAGCCGGTGTTGGTCTACGATCTCAAATGCGTCGGCAGCGAGGCCTATCTCAAGCTTGCGACCGAAGTGATCCAGCGCGAGCGCGAACTGCGCACGCATTGAGGTGAGGACCGTAGGGTGGGCAAAGCGAAGCGTGCCCACCGCGATGCTTTCGCAAGTGTTGGTGGGCACGGCGTGAAGAACGCCTTTGCCCACCCTACGATCTCCAAGACGAAGTGAAACAGGAGCGCTTAAGTGAATCCAAGGGAGCTGGCGATGGCCGACGAAGCGCGTTCGCGACTGGGCCGCGGTCTTGCAAGTCTGATCGGAGATGTCGGCGGCGAGGCCGCGCATCTGGAGCGGCCGCGCGCGCAGCGCAAGGTGCCGATCGAATTCCTAAAGCCCAATCCGCGCAATCCGCGCCGCGATTTTCCCGATACCGAGCTCGGCGAGCTCGCTGATTCGATCAAGCAGCACGGTGTGATCCAGCCGATCGTGGTGCGTCCGGTGAAGGGCGCGCAGGACCGTTTTGAAATCATCGCCGGCGAGCGGCGCTGGCGCGCGTCGCAGATCGCGGGCCTGCACGAGGTGCCGGTGGTGCCCGTCGATGTCAGTGACTCCGACGTGCTCGAGATCATGATCATCGAAAACGTGCAGCGCGAAGATCTCAACGCGATGGAAGAGGCGCAGGGTTATCACGCGCTGGCCGATGAATTCAAACGCAGCCAGGACGAGATCGCAAAAATTGTCGGCAAGAGCCGCAGCCATGTCGCCAACATGATGCGGCTGACGAAACTGCCCGCTGAAGTGCAGGGCTACATCGCATCGGGCCAGTTGTCGGCCGGCCACGCCCGCGCGCTGATCGGCGTGCCCGATCCGCTGGCTGCTGCGAAACGCATCGTGGAAGAAGGCCTCAACGTGCGCCAGGCTGAAGCGCTGGCGCATGTCGAAGGTGTGCCCGAACGCAAGCCGCAGAAGCCGCGCGGCGGCAAGACAAAAGATCCCGACACGATCGCGCTGGAAAAGCGCGTCAGCGACGCGCTGGGACTTGCAGTCAACGTCGATCACCGTGACCCCGGCGGCACCGTGCACATCCGCTACCGCGACCTCGATCAGCTCGACGAGGTCGTGCGAAGGTTGGACGCGAAGGGATAGGTTGTCATTCCGGATTGCGTCTTTCTTACCTCGCCCCGCTTACGGGGAGAGGTCGGATTGCGAAGCAATCCGGGTGAGGGGGACTCACCGCGCACTCTTCTGCCTTAGAATCTGCGGAGGCAGCCCGTCACCCCGACCCTCTCCCCGCGAAGAGCGGGGCGAGGGAGAAGAGCGCTCATCCCCGTCGTTTCGCATTGACTGCGATCGACATCAGCGTGCGTTGTGCGATGGCGGCTGCGAGCGGCGCCTGCTTGCGCGCATCGAGCGCGGCGGTCGCGAGCTGCTCGATGATCGCTGCCAGCCGAGGCGCGTTGAAATTGCGCAGCGCGGTTTCGACCATTGGTTTTCGCGAAAAATGCAGGCGCGGGAAGCCGCTGTCGAGCAAGGTCGCAACCGGCGTTCCCTCGGCCACCGCGAGCGCGGACTTATGCAGCCACGCCGCCTGGCGCTGGGCTGCCGAAATAATCATGCCGGGATAAGTGCCGGCGACCATGGCCTTGGCGAATTCGCTCTCGACCAGATCAGGCTTTCCGGCAAAGGCGCCGTCCACGATCGGATCGATCTTCAACTCGGAGGCGTCCGCCACCACCGCCATCACATCGTCGAGCGTGACTTCGCCTTCGCCATGCGCATAGAGCGCGAGCTTTTTCAATTCGTTGCGCGAGGCCTGGCGGTCGCCGCCGAGCAATGCGATCAGCGTGGCCCGCGCGTCCGGGGCGATACGTAAATTCGAAACGCGTAATTCGTCGTCGATCAATTTCGCGAGGTCGCGTTCGCCGTCGGGATAACAGCCGATCGCGACCGCGGTCTTGGCGCGCTCGCAGGCCTTGCGCAGCGGCGATTCCGGCCGCAGCTCGCCGGCCTCGATCACGATCCGGCAATCTTTCAGCGACGTCTCGGCGAGCGTGTCGACGCCGCTGGCAAAACTGCGCGAGCCGGCACGGACGCGGATCGCGCGGCGGCCGCCGAACAGCGGCACCGTCATCGCCTCGTCGACCAGGCGCGACGGCTCAGCCGAAAGCTCGTCGCCGTCCAGCCGCACCAGCGAAAACGGATCGTTGGGATCGTCGACCGCGGACGCCAACAGCGCCTCGGCGCGTTCGCGCACCAGCCCCGCGTCGGGGCCGTAGAGCAAAATGATCGGACGGCCCGGATCGGGCCGTGCCAGAAACGCGTCGATCTCTTTTCCGCGAAGCGCGACCACTTCAGTCTATCCCCGAAATTGGCGTCATCCTGAGGTGCGAGCCCACTTCGGGCGAGCCTCGAAGGATGAGACGAAGAGTACGATGTGGCCATCCTTCGAGGCGCGCAAGGGCGCGCACCTCAGGATGACGTTCAGTGTATGTGGCCGTTAGGTACCCGCGGTGAAAAACGCCGCCAGCCGGGTCTGGATATTATCCGCGATCTCCTGGGCGGCGCGATCCTCGGCGTCGCGGAAGGCGCGGGCACGGGCGAAGCGCTGGTAGGAGCCTGGCATGTCGTAGGAGACGCGAGAGAACGTGGTGCCGGTCATGACCGATTTGTTCGAAGCGATCTCGATCAGATTGTACTGCGCATCGATGCCGACATTCTCGCTCGTCGGCAGCGCGGTGTTCGGATCGATCATCAGTGAGGAACGGCTGGTATTGAACCGCAGCACCAGCCGGTGCGTCGGCGGCATGCCGGTGGCGTTGCCGTAAAGCTTGAATGCCAGCGCGTTGCGGATTTCCACCCCGAGCCGGGCCTCGTGTGAGGCGTTGGGCTTGTCGACCGGCGGGAGTTCGATCCCCATCAGCTTTTCGCGCAGAGCCGGGGTGCCGTCGGCATGTTCGGCGTACATCGGCTGAAAGCAGCCGGCAGTCAGCGCCGCCAGGGCGGCTACGGCTAAAAGCCGAGCGGCGATGCGGAACCTAGCCAACGACATTCACAATCCTCATGGGAACAATAATCACTTTCCGGACGGATTTACCGCCGAGCGCCTGTTTTACCCCATCAAGGCTCAAAACGGCAGCCTCAATTTCCTGGTTTTGGGCATCACGGGCCACCGTGACCTCGCCCCGTTTCTTGCCGTTGACCTGAACCACCAATGTCACCGTGTCTTCAACCAACAAATCGCGTTCGATTTGGGGCCAAGGGGCCTCCGAAACCAGGCCGGGCTGCCCCAGCACCTGCCATGTCTCCTCCGCCAGATGCGGCATCATCGGCGCGAACAGTTGAACAAGGATGACCGCGGCCTCGCGGACCGCCCATTTCAAATCCGGCGATGGCTCCCCCTCGCGCGCCAGCACGTCGCCCAGCGCATTGGAAAATTCCCTTATGTGGGCGAGGCAGACGTTGAAATGCAGTTTTTCGATACCGGTGGAGACTTTGTCCAGTGCCCCATGCGCCGCCTTGCGCAGCGCCAGCGCGTCGGCCCCGAATGTCGCCGGCCTCGCCGGGGGCGCAGCCTTCGCGATCTCGGCGGATTCGTTGATCAGCCGCCACAGCCGCTGCACAAAGCGCGAGGCGCCCTGCACCCGCTCGTCGCTCCAGATCACGTCGCGATCGGGTGGCGAATCCGACAGCATGAACCAGCGCGCGACGTCGGCGCCATAGGTCGTGATGATGTCGTCGGGATCGACCGTGTTTCGCTTCGATTTTGACATTTTCTCGATCGGGCCGATCGAGACTTCCTCGCTGCTGTCGATCAGGCTGGCGCGGCGGCCGTTGGCGCCGGTCTCGATCTTGACCTCAGCCGGCGTGACGTAAGAGCCGTCAGCCTTTTGATAGGTCTCGTGCACCACCATTCCTTGCGTGAACATGCCGGCGAACGGTTCATCCATGCCGATATGGCCGGTGGCCTTCATGGCGCGGATGAAGAAGCGGCTGTAGAGCAGGTGCAAGATCGCGTGCTCGACGCCGCCGATATATTGGTCGACCGGCATCAGGCGGTCCACCACGCTACGGGTGGTCGGCGCGTTTTCATTCCAGGGATCGGTGAAGCGCGCGAAATACCACGACGAATCGACAAAGGTGTCCATGGTGTCGGTTTCGCGCTGTGCCTTAGCCCCGCATTGCGGGCAGCTGACGTGCTTCCAGGTCGGATGATGGTCGAGCGCGTTGCCGGGTCTGTCGAACGTGACGTCCTCCGGCAGCACGACCGGCAGATCCTTGTCGGGTACCGGCACGACGCCACATTTCGGGCAATGGATCACCGGGATCGGGCAGCCCCAATAGCGCTGCCGCGAGATACCCCAGTCGCGCAGGCGGAAGTTTACTTGGCGCTCGCCGACCGGCATGTTGCCACGTAGCGTAGTTTCAAGGCGCTTTGCGACTTCTTCCTTTGCCTGCTCGATCGTCATGCCGTCGAGGACGCGCGAATTGATCATGCGGCCGTCGCCGTCATAAGCGGTGTCCGTAATGACAAACGTCTTGGGGTCCTGGCCTTCGGGACAGACCACGGGGATATTTCCCAGGCCGTATTTATTGACAAAATCGAGGTCGCGCTGGTCGTGCGCGGGGCAGCCGAAGATCGCGCCGGTGCCGTATTCCATCAGCACGAAATTGGCGACATAGACCGGCAGCTTCCAGTTTTCATCAAACGGGTGGATCGCCCGGATGCCGGTGTCGAAACCCAGCTTCTCCTGGGTATCGATGATTTCCTGCGCGGTGCCGTGACGCTTTGCTTCTGCAATGAACTCGGCGAGCTTTGGATTTTTTGCAGCCGCCGCCTGCGCCAGCGGATGATCCGGCGCGATCGCCATGAATTTGGCGCCGAACAGCGTGTCATGCCGCGTGGTAAAAATCTTCAATTCGCTCTCGCCATTAGGCGCGGTCGCCGGATCAAGCGCGAAGCGGACCAAGAGGCCTTCGCTGCGGCCGATCCAGTTTCGCTGCATCAGCCGAACTTTATCGGGCCAGCGGTCCAGCGTATCGAGCGCGTCCAACAGCTCCTGCGCATATTTGGTGATCTTGAAGACCCACTGGTTCATCTCGCGCAGTTCGACAACAGCGCCGGAGCGCCAGCCGCGGCCGTCGATCACCTGCTCGTTGGCGAGCACGGTCATGTCGACCGGATCCCAGTTGATCTTGCGTTTTTCGCGTTCGGCCAGCCCCGCGCGCAGGAAATCCAGGAACAGCTTCTGCTGATGCTTGTAATAAGAGGGATCGCAAGTCGCGAATTCGCGCGTCCAGTCGAGCGACAGCCCGATCGACTGCAATTGCTTCTTCATCGCGGCGATGTTGTCGTAGGTCCAGGCCTTCGGCGCCACCTTGCGCTCGATCGCGGCGTTTTCCGCGGGCAGCCCGAACGCGTCCCAACCCATCGGGTGCAGCACGTTATATCCCTTGGCCCGCATGTAGCGCGCCAGCACGTCGCCGAGGGTGTAGTTGCGGACGTGCCCGATATGGATGCGCCCGGACGGATACGGGAACATCTCCAGCACGTAATATTTCGGACGCCTGTCGTCGTTTTTGGAGGCGAAGATCGCCTTCTCGTCCCACCGGCGTTGCCAGCTCGGCTCGGCCTCGCGTGCGTTGTAGCGTTCGTTGGTCATGCAGCTTTTTTTAAGGGCTATTCAAATGAGGGCGGACTAGGCCACAAAAGACTGCGATGGGTCAATGGGTTGGAGTATTTCTGAAACTCAAATTCGACCCTTGCACGGGGCCGGCGCGAGCCGCCCGAGCGCTTCGCTTGGCCTGATTGAGACGCGATTAACGGTTCGGTGGGACAATTTGGCGTCGAAAGCGGCAATCAGCTCATCAGCCGGGAGCTCGTTTTAAAAACGTGACCGACGACGCGCTTGACGAGGTTGATTTCGAGTACGCGACCGCAGTCGCGGAAAAAGCCGTGCACTCCATGGCACAACAGCGCGTGCCGTCGACGCCGAACAATTTTCACGTCTGGTTCAAATATTCCCTCGGCACGTCGCCCGATCTCAAACGAGCCATCGATATCCTGATCGGCAACAAGCGAAAGTTCGACCGTGCAACCAATCGCGGTCTGTTTGCGACCTATGTCGCATCGCGCGGTGCTGACGACCTGGCTGCCATCGATGTTTCAAAACAGCTGCATTCGGTGATGGCTTCCGCAAAGCAGTTTCTCACCACCGCGATTGCCGACAACCGCACCCAGATCCGGGCCATCAGCGACGTCGCCGATCGCAGCGAAGCAGGCGTCGATCCGAAATTGCTGGTCGAGAGCTTGATGGAGGAGCTTACCAAGGCCGCCACGCGTGCAACGAAACTGGAGACGAGCTTCGTCGAGAAAACCCGCGAGCTCGACGCCATCCGCGATTCCCTGAGCAAATCGGAGGAGCGCGCCCGGACCGACACGCTCACGGGCCTGCCAAACCGCCGCGCCCTCGAAGAGTTCTTTCGCACCGCCCAGATCGCGGCGATGGAAAAAGGCGAGCCGCTCGGCGCGCTCTTGATCGACATCGATCACTTCAAGAAGTTCAACGACAATTTCGGTCACGGCGTCGGCGATCAGGTGCTTCGATTGATGGCGAGTGTGTTGCAGGAGCGCGTTCGCGAAGGCGATCTGCCGGCTCGCTATGGCGGCGAAGAATTGATCGCGGTGCTTCCCGATGCCGATCTCGTTACCTGCGAAGCGGTCGCCGAGCGGATTCGCCGCTCGATCGCGGAGTGCCATATCACCCGTCGCTCGACCGGAGAGAACCTTCCCGGCATTACGGTTTCCATCGGCGTCGGACAGTTTCAGCCGGGCGAATCGGTGGCGGATTTGGTCGAACGGTGCGACCGCGCGCTCTATCTCGCCAAAAGAACCGGCCGCAACCGGGTCGTGACCGAGCACCAACTCGATTCCGAGCTGGCGGCGGGTTAGCTCGCCATCGCCACCACGTCGTCCGCCAGCCGCACCATGCCGTGTTCGACCACGGCGTTGCGGCCGCGGTGCTTGGCGGCATAGAGCGCGGCATCGGCGGCCTCGATCAGGTCGCCGGGCCGCTGCGCGTCGTTGGGCCTGGTGCAGGCGACGCCGACGCTGACGGTGACGATTTGATAGTGCGAGGTGCAGTGAGGGATCACGAGGTTCTGCACCGCGACGCGCACCATCTCGCCGATCTCGCGCGCGCGGGCCGAATCGGTGTTCGGCAGCAACAGACAAAATTCCTCGCCGCCGTAACGGCCGGCAACGCCCATGGTCTCGGCGGCAATGCCGCTCAGCGTTTCGCCGAGCCTGGACAGGCAGACGTCGCCTTCGGGATGGCCATAGGTATCGTTGAACAGCTTGAAGTGATCGACGTCGATCATCAACAGCGACAATTCGCAAGTGTATTGCTGGGCCTTCATCCATTCGAAATCGAGCCGGCTCTGGAAGCCGCGCCGGTTGGCGAGGCCGGACAGCATATCGATCGACGCGATCACGGTCAGGCGGTCGTTGGTGGCGACCAATTCGCGCTCGCGCTGGGCAAGCTGCGCCGCCATCGCGTTGAAGGCGCGGGCCAGCGGCACAAATTCTGAAGCGAGCCGGCTGCGCGCCACCCGCACCGACCAGTCGCCCTGGCCAAACCGCTTCGCCATCATCGCCATCATCTGGACCGGCTGGATGATAAGCTTCTCTGCGGCGACGAGCGCGCCGAACAGCACGAACAGGCAGACGAACCCGAGTTGCAGATAGGCGGTGCGGATCTCGTGGTTGATGGCAGCCGACACCTTGGTTTCATCGATAGAGACGATCAGGCGCGAATCGGTGCCGGCAATGCGCGCAAAGTTGACGGCGCGCCTCGAGCCGTCGGCGGCGACGAATGAAAGCGATCCCTCCGCCTGGTCCGAACCGACGGCCGTTTCGGCGATCGATGCCAACAGCGGTATCGTGTCGAGCGAGTGGCCGATCATGCTGGCCTGGTCCGCCGGCGCCGCCACCACGGTTCCGGTGCTGTCAACCAGCACCGCCGAGACCCCGGGCCGGCCGCCGAGATTGCTCATGATCTTCGACATCCAGTCCAGATTGACGCTGGCGAGAACCACCGAATCGGTCTCATTACTGATGGCCGATAGCGGATAGGCCGCCATCATCGTCGGATTGTTGGTGGGTCTTGCGAACAGAAAGTCGCTCAAGACAAAGTCGCGGCTGTCTCGCGCCTTCTTGAGATAGGGCCGGTCGCTGAGATCAAGACCGACATACATGTTGTTGGTCGAGCATTGAACCCGGCCGTCCTCGCCGACAATCAAGAGGGTGCGGATCCATGGCAAATTGGAGGGCAGGCTGGCGCGCAGGATGTCGCAGCTGCGGCCGATGCCTCCTGCCGAGGCGCGGATATAGGCCGTCGATTTCAGCACGGTCTCGACCGAGGAGATCACCTCGCTCTGGGCATCGGCGCTGTGCTTGGCGAGATTTTCGAATTCGGCCGATGCGGCCGCGACCTGTTTCGCACGGGCGTCCTCGAGCGAACGCGCACGTTCCAGCATCAGCGGCGCCACCAGGATCAAAGCCAGCAACGCCAGTCGCGCCCGGATTCCCAGAAGCTGCTTGAGTTTAACTCTTTTGCGGTTGAAACTGATACGTGACATTTTTTTCCCCAACCCCAAATGAAGAGTAGAAGGAAGGGTTCAAGAAGCCTTTCGCGAACTCAGTAAAATGCGAGCTAACCCGTAAAATTGACCACCGGCAGATAACATGGCGCCCCAAAACCCCTCGCCAATAACCGCGCATTTACCAACCGGGCTTGCGACAGTGGAGCGCGAGATCGCGCGCGCATGCGAAGAAGCGCGCCGCGATCGCGCATCGGTGACGCTGATCGCGGTGTCAAAGACCTTCGATGCCGCGGCGATCGCGCCCGCGATCGAAGCCGGACAGCGCGTTTTCGGCGAAAATCGCGTGCAGGAAGCCAAGGCGAAGTGGCCAGGGTTAATGTCGGCCTACTCCGGCATCGCGTTGCATTTGATCGGACCCTTGCAATCCAACAAGGCCAAAGAGGCCGTGGCGCTGTTCGATGCCATTCATTCGGTCGACCGTCCGAGCATTTGCGAAGCGTTAGCCAAGGAAATCAATTCCCAGAAGCGGCAGCCGCAATTATTCGTTCAGCTCAACACCGGCGAGGAGCCGCAGAAGGCCGGCGTCGCGCCTACCGATGCCGACGCCTTCATTGCGAGCTGCCGCGAAAAATATGGTTTGCAGATTTCCGGCCTGATGTGCATTCCGCCGGTCGATGATCCGCCGGCGCCGCATTTCGCGCTGACCGCGAAGATCGCCGCGCGCAACGGCTTGAAGAATCTCTCGATGGGCATGAGCGCCGATTTTGCCACCGCGATTGCGCTGGGCGCCACCCATGTGCGTGTGGGGTCTGCGATTTTCGGGGCGCGGTAATCCTCAGCGCTTTGACACGCGATAAGTCGATGTAATGTGCGCGCAAGGCTCGGCCTCGCCGACCGACGTCAGCCAGCATTCGAGATAATGCAGCCGGCCGCCGCGTCGAACGATGCGAGCCTCGGCGATGAGGTCGGCCGCACGCGCTGGCCTAAGAAAGGTAATGTTGAGGTTGGCCATCACCGGAATGACGCCGGCGCCCATTGCGGCCATGACGCAGCAATACATCGCAGTGTCGGCGAACCCCATCACCATTGGACCTGAAAACACCTGTCCGCTGCCGTCCTGCCAAGGCTCGGTCCCCATGAATTTCCGATTGTAGGGCAGGCGCACCCGAATGGAATTCCGGCCAACCTGCTCAACGATCTCGCCGTGATGATCGATCGGCGGCAAGTTCGTCGTGATCACGTTCTCCGCTTCCTTTGCGGAGAGCGCGGGAGCGATCTCATCCAATTTGATCTGATCGTTCATCGTCTCGTCTCCTGGCCTCAGACTGCAATTTAGCTGATCGCTTCGCAATTTGCAGAATATCCGCAAAGCGAGCGACACGTTCAATCCTGGTTCCGCATCGCGCCGCGCTCTGTGCGGCCGCGAATTCACCCAATCACAATCTTCGTCTCCGGCCCCAGCCGCGCCAGCAATCGCAGCATCGCCGATTGCGTCATCGAGACGCATCCGGCGGTCGGCCCAAAATTGTCGCGCGCCAAATGCAAAAATACCGCGCTGCCGCGGCCGGCGATGCGCGGGGAAGTGTTGTGATCGATCTCGACGATGAAATCGTAGAGGTGGTCGTCGCGCCGGAGCCGGTCGCCGCCGCGATCGCGGTCGAGCCTAATCGGCTGATTATAATGGCGGTCGCGCGGATCTTCGCACCAGGCGTCCTCCGGCCTGATGGCGCGAACGGTGAGATGCGTGCGCGGTCTTGGGTGGCGATCGGCGCGCCACCACAGGCGCCGCGGCCGGAATATGCCTTTCGGGGTCCCGCCGTCGCCTTCGCGCTTGTTGGCCCTGATTCCGCCGCGCCCGAGCGCCACCGGCACGATCTGCCCGCCCGCGATTAGCCAGCCCCGGCGCGGATCGCCGGCGGCGGCGCTGATTCGGATCACGGATAGCGGTCGACCGCCCTGATTTCCCTTATAACTATCTGAAATCACGTAATTTTCCATGCGATTGGCAAGCCCCTTAAATGCCAGGCCGCGTGCAAATGTTGTATCTCACCCCATTACAGGACATTCATCCAAAACCCTGCGAATTCCGAGGTAGACTGCGCTGCGGCTTGTTAATCCGTAACGGTCCCCTACCTGAGTACGAATAAGAACCGACGAACCCTTGAAACTTACCCATCACGACCGGCTGAAGGCGCTTCCGGTTGCACCTGCCGCCCTAAGAGGATTACCCATGGCCAATGCCCGCAAGATCCTGATCGTGGATGACGATACTGATCTTCGCGATACGCTGGTCGAGCAATTATCGCTGCACGACGA
>WNFM01123941.1_pt2 | contig 28294 bp, 27 predicted proteins | sample 5400271 | NCBI WGS metagenome assembly WNFM01 (sample SAMN13153352, study PRJNA577476) | soil metagenome | isolation source: 60 cm saprolite on Douglas fir-dominated hillslope | place: USA:California | collected 2013-09-17 | reverse complement strand
CAACTCGTGCTCTCCCTGCCGGCCAGAGAGACGCTATGAACAGCAAGAGAAGGATACCCACGGGCAGTAACCCTTCGAGCTGTGCCACATAGCCGGATATGGATTCGACGTCCGTCGCCCCGCGGCTTTCAGCGAACCATGCCTCAGTACCGCCCGCCGAGGCGATCAGATAGGCATAACCTACCAACCCGAGTCCGATGAAGATGAGCGCGGCGATCGTCAGCCGTTTCTGATCGAGCTCCGCCGGGACGCGAGGCATCTTCTTTGCGGCGCGGTATCCGAACGGCAACTCGTAACCGATGATTACGCACAGAAACCCCGCGATCACCCATCCGCAGGTCTGAGCGATCAGCCTCTCGTCGTGCCATCCAATAAAGGTGTCGTAGTAGGCCACTGGCTGCGCTACATAAACCATCAGGGCCCCGGCCCAGAACAGGTTCAGCGGATCGGAGAACAGCCACCGGCGCCTGAATCGCAAGTACAACGAATGTGCACCGACAACCAGGATAATCCCGAGCAAGGCCGCATCCACCAGGGGCGACGGCGTCAGGAACAGAGGGGACCTCTGTTCCACGACAGCGCATCCACGACATCATCAATTCGCCCGGCGTCGACGTCGAAAGCGAGCGGTCCAATCGCAAGCGCTCTCAATCGGTGCGCATCCACGAGCTTCTGCTGGTCAGACCGATCGACCAACACGGCGATCGCATCCGCGACCTCCTGTGAATCCGCCGCGTCGCAGGCTCGGCCGATGCTGTATTTCAGCGCCAGCAGTTCCAAACCTGGGAATTTCGAGATGACGACCGGCACGCCGCCACGCATGAACTGCGCAAGACGGCCTGGCGCCTGATAAAAGTTCCCAATACCATCGTCGGCATAAAGAAGGAGCCCGACGTCGGCGGCCTCCGTGAGCGCGCCCAGTTGCGCGAACGACAATCGAGGTAAGCAGATCACCCGTCCTGTCAGCGCCCTGGCCTCGATCCTCGGAGCCCACTGCCGGTACTCCTCGGAACCTGCCGCCATACCGGTACAGACCAGGACCATCCTCCCAGGAAGGAGCGCGAGCGCGTCGAGAACCTGGTCACTGCACCGAAGTGGTGTCATTGCCCCGTGGTGCAGAATGAATCGCACCGGTCCCTCCGCCGGGGGAATCCGTCGCTCAAGTTCGGCGCGCCATCGATCGGCGCCTGCGGGCATGGGCCAGTCGCTCGGTAGCGAGGTACGAACCACGAGTGGCAGGCGAGGCAGCCCGTAATAGCTCGCCATGAATCTCGCGCGGTTCGGTTCATTTGAGATGACAAACGAGGCGCGTCGGGCAAGCCTACGCTCCAGGTACTGCCATAGCGGGAACCTTCCCGGCTCCAGGTAGTCCTGCGTGTGGTAAACGAGACGTCTTCGGGGCAAGAACATAAGCCCGAGCAGCGCAGCCGCCGACGATTCACTTCGCTGCAGATAAAACACGGCTTTCGGCTTGATCCAGCGCTGCCGAAACAGCGCCCAGGCACCGCGTAAGTGCCATAGCACGCGGCCGACGCTGCCGCCACCTTCGGGTATCGATTCCAGTGGGATGTTGCCATAAGGCGACTGGAACTCCCTATCGCTGCCGCGGCAAATGAACGTGAATGAGCGTCCCTGACGTTTTAGCCAGATAGCAGGCATGAAAGGGTTCGGGTCGTCCCCCGGTGCGATCGCCGTAAAGTACACCAGCCTCGTCGCAGGCTGCACCGATCCGGTCATCGGCGATCCGCGGAGGCAATACGTTCGAAGAGGAAATCCGCTGAAAGCAGTTCGTCGATGTTGTCGCCGAGCAGATAGCCGACTGTGCCGCGCAGCCGGAACCCCTGCTCGTAAAGCAGGTGGCAGAGCGTGTCGACGAGGCAGGATCCTTCGTATACGGGACTAAAGTTCGCCTCGACCATCACGTAGCGCGTTCGCCTGAGCGCGTTGGCGCCCCCACGAAGCACACGATCCTCGTATCCCTGGACGTCGATCTTCATGTAGTCGATGACACCGTGGATCCCAAGAGTGGGCAGGATCGTGTCGAGGCGACGAACTGGAACCTCCACGCTACCAGCACGTTCAATGAGATACGGCGCGTACTCTGCCACTCCATGCGCGGGCCCCAGGCATGACGCGGTTTGCGATTGTGCAAACTGATGAAACGCGACGACCCCATCGCATTCTCCAATCGCGAGGTTGTGCGCATGGAAGCCCGGACCATGGACTTTCGCGATCATCTCCCCGAACGCCTCGGGTGAGGGCTCGAAGGAGTGCACCTCTGCCTTCGGGCAAACCTGAAAGAACTGAAGCGCTGATTGCCCGGTGTTCGCACCGATGTCCAGGACGATCGGACGATCGACGCCGCTCAAGGCGCGACGAAGGTACTGCTCGTAACCTGGGCCAGACGGACGGTGCCTGCCAATCCGTAAGCCGAAGGGTCGCAGGGATGAATTAATTGATGCTCGGGCGAGCGACCTGAACGACATTCCCTAACCTGCGGAGACAGCTCCGACGCGGCACGCTAGAAGGCAGCATCGGCCCCCGCGAGCGCACCTGCCGGTACGCGCGCGTCCGCCTCGGATGCCATTCGCCTGAGCAGACGCGGAACGAATGCCGCATACGGGATGATCACGAACAGGGTATACGCGAACGCGTTCGCAAATGCCACGGCTTCAACACCGTACCGGCCGGCGGCAAGAATCTTCATGACGAGCGCCGCGACAGCAAATGCAACTGCCTGTAACACCTGAAACCGCAACACCCCTGCGCTGTAGAGAAAGGTCGCGACGAGGCCGCCGATGGCCATCAGCACCGCCCACAGCGCCATGCCTGCCAAGAGCAAGTGGGTTGGCTCGACGTGTCCGAGCGTCCACCATCGTGCGACCGCTGGGCCCCAGATCACGGGCACGAGGGCCAGCGGCACGATTACCCACAGCGACAGCTTGACCACGCGACGCAGCGTCGTTGCCGCCCAGCCGACGTCCCCGCGTGCGATGGCGTCCGTATAGGCGGGCCATAGGGCTCCGAACGCAATCCCGGGCAGCGCCTGCAGTACCGCGCACATCTGGTAGGCGATGGCGTACTTCGTGACTGCCGTAGGCCCTAGTATCCGCGACACCACGATGTTGTCTGATGTGACCGCGACCGCGGCCGTGATCGACAGGATTAGAAACTGCAGTCCGTTCTGAAGGAGGTTACCGGCGCAGGCTTTTTCGAAACCCAAAGGGAACAGTCGTATTTCGTCATGGCGCCGCACTAAGAACGTGTAGGTATTCAGCCCCATGAACAACAAGGGCGTTCCCGCCACCGCCACCGCCAGGCCGGATACCCGCGGATTCTGCCACATCGCCAGGCCCACAGCGATTGGGGTGCATAGTGCGGCCGCGGACTGCCAGAGCTGAGCAACGTATCCCGACTGCAGACCTGTCTGAATCTGCGCAGTCAGGCTTAGCGGCAGGCTCAGGCAGAACAGCGCGAAGAGGATCGCCGCCGCGAGGTTGGCCTCTCCCCGAAGCGCCGGCGGAAGCGCGAGGAAGGACGCGACATCCGTCCCGCCAAACAAGGCGACGAACAGGAGAACGACGCCGCAGCAGAGTGCCATCCCGCTCATTACGACGTACCCGCTGCCGGTCACGATCCGCAGCCGTGTCGGATCACCCGTTGCTCGCGCTGATGCGACGGCATTCTTCATGGCGGCCCCGACACCGAGGTCCGCGAATAGGAATGTATTCACCAGTGCCTGCAGCGCGAGCCACAGACCGAACCGTTCCGTGCCGATTCCGCTGAGCGCCAAGGGAACGGTGAGCGCGGACGCAATGAAGCTCGCCGCCCTGGCGACAGCCGCCGTTATAGCGGTCAGGCCCGCGCGGCGGATTCGCTCCTTCGCTCGGCCTTCCGCCCCCTGCGGACTCCGGACGGGGCGTAGCGCGGTGCCGATCGACGCGCTCACGCGTGCAACAGCTGGGTGCACAGGATATCTATCCGGCGACGGGCCGGTTGGGTCGATTCTCGAGAGGCACGGCGATAGCCTCGCGCTGCCTCTCGCGGAGAGAGGTCGAGAGGACGGCGTGTGCTGCAGGCCAGATCATGGGCGTTGCGCGTACCATCGCACGGTCTGCAGCAGGCCGTCTTCTAGGGTCCAGCGCGGTTCCCACCCGAGCAGGGCCCGTCCCTGCGACAGGTCGGCCAACGAGCCAGCAGTATTTCGCCAGTCTTCGGTTGGATATTCCGCGAAAATGGCGTGCCTGGAGCGGTCGACGAGGCGCGCCAGGGTCATGACCACATCCCTGATGAGTGTCGGGCGGCCTGTACCAAGGTCGATGGCCTCGCCCGCAATGGTCGAGGGTTTCACGATGCATGCGCGGAGTAAGCCGCTCACCACATCCTCGACATAAATCAGGTCTACGACTTTGCCTCCATTCAGAATGGTTGGTGATCGCGCGTTCAGGAAGGAGAGGATCGTGTAGGGAATGAGTTTCTCTCGTGCCTGCCCGGGACCGTAGGTGAGAAACGGTCTGAGGCACAGAACAGGCAGGCCGCATAAAGCGTCGAACGTGCGGCCGTACAGTTCCATTACGGCCTTTGACACTCCGTACGGAGTTGGCGCGCCGTCGTCGGCCAGAACGGCTCCGGAGGTGCTTGTGAGCAGAACGCGTTCGCAATGATGCTCCGAAGCCGCAAGCAAGACATTGAACGTGGCGACGACGTTGGCGGCGAAGGTGGCCGGCAGCAGGGCAGGATCGGCGCGACCGTCCACATGGCCAGCCAGATGAACGACGATCTCCGGCTTCGAGCGCGCGAATGCTGCGCCGACGGCATCACGGTCGCACAGATCGACGGGCTGCAGCTCGCACGAGCCAACGGCCTGCGCCGGCCGTCGGGCGACCCCCGTGACGGCTGCCCCGGCCTCGGTCAGGTGGGGCAACAGGGCACTGCCTAGAAAGCCCGATGCTCCGGTCACGAGGATGCGACGATCCAGCAGCGGGAGCGGGAATGGACCGCTTGCGTCACACAGTGCCGGCTGGCTTAGATGGCTCACGCTATGACTCCCAAAGGCGTGAACATGTAAACCGTTCACCTGTGGCTTCGCTCTATTCACAGAGACTCGCTGATTTGGTCTGAGGCTCGGGCGCGCAAAATACAGGCGCTAGGAGGCGTTCGACTTTGAGTAGTAGGTCGTGTACTGACGCCGGTAATACGGCGAGTAGTAGTACGCGTGACGCTCGAGCTCAACGCGGTTCAACACGGCTCCGACGAACTTGGCGTTGACCTGCTCGAGTTGATCGAGGGCGCGTTTGGCCGCGTGGCGGCTGGTCATCTCCGCTCCGACGACGAACAACACGGATGCCCTGCTGGCGACCAGCGCCGCGTCGGTCACGGCCATGACCGGCGGCGTGTCGATGACGATCCAGGTGAAGTGCTCCCGGACGGACGCGATGAGATCGCGGAACCGCTGCGAACCCAGGAGCTCGGCCGGGTTCGGAGGAATGCGGCCCGCGGTCATGACCCAGAGGCCGCTCAGACTGGTCTTCCTCACGACATCGCTGGCCTTGGCCTTTCCGACGAGGAGGTTCGACAGGCCGGGCTCCTGGGTCACCCCGAACATCACCTGGACTTTGGGCTTCCGCATATCCCCGTCGACAAGCAGCACGCGCTGTCCTGCCTGCGCCAGGGAGATCGCGAGGTTGGCGGCCACCATGCTCTTGCCTTCCCCGGGCCCCGTGCTGGTCACGACGACAGATCTGCCCTCGTCCTGCGCCGACGAGAACAGCACGTTGGTCCGCAACGAACGAAACGCTTCGCTGAAACCTGCCGGCACCGGTCCGTTGATGAGCGGGTACTTGCCGTCCGTATCGAGCGCAGGCAGCAGGCCCAGATAGACGAGACCGAGGTGTGCGCGAATTTCGTCGGGGCTCTTCATCCGGCTGTCCACGTATTCAAAGAAGAACACGAGCCCGCACGCCAGGATGGCGCCGCCGAGCACGGCAAGCGACATGTTCAGGCGTTTCTGGGGCCTGATCGGTTGTCGCGGCTGCTCCGCGACATCCACGACGCGGATGTTGCTCGTCTTCAACTCGCCGGAGATTCCGGTCTCCTTGGCGCGCTGCATGAGATTCTGGTACAGCTGACGGCTCGATTCCACATCGCGATGGAGCACGCCGTACTCGATGGCCTTGCGGTTCATCGCCAACGCTTCGGTCTTCTGTTCATTCAGCGCGGCGGCGAGGCTATTCTCCTGGGCAAGCGCCGCCTGATACTCACTCCTGACCGACTGCACCACCTTCGCGATCTCGCCGGTGAGCTTCATCTGCGAGATCTGGAGCGCCGACTTGAGCTTGATGATGTCCGGGTGCTTGTCGCCGAGCTTTTCGGAAAGCTGCGCATAGTTCCGCTGCAGTTCGGCCTGCTCGCCCTTCTGCTGCTGGATGAAGGCGTTGGTCAGGATCGCCGGGAACGTGTCCAGCCGTGCGGGGTCGGCCTGCGCCGCCTGCAGCTGGTTATACATCGACTCCTTCTGAATCCGCTCGGTCTTCGCGCGCGTCACCGCCGCGTTCAGGTCCGCCAGTTTCTGCACGACGATGTTCTCGCGGTCCTCCATCGCGATCGCGCCATTCTGCTCCCGGTATTCCTGCAGCTTGGCTTCAGACGCCTCGACCGCCTTGCGCTGTTCCGCGAGCCGCGCGCCGAGCCAGTCGGTGGCTTCCTTTGAGGCGAGGAACTTGAACTCGAGGCTCTGTTCGATGTAGTTCTTCGCCAGCGCGTTGGCGATGTTCGTCGCCAGCGCGGCATCGGCCAGGTCGTATTTCACGTCCACCAATCGGCTGTTCCGAATGGGCGCGATGATGAGATTCGCCGCGAAGGCATCGATGGCGCGTGACTGCGCCTCGGTCTCGTCCGCCGCGGCCGGGTGGCTGGTCGGAGACGCGTCAGGAGCCCGCCGAAAGGCCGACCGCACGGCGGTCCAGGCGCGGTCGAGGGGGGTTCCGGCGCCGGCGTTGTCGTCGACTTGACCGCCGAACGGGGCGGTGCCCCAGAGCTTCAAGCTGTCCATCGTGCGGCGCGCCAGGGCGCGACTCTGCAGGATGTTGTACTGGGTCTGGTAGTAGTCGGCTTTGGTCTGGTCCTCTTCGATGACCTGCTTGAAGTTGACGACGTTCTGATCCTCCGTCTCGATGAGGAGCCGCGTCTTCGCCTCATAGATCGGCGTCGCCGTGAAGGTGTACACCGTGACGCTGCCCACAACGAGCAGGAACGCGGTAATCCCGGGCCAACGCCGCTTATAGAGAACCTTGACGTAGTCGAGCAGGTGCACTTCCCGGCCGCCGGGCGCATCGCCAGGCGGACCGTAGGCCGCGGAGGGCCGGCGGCCGTCAGAGTCCATCCGCAAGCGGCTGTTCGACTCGAAACCGGGATCCAATGGAACGTGATTGGACATGTGACCTTTCAGACGTCGGCAATCGATCGGAGAGTTGGCGCCACGAGTCCTGCCGGCACGCGCGTCAAAAGAACCGCTCGGGGACCATGATCGTGTCGCCCGGCTTCACGAGATCGGTCAGCTTGACCTTCAGCTCTTTTTTCTCGCCCTTCACCAGCCGCACGATCTTAATGCGGTTCATGGCGCCATTCTCGGTGACCCCGCCGGCGAGCGACAGGGCTTGAAGAACCGTCGTGTCCTTCTGGATGGCGTAGGCGCCGGGCGTTCTCACTTGGCCGAACACGTACGCGCTCTCGGCGCGGGGCACGAAGATCGTGTCGCCGTCGTGCAGCTCGATGTTCTGCTTCATCGATCCCCCCTCGAGGTCGCGGATGCTGGCGCGGAGGATGTCCGCCGCCTTGTCGGGGTCCGGAAGCATCGGCCCCTTCGCCCCCTGCGGTGCCCGTACGATCGCCACCTCTCCGGACGATGACGGGAGGGTCGATCCGGCCCGCGCCAGCGCCTCGATGAGGGTCATGCCGCCGGTCAGCGGCACCGGGCCCGGGTTCCGCACCTCGCCCATCACGAACACCCGCTGGCTGCGGTACTGCTCGACGCCGACGGTTACCTGCGGATTCCTGAAGTACCCGTCGGCGAGCTTCTTCTTCAGCTCGGTCTCGAACTTCCGGAGCGTCATCCCGCCGGCCGTCACCCGGCCGATCAGCGGAAACGAAAATGTCCCGTCGGTCTCGACGGTGTACTTGCCGCCGAGATCCGCCTGGTCGAACACCTGGATGTTGAGCACGTCCTGAGGGCCGATGACGTAGTCGCCGTTGGACTGGGCGCCTGCCGGGGCCGACATGGCGAGGACGCACAAGTACGTGAGCAGGATAGAGAATGTCTTCTTCATTTCAAGAGCCCGTAACTTACAGTGGTGCCGATGCGGTAGCCGTCGTACCTGCGTGATGTCAGGACGGTCGAGGCGCGCGTAGAGTAGGACGCGCCGAACCCGACGCGCGTCTGGCGCTTCAGCCGGTAACCCAGGTTGAGGCCGTAGCTGTCGGTCGTCTCCACGCGCTTCGGGGTCGCGGCGACCTGCGCGGTCTGAACGGCCAGTTGCTGGTAGTCGTACCGGTGCCGGGCCGCGTTGACGATGACGTCGAACTTGCCGCCGACCGCCCGGCGGATGAACCCGCCGACGCTGTTGTCGATGAAGTAGGGATTCAGGGCCACGAACGCGAACTGGTAGTCCCGATCGTAGGTCACGCCGAACGTCGTCGCGCCAAGCAGCGTGTACGCAAGCCCGAGCTCCGACACGAGGCCCGCCTGCGACGGCACAAGGGGACTCTTCGGCCTGAAGCTTCGGTAGCCCACCCAGGCGCTTCCGTTGATCAGCGCTTTCGGCTTGAACTCGACGCCGCCCACGACGCGGACACTGTCCGTATCCCGCACCGAAGAGATCGGAAACCGATCGCGCTGGTTCTCATACCGGACGCCGAGCGTCGTCAACGGTGACAGCCGCTCGCGCACCGTGCCGGACCAGGTGTCGGAGTCGCGGTTGAGCGTGTCCTGCAGGCGCTGGCCCAGGAAGAACGCATCGCCGTCGAAGCGCGTCTCGCCGTGACGCCTGGCCACCTCCAGCGACAAGCTCGGCGTGAACCGAACCGCCAGGCCTCCGGAGAGATCGCTCTGCAGGTGCCGCGATCGCAGATCGATCTCGTAGTTCGGACGCTGGCGCGTGTTGAGATACGACTCTTCCGCGAACAGCGTCAGGCGGTGCGCATACGCCTCCGCGCGGACCACGGCCTGCGGATCCAGCGAGCGCTCACTGGCGTACTTCCTGTAGTAGACGACGTCGGTGCCGAGCGTCGCCTTGAACAGCCCCCGACGCGCCACAGGGATCGCGAGGTCGGCCTGCGGGGTCACGGTGAAGGTGAAGTCGGACTTCCGCTGACCTGCCTGGTTGAACACGTTCGTGTCCACCCCGAGCTCCTTGAGCAGAATGGCCGGGTTCACATACAGCGGACCGGCGTGGATCCGGTAATTCTTGCGGATCTCGTCGAGGGCCTCGGTCGATCCCGCGGCAGTCGTGGCCGGGGCCGGCACCGGCAACTGCGCCCAGGCGCGCCACGGACACAAAGCCATCAAGAGGGCAACCGCCCAGAAGGGAAACTGGCGCATCACTGACGCGAACCGGAAGCTGGTAGGAATATCACCGGACAAGCTACCGCCCTCTGACTTACAGAGACGGGCCAGAATGCCCCTCTCGCGGTAAGCCGAAGGCTCACGGACACACCTCGCACTGGCCGGAGACACAGCCCCGCCTGACGAGGGTGGATCTGCGGGTCAGACCCGCGGCGATCAGTTGTAGTGAGCAGCAGAGAGCCGGACTCTCATCCGGGGCATTACCCCAACCCGCAGAGCCCCGCGAGCTCTGCCTTATCCCTTACCGAAACACCGAAGGGCCGACCACTGGTCGACCCTTCGTGGTACCCGCGAAGACGTTCAAATTGTTCTAGAGACCAGAGGGGCTCGCGTTCTTCTTCTTGAACGCGGTGAGCCCAACGATCGCCGCCGTCGCCGCCCCGCCCACGACGATGACACTCGCCGCGGTGCCGAGACCCAGCACGCCCACGCCGCCACCCGCCGCCGCGGCCGCCGCGCCAAGAACAGCGGACGCGGTCACCGTAATCGTCGCCGTCGTCCCTGCCGCCACCGCGATCACCGGGCTCAATCCGATCACGTGTCCCGCCGCGTTGACCACTTCGACGATATAGCCGGCCGGCGCAAGACCCGCCGCCACGAAACCACCCGACTCGTCGCTCAGGACTTCCGCGGCGATCACTCCGGTGCTCGAGTTGCGCACGCGCACCTTCACGGCCGCGAGCTTCCGCCCCTTCTCGTCCTTCGCTTCACCCTTGACCGTTCCGGTCTGCTGAGGCTGGCGCGCCGCCGGCGCCTTGAGCGTCGCGGCCGACAGACCGGCGGGAACGACCATCGACACCATCGCCATCACAAGCCCGACCGCAGTTATTTTGCGCATTGCCTGCCGTGCCCCCGAAGATCCCAAAAGTCCCAAACTGTCGCGTTGGATTCCCAGTGTTTATCGCCCGAATCGGCCTCAGCCGTCAACACTATTTTCTCCTGCAAGTTACAGGATTGAGATCAGGAAAACATCAACGGCCGATGCGTATGATATCGATACACTTACCTGACGACGACCCTCTTGGTGAACCGTCCGGAGGGGTCCGGTTCGGACTCAATCAGCACTAACGCCCCATCCGCGTAGGTGAACCGGCGATCGGGACGGCCGTCGCCGTTCTCGTCCATCGCCGACGTCTTCACGGCGCCCGCTTCGTAGGTGTCCCACTTGTCCACCCGCCCGTCCCCGTTCGTGTCCTCTTCCGCGCGGACCAGGACCCCGGCGTCGTAGAATTCCCAGCGGTCGATCTTCGTCTCGTCCGCCGTGGACGAGATCTCGACGCGCTGGACCTTGCCGCCGGGCCCCGAAAACGCCCAGGCGTCGGCCCTGCCGTCCTGCTTCCGCGAAAACCCGACCTTCAGCAGCCCGCCCTTGTCGTCGTAGTATTCCCATCGATCGATCTTGCCGTCTTCGTCGAGATCGATCCGCGACCGCAGCGGCTTCGTGCCGTCCATGTCGGTCCACGTGTCGATCGTGCCGTTCTTGTTGCGATCGAAGGTCAGCTGGGTCAGCTTGCCGGTGGTCTCGTCGTAGGTCGGAAGGGTCGTCTTCTTGATCCGCTCCTTATCCGGATCGGAGCACGCGGCAACCGTGAGCGCGGCGCAGACGATCGCGAGCCCAGGAAGGTTTCTCAATAGTAGGAAAATATACACCCCAGCGGGCTGGCCGGCCGTCGTGGACGGCTACCGCCACGCCCTGCAGCAGGGCGGCATCGTCGGCAGCGAGGCAGTTGACTGGGGGTCAGCGCGAAAGGCAAGATCCCACTGCCCCGCCCATGCTTCCCACCATCCTGCACGCTGTCGCCACCGTGCTGGCGGGTGTCGGCCTCTGGGCGCTCTGGCACCGGTCGGCCCGCGATCCGGCGGCGCGCGCGATCGTCGGCCTGGGGTTTCTCGTTCGCGCGATCCCCGGCATCGCGCTCTATTGGATTTCCTTCCTGCGGTTGCCCGTCGGCCGGGCCTACCAAATGGGCAACGGCTACTGGTTTTTCGGCGGGGACGGCATCGCGTACCTCGAACCGGCGATCGCCGCCGCGCAGCACGGGATCGGCGCCATCCTCTCCCTGAACACGGCATATGGGTCGCCGTTCTTCAGCAAGGTCCTCGGCATGATGATCCTGGCGTTCGGCTCCGCGACGTCCATCGGGCTGCTGCTGAACCTGTTCGCCTACCTCGCCTTTTGCGCGATCCTCCTCCGATTCCCCGATCGCACCGGCGCCGACCCACGGGCGTGCGCGGTGGCGCTCGTCGCGGTCAGCTTCTGCCCGAGCTGGATTCTCTGGTCGCTTCAGCCGTTGAAGGAGACGTTCTTTTTCCTGCTGGTCGTTGCGTACCTGTTCGTCCTGGCCGGATGGGTCAACACCGTCGTGGCCCGCGGCCCTTCGGCCCGGCTCCCGATCAAACCCCTCATCCTGTCGACCGCCATCCTCTACGCGCTTGCCGGCATTCGCTGGTACTTCGCCGCCATGCTCCTGATGGGGACAGCCGTCATGATTGGCTGTCTGATCGTGAAGGGCACGAGCAAAAGACTGAAGGTCGTCGCCTGGGGCGCGCTGTCCGTGCTGATCCTCAGCCAGATGATCGCGTTCGGCGCGGGACCCCAGCTTCCGCCGGCGGTGCGCGCCATTCTGCGTCCGCGCTCGTTGCGCGTCAGTTCGCTGCGCGTGGTCGCGAGGGCCGTTCTCGACTCACTCGAGGAGTCGAGGCAAGTCATGCTGCTCTACGATGCCCCCACAACGATTCGAATCCCTGACAGGCAGGAACCGGCGCGGCCGGCCACGACCGGCGAGCGGTTCCTGGCCGGGTCGATCGCGGTGTTCGTCCCGCACTGGATCATGATGAAGCTGAAGCTGCTCAACATCGGAGGCGGTCGCGGCTTGTGGATGTTCGCCGATCTCGATACGGTCCTGTTCGACGTCGCCCTGGTGTGGGCCCTCTTCGTCGTCTGGCGAAGCGTCAGGGCCGGCGGCCGGTCCCACCCGTTGTTCTGGCTCGTGGCCAGCGTGACCGTCGTGATGTGCCTGGTGCTCGTCTACACGGCCGCGAATTTCGGCACGCTCTTCAGGCAGCGGGCGATGGTGTACGTGGGATTCATCCTGCTGCCCCTGCTGGTGACGACAACGAGCCCCGACTCGCCTCCTCGATGACGTCCACCAGCCGCGGCAGGCACGCCTCGGCGGTCACGTTCGCCACCGCCCACGTTCGCCCCGCGCGTCCCATCCGGCGCCGCTCGTCGGCCGGCAGGATCCTCATCGCCCGGATCGCCTCCGCGAGGCGGCGCGGATCGCCGGGCGCGACGACGAGGCCTGCGCCGCTGTCGAGAACCGTGGCCGCCGTATCGGACGCGTCCAGCACCGCCGCGACGACCGGCCGGCCGGCGAGGAGATAGCCGATCAGCTTGCTCGGCACCGACACCGCCGATTGGCCGGCGAGCGTCGGCAGCACCAGAGCGTCAGCGGCGTGCAGCACGTCCATCGTGCCGGGCCATGGATTTTCGAAGCGAACGCGCTCCGGCGCGATTCGCGCGGCGAGGCGACGGCAATCGTCGAGCGACGCCCCTTCGCCCGCGATGAGGAAGTACACGTCGTCCAGGTCGCGAACCGCTTCGATCGCGGTCTCCACCGCCGCGGCCCTGCCGACGCTCCCGCCGTACACGAGCAGAAAGGCGGCGCGCGGAATACCATGGCGGTCCCGGCAGGCGCCGGCCGCGGCCGGATCTTCCTCCGTTCCTTCCGCCGAGAGCCAGTTCCGCACGACGTGCAGCCGCGCCGGATCGACGCCGCGCAGACGCCGGTAGTGCTCGGCGAAGGTCTCCGAGATCACGACGACGGCGGCGGCGCCTCTGACGACGCGCCGATCGATCGCCACGAGCACGCGGGTGAGGACGCCGCTGCCGGGACGGCGCTGCGACGCCAGCGACTCCGGATAGATGTCCTGGACGGAAATCACGAGAGGAATACGGCGCAACCGCGCCACGATCGCGTTCATCGCGGCAGCGAAGATCGGCCAGGTGTTCGCGTAAATCACCTCGGGCCTGCCGCAGAAGAGGAGCGCCAGCGAGGACGTGACGCCGAACGAGACGTTCTCGGCGAGCCGGCTGAGCATCGACGAGCGCCTCGAAAAGAATGACGCGCAGCGGACGATGCGGAAACCCTCCGGGGCGGCTTCGCGCCGGAAGAGGGCGCGACGGTAGCCGGCGTACAGCCTGCCGGCGGGACGGTTGGGAAACGGCGCGATGACGGTGACGTCGTGTCCGCGCGCGGCCAGCTCCCGCGCCAGATCGAAGCTCGTGCGGCTGGCGCCGACCGGCTCGGGAGGGAAGACGTAGCTCACCACGACGAGGTTCACGCAGATGACTCTTTGAAGGAGATTATCCCACGTGAAGGAGAGGCGCAGTGCGGCGGACTTTCTTGTCATCAATCGTCGATGGTGCGTCGCGGCCTGCCGCGCGATCGGCTGTGTTACGCTGAGCGCGAATTGCCCATGGCGCCATCGGACGACCGGCTGAAGAACGTGACGTATGAAGACTTCCGCCATCTCGCGTCGGATGAATCCCTGTCGAAGTACGAACGGATAGGATTCCCTGACAGCTATCGCGCCGGATTCGAGCACCGGATCTTCGAGGACATCACCGCAAAATTACCGCAGCTCGCCGGGCCGCCGGGTCTGGTCGTGGACATCGGGCCTGGATGCAGCGATCTTCCCGGGCTGCTCATCGAGACCTGCGCGGCACGCGGCCATCGTCTGGTCCTGGTGGACTCGCCGGAAATGCTGGGCCGGCTTCCGAATCGGCCGTTCGTCCGCAAGGTGCCGGGCCGTTTTCCGCAGGACTGCGAGGACGCGATCGCGGAGATCCGCGGGTCGGCCGCCGCCGTCATCTCGTACAGCGTCTTTCATTACGTGTTCGCGGAAGGCGGCGTCTTTCAGTTTTTCGATACCGTGCTGGGGCTGCTCGCGCCCGGCGGGGCCGCCCTCATCGGGGACATCCCCAACCTCTCGAAGCGCCGGCGTTTCTTCGCCTCCGCGCGCGGGAAGGCCTTTCATCGCGACTTCATGCAGACGACCGAAGACCCGCTGGTCGAATTCAACCGGCTCGATCCCGGCGCGATCGACGATGCCGCCCTGGGTGCGCTCGTGTCGAGAGGGCGCGCGATGGGATTCGACGCGTACCTCGTACCGCAGCGGGACGGACTGCCCATGGCGAATCGCCGCGAGGATCTGCTCGTCGTGCGGCCCTGACATCGGTTGACATGATCGAGGAACGCCCGCTGGTCCTCATCGGCGACAGCGCCTTCGCCGAGATCGCATACGAGTACTTCACGCACGACTCGCCGTATGAGGTCGTCGGATTCGCCGTGGAGCGCGCGTTCAAGAAGAAAGACGCGCTGTTCGACCTGCCGGTCGTCGCCTTTGAGGAGATCGAGGAACGGTTCGCTCCCGAGGCGCACAGTTTCTTCGGCCTCTGGCGTCGATCCAGGGAGGGCGATCGCCGGTGATGCGTGTCGTGCGGTACGGGCCGCAGCACAAGACCGCCTGGAACGCCGCGATTCGATCCAGCAGGAACGGGACCTTTCTCTTCTGTCGCGACTACCTCGAGTATCACGGCCCGCGCCTCGACGACCATTCCCTCCTGATCTTCGACGGCCCGACCCTCGTGGCCGTGTTGCCGGGCCATCAGACCGGCCCCGCCTACGTCAGCCATGACGGCATTACGCACGGCGGGTTCGTCAATCGACGCGGGGTTTACCTCGTGGGTCTACAAGACGGTCCCGTCGATCTACCATCGTGTCCCCGCGGAAGACGATCGCTGTGCGCTGTTCCTGCTCGACGCGCAGCTCGTCCGGCGAGCGATGCTGAGCGTGCTCGGCGCGCGGCCGCGTCCCGGGCTCCAACAGCGGCGCGAACGGCGCGTCACACGCGCGAGCCGGTCGGGCGCGCAGGTTCGCGAGTCCCGCGACTTCGAACAGTACTGGCGCATTCTCACGGTACGGCTGCTCGAGGCGTTCGGGACCCGGCCGGTGCACTCGCTGGAGGAAATCACGCTCCTGCACAGCCGGTTTCCAGCCAACATCCGGCTGTTGGCCGCGTTCGAGGATCAGGCCATGACCGCTGGCGTCGTCATCTATGAGAGCGACCGGGTCGCGCGGACGCAGTACATCGCGGCCGACAGCCGCGGCCGCGTCTCGGGGTCGCTCGATCTCCTGGTCTCGACGCTCATCCACCAGGTGTTCGTGGACAAGCCCTTCGTGGAGTTCGGCACGTCGGACGAGTGCAACGGCCGGCAGATCAATCAGGGGCTCATCGAGTACAAGGAAGGCTTCGGCGCCCGAAGCGTGGCCCACGACCACTATCGGATCGACCTTGGACGCCCGGTCCGCTGTCGACAGTCGCTGTCGAACGGGCGCCCACCGTCGTCATCGGATCTCTAGGACACCCGCGCGTGCGGCGCTCCGGCGCTTTTCGAATTCGCGGCGGAGCGCGGAGGGCGCGTACGTCAAGGCCACGGCCGCCGCCGCCTTCAACGTGAGCGCGAGATTGTCGCGGGCTGCCGCCGCGAAATAGCCCCGCGCGGCGGCGTCCTCATGGCGCGTCTGATGCGATCGGCCTTCGCTGAAGAGCAGGCGCGCGCGCCCCCTCCGGCAGCTCGCCAGCAGGTGAGGATGATTCGCTTCGGTGATCGCCAGGGCCGTGAGGTACCCCTCGAGGAACGCGCGGTGCACCTCGGGCTCCGACCGGCTCCGCTGGGTGATGCTGTCCGGGTGCACGCGATACCGGGCGAGCACGCCGTCCACATACCCATACGAACCGCCAGCCGCCAGGATGTCGATGTTGAGCTTGAAGATCGAGACGACGCCGGTGCGCTCGTCGTATCCTCCACGCGGGTAGGCGCTTCGCCGCATGGCGGTCGAAATGTCCGGAAAGAGGCCGAAGTCCTCGATGTACCGCCGGGCGCCCTGCCCGCTGGTCAGGCCACGGCGGCTGCCCGTCGTGAGAGACAGTGTCCTGCCGGTGGGGCCGTCGAAGGCTTCTGCCGCGTGTCCGCACATCACGCGACGCTCGTCTTCTTCAAACCACTGAACCTGTTTTCGGATCTTTCCCGGCAGGAAGACGTCGTCGCCGGCGTGGCCGAATACGTACTTGCCACGGATCCGCTGGAAGATGCGATTGCAATTGGCCGTTATCCCAACATGCGGTCCAAGCACGGGGACGACACGGCGGGGATAGCGCGCGGTCCACTCCTGAATGCGATCGACCGTGCCGTCCGTGGACCCATCGTCACCGCAGAGGACTTCGAGATTGTCGTAGTCCTGATCGACCGCACTGCCGATCGCTTCGTCGACGTAGGCGACCTGGTTGTAACAAGGCAGGTTGACGGAGACGAGAGGCTCGGCCATCGATCCGCGGCTAACGGTCCTTGTCCGGCGTCGCGCCGGCGAGAGTGCCGTAGTAGCGGGTACGATGAGTTCCTCCGCGCCGTCCGAGAATGGGAAGATCGAGGTCGAGCGGAGGCGTGCCTTCGCCCACGGTAAAGGCCACCAGGTAGTAGGCGTTGCCGATCATCCAGGTGACCGAAACCTCACGAGCCAGCGGCGGCACGATCTCGATCGGCGCCTGGTGCGCATACAGCGCGCTCGAGTTCAGCAGGATTTTACCGTATTCCGTCTCGCGAAGCCACGGCGCCAGCCCCTCGTCCCCGAAGGCGACCCGGCCGCCCTTTCTCACCACTCGCGCCATCTCCGCGATCGCCTCCGCCTTGTTCCCGAACAGGTTGATGCCGCCGAAGTGAAAGGCGGCATCGAAGAACGCATCTGGGAACGGGAGCGTCAGCGCATTGCCGGTAAAGAACTCGACGCCGCACGTGATGTCGCCCCGGCGGCGCGTGGCATCGATCCGCGCCTTGCCGATCCGCAACATGTTCGGCGACAGATCCTGCAGGTACAGACGCCCGTTCGGGCCGAGCCGGTGCGCGATCCGCATCGAGTCCCGGCAGGTCCCGCAGCCCGTTTCGAGAATCACTCCGTCCGGAGGAATCCGGAGAGCGTCGATCATCGACTCGCGAACCTCGTCCTCTTTCTCGTAGAAGCTCGTGAAGACCCAGTCAATGATGGCGTCGTAGTTCGCGGCGGTCTCCTCGTAAAACTTGATCTCCCGCTCTTCGATCTCGTTGAACGACTCCCGTGAGGGGTCGAACAGACGGGCGACGCCGCCGTCGATCGCGTACTCGGCGCCCGTGGGAGTACGGAGCACGCCCGCCAGCACATCGCCGCCGGCGCCGTCGCGAGGCTCCAGCGTGAGCGGCGCGCGGGTGTACGGGCACAGATACGGGAGGGGGCTGTCCGATCTCATGCTCGTGACGAAGCGGCGGGCGCCATGCGCTGCGCCCGCCAGGAGAGGACGTCGGGCTGCGGCTTCCATCGATACCCGAGGTAGGCGGACAGCAGCGGGTCGCCGGCGTACCGGTCGCCGAGCATGCCAGGGAGATCGAACTGCTGGCCGACGAACGGGCGGCCGATCAGGTGATTGACCGCGCGGCGCGGGTGTCCCGATGCGTTGCGGCCGGCGCGGTGAAAGGCCATGGCATCGAGGACGAGAAACGTGCCGGCCGGCGCTTCGAGGACGCGCTGATGGCGCGCCACGTAGTGATCCGACGGAAACTCCGGCCGGTGGTGAGACGCGGGCAGGACGAACGTCGCGCCCGACTCGAACGTGAAGTCGTCGACGGCCAGCAACGCGTTAATCGCCAAGGGCTCGCTGCTGACCCAGTGTTGATAGGTCAGGTCGCGATGCCAGCGCGCCTGATAGTTCGCCGTGGCCGGACGGGTCAGCAGACCGTTCTGCTGCACGAGGACGAAATTGGGGCCCAGCGCTCCGGACACGACGGCGAGCAGGTTGGGGTTTGCCGCGATCGACACGAAGACGTCGTCATAGGCGAGCGGACAGCGCGCGACGTCGAGCTCATTGCAACGCGCGAGCGCGTCCTCGCCGCCGGCCTCCGCCACCTGCCTGGCGTAGACGGCGTCGAGCCGCCGCCGGAGGTCGGCGAGCTCATCCGGCGTCAGCCCGCTCGGCACCAGCGTGAAGCCGCTGAACCGGAGATCCTCGAGGTGGGCACCATCCGCGTGGGCTGGCTGCCCGTGAGTCACGACGCCGTGCGTCAGCAGAGGTTCGCCGGCCATCTTCTCGCTCCCTTTACCCGCCGGACGGTCACGGTGGTCGTCATGCCGTCACCACGTCATCCCACCGCACGACGCGGTGCCCGTCGCCGGCGAGGCGGCGCGCAACGATATCATGGTTGCCCGGGCGGACGCCCAGAACGATCACGCCTGGGTCCGTCAGGGAACCATAGCCATGGAGCGGGCGGTCGAGGAAGCGATCGACGGTCGGCTCGCCGTCGACGACACACGCTGTGACGCGCGCCCACACCGCGGGCGCATAGAGACGTAGAAGCGCGGCGACGTCACCGTTGCCGAACACGACGATGCGGGTGGCGCCGCCGACGCGCTCGCTCAGGGCGTCCTCGAGCCTCGACCACACTGTCAGGTACGCGTCCTTCGCCGCGGCGACGCGACTGCCCTCCGGATCGATGGCGGGCTGCGGGGTCTCCCAGTCGCGCGCGGGACGCGCCACCACGAGGTGAAACGGCCCGAGGGCTGCCGGCGCCTTTTCGGTGCGCAGCGCCACGAGGCCCGCGCGCGCACAGAGTGCCTCGAGCGCATGACGGCCGAACGAGTAGAGATGATCGTAGAACAGCAGCTCGTAGTTCGGCAGGTCGCCATCGGGACACACCACGACGACCCGCCCCTCGGTCGCAACCGCGTTGCACATGGAGCGGAGAAAATCCATTGGCCCGGGCACGTGTTCGAGCACGTTCACGCTGATGCAGAGATCCGCGACGCCGACGGCGAGCGCTTCGGCAAATCCCGCCGAGACCTCGATGCCCCGCCGTCTCGCCTCCGCCACCGATCGTGGCGCGGGTTCGACGCCGCGCAGCGACACGCTGGGCCATGAGGCGCCGAGTGCCTCGAGCAGCGAGCCGTCGCCGCAGCCGAGCTCCAGCACGCTCGCCGGGCGAAAGCCGGCGAGCGCGGCTGCCACCCACGCAGTCAGCGCTTCCTGGCGCTCTCGGACGAACGCCGTCGGCGCCCCGGCGACCAGCGAGTACGCCTCGTCGAAGATCGCCCGCTGTTGGTCGAGCCGGGGAAGATGGCGACGACGCACGAGGCCGCAGCGGAGGCACGCGGCCCGGCCGAGACGCTCCGGCGTCGTCCGCAGGTCGCTCAAGAGCGATTCACCCCGCCAGGGGTCGGACAGGTCGCGGAGCCCGCGTCCCAGGCAGACGGGACACCGGTCGTTGTCGATGGTGGTCACCCCCGGCTGGAGCGGAGACGGTTGGTAATGTGGTCGCCCAACGCGTCCGGGAAGAAAGTGAGCGCGTACGCGGCCACCGCCTTCCAGGTCAACGCCGGATTGTCTCGAGCGGCTGCCGCGAAATAGCGGCGCGCGGAGGCGTCAGCGTGCCTGTTCTGGTGCCACCGCCCCTCGGTGAACAAGAGCCGCCCGCGCGCTTTGCGACAACTGGCGACCAGATGCGGATGACAGGCCTCGGTGATCGCGAGCGCCGTCAAGTAGCCTTCGAGATGGAGGCGGTGCATCTCCGGTTCAGATCGGCTGCGCTCGCCCAGGCTGGCGGGATGACGGCGATACCGGGCCAGCACCCCGTCGACATAGCCATACTCGCCGCCGGAGGCGAGGACATCGATGTTGAGCTTGTAGACCGACACCACACCTGCCCGTTCGTCATAGCCGTTCGGCGGATACGCGGTGCGGCGGATCGCGGTGGAGATGTCGGGAAAGAGGCCGAACTCTTCCAGGTACCGCTGAGCGCCGCACCCGCTGACCAAAGGACGATGGTCAGTCGTGAGGTACAGCGAACGGCCGGTCGCCGAATCGAACGCCTCGGCGGCATGGCCGCACATCACGCGCCGGTCGTCCTCCTCGAACCACTCGACCTGCGTCCGAATCTTGCCAGAAAGGAAGATATCGTCGCCGGCGTGACAGAAGACGTACTTCCCCCGCACGTAAGGGAACACGCGGTTGCAATTGCCGGTGACGCCCACGTGGGGCCCCAGGATGGGGATCACGCGGCCGGGGTAACGCGCTGCCCATTCGCGAATCCTGTCCGCCGTCCCATCCGTCGAGCCGTCGTCACAACAGAGCACTTCCAGGCTGTCGTAATCCTGCTCGACGGCGCTGCGGACGGCATCGTCGATGAACGCGATCTGGTTGTACGAGACGAGATGCACGGAATCATGAGTGCGAGCCAGGAGAACCGGGATGCCCCGCAGGCCGTCGATGTCTTTGCGATATGTGGACATGTCCCTCGACCCTGTCCGCGGAGGCGACCCAGCATATCCTGTAAACGTATCCGAATGTCCTGAGGGTGAAGAGACCGACCTCACTCGACCCACTCGGCGACACCGAAGCCCGTGGCGCCGTGACGGTTGCCGTTGTAAAAGAGATACCGGCGATCGCCTGCGTCGACCACGTACGGAAAGCAGATCATTTCGGAGTCCCATCCCTGGTCAGACCGGCCGATGCCCGCGTCGTCGTCCAGCCGCGTCCACGACACGCCGTCGCGCGATTCGGCGTAGCCGATACGGTACGGACGGACGAACGAGCGAATCGAGTACCACATGCGATAAAGGCCGCCGTCCCTGACCACGCACGGACGGCCGATGGCGTAGTCCTCGCCTTCCGGCTCGACCGAGACGCGCGTCTCCCCGTCCCACCGCAGGCCGTCATCGGACACGGCGGTACGCACCACCACGCGGTAGCGCGCGACGCCGTCGCGCATCGACCACTTCGTCCCGCTGGCATACCACATGCGGAACCGGCCGTCGTCCCGCAACACGTACGGCGCGCCGCGCAGGTACGGCTCGCCTGCTGTCCGGTCGAGCGCCGGTACGCGGGCCAGCTTGCTGAACGACGAGCCGCCGTCGACGCTGATCGCGACGCTGCTGAAGATGAGAGGGGCCTTCGCCGTCCGCTGCCACCCCTGGTAGTAGAGCAGCCTGCGCGAACCGGCCGTGACAATACCGAAGGCGTTGGCGCCGCAATCGTCGAACTCGCCGAGCGCGCCGACGTCGAGCACCGGTTCGCTGGACGATGCGACGACCCGCTGCGGATTCCCGGCATCGACGTCAACGTATCCGACGCGTCCATCCTGCCGCTCGTCCAGGGCCGTGAAGTACACCCGGATGCGTCCGTCGTCGCGCACCTCCGCCGTCGGATACGACGCATTGGACCGCGCCCACCACTGCGAGCCGTCCGGAACGTACACCCGACCCAACCTGCGCCACGTCATCGCTATGACTCTTCCACGTTACGGATGCAAGACACGCCGATAGGTCTCCTCGTACCGCGTCACCGTGGGATCATATGCCACCGTGTGATCAGCTGTGTTACGCTCAGCGCCGAATTTCCCAATGCCGCCATCGGACGACCGGGTGATGAAGCTGCACGGGCTCCGCATCGAGCGCTATCTCGATGAGCAGAAGAACGTCTGGGATGACTTCGTCGACAGAAGCAAGAATGGCACGTTCCTGTTCCGCCGGGACTACATGGACTACCACCGGCACCGCTTCTCCGATCATTCGCTGATCGTCTACGACGAGGGGCACGTCGCAGCGCTGCTGCCGGCAAACCGCCAGGGCGCGCGGATCGTCAGTCACGGGGGCCTCACCTTCGGAGGCTTTCTGATCGACGACGCGATGACGGCCTCGCGCATGCTCGCCGTTCTCACCCACACGTGCGAGACGCTGAGGCACGACGGATTCGAGGAGATCCTGCTCAAACCCGTGCCGCACATCTATTGTCGGCGGCCGGCCGAGGAATTCAACTACGCCGTGTTCCGCTGTGGCGGCCAGCTGTACCGCCGGGACGTGACCACGGCCCTGATCCCCGCGCAGAACCAACGCTGGCAGGAGCGCCGTGACCGATCCCTCAAGAAAGCCAGAGCGGCCGGGGTGGTCTGCAGACAGTCGGAAGACTTCTCCGCCTACTGGGAGATCCTCTCGACGAACTTGAAGGAGTCGCACAATCTGACGCCGGTGCACACGGTGGAGGAAATATGCGGCCTCCACGGTGCCTTCCCCCGGAACATCAAGCTGTTCTGCGCGTTCCTGATGGGGGAAATGGTCGCCGGCGTGTTGATCTATGACGCAGGCCGCGTGGCCCATGCGCAGTACACGGCCAGCTCACAGGGAGGACGCGCCTGCGGCGCGCTGGATCTTCTTTTCCATTACCTCCTCGCCGAGATTTATCCGGACAAACCCTATTTCGATTTCGGCGTGTCGACCGAAAACGAGGGGCTCACGCTGAATGAAGGGCTGGTCGCGTTCAAGGAGGGATTCGGTGGACGAACCATCACTCACGATTTTTTCCGGATCGCGCTCTGACCGGGCCAGGGGCGGCCATAGCAGCGTCCGGCAGCCGGCCGACGGCGCTGGAGAATGACAGACGCGGTGCACGTGCCGTTTCTGGACGTTCACGCAGCCTATCGCGAGCTGCGGGACGAGCTGGACGCCGCGTGCCGGCGCGTCATGGACTCGGGCATCTACATCCTCGGCCCGGAGGTGGACGCGTTTGAAGCGTCGTTTGCCCGATACTGCGGGGCGACTCACTGTGTGGGTGTCGCGAACGGACTCGATGCCCTGCACCTGATCCTCCGTGCCTACGGCATCGGCGAGGGGGATGAGGTCATCGTCCCGTCCAACACTTTCATCGCCACATGGCTCGCCGTGTCATTCGCGGGCGCCCGGCCGGTCCCCGTCGAACCGCAGGAGTCGACATACACGATAGCGGCGGCGGCCGTGGAGGCCGCCGTTTCCGCCCGTACCCGGGCCATCATCGCCGTGCACCTCTATGGTTTCCCCGCCGAGATGGAAGGGTTGCGCGCGGTTGCGTCCCGCCATGCCCTGCCGCTGATCGAGGATGCGGCCCAGGCACACGGGGCGGAGCGGGCCGGACGCCGGGCCGGAACGCTCGGAGACGCGGCCGCGTTCAGCTTCTATCCTGCCAAGAACCTCGGCGCGCTCGGCGATGCCGGGGCAGTGGTCACGAATGACGCCACCGTGGCCGGCAGGATCCGGCTGCTTCGGAACTACGGATCCGCCGCCAAGTATCGCCACGACACGAAGGGCGTCAACTCCCGCATGGATCCGCTGCAGGCTGCCTTCCTGGCGGTCAAGCTCGCGCACCTGGATGAATGGAACGCGCGTCGACGACGCGTCGCGCAGATTTATCTGGACGGCCTGAAAGAGGTCGCCGATGTGTCGCTCCCGACGACGTTCGAAGGGATCTTGAGCGCCTGGCACTTATTCGTCGTCCGGCACCCTCGACGTGATGAGTTTGCCGCTCGCCTGCGCCGCGCCGGCATCGATACGATTGTGCACTATCCGATCCCACCGCACTTGTCGCCGGCGTATCGAGAGCTGGGCTACGCCGCGGGCAGCCTGCCGGTCGCGGAAACCCTCGCGCGCGCCGTGCTGAGCCTGCCGATCGGGCCCCATCAGACTCCGGCGGCCGCCGAGCAGGTCGTGGAGTGCGTGCGTCGCGTGTGCTAGGCTGAGCGCGAATTGCACATGGCGCCATCGGACGACCGGCTCACGCCAGCGACCGTCGTGCGGCACTGAAGCCGGCTGAGATGATCAAGGAACGCCCGCTGGTCCTCGTCGGCGACAGTGCCTTCGCCGAAATCGCCTACGAATACTTCACACACGACTCGCCATTCGAGGTTGTCGGCTTTGCCGTGGAGCGGGCGTTCAGGAAGAAGGATTCGCTGTTCGGCCTGCCCGTGGTCGACTTCGAGGAGATCGAGGCGCGCTTCGCTCCGGAGGCGCACGGCTTCTTCGCGGCCCTGGTGTACACGGACGGCAACGCCCTGCGCGAGCGCCTCTATCTCGCGGCCAAAGCGAAAGGGTACACGCCGGCGTCGTATGTGAGCCCGCGCGCCTTCGTCTGGCGAAACGTCATCCTCGGCGAACATTGCTTCATCTTCGAGGACAACACGGTCCAGCCGTTCGTGAGCCTGGGCGACAACGTGATTCTCTGGAGCGGCAATCACATCGGTCATCACTCGCGGATCGGCAGCCACACCTTCGTGTCCTCACACTGCGTCATCTCCGGGTTCGTCTCCATCGGGACCCACGGGTTCCTCGGCGTCAACTCGACGCTGGCCAATAACCTGACGGTGGGGGACCGGGTGCTCGTCGCAGCCGGAGCGCTGGTGATCGGCGACGTGCCGCACGACACGCGTGTCATCGGCCTCTGGCGTCGACCCAAGGACACCGCCTCGCCGTGAGGCTCGACGCCTGCCGGATGATCGGCCTGCCCAAGGTGATCGACCCGCGTGGCAGCTTGACCTTCGTCGAAGGCGGGAGGCACGTCCCCTTCGAGATCAAGCGGACGTACTATCTCTATGACGTTCCTGGCGGTGCCACGAGGGCGGGACACGCCCACAAAAGGCTCGAGCAGTTGATCATCGCGGTGTCGGGAAGCTTCGACGTCCAGCTCGACGATGGCCGATCGAAAATCAACTATCACCTGAATCGCGCTGATTCCGGTCTGTATCTGCCGCCGATGATCTGGCGGCAGATCGACAATTTCTCGACAGGCTCGGTCTGCCTGGTGCTGGCGTCGGACTATTTCGATGAAGCCGATTACTATCGCGAGCATGACGCGTTCGTGCTGGCTGCCAGGGCCGCAGGATGAACCGCGCGACGTCGAGGCATGAAGTGGACCTGGCTCGGACTCATCCCTGCCCCCGCCAGGTTGTCAACCGCGGCCGGCGGAGGGATGACCCTTGAGGCGGATGCCGTCCGCGATCATGTCGGCGGCCTGGCGGAGGCGGTGCCGCATCAGGTGCTCGCGCATGACCTTACCGTACCCGGCAAGCGCGATGCGGTTGCGCTCGTCGTCGTGGTCGAGGTAGTAGCGGATCTTGTCGACGAGATCGTCCCGGCTGTGGCGGACGACCTCGTCGCCCACGTTGAGGAATGCGTCGAGGTATTCCCCGCCGTCGGAGATCTCCATCACCCCGTTCGCCGGCAACTCGAAGAGCCGGTAGCTGCCGACCGTGTAGTCGCCGCGGTTGTGGACGTTGAACCCGATCTTGGTCCGCTGATAGAGCGGCACGTACTCCTCGAAGGCGACGGGCCGCACCCAGCCAGGGAATCCGAACATCGCGTTGTAGTAGAGGTTCAGCTTCAACGACGCGACGCCCCGCATCACGCAGCGCGAGCCGAAGGCTTTTTTCACCTTCGCCAGCAGCGGCATTTTGTTCGGGTGCGGCACGCCAATGAAGAGAATGTCGATGTCGCGGGGGTGTGACAGGATGGTCTCCGCTGTCCTGGACTGGTCGTACATCCGCGAAAAGACGCCGAACGGCCAGAAGCGGGCGTCGGTTGCGCCGACGTACCGCAGCTTCTCCTCCATGCCCATGTCGCGGCTGTATGCAGGGCTGTGAAAGAGCACCTGGTCGTAGGCGTGCGCATATGCGAAGTCACGGTCGTACGCCGCGAGTGGTCCGTCCGTCGTGCGCATGACCTTGAAGACGGCCAGCTTGCGCAGGAAGTCCGGATGGTACGGAAGGGCATTGTCCACGAGGAGGGCGTCCGCGTGAAGATCGCCGATCATCGCTTCCATATCGGCATACAGGCGCATCAGGCCCGGGTCTCTCGCGTAATAGAGATTGTCCACCAACTGCGCGCGAACGTACCGTGACGGCTCTACGTAGCGATCGTGATTGAACGGGACGAAGGCATGGCGCTCGTCGGACGCGGCGGCGATCTCCTCGTGGAACATGTCCGCTTCAAAACCGCGCTTGTTGAACGAATAGATGATCTTCATCGGAGACATCCGTCGATGTCGTCCAGGCTCAACGGCCACGATTCGGGCGTGCCGGCGGTCGTCGCGTGCGCCGTGGTCGGTCGCGTGTCGCGATACATGAGCGTCACTGCCGCCTACAAGGCTTCGATCAGCACCTGCCCGGCGCCGTGCCGGAACTTCATTTCGCAGAACAGCGCGAAAGTCCCGTTGCCCACGACGGCCACGCCGCTCGTGATCAGATTCGCGTAGACCGCGCCGTACATCCCGTGGCGCCGCACGAGCACCCACGTGGCGGTCAGATGGATGATCGCGACGACCACGGAACTGGCCGACATCTGCCAGAAATACCCGCGCCCGATCCACTGGGAGGACATGATGGCCGAAAACGTCAGACCGACCACGCCGAACAGGGACAACTGGAACACCGGCACGGCGGGGATGTATTTCGGGCCGACGACCATCGGAATCGCCCGCGGCGCGCAGATGGCGGCCGCGATTGCGGTGGCGATCATCAGGAACGGGAGGTACAGCAACGCCTTCCGGTGGACCGGCCAGGCGTCCTCGGGACCGAGCTTCACGACGCGCGCCGACAGCACCGACGACGCCGCCAGGGGAATGACCAGGATCACGCCCAGCAGCGACATGGAAAACTGATACCAGCCGGTCTCCGCCGCCAGGCAGTAGCGATTGACGACCAGGATGCCGAGGGACATGTAGACGTAGCCGTTGACGGTATTGAGGTGCAGCTGCGCGGCGCCGCGCAACAGCGCGCGCGCCTCGCCGAGCGTCGCCTGCACCCGTCCTCCCGCGGCGTGCCACAACTCGCGGACGCCGATGCAGGAAACGATGATCTGCGACACCAGGGCGATGCCCAACGCCGCCAGCACTCCGAGGTGGAGCCACCAGCACACGCACATCAGCGCGATGCCCACGGTTCGTCCGGCCACCTGGGCGCGGTTGTAGACCCCGATGCGGTCGATGGCCGTCAGCAGGTTGCCGCCATAGAGCTCCCAGACCAGAAACGGAACCATCAGGAAACCGACCGCCAGCGCGAGGGGCGGTGTCGTGCCAAACGTGCGGCCGCTGGTGGCGACATACAGCACGATGGCGCCGGCCCACGCGACGAGCGTCACGACGCCGGCGAACACGAGGAGCGTGCCCATCGTGTCGCCGAGCCATGGCTCGCGGCGGCGGACCGTGGCCCGGTGCATGGCCACTTGCCCGAGACTCAGCGAGCCCATCGTGGCGAACAGCATCGCCCAGGCGGTCGCTGATCATCGCGGCGCTGCCGAGGAGTGAGTACACGCGTGCGGCGCTGACCGACGCGACGCTCCGCCAGAGCTCACCCACGGCTGCCTGGCAATCCCGCCTCGATGGCATCCTCCTCGCGCACGTAGTTGTGCGCCAGGCAGATGAGGACGGTGATCGGCAGGGCCAGCAGGAGCAGGAGGAGGCCATACAGGCCGAGGCGGGGAAGACTGAGGGCCCGCTCGGTCCGGGACATGGAGGGCGACGTCAGCGTGTACAGCTCCGTCGAGGGATTGAGATTGCGCGAAACCGTGACGTAGACCTCGTTGACTTCCGCCGTCAACCGCTTCGCCTCGGCGCGCGCGCCATCGAGCTCGGCCGTGATGGTGGCTGCGCTGGCCTTGAGCGCGGGCGGCCCATCTCCTTTGAGATCTCTCAGGAGCTGCTGGTCGTACGCGACCGCGTCCTCCGCCGGGATCGCGCGGGCGGCCAGGCGGCGGAAGTCGTCGATCATCTTCTGCCGGTACTTCACGTCGTTGGACT
>WNFM01352862.1_pt1 | contig 28296 bp, 22 predicted proteins | sample 5400271 | NCBI WGS metagenome assembly WNFM01 (sample SAMN13153352, study PRJNA577476) | soil metagenome | isolation source: 60 cm saprolite on Douglas fir-dominated hillslope | place: USA:California | collected 2013-09-17 | reverse complement strand
CGCCGGCATCCCGCCCAGGTAGATGTGCGCCGCCTCGATGGCCTCGGCCGGCTCGACATCGCCCGCGATCGACAGGATGCTGATCGAGACGCCGAAGTAATCCTCGTCGATGAACCGATCGATCGACGAGCCGAGCGCTTCGATCTCGAAGACGACCCTTTGACCGTCGCGGCCGGGGGTGCCCTTGACCATCACCGACTGCATCAGGCGGGTGATGCCGGAGTTCTCCCGACCCTCGCCCGATCGTCCCCCCCGGAACCCGATGCAGAACGTGACGAGGGGAAGATCGCGGCGCTCTTCGTGCAGCAGGACCGGCCCCGAGTCGAAGCGGTGCCGGGTGACCGCCTCGCGTCCTCCGATCCTGGCGACGCGCGGCGCGGGCGCGGGCGCGATCGGCGCCGCCGCAGCTCTCGACGCCTCCCGCAGATCCGGCGCCGCGGCCGGAACGGCCCGCCGCAGAGACTGGGCGAAGACCTCGGGTTCGGGAAGCGCCCCGGCCGCCTCCTCCGGCAGATACTCGACGAGGGTCGCATTGTCGAGGCCGAGATACTGCTCCGCGACCCGGCGCACGTCGCTCGGCTCCACCCGCGACAGCCGCTCCACCATCGCGTCGGCGAGGGCGTAACCGCCCAGCGACTCGTAGTAGGCGTGGATGGAGGTGCGTCCCAGGACGTCGGCCCGGCTCTGGTGATAGCGGTACTCGATCGCCGCGCGGCCGCGCTCGATCTCCGCGCTCGACGGCGGCTCGCGCCGGAGTCTTTCGATCTCCGCCTGGATCGCCAGCACCGCCGCAGCCCCGTGCTTCGCCTCGTTCTCGGCCATCACCGTCAGCATGCCGATATCGCGGAACGCTTCGACCGAGACGCCGATCCCGTCCACCAGACGGGCGCGCTCCTTCACTGCCTGGAACAATCGGGAGGCGCGGCCCGCTCCCAGCACATTGCCGAGGATGCGCAGGGCGACGTCGTCATCCGAGAGAACCGGCGCCGTGTGATATCCAAGCACCGTCTGGCCCCGCTTGATGTCCCCCTTCAACCGCTTGTGCTTGAAACGGATCTGGGGAGGCTCCGGAGGCGAGCCGAGCGGGGCCCCCTCCGACGCCGGCATCCCGCCCAGGTAGATGTGCGCCGCCTCGATGGCCTCGGCCGGCTCGACATCGCCCGCGATCGACAGGATGATCCGCCCGGGCACATAGTGGGCGCGGTAGTACGACAGAAGAAGATCGCGCCCCTGCGCGCGCAGCGCCTCCTCGGTGCCGATCCGCCAGCGCCTGATCCGATGCGCGTCGAACGCCTCGCGGTACATCATCTCGACCGCGTAGGCCTCGGGCGTGTCCAGCTTCCGGCGTCCCTCCTGGATCACCGCCTCGATCTCCCGCGCGAGCTCTTCGCCGTCGATCTGCGGATGCATCAGCGCATCGCCCTGGATCTCGAGACCCCGGCGGAAATTTTCGCGCGGCAGGACGACGTAATAGTGGGTGGAATCGTAATAGGTCCCGGCATTCAGCTCGCCGCCGAGCCCTTTGATTTCGGTGGCGATCTGATCCGGACGGGGTCGATCGGGCGTCCCCTTGAAGAACATATGCTCGATGACGTGCGAGATGCCGATCTCGTCGTCGGTCTCGTCGAAATACCCGGCGCGGACCCAGAGGTTGATGGCCACCACGGGCGAGGTGGTCTCGCGGTCGACCAGCACGGTCAATCCGTTCGGCAGGATCTCCTTGACCACGCCGCTGGGCGGCGCGCTCATGGTGAAGCCGCCGGGGAAGGGGCGGGTCGCGCCGCCGGGCGGGCTGCCGCCGGCGCCCCGGGCGCGGGCGTCGCCGCGGGGTGAGACTCCGGCGGGGCGGCCGCGCCCGCCGGCGGCAGGCTCGAAACGTGCTCGTGGACCAGGCGCCAGCCGTCTTTCTCTTTGCGATAAATGCCGGTCGCCTGCCCACGATCCTGGAGCACGTATTCCCCCATTTTCCCCGTCATCGCCCAGTCGTACGTGGCGAGGGCGATCGGACCGTCGACGTCGACGCGCAGCTCGCTCACGTCGATCCGGACATCGGAGACCCTGTCGAAGAAGCTCCGGTAAAGGCGCCCGATCGTCTCCCAGCCCTGAAAGCGGCCGGGAGGCTCGACATCGAACAGGACGATCCCCTTGTCCTGGGACCAGATCCCGGCGAGAGCGCCCAGATCCTCACGGCTGAACGCCTCGGCCTCGCGGCGGACCAGGTCGCGGACCTCGTCGCCGTCACCGGCCCCGCCGCGGCAGGCAGGGGCGAGCGACACGAGGATCACGAGCGGGAGCGTGCGAAGCCAGGACGCGCGGAGGGAAGACGGCATGACGCTTTGCAATGTAGCGCACGGGTGGTGGGGTGTCAATCGCTCCTGCTCGTGCTTTGGAGATCGATCCGCCGTGAGGAGCGGGCAGGGAGGAGTTTGCCGGGCACGGGTCCGGGTCGCTCGCGCGACCCTCCCCTCGCCTCGCCTCGCTCCCACCCGCCACGCTGAGAAGCGCGCGGCGGGGCCCCTGGTCGCTCGGTCTCACACGACCCGGCAAACTCCTCCCTGCCCGCTCCTCACTCCGTGGGCATTCCCCCCCGAAGCGGAGCGACTGCCCACTCAATCGGTTCATAGAGCCGACCAAACGCAACCTTGTCTCGCGAGCGACATCAACCCACAGCGCGGCGACGACGTCACACCACACCCGATGAAGCCCATCTCGATCTGGCTCTACCCGGCCGGGAGCACGGTCGGGGTTGATGAGGGGAGGGTCGCGAGAGCGACCAGGACCCGCGCCCGCCGATCCGTTCCCCTGCGCCTCAACCCGCGCGACTGATGCTTCCGCCCGTGTTAGAGTTAAAGCCATGGTCTTCGCCTACTACGACGAACGACTCGACGACATGCCGTTCCTCTGCGTCGACGGCGTGGTTCCCGGCGGCCTGAACCTGAGCCACTGGCCGGGGAACCGGACGCCCGCGCACCTGAAGGCCGACACCACCACCGAGATGGCGCTCAAGCTGGCGCGCGATCCGGGGCGCGACGCCTGGCTGCGCGGCGTCTCGATCGTCACCAACAACCATTTCGACACCGATGGGCTGCTCTCGGTCTACGGCGTCCTGCGGCCCGAGGAGGCGGTGCCGCACGAACGGGCCCTGGTCCAGGCGGCCCGCGCCGGCGATTTCGGTGCCTTCTCGACCGCCGAGGCGTTCAAGTTCGATGCCGTGGTCACCGCCTTCGACGACGACCGCGTCTCGCCGCTCGCCGACCGGGTCCGGGGACGCGAAGGGTACGAGCGGTACGCGATCCTGTACGAGGCGCTCCTCGCCATGATGCCCGGACTGCTGCTCGACACCTCGCGTTACAAGTCTCTCTGGGCGGCCCCGCTTCAATCGCTGATGCGCAGCCTGATCCGGATCAAGGACGTCGCGCGGATCCGGGAGCTTGAGGCGGCCAGCCTCACCGTGATCGAGACCGGCGAGCCGCTCGACCAGATCGCCCGCTTCAACATGGCCCGGTATCACCGGGTGCTGACCGCGACTCGTTCGGCCGGCGGGATCTTTTACGAGATGGCCTTCCAGATCTTTTCCTGGTTCGACACGGTCACTCCCGTCCGCGGGGGCCGCGTCGATCTGAGCGATGCGGCCGTCGAGCTGAACCGCCGCGAGATTCCGGGGGTCGGACGTTGGGTTTACACCGGGAACGATTCGCTGGAGTCGCGGCTGTATCGAGCGGCGGCCGATGGAACACCGATCGAGAGCTCGCTGCCGCTCGATACGGTCGAAACGCTGCTCGTCGGTCTCTTCGAGGGACGGCCTTGAGGGGGCGACCGGCCCCTAGCGCGGCTCGGGGATGTCGAGGACGAGCGAATGCCCCGGGTAGCTGAACCAGGCCTCGATCATCCGGTTATCTTTATGAAAAACCATCCGGTGCGGCGCCAGCACATCGACGGTCCAGCCGCTGCGGATCCCTTCCTCGCGGAGATCGTGCACGGCATCGGCCCCTTCGCCGCGGAACCTGAACCTCACCGTGACCGACCCCTGGCGGAGTCCGCCCGAAGAATGTTCGTGGATGAAGCTCGATGGAAGCGGGAAATCAGCCGGGAAGCGGGGATGGAGACGCATCGTGGAGGAGAAATTGGCGAATTGCGGAGGGCCATCGCGGGGGGGACCTCCGCCTCCCGCGGGTGTGGCGAGAAGCGCCGACCCTCCGGCCGGAAGCAGGCGGGCGGACGCCTCGGCGCTGGAGTCGCTCGTGTAGATGAGGGTGGCGCCGACGGTCAGGATGGCGATCGCTCCCATCAGCCAGTACCGCCTGCGGCGGTAGGCCCAGAGCGTCGACGCCAGAAGTCCGATGATCAGAAACGGCAGGACCGCCGGGTACGAGTGCGCCGTTCGCTCGACGACCCCCAGGACGCCCATGCTCTCCTCTCTCGCTCCCGGTCAAAACGTCCCACGGAAGCGGAGACAGGTCACGATGCCGGAATCTAGCGTCCGCCATCGGCTGGTGCAAGCATCTCGCCGGATTTTTGACAGCGACGCCGGCCGAGGTGGGGCCGGCGGGGGGTCGACGTTGTTTCGCATTGCGGGTCTTGCGTTCCTCTTGGTGGTCTGGTAGCATCGGGCTCGATTGTAACGAGGCTCGACCCCCGAACGCGGAGCGTCAAAGGTTTGATCGAGAGGGTTGCATGTCCCCGGTCAAGCGTCGACGGCGGCTGCCGACATTGATCGACCGCGGGCTTGGTCTGCTCGAAGTGATCATGCCGCGCGGTTCCTCGGAAGATTGCGAGAGCGTGCTCCCGCCAGGGCAGCGCGACGGCTCCGGATTCTGGTTCCCCAGCGGCTACGACGACCCGGGCAAGATCTTCTCCGCCGCCCAGAGGGAGCTGCAGGCGAACCAGCGGCGGATTCAGAAGCGTCGCATCGCCGGGCGGACGATCCCGCCGCCGTCCGGGCCGGCTGCGCACGCCCAGGGGCCGTTCGAGACGGACCTCTCGCACGATGCGCCGGCGGAGGTCGCCATGCCGCTGCCGACACCGCTCTCCGACGCGCTGCCGGTGCGATCGATCCCCGCCGCCGCGCCCGCGGCGCCGACCCGCTCCCCGAAACCGTCTCCCGCGTTTCGACCCGGCCTGGAAGGCCCGCTGCTTCCCGATTCCGACTGACGATCCGCCGGTCCTCCGGCGTTGACTCCCGGCATTCTTCGGATTAACATCGCCGCTCGATGCCGTCCTCGCCCCAGTCATCCCTGAAACCCGGGCGCCTGTTCATCGACGGGGAGTGGGTCGCCTCGCTCTCCGGCGCCACCTTCACCACGATCAATCCGGCGACCGAGCAGCCGCTCGTCGAGGTCTCCGAAGCCCGGGCGGAGGATATCGACCGCGCCGTGCAGGCGGCCCGCCGCGCCTTCGACGGCGGCGGGTGGTCGCGCCTGTCCGCCTCCGACCGGGGACGGATCCTCTGGACGATAGGCGAAAGGATCGAGGCGCGGAGCGACGAGCTGGCAAGGCTCGAGACCCTCGATTCGGGCAAGACGATCGGCGAGGCCTCGAAGATCGACGTTCCGATGGCGGCCGACTGTTTCCGCTATTTCGCCGGTTGGGCGACCAAGATCGAAGGAGAGACGATCCCGGTCCGCGCCACGTCGCTCAATTACACCTTGAGAGAGCCGATCGGCGTGATCGGCGCGATCATTCCCTGGAACTTCCCGATCCTGCTCGCCGCCTGGAAGATCGCCCCGGCCCTCGCCGCCGGGAACGCCGTCGTGCTGAAGCCGGCCGAGCAGACGCCGCTCACCGCCCTGGTGCTGGCCGAGATCGCGCGCGAGGCCGGTCTTCCGGCCGGAGCGCTCAACGTAACGCCCGGTTTCGGCCCGACCGCCGGCGCGGCGCTGGTCGACCACCCGGGCGTCGATAAAATAGCCTTCACCGGCTCGACCGCGGTCGGGCAGGAGATCATGCGCCGGGCGAGCGGCAGCCTGAAACGGCTGACCCTCGAGCTGGGAGGCAAGTCCCCCAACATCGTCTTCGCCGACGCGGATCTCGATCAGGCGGTCCGGGGAGCCACGACCGGCATCTTCTATAACAAAGGAGAGGTCTGCACCGCCGGCTCCCGGCTGTTTCTCGAAGAGAGCCTCCACGACCCCTTCCTCGAGCGGCTGCAGGCGCAGACGGCGAAGCTGGTACAGGGGGATCCGCTCGATCCGAAGACCCGTCTCGGCCCCCAGGTCAGCGAGGCGCAGATGCGGCGTATCCTCGATTATGTCGGCAAAGGGTCCGCCGAGGGGGCCCGTCTCGTCTGCGGCGGGGAGCGCGCCCCCGGACCCGGCTATTTCGTCCGGCCGACGATCTTCGACGACGTGCGCGGGGGAATGACGATCGCCCGCGAGGAGATCTTCGGGCCGGTGCTCGCGGTGCTCCGCTTCCGCGATCTCGACGAGGTCGTGGCGGCCGCCAACGACAGCGCCTACGGCCTGGCCGCCGCCGTCTGGACGAAGGACATCAAGAAGGCGCATCGCGTCGCGCGGCAGCTGCGCGCCGGGACCGTCTGGATCAACACCTACGGCCCGTATGACAACGCGGTGCCGTTCGGAGGCACGAAGATGAGCGGCTTCGGCCGCGAGCTGGGCCGCCACGGCCTGCTGGAATACACCCAGACCAAGTCGGTCTGGGTCGACCTTTCCTGAGGACCACCTTCGAGAAGGACAACGCCATGGCCGACACGCTGGTCACCTACCGCTCCGACAACGGGATCGCCGTCCTGGAGATGAACGACCCGCCCGCGAACACCTATACGCACGAGATGATGCAGCAGCTCGATGCCGCCATCCTCAAGGCGCGGATGGACGACGCGGTGCATGTGATCCTGCTGCGGGGGGCGGGCGAGAAATTCTTCTCGGCCGGCGCCAACATCAAGATGCTGGCGAGCGTGACGCCGCAGTTCAAGTACTACTTCTGCCTGCATGCCAACGAGACCCTGAACCGGCTCGAGCAGACCCCGAAGCTGGTGATCGCCGCGCTCAACGGACACACGGTCGGCGGCGGCCTCGAGATCGCCATGGCGGCCGACATCCGCATCGCGCGCAAGGAGGGGGGCAAGATCGGCCTTCCCGAGGTCACCCTCGGCGTGCTCCCCGGCACAGGCGGGACGCAGCGTCTGGCGCGCCTGATTGGCAAAGGCCGCGCCATCGAGATGATGGCGACCGGCCACACCTTCTCGTTCGAGGAGGCGCTGGAGATCGGGCTCATCCATCATATTTTCGATTCGGAGAAGTACTGGGACCAGGTGTTGGCCTACGCCCGGCAGTTCTGCCCTCCGCAGAAGGCCAGCAAGGCGGTCGGGCGGATCAAGCGCGCCGTCTGCTCCGGCGTCGAAGTGTCGTTCTCCGAGGCGCTGGCGATCGAGCGCGAGCTGCAGCAGCAGCTGTTCCAGTCGGAAGACGCCAAGGAAGGGCTCAGCGCGTACGTCGAGAAGCGCACGCCGCGGTTCAAGGGGATCTGAATGAAGGCGGTCCTGATCCGCCGGCATGGCGGTTACGAGGCGCTCGAGATCGCGGACCTGCCGGCGCCTGCGCCCGGTCCGGGTCAGGCGGTCCTTCAGGTGAAATTCGCCGGCCTGAACCACCTCGACACCTTCGTGCGCCGCGGCATGCCGGGGTTGAAGCCGCCACTGCCGATGATCCCGGGCTCGGACGCCTCGGGCGTCGTCGCCGAGGTCGGCCCCGGCGTGACGGGGTTGAAGAAGGGGGATCGGGTCTTCGTGTCACCGGGGTATTCCTGTGGACATTGCGCCGCCTGCTACGCCGGCGACGACCCTCTCTGCCGCGATTACGGCATCCTCGGCGAGCATGCGAACGGAACCGACGCCGAGCTGGTCGCCCTGCCGGCGGAGAATCTGATGCCGCTCCCGGAGTCGATCTCGTTCGAGGAGGGGGCCGCCTTCCCGCTGGTCTTTCTCACCGCCTGGCGGCTGCTGGTCGGTCGGGCCGGGGTCACGGTGGGCGACGAGGTCCTGGTGCAGGCCGGCGGCAGCGGCGTCGGCAGCGCGGCGATTCAGATCGCCAAGCTGCATGGCGCGCGGGTCATCGCGACGGTCGGGTCGGACGACAAGGCGGACAAGGTGCGCGCGCTCGGGGCGGACGAGGCGATCAACTATCGCAAGCAGGATCTCCTCGAAGAGGTGCGCCGTCTCACCGGCAAGCGGGGCGTCGACATCCTGGTCGATACGGTGGGCCGGGAGACCTGGGACAAGGCGCTCCGATCGCTGGCGCGCGGCGGCCGGCTGGTCACCTGCGGCGCCACCTCGGGGTACGAGGCGGTGACCGATCTCCGCTACCTCTTCTCGCGCGGTCTGACGATCCTCGGCTCGACGATGGGGAACCGCGCCGAGCTTCTGAAGATCGCCGGCCTGGTGGCGGCGCGCCGCCTGAAGCCGGTGATCGATCGGGTCCTGCCGCTCGAGAAGGTGGCCGAGGGTCACCGCGCCATGGCCGAGCGCACGCTGTTCGGCAAGATCCTCCTGCGCCCATGAAGCGGCTCCGGGGGGCCCGCGTGCGCCGGAACCGCGCCGGATCGCGAGCCGCTGCGGCGCGCCGCGAACCGGCGCCGCGCTTTCGCAACCTGAAAGTCGACTTCGCCGACGGGGTGGCCCTCGTCACGCTGAACCGGCCCGAGGTGCGTAACGCGATCGATCTGGCGACCGTCGACGATCTCCACTGGGCGCTCGACATCCTGGCGCACTACGAGGCGACCCGCGTCCTGATCCTGACCGGAGCGGGCCGCAGCTTCGCCGCGGGGGCCGACATCCGGGAGCTGCGCCGCAGGAACGCCGGCGACGCTCTGCGTGGGATTAACTCAGGGCTGTTCCGGGAGATCGAGCAGTTTCCGGTCCCGACCATCGCGGCGGTGAACGGCTACGCCCTCGGCGGCGGCTGCGAGCTGGCGCTGGCCTGCGACCTGCGTATCGCGGCGGAGTCGGCCCGCTTCGGCCAGCCGGAGGCGGGGCTCGGGATCATTCCGGCCGCCGGCGCCGCGTACCGCCTGCCGCGTCTGATCGGTCTCGGCCGGGCGCGCGAGCTGATCTACACCGGCCGGATCCTCGACGCCGCCGAGGCGCTGCGGATCGGGCTCGTCAACCGGGTGGTGCCGGACGATCGGCTCGTCGACGAGGCGCGCGCCATGGCCGCGACCATCTCCCTCAGGAGCCCGTTCGCCCTGCGGATCGCCAAGCTCGTGCTGGCCGCCTCGGCCTACGGCCCCGAAGCGGGACGGGTCGCGGAAAATCTGGGCCAGGGGATCCTGTTCGAATCGGCCGATCGCAACGAAGGGATGGCGGCGTTCCTGCAGGGACGCAAGCCCCGCTTCAAGGGCCGCTGATGGTCGTCGACGCCCACATCCATATCCAGCCCTGGCGACAGTTCCGCGCCGAGGCGCTCGATCGGATGGAGGCGGGCCGCAAGGATCTCGATCTGATCCGGCGTCTCTGCGACGACCCCGCGGCGCTCCTGCGCTTCCTCGACGCGGAAGGGGTCGACCGCGCGGTGCTGGTCAACTACGTCAGCCCCGACGTGATCGGGTTCACCGACGAGGTCAATGCCTTCGTCGGCCGGTACTGCCGCGGGCACGAGGACCGGCTGGTCGCGATGGGCGGCGTCCACCCGCGTCTCGAGCGCGACCCCGCCGAGCGCCTGCGGCGCCTGGTCGAAGAGCATGGCCTGCGGGCGCTCAAGCTCCACCCGCCGCATCAGCTGTTCCACCCCAACGCCTACCGGGACGGGGGCGACCTGCCGGCGCTTGCCGAGATCTACCGCGCCGCCGCCGAGCTCCGGATCCCGGTGCTGGTCCACACCGGGACGTCGATCTTCCCCGCGGCGCGCAACAAGTACGGCGACCCGATGGCGCTCGACGACGTCGCGGTCGACTTCCCCGACCTGACGATCGTCATGGCGCACGGCGGCCGGCCGCTCTGGATGGAGGAGGCCTTCTTCCTTCTCCGGCGGCACCCGAACGTCTTCATGGACGTCTCGGGCATCCCGCCGCGCCTGCTGCTCGACTACTTCCCGCGCTTGAGCGAGGTGGCCCACAAGACGATGTTCGGCACCGACTGGCCGGGCCCCGGCGTCCCCGGCGTGCGTGGCAACATCGAGCAGTTCCGCGCCCTGGCGCTGCCGGGCGAGGCGCGGGAGGCGATTCTCTCCGGCACCGCCGATCGGGTCTATCCCCGCCCGTAGCGGCTTACAGCACGCCGTCGCGGCGCATCTCGCGCACGGCGTGATGGCCCGGGAGGCCGTTGACGCCGCCGCCGGCGTGGGTGCCGGACGAGGCCTGATAGAGTCCGCGAATCGGCGAGCGGTAGTCGGCGTAGCCGACCGCCGGCCGCATGTGGAACAGCTGGTCGACCGTCAGCTCCCCGTGGAAAATATTGCCGCCGATCAGATGGTAATCGTGCTCCATCTCGTACGGGCCGATCACCTGGCGGTGCAGGATCGATCCCTTGAAGTTCGGGGCGACCAGGTTGAAGCGATCGATCAGCCGGTCGGCATACGCCTCGAGCTCGGCGCGGTGCGGCTCGCGGCTCCAGCTCTCCGGCACCCATTGCGTGAACATCGACATGATGTGGCGCCCCGGAGGGGCCAGGGTCTTGTCGAAGACGGTCGGAATCTCGCAGTCGGAGAACGGGAGCGTCGCCGCCTTTCCGGAACGGGCCTCCTGGAAGGCGCGCTCGAGATACTCGATATCGTCGAGGATCGAGATGGCGCCGCCATGCACGTCGGGGTTGAAGCCCGGGTTCGCCCTGAATTCCGGCAGCTCCGCGAGCGCCAGGTTAATCTTCACCGTGCCCGAGCGCGAGCGCCAGTTCTCGAGGTCGGACACGAAGCCGGTCGGCAGCTCCCTGCGGTCGATCTGCCTGAGAAAGGTGATCTGCGGGTGGCAGCTGGTGACGACGAGCGGGGCGGCGATCTCCTCGCCGCCCTTGATGACGACGCCGGTGACGCGGCCCTCCTTGATCAAGACCTTCTCCACCGGCGCGCTGACCCGCACCTCGGCCCCGAAGCTCTCCGCCGCGCGGCGAATCGCATCGGCCACGGCGCCCATGCCGCCTTCGGGCATGCCCCACGAGGCGACCTGACCTTCGGCCTCCTGTCCCGTCGAGTGATGCATCAGGACGTAGGCGGTGCCCGGAGCGAACGGCCCCGCCCAGGTGCCGATGATGCCGTTGATCGACAGCATCCCCTTGACGACGTCGCTCTCGAACCAGCGGTCGAGCAGGTCGGCGCAGCTCATGGTGAACAAACGCGTGATGTCGGCGACCATCTGCTCGCTGGCGGCGCCGCGCTTCTTCATGGTCCAGGCCAGCTGGGCCACGTCCTTGATGTCGCGCAGCCTCAGCGAGCCGAGGTGCGGCGGCGTCTGGTCGAGCATCGGGTGCATGATCGTCGCGATCCTGCCGATCCACTCGTAATACGGGCCGATCCGCTCGCCGTCCTTCTTCGAATATTGGCCGTACGAGGCGTAGGTGGAAGGGTTGGTCCCGCTGTCGATGATGGCGCGCCCGTCCGGGTGCGGCAGGTATCCCATCCCGAGCGGATTGATCTTGTAGCCATGCTTCCGCAGCCCGAGGTCGTTCACGATGTACGGCGGCATCAGGCTCATGGTGTACGACAGCGTCGTCACCTTGAACTCGGGCGCTTCGGGCCAGGGTTGCGAGGTGTCCGAGGCGCCGCCGGTCTTGTGCCGTGCCTCGAGGACGACGACCTTCTTGCCGAACTTGGCGAGGTAGGCCGCGGCGACGAGTCCGTTGTGTCCGCCGCCGATCACCACGGCGTCATAGCGCTTTGCAGGCATGCGACCGCCCTCCCCCTTCGTTGTCCACGTGAGGGCGGGATTCTACGTCAGCGGCGGCGCGGGAAGAGCGGCGCGGCGCCTCGAGATGAACGTTGTTTTAACCCGTGCGCCGCCGACCCGGAACCGTCGCGCCCCCGTGACGCGGCGGTCCGCATGGTGAGATTCGGCGCGCGGTCGGCCGCCTACCAGACGTCGCAGCGCTCCTGCGGCGGGCGCACCATCGGCGCGCCCGACTTGCAGCTGAACGCCTGCTGGAAGGACGCCAGGTTCGAGAGCGGCCCGATGACGCGGTACTTGGCGATCGGGTGCGGATCGCCCTGGACCATCAGGCGCTGCGTCTCGGGACGGATCGCGTCGCCGCGGAACTGGCCCCAGGCGACGAAGAACTGCTGCTCCGGCGTGAGACCGTCGATCGTCGGGGCCTCCGGCTTGCCGCGCTGCGAGATCGCGTAGGCCAGGTGGGCGATCTTCGCGCCGCCCAGATCGCCGATCGACTCGCCCACCACCAGCCGGCCGTTGTGGTGGATGTTCGGCTCGATGAAGTACCCCTCGTACTGGTCCACCACGCACTGGGTGCGCGCCTGGAAGTTCCTGAGGTCGTCCGCCGTCCACCAGTTCTGCAGACGTCCCTGCGCGTCGTATTGCGCTCCCTCGTCGTCGAAGCCATGGCTGATCTCGTGCCCGATCACGACCCCGATGGCGCCGTAGTTCACCGCGTCGACCGCGTTCATGTCGAACGCGGGCGGCTGCAGGATGCCCGCGGGGAAGACGATCTCGTTCAGGAGAGGGCTGTAGTAGGCGTCGGAGGTGGGCGGCGTCATCCCCCAGCGTCCGCGGTCGACCGGCTTGCCGATCTGAGCCCAATCGTCCCGCACGCCGAATCTCGACGTCGCGACCAGGTTCGGCCAGTAGGCCTCGCGCCGGATGTCGATCGTGCTGTAGTCCTTCCACCTGTCGGGATAGCCGATCTTCGGGTTGAAGGTCGCGAGCTTCTCGAGCGCCTTCGTCTTGGTCTTCGAGCCCATCCATTCCAGGCCGTCGATCGTCTCCTTCATCGCGGCGAGCAGGTTCCCCACCATCTCCTGCATACGCGCCTTGGCCTCGGGCGGGAAGTAGCGCTCCACGTACTTCCTCCCGAGCGCCTCTCCCAGGTTGGCATCGGTCGACTCGACGCAGCGCTTCCAGCGCGGCTTGATCTCGCTCGATCCGCCCAGGTACTTCCCGTAGAAGGCATAGTCCTCATCGACGAACGGGGCGGACAACGCCCCGGCCGCCGCGTGGATCAGCTGCCAGGTGAGGTAGGTTCTCCACTCGCGCACCGGCGCGCCGATCAGCTGGCGATCGAGCTCCTGCAGGAACTTCGGCTCGCGCACGTTGAGATCGGCCTTCGGAAGGCCGCCGCGCGCGAAGTAGGCGGCCCAGTCGAAATGCGGCGCCAGCGTGCGCAGATCGGCGAAGGTCGTGGTGTGGTCGGTCGCCCGGGGGTCCCGCAGCGCGACGTTGTCGAGCGAGGCGAGGGCGAGCGTCTTTTCGAACTCAAAGACGCTCGCGGCCGCCGCCTTCGCCGCCGCCTCCGGGTACCCCGCCAGAGCGAACATCCTCGCGACGTGCGCCCGATACTTGTCGCGCGCCTCCACGAAGCGGCTCTCGGTCTTGACGTAGTAATCCCGGTCCGGCAGCCCGAGCCCGCCCGCGAAGATGTTGGCGACCACCCGCGTCGGCTCGTGGTTGTCCGGATTCGACGCCAGGCCGAAGGGGACCGGGATCTGCATCTCGTGGAACCGGCCGATCATCGTCTGCACGTCCGCCGGGCGCTTCATCGCGTCGATCTCCCGGAGCAGCGGCGTGATCGGCGAGCTGCCCTGCGCGTTGATGCGCGCTTCGTCCATGCACGAGCCGTAGTAGTCGGCGATCTGCTGCTCGACGCTCCCCTTGACCCAGTCCTTCCTGGTCGAGACCTCGTCGAGGATCGTCCTCAGGCCGTCCTTGGCCGTTTCGCCTGCCGCCCAGCGCCGGCTCCAGCGCGTCATCGAGGCGGGGATCGGATTGGCGGCGCGCCAGGTTCCGTCCGCATAGGCGTAGAAGTCGCCGCAAGGATCGACGCTCCGATCCATGTCGGTCGCGTAGACGCCCCGCAACGGCTCGGTGCCGCCGAACGCGGGCGCGCAGCCCAGCGCCAGGATCAGAATCACTCTCGGGATTCGCATCGGTCTCGTCCCTCGCAGAAAGTACCGGTTCGCCCCAGGCACGCCTCCGCCATCACCATGACGCCGATCGGATTCTACGCCGCCGATCGACAGCCGGTTCCCGGTCCGTGGGGCGACGGGTCGCACCGCGAACCGTCCCGCCGCAGTCCGGCTCAATAGCCGAGCGGGGAGGGAGGAGGATCGGGCGGCGGCTCGGGCGGGCCGTCCGACGTCCAGGTGAGAGCCGGGTCGGACGGAAAGAGCTCCGCGAGCCGGCCGCGATCGGCCGAAGCCAGCCGGATGAATTCGATGCCGACGGCGTAGCCGATGCCGGTCTCGATGTTCGGCCGCACGCCGGCCACCCGGCCGGTGACGGCGATCGGACGCTCCTCGGTGTTGCGGTAAATCTTCAACGGCAGATGCTCGCCGGTGCGGATCCGGCTGATCGTCTCGAACCCCATTCCCCCTTCGCTGACGGCATTGGTGTAGCCGAGGAATTCATGAAAAATCCGGCCGCGCGCCACCGGAAGCACGACCGTGAAGCGGGGATGACGGCGCAGCCTGATCCCGAGCGTGACGGCAATCAAATCCTGAAGCGCCTCGGGCGTGATCGCCTCGTCCAGCACCCGGTCGCAGCCGGCGACCCGCAGACGCTCCGCCGCCGACCCCGGCGGGGCCAACGCCAGAATCGGAATCCGCCGGGTTCTGTCATCGGCGCGCAGCCTCCGGCAGAGCTCGTCCGCGGGCGGGTCCGAGGATTCGGCCGCCAGGACGACCAGATCGGGCCGGTCGGTGGCGGCGATGTCGAGGAAGACGGGCAAAGTTCCGGCGCTGAGCGCTCGCAGGCTGGCGCGGGACAGGAAGTGGGCCTGCCCCGCTTCGACCCGGGACCGGATCGATTCGCTCCAGAGAACCTTCTTGAGGGCCACGCGGGCCTTGCCCCCGGGAGGGACACGATGCACCGAACGATGGAAGCCTAGCACAATCCAGGCGGTGCGTTTCGGTTCTCCTGTAAAATCGCCGCTTTCCGCGGAGGATCGAGGCGGCCGGTCTGCGCGCGCCCGGGCCGGATGAGGATCCTCCCGCGGACGGCGCCGGAAGAGCGAGACAACCCGGCGGGGCGTAGGGTACAATCGGCGTCTCACCTCGACAGGAGTTTGACTGCGTGGGGCTTCTAGACAGGATTCGACCGCATCCCGGCTTCAAGGATCCCGACCCGATCGTGCGACGCGCGGCGGTCAGGACGCTCGACGACCCGGCGCAGCTCTCCGAGCTGTCCCGCAACGACCCCGACTCCGACGTGCGCGACCAGGCCGCCGAGGCGCTGCTCACCCTGGCCCTGCGGGGCGAGACCGCCGAGCGCGCGCTGCAGGCGGTCGCGTCCCTGACCGACGCGAAGCAGCTGGTCGCCGTCGCCCGCTCGGCCCAGCTCGAGGCGGTCAGCCGCGCGGCCCTCGCCCGGCTCGACGATCGAAAGGCGCTCGGAAGCGTGGCCCGTCATGGAGAGCATGGGGCGGTGCGCCTCGAAGCCCTGATGCGTCTTTCGGACCCCTCCGAGCTGCAGGCGGTCGCGCTGAAGAGCCCCCATCGCGAGGTGGCGTTGCGCGCCCTCGAGCAGCTGTCCCTCTCGACCGAGGAGCTGAACGCGGTCGCGGCGCATGCCAGGAGCCCGGCGGCGGCCAGGCGGGCGCGGGTGATCCTGCACGAGCGCTCCGGCGCGGCGGGGGCTCCGGCCCATCCGAACACCGATCGGCCGCGTCAGACCCGCTGGTGCGAATCGGTCGAGAGCCTCGCCCCATCGACGGAGTGCGAGTCTCTTCAGGAATCGCTCACCGCGGCCAAGGAGGCCTGGACCGACCTGTTGCCGAACGTCGACGACGACCTGCACGAGCGTTTCACCGCCGCGAGCGAAGCGGCGCGGGCGCGTCTGCGGCGCAATCAGGCCGAACGGCTGGAGCGCGAGCGCAGCGAGACGGAGCAGCGCTCCCTGCACGAGCAGCACCTCGCTCCCCGCCTGGCGCTCTGCGAAATGGTCGAGACCGCCGAGGGGGCCGAGACGCCGCGCCGCCTCGAGGATGCCCGCTGGGAGTGGGAGCGGTTGCCGCCGGTCGACGCCGCGGAGGCTGCGATCCGGGAGCAGGCCGGGGACCTCGCCCTGCGCTTCGTCCGGGTCTGCGCCGCCGCCCAGGAGCGTCATGCCGCCTGGGAAAAGAGCGTGGCGGAGGCGGGCCAGAAGGCCGAGCGGGCGCGCGAGACGGCCGAGCGCGAAGGGCGCCAGGCCGGGAACCTGTCGCGGCTCACCAAGCTCGCGGATCGGCTCGAGCGTCTGTTGAAGTCGGAGCCGATACCCCTCAAGAAGGCCGAGCCGGGCCTGCGCGAGGTGCGCGCCGCGCTCGAGGAGATGCCGGCTCTTCCGTCGCGACGGGAGCACCACGTCATGGTCGACCGCCTGAAGGCGCTGCAGTCGGCGCTTCAGCCCAGGGTGGCGGAGCTGCGCGAGAGCGCGTCGTGGGAGCGCTGGGCGAACGCCAACGTGCAGGAGGAGCTGTGCGGCGCGGTCGAGGCGTTGCGCGAGGTGGCCGACCCGGTCGCCGCCGCCAGGCGGCTGCGGGATCTGCAGGCGCGCTGGAAGACGGCGAGCGTCGTCTCGCGCGACAAGTCGCAGGCGCTCTGGCAGCGGTTTCAGGCGGGCGCCGAAGAGGTGCGCGCGCGGCTCGCCGCCCACCGCCAGATCGAAGAACAGGCGGCCGCCGTCAGCCGGGAGCGAAAGGAAGCGCTCTGCCAGCAGGCCGAGGCCCTCGGCGACTCGACCGACTGGATCAAGACATCCGCGGCGATCAAGGCGCTGCAGGCCGATTGGAAGACGATCGGCGCCGCCACGCGCGGTCACGAGAAGGCGCTCTGGGAGCGCTTCCGCAAAACCTGCGATCGATTCTTCAAGCGCCGCGACGAGGATCTCTCGGCCCGCAAGGAAACCTGGGCCAGGAATCTCGCGGCCCAGGAGGCGCTGTGCGTCCAGGCCGAGGCGCTCGCCGACTCGACCGACTGGAGAAATGCGGCCGAAACGATCAAGCGGCTCCAAATCGAATGGAAGACGGTCGGCTCGGTGCGCCGGAGCCAGTCCGAAAAAAGCTGGCGGCGGTTCCGGACCGCCTGCGACCGGTTCTTCGAGCGTTTCAAGAGGCGCGATCAGATCGAGGTCGAGACCCAGGCGGCCGCCCGCGAGGCGCTCTGCCTCGAGCTCGAGGCGTTGCTCCCCTCCGACGACCCGACGCTCCTGACGCGCGTTCAGGAAATACGCAAACGGTGGCTGGCGGCGCCCGGGTTGCCGTCGGAGATCGCCGCTCCGCTCGTGGAGCGGTTCCAGGGCGCCCTCGGGCGGGTCATCGAGGGCCGCCCCGATCTCGTCAAGGGGACCGAGCTTGACGCCGAGGCGAACCGGGCCGCGCTCGAGGAGCTCTGCCTGCGGGTCGAGAAGCTGCTGGCGCCCGATCCCGCGGCCGACGACGCCGGGCTGTCGCCGGCCGCGCGGCTGGCGCTGCGCTGGCGCGAGGCGATGGCCACCAACACCATCGGCGGCAAGGCCGCCGAGGAGACGCGCTGGCGCGGGCTCTCCGACGAGATGAAGAAGGCGCAGGAGGCCTGGCAGCGGACCGGCTTCGTGCCGGAGCCGATCCGCCGGCCGCTCGCCGAGCGCTTCGAGCGCGCCTGCCGGCGCTTCAACGACGAACGACCCAAGAGCCGGCCCGAGCCGAGCCAGCGCGCGAGCGCACCCTCACGCCGACGGTGAGCAGGTTCCGGCTGTGCCCGCGCGCCGCGCGCCGCGCCGCCGCGCTTGCCTTCGTCTGCGCCGCGCTCGGGCCGGCGACGGCCGCCCCACCCGCCGCCCCTCGCACGATGCTGATCGTCTGCTCCCCCGGATCGCCGGGCGATACGCTCCTGGCCCAGCCGGTGATGGACGGCTTCGCCTCGGCCGTCGCCCGCGCCGCCGGATGGGCGACCGGCAGCCTGGGAGCGATCTATTTCGAGACCGAAGCTTCCGGCCTGGCGCGTCTCGCGTCCTCCAACGCGGCGCTGGCGCTCGTGCCGCTTCCCTTCTACCTGAAGCATGCGGCCGAGCTCGACCTGGAGCCGCGGCTGCAGATCGCGACGAGCGCCGGGCCGACCGAAACCTGGAGCCTGGCGGCGAAGCGTGGTGTCGTGAAGTCACCCGAGGCGCTGGCCGGCTGGGAATTGACCGGGTCACCCGGCTACGCGCCCGCGTTCGTCCGTGGTCCGGTCCTCGGCGCCTGGGGCCCTCTGCCCGCCACGGCGCGTATCACGTTCGCATCGGCGGTGCTCACGCCGCTGCGTCGCTCCGCCTCGGGCGAAAAAATCGCGGTGATCCTCGACGACGCGCAGAGCGCCGCGCTCCCCTCCCTGCCGTTCGCCCCCGATCTCGAGATCGTCGCGCGCTCCCGCCCTCTGCCCGCGGCTCTGTTGTGCACCGTGGGGCGGCGTCTGGAGCAGGGCGGGATCGCGAAGCTGGTGGCCGCGCTCCTGGCGATGCCCGCGCGCGCCGGGGATGCGGAGATGCTGAGTTCGATCCGGGTCGCCCGTTTCGTGCGGTGCGATCTCCCGGCGCTGGCCGCAGCCCGCCGCGACTTCGCGGCCGCGTCCGGAGGATGAAGCAGCTCTCCGGGCTGGCGGCCCTCGCCATCCCGGCCGCCCTTGCCATCCTGGCCGCTCCGCTTGGCGGCTGCGCCGCCGCGCTGAAGGACGCTCCGCCGCTCGCCGAGCTTGCCGATGCGGCGGGGCCGGGAGAATCCCCGGGGACCGGGGGGCTCATGGCGCGCGCCGCGGAGCTCGAGCGGCGCCGCGATCTCGAGGACATGCGCCGCGCCGCCGCGCTCTATCTCCAGTCGGCGGCCGGCGGGGCCTCGGGCTGGGAGGCGCTCGTCGCGGCGGCGCGGACGGAAGTCTGGCTGACCGATCACGAGACCGACCCCGCGCTCAGGCAGGAGGCGGCGACCCGGTCGGTTCAGGCCTCGCAATGGTGTACGCGGGTCGCGCCGGAGCAGCCGGACTGCGTCTACTGGCTCGGGGCGTCGCTCGGCGTCCAGGCGCGCGAGCGCCCGTCCACCGGACTCTCGGCGTTGCCGCGCATCGAGGCTTCCTTCAAGGACGCGGCGAGCCGCGCCCCGCAGCTCGATGACGGGGGACCCGACCGCGCCCTCGCCCTGCTTTATCTGAGAGCCCCCGGCTGGCCGGCCGGTCCGGGCGACGCCGAGCTCGCTCTGCAGCATGCGAGACGCGCGGTCGAGCTCTCGCCCCTCCACCCGCCCAATCTGCTGGCGCTCGCCGAGGCGCTGACCGCGGCCGGCGACGGCGAGGGAAGCCTCGCCGCGGCGCGCCAGGCCCTCGATCTGGCGCGGGCCGCAGCCGGGCGCGAGCCCGATGCCCCCGACTGGATCCGGGAGGCCGAGCGGGCGCTGAACGGTGAGACCCGCCTTCGACCATAATAGCCGTCCGGGAGACCAGGCGATGAACCGCGGGCGGATGCTCGAACGGCTCGAGGCGGGCGCGGCCAGGTGGGACCTGATCGTCATCGGCGGCGGCGCCACCGGCCTCGGCACCGCGATCGAGGCGGCGTCCCGAGGTTACAGCACCCTCCTGCTCGAGCAGAGCGACTTCGCCAAGGGGACCAGCAGCCGCAGCACGAAGCTGGTGCATGGCGGCGTGCGTTACCTGCAGCAGGGGAACGTGGCGCTGGTGCTCGAGGCGCTGCGCGAGCGCGGGCGGCTGATGCGCAACGCTCCCCACCTGGTCCGCAACCAGTCGTTCGTCGTCCCCGCCTACGACTGGTGGGAGGGGCCGTTCTACGGCGCGGGGTTGAAGGTCTACGATCTGCTGGCGGGCAGGCTCGGCCTGGGGCCGTCGCGCCGTCTCACCCGCGAAGAGACCCTCGCGCGCATACCGACGCTCGAGCAGGCGGGGCTGCGCGGCGGCGTCATCTATTACGACGGCCAGTTCGACGACGCCCGGCTGGCGATCACCCTCGCCCGGACCCTGGCGGATCTGGGCGGGACGCCGATCAACTACATGCGGATCGAATCTCTGCTGCGGGTCCGGGATCTCGTCTTCGGAGTCGAGGCCCGCGATCTCGAGAGCGGCCGGAGCTATGCGCTGCGGTCCCGCGCGGTGATCAACGCGACCGGGGTTTACTGCGACGCCGTCCGGCGGATGGACGACCCGGAGGCGGCGCCGTCCGTCACGCCGAGCCAGGGGATTCATCTCGTCCTCGATCGCTCCTTCCTGCCCGGCGACAGCGCCATCATGGTGCCGCACACCGACGACGGCCGGGTGCTCTTCGCCATCCCCTGGCACGATCGGGTCGTGGTCGGGACGACCGACACTCCGGTCGCGGAGACGCCCCTCGAGCCGCGGGCCCTGCCGGCCGAGATCGATTTTCTGCTGAAGCACGCGGGGCGGTATCTCACCAAGGATCCCCGGAGCGAAGACATCCTGAGCCTGTTCGCAGGGCTCCGGCCGCTGGTCCGCAACGGGGAGACCCGGGACACCGCGTCGCTGTCCCGCGAGCATCTGGTCCTGACCTCGGGCTCGGGTCTGGTGACGATCACCGGCGGGAAGTGGACCACCTACCGGCTGATGGGAGAGGACGCGGTGAACGCCGCGGCGGCCGCCGCCGGCCTCGAGGCGAAGCCCTCGCTGACCGCGGATCTGCGGCTTCATGGCTACGATCGGGGCGCGGAGGGGAAGGCCGCGACCTCCGGGGAACAAGCCGAAGCGCAGGACCCGCTCCGGGCGTACGGCTCGGACGCGACGGCCGTCAGGACGCTCATCCATTCCGAGCCGCGGCTCGGCGCGGCGCTCCACCCGCGCCTGCCGTACCTCGCGGGACAGGTGGTCTGGGGGGTGCGGCACGAGATGGCCCGAACGCTCGAAGATCTCCTGGCGCGAAGAGTTCGGGCCCTGATGATCGACGCCCGCGCCAGCATCGAGGCGGCGCCGGCCGCGGCGGAGCTGATGGCCCGGGAGCTCGGCCGCGACGCCGCCTGGACCCGGGAGCAGGTCCGGCTCTACGCCGCGCTCGCGGCCGGATATCTGCCGGCCTGACGCTCAAATGCCGCGCGGGGCGCGGGAAATTTCGCGGGATCGGATGCTCTCCGACCGCACTATAATCCCGCTTCCGACCTTCATACCCGATTCGAGCGATTCGCTGGCCTTCTGATCGATCGTCCTGGTCTCATCGTACGCAGCCTTGGTCCGATCGGGGCGCAAGGGGATGTGCGGGCCTCCCCTCCCCACCGACATGTCAACCGCACGCGAGGAGGATTCGATGCATGGATTCAAGCAGTTCCTGCTGCAGACGAACGCGCTGGCCCTGGCCATCGGCGTGATCATCGGCGGCGCCGCGGGCAAGGTCGTCAGCTCGCTCGTGAACGACATCCTGATGCCGCCGCTCGGCCTTCTTCTCGGCAAGGTCGATTTCAGCGGTCTCTTTCTCAACCTCGGCGCGACTCCCTTCGAGACGCTCGCCGACGCCAGGAAGGCCGGGGCTCCGACACTCAACTACGGCCTGTTCACCAACACCATCGTCGACTTCGTGATCGTCGCGTTCTGCGTCTACATGATCACGAAGCTCATCCTGCGACCGGCCCCGGCGCCGGCCGGACCGGCGATGAAGACCTGCCCGCAGTGCGCCGAGCAGATCCTGCAGGTGGCGAAGAAGTGCCGCTACTGCCAGAGCCCGGTCTGATGAGGATCGCCGGGGCCCGCGGCTTCGGTCTGATCGGTCGGCTGTCACGGGTCGGACGTCGATCGTTGGCGGGCTTGCTCTGCCTCGCGGGGATCTCCGCCGCGCCCGCCCTGGCGGCCGGGGAGACGCCGGCGGGCGCGCCGCCGGCGAGGACCTGGAAGGACGCCGCCGAATTCAGCTACGTCGTCACCGGCGGGAACTCCGACACGTCGACCGTCGGCTTCAAGAACAACTACTTGAAGAGCTGGGCGGCCTCGAATTTCGAGCTGAAGGCCGGCGGCGTGCGCGCCAGCTCGACCACCACTCTTTACGCTCTCGGTCCGAGCGACGCCGTTTTCGATGTCGTCAGGAGGACCGATCTCACCGCCGAGAGCTACTTTCTCAACGGCCGCTATGACCGGAAGCTCGGGGATCGCGCCTACTGGTTCGCCGGCGCCGGATGGGAGCGGAACCGCTTCGCCGGCGTCGACAACCGGACCTCCCTGTCGGGCGGGCTCGGCAACCGATGGGTCGCCACGGATCGCCTCGCCTACAGCACCGACTACGCCCTCACCTACACCAAAGAAACCGACGTGACCGAGCCTTCGGGATTCGTCGGCTCCTACGCGGGCTTCCGGCTCACTTCGAAGCTGCTGCGCAAGTTCGGCTCGAACGGGTCGTACGGAAACGATACAATCCTGGACGAGAACCTGAAGGAAACGACCGACCTGCGGGGGAACATGACCAACTGGGTCGCCGTCACGATGAGCAATCATCTCGCCCTCAAGCTCAGCCTCCAGGCGCTCTACGACCATCAGCCGGCGGTGCGCGAGATCGACCGGATCACCGTGCCCGGCGGCCCGGCGGTCTCGAAGGTGAGCTTCGGGCTCGACACTCTCGATACGATCTTCACATCGTCCCTGGTGGTCAACTTCTAGGAGCCTGCGGATGCCCGAGTTCAGGAACTCCACAGCCGCCGGAAGGGTGAAGGCCGCCGCCGCCCGGCTCGCCGCCGCCGCGGCCCGTGTCGCCTCCACGTCGCCCCCCGACCCGGTCGTCGATCCGCCCGTCGCGGCCCCGGAGCCGGTCGAAGCGGTCCGGCCCGCCCCGCCCGCCGGGGTGCCGGTGTTTTTCCTGCCGCTTCATGGTCCGGCTTCTTCCGGCGAAGGCGTTCTCTACCGGCCGGCGCTGCTCGGAAGCGCGCGGGTTCATTTCTCGAGTCCCGGGGATGGGATCGACCTCTGGGAGGCTGTCGCCCTGCTCGCGCCGCTCGGTGACGACCTCGGAGACGCTCCCTGGGACGAGGCGGAAACGCTTCCCCTCCCGGAGCCGGCTCTGGAAGAGAGGCCCGATCCGGCCGGCCGCTTCGCCCCTCTCCCCTCTCCGGCGGAGCGGGCCGAAAGCTACGAGATCTGGAGCCGCGCGCTGTCCGACGTCTTGCGGCGCGGGCGGGTGCTGACGCTCCTTTCCTGTCGGACGCTCGGGATGACCTCGAAACCGGGAGAGAGCGAGGCCGGGTTCCGGACCCGTCTGGCCGAGCCGGCCCGGGGACGGCGCGACGAGGCGATCGAGACGCTGCGCGGGCGAACGGCCGCGCGAATCGCCGGGCTCCAGAACGATCTTCGCGCCGCCCGGGAGCGGGCGGAAGCGAGGCCCGCGCCTCGGCGACCCGGCGCGCTTCCAAAAATGATCGCCCTGGCGGCCGCCGCGATCGGAGCGCTCTTCGGCCGCGGAACGGCCGGCGCCGGACCGATCGGCTCCGGCGCGCTCGCCCCGTCCGAAGCGCGACGCGGGGAGGCGCGGCCGGAAGGCGCGATCGAGATCTTGACGCGGGAGATCGCCTCGCTCGAGATGGAGCTGCGGAACGAAACGACGAGGCTCGAGGCCGAGATCGACCCGGCTTCCGGGCTCCGGTTGGAGGAGAGGACCCTCCGGCCCGGCCCGGGCGACATCGCCGTCGGCCGGCTCGCGCTCGTCTGGACTCCCTGGCGCCTGGCGCCCGACGGCAGCGAGCAGCCCGCCTTCCGCTGACCGGCCCGCCGCGCCCGCCCCTGGGAGCCTGTCCGAGTCCTAGCCTTCCGCGCAGAGGCTCACGAAGCTCGCCAGCAACCGGCGCGCCGGAGCGACGTCGAACCGCTCGAGTTCGGCGATCAGCCGTTCGATCCGACCCTCGCTTGATGTCCCGCGCGCCCGGACGTCGGCCTCCAGCCGGTCTCGCCGGAGGAGGATCAGCTCCCTCAGGATCGCCGGGGTCGCCTCGGGGTGGAACTGCACCCCCCAGACGTTGCCGGCCGCGCGGAACGCCTGCACCGGCGTGTTGGCGTTGCCGGCGAGCCGGACCGCCCCGGGCGGCAGCGTCTCGATTCGATCCCGATGCGTCGCCAGGACCGGCAGCCTCGCGGCCGGATCACGGCGGCCGCGGGCGCCGGACGAATCCGGCGGGACCAGACCGCCGAACAGCGGGTCGCCGGCGCAGGCCTCCCGAACGAGGTCCACCTCGACGGCCCCGATCTCCCATCCTTCCGGATTCAGGACGACGCGCCCGCCGCGCGCCTGCGCCAGCATCTGACAACCGAAACAGACCCCGAGGACGGGCCGTCCGGCGCTTCCGGCTCCGCGCAGAAATTCGGCCAGCGGCTCCATCCAGGCTTCCTGCTCGTAGACCGATTTGACCGAGCCGGTGATCAAAACGCCCGCGTATGGATCGAGGGACGGAATCGGCGCGCGGGTCACGTCGCAGACGTCGAAGGCGGCGGGAAGCCCCGTCATCGCATCGATGAACCAGCGATCGTAATCGCCGTGGGCCCGGCGCACCTCGAGCGCCGTTTCGCCGGTCTTGAGGATCAGGATGCGCGGGGTCGCTCCGCGACCGCCCTGCCCGGAAGGGATCATGGCGCCATCACGGCCCCGGGGGAGGGGACGGCCGGATGACGCCGACGTTCCGTTCGATGCTGATGTTCGTTCCGTACGGCTTCGAGAGCCGCGCCAGACGCTCGAGGATGACGCGCGCCACCGCGGGTGATGCGAGACGCGGGACGCCGCTCTTGACCAGCCGCATCCCGTACCCGAGATCGACCGGGATGAGACGCACCTCGGCGAGCCGCCCTCCGTCGTAACGGCTGACGGCGACGACCGACTGAAAGTAGATCGCGTCGTTGAACGAGGTCGAGTTCATGAGCGCGTTCAGGTCGGCGTCGGTGGCGGCGGCGGGATCGGGGAAGGCCAGCCGGATCGCGTCGCGATTCTGCTCGTGGACCACCGGCGAGAGCGGCTCGATGATGTCGCTCCAGAAGAAGTTCCCCAGACCGTAGGCGATCAGCCTGCCATGGTCGATCTCGATCGGCCCCAGCTGGTGGGAGCCGTGCACCAGGAAGGCGTCGGCGCCGGCCTCGAGCGCCGCGTGCGCCAGGACGCGCAGAAAATCGCCCGGCTGGTCGCAGTCGAGTCCCGCCTCGTGGGCGTGGATCGTCGCCACGAGGAAGTCGGCGTGCTGCTTTCCCTGACGGATCGCCTTGAGGTTCTCCTGCAGGTCGATCGGGTCGATCTCGTAGTGATAATCGGCGCGCTTCCCGATCTGGAAGCGGTTGTCGAACATCGTGAGGCCGTCCGGCGTCTCCAGAGGGCGGACCGTCGCGGCGCCACCACATGACCCGCCCGCCGCGGCGTCGAGGCCGCTCTTCACCTGGAGGAGCGCCCGCATCATCGGCTCGGTCACGACCGTCGTCCGCGTGGTGCGCAGCGCGTTGAGCCCGGGGCGGCCGGGTGCCTCGCCGAGGGGCGGCAGGGCGTCGGAGAGCTCCCGATAGGTCGAGGCCATCGACACGAGTGCGACGCGCCCCTGCTCCGTCTCGAGGTAGCGCGCGCCCCGCGCCTCGGCGCGATTCGCCCCCACTCCGGCATGCACGAGCCCCGCGTCGTCGAGCCACCGGGTGGTCTCGCGCATCCCCTCGACCCCCCAGTCGAGGGCATGATTGTTGGCGCGCGACAGCAGGTCGAATCCGAGGTTCTTGAGATCTTTCGCGACCGCCGGGTCGGCGAGGATCGCCCAGTCGTCCAACGACCCCTGCGGGCTGGCGGCGACGCCGCGAATGTCGATGAGGGGCGTCTCCATGTTCCCGAACGCCGCTCCCGCCTCGCGCAGGATCCGGACGATGGCCGCGAACCCTTCGTCGTTCTTCAGCATCGACGAGAGCGGCCGCGTGATGATGCAGTCACCCACCGCCGCGAGGGTGAACCGATCGCCGATGCTCAGCTCGAGCTCGCGCGCCAGCGGCCGCCGGGGGTCGAACCGATCGGGCGCTGCGGCCCGGGGGTCCGGCGCGGCCGCCGGCGGCTGCGCGGCCTGAGGCGCACCGGCGACCGCCGGGACGCCGGCAACCGGCAGGCCGATGATCGTCCCCGCGGCGAGAAGCGCGGCGGCGCGCAGCCGCGCGCGGGCGATCCGGGTCATGATCCGTTCTCCCGCGCTCCATCGTTTCTTCCCGGTCATGCTTCGTTCCCCCGATCGCGGCGCCCCTGCAGCCGGGTCAGGGCGATGCCGCCCATGATGCAGGCGGCGCCGAAGCCGAGACCCGCCGTCAGCCGCTCGCCGAGCAGCCAGACGCCGAAGATCGTGCCGAACACCGGCACGAGATTGGAATAGATCGCGGTCCTCACCGCGCCCACCACCTTCACCGAGCGGTACCAGACGACGTAGGAGATCACCAGGGCGAACAGGAACGAGTAGCAGAGACCGGCCCAGGACTGCGGTGAGACGGCGGCCCAATCCTGGCGCATCGCCGCGGGCAGCGAGAGCGGAATCAGGACCATCGTTCCGATCGACATCGACAGGGCCGTGAGCCGCAGCGGGCTGTAGGTGCGCAGGAGCGATCGGGAGACGACGGTGTAGATCGCCCAGCAGATCACGCCGGCGACGATGAGAAGATCTCCGGTGATCTGCGTCGAGGGGAGCGGGGATCCGGCGTCCGCGCCGCCCGCGCCGCCGACGATCAGGAAGACGCCGTAGAACCCCAGGAGCGCCCCGGCGGCGCCCGCCAGATGAATCCGCTCGTGACCGGCGAGGCGCGACACCACCGCGATGACCACGGGCGAGGCGCCGAACAACAGCGAGGCGCTCGAGGCGGTGGTCCGCGACACCCCCTCGATGAAGCAGATCTGGTAGATCGCGTGCCCGACGAGACCGGCGAGGATCAACCGGGCGCGGTCGCGCGGCTCGATCCGGAGCGAGCCCTCCCGCAGGCGCGCCACGAGTAGCAGAAGGCTCGAGGCGCACAGGAAACGGATGAGATTGAAGGCGAGCGGATCGATGGTGCGCAGGGCCAGCTTCACGACGGTCATGTTGAACGCCCAGAACAGGACGGCCGCGAGAATCTCGACATCGTTGCGCAAATCGAAGCGCCGGGCGCGCGCCATGCGCGGAAGCATACCACCGCGGGCGCGGCGCGGGCCCCGGGCCGCTTCTCGCTTCCGCCGGCGGTTTTATTAGAAGATACGGCATCGTCGGATGACGAGAGGGAGGCGATCGATGCCCGCTGCGACCGAGACGCGGATCTACACCATCGTTTTCATGCTGGCGGCGGCCGCCGGGATCGGCGCCCTCGCCCTGCTGATCCTGAAGCCGTTCCTGGCGGCGATCGCCTGGGCGATCGCCGTCGCCGTCGTCTTCCACCGCCCCTGGACGGCCCTCGAGCGCCGCCTGCGGAAGCGCCGCAATCTCGCGGCCGGGCTGATGTGCGTCGGGATCCTGATCGTGGTCCTCCTGCCCGCGGCCATGATGGGCCGTCTGGTGGCGGTGCAGGGCGTGAACCTGGCGGGACGCGTGACGACGTTTCTGCAGACCAACCGGATCGGCTCGTTCTCGGACCTGGCGGCGCTTCCCCGGGTGACCGGCGCCCTGGATCGGCTCAATCGGCTCGCGGGTATCTCGCCCGACGATTTCCAGGCGATGGCCGCCGGCGCGGCGTCGCGCGCCTCGCTGCTTCTCGCTTCGGGGAGCCGCTGGCTGATCTACGGCGCGCTCGACGCGACGGTCACCTTCCTGATGACGATCTTCCTGCTGTTCTTCCTGTTTCGCGACGGGGAGGCGATCGGCGCCGCCGTCATGGAGCTCCTCCCCCTCCACCCCGCGGGTCGCAAGGAGCTCGGCCGCTCTCTCGGGCGGATGATCGGCGCGGTCTTCCGCGGCTCGCTGCTCTGCTCCCTGGCACAGGGACTCAGCGGCGGGATCGGATGGTGGATCGCCGGGCTCGGGTCGCCGACCCTCGCCGGCGCGGCCATGGCGGTCCTCTCGCTCCTGCCGATCGGCGGCGCCGCCATCGTCTGGGCCCCGGGCGCGGCCTGGCTCTGGGTGGAGGGCCGCCATGCCGCCGGCATTTTCCTTTTCATCTGGGGCGCGCTGGTCACGTCGTTCGCCGCGGACAACATTTTGAAGCCGATCCTGATCGGACGCTCCGAAGAGATGAGCACCCTGGTCGTCTTCCTCGGCGTCTTCGGCGGGCTCGCCGCCTTCGGTCTCCCGGGGGTCTTCATCGGTCCGGTGACGCT
>WNFM01090673.1_pt5 | contig 28307 bp, 36 predicted proteins | sample 5400271 | NCBI WGS metagenome assembly WNFM01 (sample SAMN13153352, study PRJNA577476) | soil metagenome | isolation source: 60 cm saprolite on Douglas fir-dominated hillslope | place: USA:California | collected 2013-09-17 | reverse complement strand
GGGGACGAGGTTGGCGCCAGTGAAGTCTCGGTTGCCCCGGGACAGATTCTCGATGCTGATATTTACTTTAATTCCGGCGATCCGAATACCACTTTTGCGACACCGCTCGCGGTGGCCGCAAATCCGAAGTCCTACGCAGTTTACGGTTCGAACGCGGCCAGGCTCGTAATTTCGCAGGTCGAACTTTTCTTACTTAGCGGCCAGAGGAAGCCCGATCAGATAACCGCGAGAGCCATCCTCCGCCAAACAAAAGGCCTGGTCCGAGCGACGCCAAGAAAATCGGTCCAGGCGATGGGGTTACGGCGTCCCGCAACGATTCCAACGCAGCATGGAGCGCCGCGGCGCAGCTGCTGGAGCCTAGATTTCCACGGGTCCGGGCAATCAAGGGAAATCGTTCGATCGATAAGCCGGATTTTTTGGCGAGCAGTGCGATCAGCCGCGGATTCGGCTGGTGCGTGGCGAACGCTGCGACCCTCCCGCGAGGTACGCCGCTGCGGGATTCGAGTTCGCGTATGCACTGATCGAGACGCGCGGTGGCGGCTCGCGAGAGCGCGTCACCATCGAATACCACTCTCAGTTGGTCTTCGGGCCGCGCGGCAACCTGAATCGCCGATTGCAATTGTGAGGCGCAGCCAAAAAAGAAATCCCGCAGTGAAAAATGATCCTCCGGCGAGTCGGACAGTTCGTGCTGCACCACAAATGCGGTCGCGCCGTCGCCAAATAGTCCGCCGAACTCGCCGGCCACACGCCCGGGCGTCAGTGTGCGGGAGTGAACGTCCGCCGTAACCACCAGTACCGTCCGCGCCTGCCCCGATTCGACAAACGATTTCGCGACCACCAGCGCATTCAACAGGCCCAGACATGCGCCGCCTACGTCCAGCGCGCCACATGTTTCACGCGCGCCAATCGCCAGATGCGGCTGTGCCGCTATCGAGGGGAAAGCGTGATGCGTTTCGCTGGCCGCGACGATCCAATCCAGCGTCTTTGCAAGTACGCTGGCGTTCTGCAAGGTTTCCCGAGCGGCTCTTGCAGCCAGGGTTACTTCGGATTCGTCCGCATCCGCGTATGCCACCGAAATAATTCCCGCGCGATGCCGCAGCTTCCCGGCTGGCATGCCAAACGCTGCATCCACTTCTTCTGACGGAATGGTTCGCGAGCCGAATGCAACCGCTGAGAATCGCAACAGCGCTGAGGTGATCCCGTTAGACATGAAGAGTTGGCGCCCGCATTGGGCCTTGGCATTGTGAGCGATTGGGTCCATCCCGGCAAGAGCAACACCCCTCACCTTTCCAGTTGAAGTTGGTTTCTCGAAACCGTTTGCTCCGCCATCACCGATGCCTGGCGCCCGTGTGGTAGTTTGGAAAGTCCATGCAAAACGCCCCACAAGTCTGCAGATTTTCTGCAAATGCGCGGCCGCGCTGGCGGGCATTTTTGCTGTTCGCTCTGGCTCTGGCGTTGACGCCTTTGGCATATCCAGTTCGTGCCCAGCGCGAACGGGGCGAACTGCAGATTGACGTGAAGGATCCGCAGGGGCAGCCAGTAGCCGCGACAGGCGAGCTGGTCAGTGAATCCAATCAGCTGAAAAAGGAGTTTGCTATTGGCGCTGATGGGAAATATGCGGCGGCCGAGGTGGCTTTCGGCGTGTACCGTTTGAGCGTGACTGCAGAGGGGTTCGCCGTGTGGACTGGCCTGGTCGAAATTCGCAGCGCAGTCCCGGTGCGGGTTTCCGTCGCCCTGGGAATGGCCGCCGTAAACATGAAAGTCGAAGTGACGGATGCCGCAACCTTGCTCGATCCGTCCGAAAATGGAACGATTTATTCGTTGAGTGGAGAAACGCTGCGCGAACATGGCGCCGCACAACCAGGGCGGAGTCTCTCCGACGCTGTCGACGACCAGCCCGGCTGGCTGTACGAGGCGAACGGCGTCTTGCATCCGCGCGGCTCGGAATATCAGGTGCAGTATGTTCTGGACGGAATGCCGCTAACACAAAACCGCTCACCGGCGTTTGCGGCGCCCTTCGATGCTGGTGACGTGGAGTCCATGCGAGTGATGACTGCGGGCTATCCCGCGGAATACGGCCGTAAGTTAGGCGGTGTAGTCGAGCTCACCACCGAGAAAAACCCACCAGCGGGCTGGCATGGACGACTCGAAGCTAGCGCCGGGAGCTTCGACTCGCTCACTGGCGCCACAGAGGCCGGTTATTCAGCAGGCAAAAACCATTTCGAACTCAGCGGCCAGGGATTTCACAGCGATCGCTATCTCGATCCTCCGGTCTTGCAGAATTACACCAATTGGGGAAATGGAAGCGGATTTTCTGCTTCCTACGAACGCGATTTTTCGGACCGCGATCGCTTGCGATTCACCTTGTCACGGAGCGATACGCGTTACACCGTGCCGAACGAGCGGGTGCAGCAAAGCGCGGGCCAGCGGCAGGATGTTGCGAACAACGAAGTCAGCGGTCAAGTCTACTACCAGCACATCAGCGCTGATAATTTGTTGTGGAGTTTTTCCGGAAGCGTGCGGGATGCCAGCACCACGCTGCGTTCGAACGATCTCGCGACTCCGGTGGCGGTCTCGCAGGATCGTGGATACCGCGAAGGCTACGCCCGCGGCGATCTCGCCGGACACACCGGCCACCACGACTGGAAAGTGGGTATTGATGCGCTCTTCGTTCCGGTGCACGAATCGCTCTCCTATCAGATCACCGATCCTTCGCAGTTTGATCCGGGCACAGCGCTTCATTTTCCTTTTGCGGCGCACAAGTGGGATACCGAGCCGGCTTTCTACGTTCAGGACAATTTTCATCAGGGAAATTGGAACTTCAGTGCAGGCCTGCGCTTCGACCACTACGGGTTCGTGCTGAGCAAATCGGCGTGGAGTCCGCGCGTCGGCATTTCGCGCTATATCGAGCGCGGAAAATTACTGCTGCATGCTTCCTATGACCGGGTTTTCCAGACGCCCTCTTTGGAAAATCTGCTCTTAGCCAGTTCGCCGGCGGTCGCTTCGTTGAACCCCGAAGTCCTGCGTCTACCGATTCAACCGTCCCTCGCAAACTATTTCGAAGGCGGTATCTCTCAGGCGTTATTCGGGAAGTTGCGGCTGGACGCTAGCGTCTTTCGGAGGAATTTCAGCAACTTCGCGGATGACGATGTGCTGCTCGACACTGGCATCAGTTTCCCGATCGCCTTCGAAAAAGCAAGAGTTGTTGGCGAAGAACTCCGCCTGGCCGTCGCGGAATGGCACCGATTGTCCGGCTTCTTGAGCTATTCCAACCAATCGGCGATCGCGCATGGTCCGATTACCGGAGGACTGTTCGTCGGCAGCGATGCCAACGGAGTCTTGGCCAACAACAGCAAGTTCGCCGTGACTCAGGATCAGCGCAACACCGTTCGCGCACGCATTCGCGCGCAAGTTACAAAACGCGTTTGGGCCGCGGTCCGCGCGGACTATGGCAGCGGCCTACCGACGGAAATCGACCTGAGCAACATCAACCTCAGTTTTCTACTGGCGCAATATGGGCCCGAGATTTTATCGCGGGTAAATCTCGATCGCGGGAGAGTGCGGCCAAATTTATCGCTGGGAGCGGCTTCGGGCATCGAACTCTATAAAAAAGAAAGCCGCCGCCTCAACTTTCAAGTGGAAGCAAACAATCTCACCGACCGCGTGACTGTCCTTAATTTTGCCGGACTTTTTTCTGGAACCGCCGTCGCGGCCCCGCGCGGCGCAACCGCCCACCTGCGTTTCGATTTTTGAGAAGGCGCGCTCGTCGCGGAAAAGTTCATCGGGGAAACTTCGCGGGGGCTAAGAAAAAAATGCGAATTGTAAAAGCATGGAAGTTTAGGAAATCCCAAAATGTGACGCTTGCTATCGATGATGCGTCTCTCTGTTCGGGTAAAACGCGGTTGATGTCAGCTTGCGAGATGACCGTGGGCGACATTGAGACTAGTACCGTTCGAGGCTGAACTGATGGTTCCACTGAATAGTTTTAGGGGTGTAACATAAGTGTCTACTCGCACGAGGATTTCCCATGAACGAAACCACTCATGCGGCTGAAAGCCTTGGTTGTCCCTGTTGCGTGGAAAGCAATTCTACGGTTCGAGAGCGCGCGGCCTAAGGGAGCGGCTCCTTCGGCATTTGCTGTTTCAAGTGCCTTTTCGTTGCGCGACCTGCGATGAGCGGTTCTTCCGCCGACATCAAAGCGGGGAACACCCGCATCGCCACAACTAACCCTGCTGGTTCCGGCCTAATCTTAGGAAGAGGCTTTTTATTCGAGCAATCGACATCAATATTTTGAACTCGAAAATGTCATTCGGAACGACCGCATTCGCCAGATTAGACTGTGCTATCCTCACGCCTCGGAAATAATCAAGACGGCAATGATTTGAGCCGAGATCGGGAACTACGGTGCCCTTGTCCACGGAGAGCCAACACAAAGATGTTTTGTCGGTGGATGATTTACTGACAGCCTTTTTCGCCAAATTTGAAGGACTCGCGCCCTTTCTCTTGGTCGCGCTGATTGTCTACGTATTCATTAAAGGATTAGCCGAAGCGGCTTCGACTGCTGTCGCGGGAGACGAGATCTTTACGCTGACATTAGCCAGACAACCCCACGTTTCGATCCTGTGGGATGCATTGGTGCGAGGTGCCGACGGGCAGCCGCCGTTGTTTTACCTAACAGAGCGCTTTTTTCTAGGCTTTATAAGCAACCCTCACATCGCTCTCCGATTGCCTTCCGTGCTGGCCTTTTGCTGCACCGCCACGTGCGTATACCTATTCGTGAGAAGACACGCGAGCTCCGGACACGCTCTCCTTTGCGTAGTGTTCCTGCTGAATACGAGTCTCTACTTGGTTTTTTCGGTTCAGGCTAGGCCCTACGGTCTGGTGGCGGCGGGCGTCGCCTTCGCGATGATTTGTTATCAACGCGTTCCCAATCCTTTTTGGACGATACTTTTGCTTCTGAGTTTTGCGCTCTTGATTTCCTTGCACTATTACGCCGTGTTTGCAGTCGGAGCATTTGCTGTTGCGGAGGCAGTGTGCTGTTGGACTAATCGCAAGATGCGGCTCGGCGTGTGGCTATCTATTTTCGCCAGTGGATTTCCCCTTATCAAGTTGTGGCCAATCTTGACCGCGCAAAAACAGATGTACGGGCAACACTTTTGGGCACAGCCCAGCTTGTCCGGCGTAGTGGCGGCTTACGGTTATCTTTTCCAGTTGCCAGCCTTTTTCGGAATGGGATTGGTACTAATACTCGGGTTGGGCCTGCTCGTGGCCGAACGATGGCCGCCAGTGAGTGTGGCAAAAGATCCGACGGTTCGCGCAGTTTCTTTGTCACAAGAACGAGCACTAGTTCTGGCAATGCTGGTGATGCCGGTTGCGCTCGCGGCTGCGGCGCGAATCGCGCACGCCGGATTTATGGACCGCTACGTAATATGGGTCGCCGTAGGCGTGGCCGTTGGGATCGGGCATTTGTTGCCGCGGCTAAGCCGTACGGCCTTGGCGGCCTTAGCGATTTTTCTCCTTATAACTACGGCCGGACAGGAGTTTCGCGCCTTGCATTCGTTGAAGAGCCGCGGGGGCGAAATTTCATCGCCAGCTATCACCGTTGAGAGGCTCATCCGTTCGGCAGGTCACGACGATTTGCCGGTTGTTGTCTGGGCGGATTATCTAGTGATTTCTTCCTATGCTTCGCCGGAGGCGGCGAGACGGCTGGTCACGGTCACCGATCCCGCTAGCGCTCTGACATACATCGGAACGGATACAACCGACAAGTTATATTCGGCGATGAGCCATTACGGTCCATTTCAAGTAGTGGATTTCCGTTCCTTTACCGAGGCGCATCACGCTTTTCTTTTCTACTCAGACAATCTCTATGCCACACAAGGTACGACGGTCTTTTATGACTGGTGGATTCCGCGGTTAATGAGAGACGGCTATTCCCTTCAACTGGTCGCCGCCGAGGGAAATGCCAAAATGTACCTGGTGCGTGCCCCAGACCGTCAATAGATTTGAGGCGGAGTTATTTTTGTTTTCGGTAGTCGCCGCGGCTGAAATATTTCTCCAACCAGAGATACAGGCAGATAAACATATAGCGGCTACCCATCTCCTTAATTTGAAATTTCGAGTCGCCAGACCTGCGATTTCTCCAGGTAATCGGTATGACTGTCCACGTGAAGCCCCTGATGATGGTCTTGAGCGGCAGCTCAACGGTTAGATTGAAGTGCGGTGAGAGCAGCGGACGACAGCCTTGAATCACTGACGTGCGATAGGCCTTGAAAGCGTTTGTGGTGTCGTTCAATTTGATGCGGAACATGAAGCGAATAAACGCATTGGCTATGCGATTTAAGGTTAATTTGAGCCGCGGATAGTCAATGACGCCGCCGCCTTTGAAGAAGCGAGAGCCGAAGACCGCATCCCAGCCCTGATTCAATGCCTCCCAGTAACGCACGACATCGCGGCAATCGTCGGATTCGTCCGCCATCATCACAACGACCGCATCGCCGGCGAGGTGATCCAGTCCGTAGGCAACAGCGCGGCCGAATCCACTCTGGCCAAGATTTTGAACTGGGCGTAAGCTGGCAACGCGTTCGCGCAGATGTACCAGCTCTCGCCACGTGGAGTCGGTACTGCCGTCGTCCACCACAATGATTTCGTGGGGCACGTTTCTCAATCGAAGTTCAAGGTCGAGGTGCTCAACCGTCGAGCCTATGCACCGTTCTTCGTTGCGTACCGGGATGACGACGCTCAGTAGGGTAAGTGGCGATGCTTGTGACTCTGGCCGTACCGGTTCCACGGGACTCCTTTGAATGGATTCGCTGTGCCGAGCAGAACGCAAGTGCGAATCAATTGAATCTCCACAAATGACTTCGTAATCGGAGCAGTCTAGCGGAAAAGACTCGGTGAACGCAGTTTTTTCTTCTTTGGTAGGGTGGAAGCGTGCGTTTTACGGGACCAGCAAAAGCCCGGCGCGAGCTTGTGGTCTAGTTTCGGTTGTCCCGCCACAAAGGCGACGCTGGACTGTGCACGACCAAACGAGTGTCCATAAGTGGGTCGGAAAATCTCGCGACCAGGTCGCGGTCGGATGGCGGGCAAACCCGGGAGTATCCATTTGGACGATTAACGCGCAAACGGGAAAAGTGGTTTTCAAACTGACGGGTTAACTTGCGACTCGCCTCCCGAGTTTCTCCAGTCAACCGCGATATGGCACGCCTCGTGCCCAGCGTCAGCCGGATATCCGCCAGTGATGTATTCTCGATTAGATTTGTCGTATCAACGGCAGCGGAGCGAGTTATGGAGTCCCTGCAGCAAATTCAGTTCGAGGAACTCGAAGCGAAACGCACATTTGCATCTGCCGAGTTGCAAGCGGGAGCAAACGCCAATTCGTGGCACCAGGCCGCAGGCAGTACAAAGGCCGGCACGGTGAAATCGAGGTTGCCTATCTGAGCCTGCCATGAATTGAAACTGGGAGTGGTAAACGGTAGGACGTACCGGGGGATGGAGCCACACGACTTCCGGCGCACCGCGTGCCGAGATATGGTGAAGGCGGGAATTCCGGAAGTAGTCGCCATGCAAATTTCTGGTCATAAGACAAATTCAATGTTTAAGCGCTACGCGATCACCGACCACACGATGATGCAGAGCGCCTTTCGACAAATGCATGCGCGGTGATACAATTAAAAAACTGTGGCCCGGTAGTGTAATCGGTTAACACGTTGCCCTTTCAAGGCAAAGACTACGGGTTCGATTCCCGTCCGGGCTACCAATTCCCTTCCAAATCTAGCAGCCGTCACTCAAGCTGCCGCCTGTACGCGGCTATCTACGAACGCTTCCAAATCGGCGCGACGAATGAGATATGGCTTCGAGTTGACGACGGAGAGTTGCTTCTCCCGAATTGCTTGGCGCAGCGCCCACACGCTATAGCCTGTGTATTTGGAAGCGCCCCTTCAAATTAAAACTATATGCTGGCGGTTCCGCGATAGGCACGACGTGCGCAGGCACGACTTGCGGCGCTGGGTTTAAATGCTTTTTCTTCGGTCGGGGCATTAGGGCACACCTGCATCTTTGTTGGTGCCCTACGAAAGGAGGGATTTCACAGGCAGGCGACTGGATTTTCTCTAGTTGCGTCACCCTGTAAGGGGTTGTCATTCACTCGCTGACCATTGTGCGTTCCACCGAGGGAGCGCTCAGAAGTGAATCTATCGTTGATATCGCACACGATGCGGTCGGGTATTAGAAAACTACTGGAACCCCGACACTTTCCATTAAAGAGTATAACACATCAGTAATCAGAAGTCGAGCACTTTCTGTCGCGCCCTCGGACCTGCCTTCCTTAGTCTAAAATGAAAAGCGGGCCGCCCTGACTTACAAAGGATTGATTGAGTGAAAAAGCATTAAACTTGCCCCGGCCTGAGGCCCTTCTAATACGACGGTCGCAACCGCCCCGATTAGGTCTTACGGCCCTGTTTCGGTGATAGCAATTTTCAGGCCGGGTCCGCCCCAGCATAAGGAGAGTGAGAGATGCCGAAAACATCCTCACTTCGCCGCATTGACCAAGTAATGCAGATTGTTCTGAAAGTCAGGCTACTAATCCAACTTATCGAACGCATATTACAAGGCAAGTAAGCGAAAGGGTGGGTTGGCACTGCCAGCCCACCTCTATCTCACGGGTTCGCCGAGTGTGAAAATTAAGGGAGTTAAATATATTGTTCCCCAAACTGAAGAGCGGCTGCCCTGAAACAGCCGCACCTTTTTATTACTTACGGCTCTTGGAACCCTTGCTGGCTGTTTTGGCGCGTTCTGCCGCTACATCCTTCGGGCCGGGAGCCGGATTCTCCCCGTTAGAATCAAAACGAGCCTGACGCGCTTTCGCGTGGACCGTCTTGTTCTCGACAGCATCTACTACCTTCTCTTTTGTGCGAGCCTGATGGCCTAAACGTAATGATTCGCACTCTTGCCCGTCGTAATTACTTTTAGCCTTCGAGGAATGTGCCCCCGATGACGGGTTTTGTTTCTGTTCTTTTGACACGTCTATTACTTCCTTGCCCGTGTACACGGGCGACTACGACTGAATTGCGCGATTCAGTCCTTCCAGCGATGCTGGAATTTCAATGTCTTTATCCCCGCTGGAACGGGAATTTCTTAGAAGATGCTGCTGCTAAATCCGCCCTTCGGACGGACCAGTTTTCCCGCATTCGTGCGGGCCAGCCAATCCTTCAATTGGGCCGTGGTGTTGTGCTTGTTTGGAACTATGTGCAGCGGCAGTTGTGGCTCCCCGTTACGAAGAGTACCGAGTACCTCCGCTGGTGCTACGGGCTCTGGTGTCGGTGCTGGCGGCGGCTGAACTCTCTTGAATGTCAATACATTCGACCCGCGAGGCCCCAAATTTTGGTAAGCCGCATTTACTCCTTCCGCGCTGAGATAGCCGCGAACATGCTGTTTAAGAAATTGCTTTATCGCTTCGACGTTGGCGGTCGTCTCTTCCAACCCCTCTTCATCGGCCAGACGCTGCAATTCGTTCTTAGCAGCGGCTTCATCGATCTTCATTTGAATGTCGGCCTTCAGTGACGCGTCGATGTCGTAATCGTCTTCTGCGGGCAATGGAGTAATCGCTGGCTGCGCTACTGGTGGCGGTGGCGCAGTCTCTTTCACGGCTGCGCCCAAAACAGCTGCTTTCAGCGTCGCCTTCTTCAACGCTGACATAGCATTCAGCGTCGCCCGTCCCAGCCACCAGAAGATCAGACGAGCCAGTTAGCCGTAGCGCCGATTCGGCCTACCACCACTCAGATCGGGTTTCAGGCGGACTGCCTCCCGGCCTACGCGTCCCGTCACGGTGACGGTCGCGCAATGCCGCAGTGCTTTGAAGGACTTCACTGCAATCCATACGGAGGCGGACTTCAAGGGTCTGACGGCTGCAATGACTTCCGGCGACGAGATGCAATTGTCCACAAGACTAGAGGGCTGCATAGATCAACATTCCGACGTGCTCATCCATGCGGAAATCGCGCGACTTAACGTGATCGTCTACAAGCTGAACGCAGACGTGATAGCGCGAATGTGGAACTTCATTGATAAGCGCCGTTTAGGGGATGCCTTCAACGATGAACAGGAAGCAAACAAAGCGAAGTGATGCTCATACGATGGTCTATGTCCTGTGCTTGCGCCGTTCTTGTAGAACTGCAACGACGACCCAAGCAATAAACCAAATTAAGATAGTTGGGATGAGCGAATAGACCGCAAGCGGCAGTAGGAAGCCAAAGAGCAGTCCGTGAGCACCGAGCATATCCATGAAAAGTCCGTGCGCCGGAATCTTCATTACATTGAGCAATAGCCCAGCTGCAAATAGAAACAAAATTAAGGGCTACGTCTCCTGCTACGACCCAGCCGATTGTGCGAACTACCTGCGAGGCCATACATACACGATAACTCAAGACTTACCTCAGACGAAGCAATGTTCGGGCGCGCCGTTTATCAAGGACAAGACGACCCCGCCGAAGTAATATTTCATCTCCCGTTGCTCCTCGGAGCGACAATGAGCATCGTTTCAAACAAGAGTTCGATATCGAGGCACTGCGGAATCGGCTCCGCAAAATGACCGACGAAAAACTCGCACAATTCGGGCGAGATGCGCGCTACATGTGCTCTCCGTACGCGAATGTGGGAAAGCCGCCTCGGGAGGAGTTTGTGATACAACTCCGGGAAGCACGGGAAGAGTGGCGAAGGCGGTTTCCGAAACTGCCGATTAGCGAATCAGAACGCGCTGGCCCAACCACTGGTAATTCGACCATTAAGGCGACAATGCCTTGAACAGCGCCATTTAAGGCGCACTTCCAATCCACCAAAGCACCTTCGCTACAATTTTCCATCTCTGTTTGCCGCTCAGTGTAACAGGTTCGGAGCTGGGATTCTCCGAACGCAATACCAGTGTATGGTCGTAGCGGTTCAACCGCGAAACCATCAATCCCCTGTCCTTATGCCACGCAATCACGATCTTCCCATTCAGCCTGTTGAGTTCAGTTTGCGAAGAGTCCACTGCGAGAATATAGCCGTCACCGATCAATGGTGACATTGATTCACCGCGAACACGCAGGCAACTGGTAGTTGCCGGATTTGGGCACCAGGCCTTGGGTGCCGCAAACATGCTCTCTGTCGGTGCGTCGTGGAGTGATGCCTCGCCATCACCCTTTTCGCCGTGCGCTGCTGCAACCGTTGTCAGCAGCGGTAACGCTACCAACTGTAATTTATCGTTGGACTCCAACTTTTTCGTGCCACTACCGGCAGTTACGATTTCCAGATGCGGCGTCTGCAATTTGCGCAGACGCTCCCGCGTTTGCGGCAGCACGCGTAACAAATCGCCTTTGCTCATGCCCGCCCGTTCCCAAAAATACCAACACCGCGGGTCTCCTGCAAGATTCCCCATCTCGATGTAGGTGTGCGACGGCGGTTCCGAAATCCCGCGCTCCCATCGCGATACAGTCATTGCGGAGCAATGGAACACGTCGCCAAATCCAACTTGGCTCAACGCCAGCGCACTGCGCAAATGGACGATTGACTTAGCCCATTCCGGCTGGGAAATCGACCGATGTATCGATCTCGCCATAACATCCACGTTTTCGGCTGGGAGCGAGTTATCGTGCGACTGATCGCCAAGCTTCGCCTGGAAGGAATCGCGCTAGTCGCGCTCTTCGGTCTCCCGGTTCCGGGTATCTCCATGCAAATCGCGCAGCAAATGCGATTTGTCTTGCCTTGTCAAGATCGGAATCCAACACAAAGACTTGCCAAGACTGTTCCTTCGCTGCCTTGGCCTGCGCAAACAGACCGATCAAGGGAGTCTTGGCCTTCCCGTCTCCAAACCTCAAATAGTTGGGAACACTTGCTTCTTTCAACGCATCCGAAAGCTCGCCAACGCCCGTCAGATTCGCGCTCTCCAAGAACAGAACAACGTCCTCAGCATCAGCTTGCTCCTTGGTGAAAACCAAGTCCGCGTCGCAGCCGCGACATAGGTCATATCCGGCCCCGTATTGACCTTTGCACAGAGGGCAGTGCATCGTCGTTCAGACTCCAGCTCATGGGGCAGGATGGAAAAGCCGCGCCCTGCTCGAAGCATGAGTGTTCAGAATGAACTGAGCAGTATTTCTGCTAATGGTAATCGGTGTCAATAGGGGTAGTTGTGTACTCCGATGGCGACAATGGTTCTTGACTTCAGCCTTCCCATGCGTAACATATTCTACTAGCTATACGCGTTAAGGTGTTTGGCCCAGGACGCCGAATTCATGCGTCGGGCTACTGGTTGGCCGAGAAAGGACACCGTGCGCGACACAGTTCTGAAATACCCTATCTGGCAGGAACCCTACCGATCAGCCGTAATCGAGACAAATCCTAAACTGCTCAAACAGAAAATCGCGAGCGCGCAGCAGGCCGCCATATTGCGATTCAAGCAACTAGAAAACTGCGCAGACCATCATCATGAACTGACAGCACTAACAGACGCGCTGACAGCATTGAATATACTCGCGGAAACGACCTGGGGCTGAGTGGGATGAATGCCCAACGCAGTTTGAATGCGTCTTGCGGCCAGGTCACAGGAGGCGGCATCGTGCAAGAAACAATCGTGTTTAGCGGAACAATCATCGGCGAGGGCCAGCGAATGGACTGCGAGGTTCGAGCAATCAAGACCACACTCGACGGATTCCCAGCAGTGTTTTCTGATTACAGGATTATGGAATCTGACATCACGGATGGATTGCCGGATGGCAATTACGACTTGCTGGTGAACCGCGAAAGAACTAGGTTCAGCCGAGACGCCGGACGGTTTCTGTCACGCCCATATTAATTGGCTCCCGGTAGGGAGGGACCCCACGATTTTGCCATGCAAAAAACCACTTCTCATTCTCAAGTCCTCCCTTGTTGCCCCCATTGCGGCGGCAGACAATTCTTCCGTTCGAGGAAAAAAGGCGTCAAAGTCGCATATGGACACAAAAGCAGTAGCCCACGCGGTGGGCACAGCTTAGTCCGAGGTGCGGTGCTTTCATGCCGATAATCATTTCTTGACTTCAGACTTCGCATGCGTAACATATTCGATTAGCCGCAACCGTTAACCCGGAGGAGTGCATAGCCGCGTGAGCGACTACAGGGTCGGCGACCATATCACCGTGAAACTATCACGCGGGAGGATAGTGACCGCAGTGATAAAAGCGAACGTCGAGACCACAGAAGGCGAGCGCCTGCAAATTTCGTTCGGGAATGAGACCGTCCGGATTTATTTGTGGCAGGTCGTTGAGAAGTTGCGGTAGCGCGGCCAGCCTGTCTGTTAGACAGTTCCATTACTGATCTCAGGGCTAATCCGAGGGCTAAGAAATTCACCCGATTGACTGCAACGGCGTCGGCACAAATACTTTGGCTAATCACACCCCTATACTTCATCCGCAGGACGCACAGCAGGGAGAAGGCTGGAGCGTCCTGCTCCTCAAACAACTCCTGTAAACTGAAAAACACTGAGTATGAGTACTGACACCGGAACCATTACCTGTCCTAGTGGGCATAAAGCAATCGAACCGATTCCCGCCGACAAGTGTCTGTTTTTCTATCAATGCTTGGGGTGCGGCGTGCTGCTTAGGCCAAAGCCCGGCGATTGTTGCGTGTTCTGTTCGTACTCGGAAACCCGCGGTCCGTCAAAACGGGAGGAGTGAAAGTATTGCTGTGGTTAAATTTGCGGTCATCCCAAAGTCCGGGCCGAAAATTCCGCCAGCTCTTCGTTCGACACGGTGTAACTGACCTCAATGGGGTTGCAGCACACTTCGCAATCTTCCACGTAAGTTTGCTTGCGCACGGATAGGTCCAGCACCATCGAAATCTCTTCGCCGCAATACGGACAGGCAAAGGAATGTTCCATAATATGCTGGTTTTAGCGTACCAGAACGTCGGGACTTCGAGTTACCCCGTACGTCTCTGCTACTCGCAACTTCCCGCTCTGCTGCTTGACTCTCGCGGCGTTGGTCAATACGATGCGCCCGAGGTCTCTGATGGCCCGCGCCCACCTGTTCATCTGTCTTTCGTTGTCGTGCCTGCCTGCGTTTATTAAAACTCAGACTCCCGCGCCGGTTGCTGAGCCACAGTTCTACAACAGCTTCTACGCGCTTGCTCCGAACGGAAAGCTTGCTGAGTTGGACGACCAGAAAGTCACGACATTTCACGCGAAGACAAAACCGCTGCCCGGCTACGCCAGCGTGAAAGTTTCAGCAGAGTTCAAACCAGCGCACGCCCAGACCAGACTGCCCGGTAATGTTCAGTTTGTCGTCAAAGGCCGGTCAGCTATCGAACCATCAACGCTCTACGAGCTGCGCTCGCTGAAAATCAAGAAGGACCACCGTGAAATTCTAATGACCCAAGCTCACGGCACTCTCATTGGCGGTTCAGCGACAAGCACACTTGACGATGGCGTCCTGCTCGTCCGGTTCGCTGAGTATGGTGACAACTCCTATCGTATTACGCCGGACAAACCACTCCCGGCGGGAGAATACGCTTTGGCGTTGAGAGGGAATGTTGCGGACCTTTATTGTTTTGGAGTGGATTGACATGTCGCGAAGACCCAGTTTTTGGATGACTGTGTTCGTCCTTGTCAGCTTTCTTGCTGTCCTCCCCGCGTGTGCGCAGCAGAAGGTCTTAGCTTCAGAGCTGAAAAAACAATGGCCGCTCACGTTAGCGAAGGGGAGCACCGTTGTTGTCAAGATTCCCACCCACTACTGGCAGGACGAGAAAGATCAAAGAAAAGGTTTGAATATATGGAGTCCTTTCAAAAACGAAAAAGGCCCATCTGGCACTGGGCTTGCCTATTTTGTAGATGTCCAAGACCTATTGAATCAGTCGAACTGGGCATCAGACGGTTTTCCTTTCTGCCGAGAATTCGCTTTGACGAAAATCCTCGAACTGACGCCGATATTTAGGAGTAAGAAGCTGCCCTACACGGAAATCGAATTGCAAAGCGGAAACGTGTATCTCAGATTGCACTTCGCACACTCTAGCTCGGAAGCAGATGCATTAAATTCTGATTTTCACAAATTGGTAGTCTCGGGCAACTGGGAACAGTTTGAGAGCAGCGAAGATTTTCGTAAAAATGTTTTTGCAGCGCAAGATGCAAAGATTTTTGTCGGACCTTTGAACCGGTCATCGTATCCCGTCAAGCTTGCGCTGTTTCACATGGCTTGCTACGGCCAAAGCTCCGTCGCAACAGAGACATTCAAAAACAAAACGTATTTCGCCGTCACTCTGCCGTCTGACGGGAACGTGTATAACGCTAACGTGCTCAATTCGTCGGCCCGAGTCGCGACGATAATAAATGGGCAGGTCGTCGATAGAATAAAAACTTTCAAATTCCCTGCACAAGAATCCGGAATCGACGGGTTGAAGTTTGCGACGGTCATCATCTACCGCAATTTTGTGAACGAATCCGCCAACCACACTGATCAGCTCGAAGTCTATCTGCCTATCGAACTTGTCGTAAAATTCGTCAATGCTGACATCACCAGTCAAGAACTGATTGATGGTGGCATTGTGCTTCTAAACGGAAACAGGATTCGCGCGCCGCTCGCTGGCGGCTGAACGTATAGCCGCCTCACTCGGGCGAACAAGAAGAAGGAGGCAGAGATGACGAAATAGCTCAGCGATTCTGCTCGTCGAGCTTGGGCACATTCGCTCTGACTCCGAGGTGTAAAATGCGGTTATGTTCACGGCTTGGACCGAGTACACACTGCATTCCACGGCTATCTAGAGCAGGTTTGTGAAGATGCCTGAATTACCGTTTCCGAGGATGCCCCGATTACTACGTTGTTCTCGCAGATTCGTCAAAAGCATTCGAAATTGCAATTAGCTGACCCGCAAGCCCAACAGATGATGACTCAAATCCTTCGAGGAACGGCGCAGATCGTGGACGCCTTGAATCCGGTGAGGAACGACAAATCCTTAGCGCATCCGAATGTCCTGCTCGACGAGCCGGAAGCAATGCTAGCGATAAACGCGATTCGCACAACGCATTGCTATTCTTTTTCGAGTGTGGCATCCACATTGGCTGTTGCTGCTGCACCCACAGTCAACGTTCTCTCCCACGTCTTGAAGCCTGACTTTCCCAGCTTAATCTTGTGGTCGCCCACTGCAAGTCGCATTGACGAGGGAGTGCTACCCATGAATTTGTCGTCCACGGTGATTTCGGCCCCGTCAGGAGTCGATTTGATGTCCACTGTCGAGAGTGTAGCGTCAAAGCCCTTCCCATTTTGCGTTGAGGGCGCATCGACGGTTGGCTGAACGGTAGCGGCACCTGCATCCGAACTGACAGCTGTCTGCGCCTTGAACTTCTTCGGGTCCAGTGGAATATCTCCATTGATGTAAGCAGTAATCTCAGTGCCCTTCGGAATGGTTATGTCTTTCCCGTGCACGAGCAGAAAAAGAGGAGCTGCCGGGAAAAATACAATGCTCGTCGCTACAATTGCTCCCGTTATCGCGCCTTGATGGCCGCCGCCTTTCACTTCTTTGACTGCCCGCAAAGCCACTTTCTCGCCAGAGGCAAGACGGACATTGTCAATGTTGATGTTGAGCTTGCCAGCGCGTCCCATTCTTCTCTTAGGTTGAGCCTCAGTTACTGTTCCCCAAGCCGTACCTCCTCGCGGAATCACAACGACATCGTGAATCTTAACTTCCTCAAGAACTTCGAAATCAACGGTTTCATTGACCTGTGCATCAGCGGACGACATGTTCCTGTTTATGCGTAGCTTGACCGGAGTAGCATCTTCTATGCCAAAGGCGAGCGGTTGTTTCACGACCGGAGCCGACGGTTGAGGCTCCTGAGAAGCCTGTTTGGCATTCTTATCTTGCGTTGTCTGCGTCGAAGCCAGCAGCGCGCTTGGGAAAAGAAGTAAAATCGAGAGAATCAATGAGCAAGCTGCTCTCATGGGCTGAACCTCCGCGGAAGTATCTGTCGAGGGGAATTACTGTGCTTACAATCTACCCGAAGTAGAAAAGTGTCAAGGACTAACGTGCCGCATCTGGAATGTGATGGACCTTGACGGACGCAGGGAATCGGCCCATGCTGCTCGCATATCCTGTCCCCAATCGGACCTCGGAGGACACAATGCTGAAATCAAGGCTCCTCGTTGCCGTCGCGCAACTTCTGCTGTCGATTCTTCTCATCAATCAAATTCCATTCAATGCTTCCGCAGCGACGTGCACTGGTGCTGATCCTTGCAACGCCTGCAAGAATTGTAAGTATTGCAAGCACTGTGCCAAGGAAGGCGGGAAGTGCGGCGTCTGCAAATAAGAATTTTGTCGTGCCATGAGACACTCTCAGAAAATGGTGTTGTTTATTTCTTGCTGCATTTCTCTTCCCTTTGAACATCGCCTCGACAGATCTCTCGCCCAAAGCAATACGGGGCGTGGTTTCCTTCCGTATATCCGGGTGTGATTATTTCGTTGCGGCAACAAAGTCTGCCTATAAGATTTCCACAGCCGACGCGTGATTTTTCGTATACGAACACAAAAACAGTGAGAGTTATGCCAAGGTGAGGGCTGCGCCCGCAGCTCAGACGTCACCATCTACTTCACTGACGGCACGAACTTCTCGCTGGACTTCGCCGTCAACGAGCCTGCCATCGTGCCGAAGCTCATCGAGCTTGGCAGGTATGTGGAGGGAGACTACGAAAACATCCGCACGTATTTCCATCGCAAGAACAAAGACTGATGGGCGATTCGAAAGTCGCAATGTTATGATGCCGTTTCCCGTTGCTCCGCCCGGAGCGACAATGGCAATCAGTTTTCAATCGGACGAAGAAGTTGTGCGGAATTTACGGGATAAACTGCGCAAGATGACGGACCAAGAATTGGTTCGATTCGGGAAAGAAGTTCGCAGGCTCGCGGAGAATCCGTTTCAGCGGCAGCTCGAAGAAGCTAGGCGGGAGTGGAAGCGGAGGAAACTACCATCAGAGCGAGCGCATGACTGAACGCCAATTTGGGGATGGGCATTTTGAGTCGCGGGCATGACTGAAATTACATCGCTGCAGAAGAAAAAAAGAACAGAAAGCCCGATTTGTGAAATCGGGCCTTCCGGTTTTTGACTGAATGGAGTCGGTTATCTTGCTGCGGCTTTGGCTTTTCCGACTTCAGCGACGACGCCGAGCTGCTGCATCAAACCTAGAGCGTTCCAGTTGACCCAACCTTCCACCATCTTGCCATTCGTAAAGCGGGCAACGCTTATTCCCGAGATGATGAATTGCTTCCCGGTGGGGGCAATTCCGTTGAGATCGCCCTTGTGGGTACCCTTGCAGGACCAACGGGCCGTGACTGTCTCGCCTTCGGCAATGATGTCCTCGACCGTCAATCGAACGTCGGGGAATGCGTTGCGGTAGAGAGCCGCTCTCTTCTTTTCGCTCTCGGGACCTCGCCCAAATTCGGGCGTCGAAGAGTCATGGTGAGAGTAGTTCTGTGCAAAGAGCTCGTCTGCCACCGGCAGATTGCCTTTGTTCCAAACTTCTTCGAATAAACGACGGACAACATTTTTGTTTGCTTCAGACATAGTAATTCTCCCTTTTTAGAAAATCCACATCCCAGCTCGCGCGAAGCGAGTCGGGCTTGAGTGGTGTGGCTGGTAACCGCTGGCGTCTTGAGTGGGTACGTCTACCGGGTGTGCCTACCTGTACGTCGGACAGGTAGTCGGGCGCTTACAGAAACTGCGTTTCGACTGGGAAGTGAGAATCTCGCCTTAAACGGCGAAACCTCAACATGAGCTTGTTCTTGTCGAGTAGGAGTGTCAAGGACAATCGAAAGATTCTTTTGTGCGAAAAGAGCGGCGGGCAGGACACCGGAGTTTATGGGCTGCGTGCGCCCTGCCCATCTGAAAGCGTTCGGGTAAATTTGCGGTATTCGTCTTCGCTGAATTCACGGAAACCTATTGGGCTGGACATCGCGACACCCACGATTGTCTTTGGTCAAGCGGCAACTCCAGCCGTTTCTTAAGCTGATTCGTTCGGAAACCTTCTGCGCCACTGAGTCCTTGCTTCACGGAGTTGCATCACAAACTCATCGCGTGGCGCATCCTCCTATATAACCGAATTGCAAGTGCGGTTATCGCCCAATTCGCAGCCCACCAAACGAACTTCCGTAATTCATCCGCTCTTTGGTCGGACTTCAGCAGCACAAGATAGAGGCACAAAAGCCAGATGACGATTCCCCACACCAGCTTTTCAACGGTTAGTTTGGCAACGATGACGTGATCGCCTGCATGAGAGACCCAAAGCGCGACCAGCAGAATCGAGACTATCGTGAAAATCATGCTTTGCAGAGCGGACATCTTCTCGGTTTGCTTGTTATGTACCTCAAAAGTAGATGCCTCGGCCAGATTTTCGCGTAGTCTTCCACTCTTTGCTGTGAGCGGTGGAGGAAAAATAGAGAACTTAATTCGCTTGAGTGTTGCCTAACGCGGGCCATCGGGTAAACGCAAAGACCCACAAACCGATGAAATTCGCGAGCGGAACAAACATCAACAACGCCCACCATCCGCTGTGCCCCGTGCGTTTCAAGATGCGCGCAACCGGATAGAGAAAAATGCCCATGAGGATGACCATCATTACTAACGGAGAACCGAGAAACGTGTTCATAAAATTCCTTTCGCTTCTCGCACTTAAAGCGCGGAACGGGACTATACCACTCTGGGTGCTTCGTCGGTTTTACTTCTTGAGGCTCTGGCGCAGGCGGAAGACTATAATCGCGCTACTGGGTGTGGGAGGTGTCCATGAAATGGCTACTGTCGGGTCTTAATAGCCTACTTGTTGGGGGCTGCTCTGCGGCCCTTCTTGTTTTTCTCGGCGTAAACCTCGACAAGAGGCCGTGGTGGACATGGATTGTGGCAGGGATTGCATTCGGCATAATTTGGGAATTTGCGAAAGCCGGGATTGCCAAATCCGTTGCCGACAGAATGGGACTTGGAGCAGGCGACTAAACAAGGAGTGTGTGATGGACGTTCAGAAGATACTGATTCGCGAGGAGAAGAAGTTGCTGGCGGTGGCAAACAAGGTCGGGGCGAAGCTATCTCAGATCAGGGCAGCTATCAATGCTCTTGGAACGAACAGTAAGCCGCATGCTCGTGGGGCTAAACTGCGGGGGCGGAAGTTGAGTCTCAAACATCGAAGGGCGATTAAGGCGGGCATCGCGCGGGCGAAGAAAGCGGCGGGGAAGGCGTGATTCTAGTTTCTAGGACAACCACTTTTGTCGCACACCGCTCCGGCCCGGTAGTTAGGAGGCTCAGTAAAATGGCGAATTCGCCTCAAGACGATGGCCTCTCGTTGGATGCCCGGTAATGCACGATTACACTTGTCCCTTCAAACTAAGATGCGTGCTACGTCTGCTACGTCGTCCTATCTGCGATTCCCGTATAATCTTCTGAGTCCATCTAAAAAGGTGCAAATTGCACCCGGATTGCACCCAAACGGCATCTGCTGGCATCTGTTGTGTGCTTCCGACTGCTACGTAAACCACTGATTCTATTGCTAAGTACCTTGTTTGAGGTGGCTGGTTCAGGCTTGAAAGGGCTACGTGCTAACCGTTGCACCATAGCGGCATTGGGGAAAGAAAGTACTCTACTAGAATACGGGATTTCGCGAGAGCGGACAAGCCACACGGCGTTGACTTTGCGCGAAAAGCGGCACTTAAGATGGCTTGACTTCCAGACCATGATGTCAAAATCGGGACGCACCAGTCATCTTGACGGGAGCCTGCAGAAGCCATACTGTCTCGTTTTCTCGAGCCGGAGCGATATTGAACAGCAGAGTAAATTTTGGCAGTGCCGCACGGTTGGTCTCTCTCCTGCTCGCGTGTTTCTCTTCAAGCGCAAGCGGTCAGCGTTCGCAACAGCCCACCGCTGCAACTGACGCCGTCGTCAAATCGGATACCGTTGCCGTTTACGCCGAAATGGACGTTTCCAGCGACCAGGTTGCCACCTTGAAAAAAGGCGGCTCGGTTTACGTAGATCTGCGCATGGATCAAGGCGGAAAAAGCTGGTGCGGCGTACGACCCTCTCGCGACGTAAACCGCATGGGTTTTGTGGACTGCAGAACTCTCGAGCGAGTGCCGGGCTCGGCACCTTCGCTAATTTCCGGCGGCGGAGTCGCGTCCACTGGCTCCTTGCGCGGTCCGGCCTCGGAAATTCCAATCGTGCGGCCGGCGATCCCGACGCAACGCGGCTACGACGCCATGAAAAATCAGGTGGTCAAAGAAGGGGTGATCGACTCCGGTTTTATTGCATCGCTCGAGTCTGAAGCGGCAAGCGGAAGTTCGGCTGTCGTGACCAGCGCTGCGCTTGCTCATCTGGCCGCTGGAGAGTTTGAACTTTCACAGCACGAACCAGACAAAGCGATGGAGCAATTCGAAGCGATGGAACCATTCGCAGGGAATCAGCGTGATCTGGTGCTGCTGAGTCTCGACGGCCGGGTACACGCACTCCTGATGAAGTACGAATACCGTACCGCGCTTGAATTGCTCGACCGAGCCAAAAAACTTTCTCCGAAATCGGCGAGTTTGGCTGCCCTTTCCGGCTGGACGCATTATCAAATGAATCAGACGGACGCCGCAATCGTAGATTTGCAGGCTGCGCAGCGTATTCAGCCCAGTCAAAGTGTTGCCGCACTCCTGCAAAGAGCCAAACGCGACGTCGCAGCCCAGGACGATTTCAGGGAAGGCGAATCCAGCCATTTTGTGCTGCGCTATCACGGAGGCGCAAGCCGTCAGCTCGCTTCAGACGTAATTCACACGCTGGAGCAACAGTTCGATGAGCTAAGGTCCGAATTGCATTACACCCCGCCGGAACAGATCGGCGTGATTCTTTACAGCCAGGAGGTTTTTCGCGACGTCACTCGGATTCCGGGCTGGTTTGGCGGATTTAACGATGGGCGAATTCGAGTTCCGGTTCAAGGCATGGAAAGCCTTTCGGACCTGCTGACCAGAATTTTAAAGCATGAACTGACACACAGTTTCGTGTATCAAAAAACCGCGGGTCGCTGCCCGACTTGGCTGCAAGAGGGTGTGGCGCAATGGATGGAAGGCCGCCGAACCGGCCCAGACGCCGTGCAACTGGTGGAGTTTTATCAGGATGGAAAAGGAAAGCCATTGCGTTACCTCGACGGCTCGTGGATGGGATTATCGCTTTCGGAGGCGCGGTACGCATATGGGTGGGCGCTTGCGGTGGTGGAAGCAATTGAAGCTGATTCCGGCAGCGATGGACTGGACCGCCTTTTGGATGCTACGCGAACCGAACCATCCCGCGATGCAGCGCTATTGCGGGCTTTGCGTACCAATTTTTCTAGTTTGGATGATGCCACCGCGGATTATCTTCGCCGAACTTACTTGCAATAGTCCGGCAGCGCGGCCGATCGTCAAGACCTGGTGCGATCCTTCCACTCCTCATGCCACGCGGTTTGAATAGCCTCGAGTTTTCCTTCGTTCGATTTGGAGAGATCGCCACTGAATCCAGGAAGTTCGGTGATCCATTTGTGCATGTCCGTAAATCGGACCGTATATGGATCGAGGTCCGGAAATTTGTCGGTCAGCCCGATGGCGATGTCTTCAAGATTGTCCCAATCCAATTTTTGCGGCATTCCAAGCTCCTTGGAAAAATCCCGGACGATTTTCTTAGTGGTCCAACTCCTTCGCGTAGTTCTTGTTCCACTCGGGGATTTCGACCACGATGTCTGTTGTACCGTCGGGAACAGTCTGGCAACCGAGGCGCGACTTAGGCGTAATTCCAGGAGCTTCATCGAGCTCATCCAGTTCCGCGTCGGTGGCTTCATTGCAGGACTCGAGGCCCTCCTTCACCATGACGTGGCAGGTCGAGCAGGCGCAGACTCCGCCGCAGGCATGATCGAGCCCGGCTTTCAGCGCTTCGGAAAAATCCAGAATACTTCCGGGCAAGCCGTTGTGGCCGTACGGAATCTGCGCCGGATCCACTTCCAGCGTTTTGCCGCTGGGCAAAAACGTCACCTTAAACTTCTTGGTCGCCGGCTTGTACTTGACCTCTTCGATGTATGGATTACTGCCCCCCATCACTCTCCTCCGCTTAAAAATCCGCCAGCTTCTTGCCCTGCAAGACAGTGTTTACGGCGCCATTCATCATGACTTCGGCGAGATGCTGCGTCGCCTCGTTCAATTCGTCAATCTTTTTGCGCATCAACCGATAGTCGCTGCCGGCAGTGGCTTCATTGACTGCGGCCACGGCACTCTCGATTCTAACGCGCTCGTCTGACGAAAGTGCTGCTGATTGCGGATTAGAGAGAGCTTTTGCTGTCGCCGTCAAAATCGATTCGGCTTCGGTGCGCGCTTCGATCGCTTGCCGCTCCACGAAATCCTGTTCGGCATACTCGATGGATTCTTCCAACATGTGTTCGATCTCAGAATCGCTGATGCCGTAACTTGGCTGCACCTCGATCGAATGTTGCTCGCCAGTCCTCAAATCTTTGCCGCCAACTTGCAGGATTCCGTTGGCGTCGATCAAGAATTTCACCTCGATGCGCGGAAGTCCCGCCGGGGCTGGAGGAACCTTTAGGGTGAAGCGCGCAAGGGAACGGCAATCCTTTGCCAGTTCGCGTTCACCCTGCAAAACATGGATGTCGATGCCAGTCTGGTTGTCGACTCCGGTGGTGTACATTTCCGCCGCGCTGGCAGGAATCGGCGAATTGCGAGTGATGATTTTAGCCACTGCGCCGCCGTACGTCTCGATCCCCAGCGAAAGCGGCGTCACGTCGAGCAAAAGCGTATTGCTGACACCGTGCTCCAGAATATTGGCTTGCACCGCCGCACCCAGCGCAACGACTTCATCGGGATTCAATTCAACGTGCGGCGCGCGCCCAAAAAATTCCTGCACGGTGCGGCGAATCAGCGGCGTACGCGTGGTGCCGCCCACCAGCACAACTTCATCGATCTCTTCAGGTTTCAGCTTGGCATCGGCCAGAGCGAGCCTAACAGGAGCAATGGTGCGGTCGACGACCGGTCGAATCAACGCATCAAGAGCGCCGCGCGTGAACTCCTGCGTGAAAACTTTTCCGTTGGGTAGCGGGAAACGCAGCGTCGCGGATTCCCTGTCCGAAAGATCATGCTTCACAGAGATTAGCGCCTTGCGAAGTTCCTGCGCCAGTTCACCGTGCGGCGAAAAATCGATCTCGTCAGTCTGCAGAATTTTCTCGTGCGCAAAGGCTTGCAACAGATTGTCTATATCGTCGCCGCCGAGGTGCGTATCGCCATTGGTGGAAAGAACCTGATAGATATCGCCTTCGTCCGTGGAAATTAGTTTTAGAACTGAAATATCGAAGGTTCCGCCACCAAGATCGTAGACGGCAACCTTGCCACGCCGCTTTTCATGCAGACCATAGGCGAGGGCCGCGGCAGTTGGCTCGTTCACCAGTCGCAGAACTTCCAGTCCGGCGATTTTCCCCGCATCCTTGGTAGCCTGGCGCTGGGCATCATTGAAATACGCGGGCACGGTAATCACCGCACGATCAACGGGTTCGCCAAAAAAAACTTCTGCCCACTTCTTCAATTCACGCAGGATGAATGCGGAAATCTCCGGCGGGGTGAAAACTTTTTCACCCAGCCGGACGCGAATGACGTTGCTGCTGGAAGGATCGAGCCGAAACGGAAAAAGCTTCAATTCGTCCTGAATGTCCTTTACGCCGCGGCCCATCAGGCGTTTTACCGAATAAATCGTGCGCTCAGGCTGGGTGAGAAGCCGGCGGCGCGCCGGTTCGCCAACGACGATGCTCCCGTCAGCATCAAGGCTCACCACCGACGGACAAAGTGTCGAACCGTGCGGCCCGACGATACACTTCGGTTGTTTCGTCTGCGGGTCGAGATACGCGACGAGACTATTGGTGGTACCAAGATCGATTCCGACTATGCGTCCCATGCTGTGCTTAGACCTCGGCCAATTCTTTGGCCACGTTCGTCACCAGGTTGCGAATGTAGGACCGGCGATTCAGTAATTCGTTCATGCGGCCAAATAGCTTTTTGCGAGTTGCAGTATCGACGCCGGCATCAACTCCCGCATCCCAATCTTTTTCGACCGATTGCAGTTGCGAGTCTAGTTCCTTGAGCTTTCCTTCAAAACTTTCTTCCGCAGCCTCCAATTTGCTCTTCAGCTCGATCAGATCCCCACCCGATTCTTTAGCTTCGCGCAACTCATCTAGCGACTCGTTGAGTTCAAAAACTTCTTCAAGCAATTCCGGCGGCGCTTGCTGTTTTCTTTCACCCTCGACGCGTTCGCCTTCGATTTCCAGAAGGTATTCCAGACGAGCAACCGGATCGCGCAAGACGCGGTAAGCATCGTTCAGTTCCGAGCTGCGCTTGAGAGAGAGTTCGCGGTCCTTTTCGGAAGCGTTGACGAAGTTGTCGGGATGGAGCTTCCAGCTGAGTTGCAGAAATTTCTGTTCGAGAGGGGCCGCATCGACGCAGAGCTTGCGAGGGAGGCCGAAGACAGCGAAGTAGTCCGAGGCCGGGGAAGCGGAGGTCTGCATGGAGTGGGCAGCGGTCATTTTGCGCTCTTCTAGTTTTGGCGTATCTCACTTAATCTACGGCGCTTAACAGGAGTTCCGATTGCCAAGGGAAGTCTCGACCTGTCTGGTTATGGAAGGGGGCCTACCTCCCGGGTGTTTTGCGTAAGTGCTGATTCTACGAGACTTAGCAACCTGCCTTTCCGTAAGTATTGATTCTAAAAGGGTTGCACACGGCACGCTTGGCGTTGGTGAAACCCCAGAGTCAGTGCGGCCGGATGGCGCCACGTGCCTACTCCTGCGACCAGGAATCAGGCGGTGAACGAACTGCCGCAGCCGCAATTGCGGGCGGCGTTGGGGTTGACGAAAACAAATCCCTGGCGCATCAAAGTTTCTTCGTAGTCCAACGTGGTGCCGTTTAGATACAAAAGACTCTTCGGATCGACGAATATCTTTGCACCGAATTCCTCGAACACTTTGTCGCGATCGCGAGCTTGGGTATCGAGGCGCATGGCGTACGACAAGCCGGAGCACCCGCCGCCTTGTACGCCGACGCGCAGGCCGCCTTGTTCCGCAGACACGCCGTCCTTGGCAAGCAGCGCGAGAATCTTTTTCGCGGCGCGCTCGGAGACGTGAATCTTTGCAACTGACGGTGATGCGGTTTCAGTGGTCATAGACAAATCTGTTTCCCAGCTTAAGGCTCCCCCCTGGCGGCTCGAAGGGGTAGGAGCCCACAGCCAAAATCAAACTTAGTGCGAGGGCTTTTCGGAAGCGGGCACAGTGATGCCGTGCTTGTTCTTCCAATTGCCGATCGCGGCCTTGATGGCATCTTCTGCGAGCACCGAGCAGTGAATCTTGACCGGGGGAAGCGCGAGTTCACGGACAATGTCCGTGTTCTTGATGGAAAGCGCCTCTTCGACGGTCTTGCCCTTCACCCATTCAGTGGCCAGAGACGAGCTGGCAATCGCGGAGCCGCAGCCAAACGTCTTGAAGCGAGCTTCCTCGATGACCTGAGTCTCCGGGTTGATGCGCATCTGCAGCTTCATGACGTCGCCGCATTCTGGCGCGCCCACGAGCCCGGTCCCGACGTTGGGGTCTTCTTTGGGAAGGCTCCCGACGTTGCGGGGATTGTTGTAGTGATCTACGACCTTTTCGCTATACGCCATGTACTGCTCCTCCTGAACTTCTTAAAACTTCGCGGTGCAGACCGAACCAGTCAAACGATCAATCGCACCTGCGTTTTGCAGCGCTGCGCAGACAAGATTGTCCACGCTACAAGAAATCAGTTGCTGCGCGCGAGATTGCCAATGCTGACGAAGCCAGCGGTGCGCAGCACTTTTTCCGAGATCGATACGTTGGGCACCCAAGCCGAACGCCCGGCGGTAAGCTGTCGCAGCACGTCCTTGATGTAATCCGTTCCAACGCCAAGCACCTTCAGGAACGTACGAACTTCCTGGAGTTGCTGGAACGAACGCTCGCCTGCGGGCTTGGCATCATCGCCCTCGCCATATGGCACGAATGCGACGCGGAACGCGGCGCCGGTGCCGCCGATCGACCGGTGCACTCGAATTGTCCCTTCACTCACTGTGGTTGCCATTGCTTCTTGTCCTTCCTTCTCTATTTGCTTTCTTCTGGTAGTTAGATGCAGTACCGGGCTAGGCGGTCTGCCAGTTCACCTTGGAAATATCGATGCCCTCTTTAGCCATTTCGTAGAGGGGCGAAAGTTCGCGAAGCTTGGTGACTACCTGAACCATCTTGTCGGTCACGTAATCGACCTCTTCCTCGGTGTTGAAGCGGCCGAGGCCGAAGCGGATGGAGGTGTGCGCCAGATCCTCGCCAACTCCTAGAGCCTTAAGGACATAGCTTGGTTCGAGGGTGGCCGAGGTGCAGGCCGAACCACTGGAAACCGCGATGTCGTTGATACCCATCAGGAGCGATTCGCCTTCTACATAGGCGAAGCTCATGTTGAGGTTGTTGGGCAGCCGATGTTCGATCGAACCGTTGATAAAGACTTCGTCCAGCTTGGCTTCCAGACCAGCCCTGAGGCGGTCGCGAAGCTTGGCCAGCCGTACCGACTCTTCGGCCATTTCCTTTTGCGCGATTTCGCAGGCCGCGCCCAATCCCACGATGCCGGGAACGTTCAGCGTGCCGGAGCGCATACCGCGCTCGTGGCCACCGCCATCAATGATGGCAGAGAGCTGCACGCGAGGATTACGACGGCGAACGTAGAGCGCGCCGACACCTTTGGGTCCGTAGATCTTATGCGCGCTGATGGCCAGCAGGTCGATGTTGTCTTTCTGCACGTCCACCGGAATCTTGCCAACCGCCTGCACGCCGTCAGACGCGAAAAAGATGCCGTGCTCTTTGGCGATTTTGCCAATTTCCGCAATCGGGTTGATGATGCCAATTTCGTTGTTGGCATACATGATGGTGATCAAAATCGTTTTGGGGGTGATGGCCTTGCGAACGTCTTCCGGATTCACGCGGCCGTCTTTGCCAACCGGCAGATAGGTGACTTCAAAACCTTCTTTTTCGAGGCGCTTGCAGGTATCGAGAACCGCTTTGTGCTCGATGGCCTGGGTAATGATGTGATTGCCCTTTTCGCGGTACATTTCGGCGACGCCCTTGATCATCAGGTTGTCGCTTTCAGTGGCACCGCTGGTAAAAATGATTTCTTTCGGCGTGGCGCCAATCAGCGAGGCGACTTGCGCGCGGGCATTTTCGACCGCTTCTTCGCCAGCCCAGCCGAAGGGATGGTTACGGCTGGCGGCGTTTCCAAATTTCTCGGTGAAATACGGCAGC
>WNFM01003989.1_pt1 | contig 28310 bp, 28 predicted proteins | sample 5400271 | NCBI WGS metagenome assembly WNFM01 (sample SAMN13153352, study PRJNA577476) | soil metagenome | isolation source: 60 cm saprolite on Douglas fir-dominated hillslope | place: USA:California | collected 2013-09-17 | reverse complement strand
GGTGAGCGCGCCGAGCTGGCCTGGCACGGCCCCAACCACTCGCCGGACAACATCTACATCCACTTCCCCGGCCACGACACCCTGATGCTGATCGACGTCGTCAACGCCGGCTGGGTGCCCATCTACAACCTCAACCTGTCCGAGGACGTCCCCGGGTACGTGGCCGCCCCGGCCACCGCGGTGTCCTACCCGTGGACCCACTTCATCTGCGGGCACCTGGGCCGGCTCGCCACCCGCGACGACGTCGCGGTGCACCAGGCCTACATCGCCGACATCGAGGCCAGCGCGAGGGAGGCGCTGGCCACGGTCGACCCGGTGCCCTATTACATGCACTACGGGGCGAACTTCTGGGCCGGGGTGAAAGCCCACCTCGACGCCGTCACCGAGCGCGCGGCCGCGCCCGTCATCGCCAAGTACACCGGCGTGCTGGCCGCCGCCGACATCGAGATCTTCACCACCACCACCACGTTCGCCATCATGCAGTCACTGCGCCTCGATTCCGGGCCCAGCGGACCGGTCCACCCCTGACCACAACCCACCGGGCGCGAGGGCCTCCGATCGCCGAACAAAGGTTGCCGACCATGCCTGCCCCCACCACCGCCCCCGGGCACAAGCCGTCACGGCGACGGGCGCCGACGGATGGCCTTAGGTTGCCTGGTATGGCGGCTGGTGAGATTCCAGTGCCGGGAACCCTGCCCACGGTCATCGGCGTGCGCGGGGCCCGGCACAACAATCTGAGGGATGTCGACGTCGACGTGCCGCTGTGGCGGACGGTCGCGGTGGTCGGCGTGTCCGGGTCGGGCAAGACGTCACTGGCCATCGGCACGCTCTACGCCGAGGGCATGCAGCGGTTCCTGGACAGCCTGAGCACCTATAGCCGCCGGCGGCTGACCCAGGCCCAGCGGCCGGACGTGGACCGGATCGACCACCTTCCGCCCGCGCTAGCCCTGCGGCAGCGGCCGCCGGTACCGGGCCCGCGCAGCACGGTCGGCACCATGTCAGAGGTACTTAACGTGCTGCGCCTGATGATGTCGCGGCTGGGCTCGCACCTGTGCCCGAACGGCCACCGCGTCGGGCCATCGATCGCCACCCAGGGCATGGAGGTCGTCTGCCCGGTGTGCGGCGCGCATTTCGAGCCTCCCAGCGCCGAGTCTTTCGCCTTCAACTCCTACGGCGCGTGCCCGGCCTGCCACGGCCTGGGCGTGCGGTCCGAGGTCGACATCAGCACCCTGGTTCCCGACCCGGGCAAGACGATTGAGGAGGGCGCGGTGCTGCCGTGGAATTCCGGCGGGCGCCGGCTGTCGATGTATGCGGCGGGCGAGCTCGGGGTCCGGCTGGACGTCCCGTACCGGTCACTGACCTCCCGCGAGCGCGACATTGTGCTGCACGGTGAGCCGGTCCGGCGGCCGGTGACGCTGCACTCGGGCCGCAACGGGCGGACCGTGCAGCTGTCGGTCAACTACGACAACGCCGTCGCCGCGGTGGAACGCTCGCTGCGCAGCAACAACGAGCGCACCCGCCGCCTGGTGCAGCGTTTCCTCATCACCCGCGTCTGCTCGGTGTGCCATGGAACCCGGCTGCGACCCGAGGCGCTGACCTCACAGCTCGGCGGCCGCAACATCGCCGAGATCAGCGCGCTCGGCCTAGGCGAGTTGCGCGGGTTCACGGTCGGCCTGCCCGCCGGGCTGCCCGCCGAGCTCAGCCGGATGACCAACGGTTTGCTCGCCGAGCTGAACGGCAGGCTCACGCCGCTGCTCGACGTCGGCCTCAGCTACCTGACCCTTGACCGGGCCGGAGCTTCGCTGTCCACCGGAGAGCGGCAGCGGATCGAGCTCACCTCGACGGTACGGGCCAGCACCACGGGCATGCTGTATGTGCTGGACGAGCCGTCGGTCGGGCTGCACCCGGTCAACGTCCAGGGACTACGCAAGACGATCACCGCGCTGGCCGGGAACGGCAATACCGTGGTTGTGGTCGAGCACGAGCGGGAGCTCATCCGATCCGCGGACTGGGTCATCGAACTCGGTCCCGGGGCCGGCGCCAGTGGCGGCACGGTGATCGCCCAGGGCACCCCCGGCCAGCTGGAAACCGACCCCCGCTCGATCATGGGACCGTTCCTGGCCGGCGCCGCGGCCGTGCCGCGCGACCGCCCGGCGCGGGCCGGTCGCGGCGGGCAGATCACCATCGAGATCGGCGACCTGTACAACCTGCACGACCTCACCGCCGCGTTCCCGGTGCACCGGCTGACCGCGCTGGCCGGGCCATCCGGGGCGGGCAAGACTGCCCTCATACTGGACAGCCTCATCCCGGCCGCGCGGGCGCATCTGAGCGGGTCAGCGGTGCCCGGGCACGTCCGCCGCCTCGACCTCGACGGCATCCGCGAGATCGTCCAGATCGACGCCTCGCCGATCGGCCAGAACGCGCGGTCCACACCCGCGACCTACTCCGGGGCGTTCGACCAGATCCGCCGGGTGTTCGCCGAGTCCGCGTACGCCCGGCGGCGGCGCTGGAAGCCCGGGCACTTCTCGTTCAACACCCGCGAGGGCCAGTGCCCCACCTGCCGCGGGCTGGGCCACATCGCCCTCGACGTCCAGTACCTGCCCGACATCACCGTCGGCTGCCCGACCTGCCACGGCGCCCGCTTCAACGACGCCACCCTGGCCGTCCGGATCGACGGCCTGACCGTAGCCGACGTGCTCGGCCTGAGCGTCCACGACGCCCTGGAGCGGTTCTCCGACCGGGCCCCGGTCGCCGCGGCGCTGCGGCCGGTCGACGAGGTCGGCCTGGGTTACCTGCGGCTCGGCGAGCCCACCCCATCCCTGTCCGGCGGCGAGTCGCAGCGGCTGCGGATCGCCTCCCGGCTGCGCAGCAGCCAGCGCGGCGCGCTGTACGTCCTCGACGAGCCGTCCACCGGCCTGCACCCGCTCGACGTGGCCACCCTGGTCGGCGTGTTCGACCGGCTGCTGCAGGCCGGGGCCACCATCATCGTCATCGACCACGACCTGGACCTGCTCGCAGCCGCCGACCACCTCGTCGACATGGGCCCGGGCGGCGGCCCGGACGGCGGGCAAATCCTCGCAGCTGGGACACCGGAAGACGTCGCGCGCGTCCCTGGCAGCGCGACCGGGCCATGGCTGGCCGAGCACCTAGGCCTGCCTGAGGCCCGCCAGTCCGGTGCCCCGTCTCACAGCCACAGCTGACATGTAGACGGTCAAAGGTGACGGAGTGATCTGTGCGGCTATGCTGGCCAACGCGGCTGTCCGGACGCAGGGGGAGACGATGCCCTCCACGCCCTACACGTATACAAGTCCGGATGATCCCGCCAGGGAAGACGGGGGCTTGTTCGGCCCCGAGTCGGTGACCTGGCGTCTCATGAGCAGCCGGATCATGTGGGTGGCGATTGTCCGCGCACTTTACCTGCAGGCATTGCATCCGCGGGTGATACGCGGCACGTTGCAGCACGCCGCTACCATCACACAGCCAGTGGATGCCTGGGCCAGGCTGAGGCGGACCAGGAAGTTCATCGAGACGCGCACTTTCGGGACGGCGGCCGAGGCGGAACGCGCGGGGCGCCGCGTGCGCAAGATTCACGAGTCGCTCACCGGAACCGACCCCGACGGCACGCGGTACCGGGTGGACGAGCCCGAGTTGCTGCTGTGGGTGCATTGCGGCGAGGTGGCCTCCTGCGCCGACGTAGCCCGGCGCAGCCGGCTGCCGTTCTCGGCCTCGGATCTCGACGCCTTCGTGGACGAGCAGCGCACAAGCGCGGAGCTGATCGGCGTCGACCGCGGCGCAGCGCCCGCTTCCATGGCCGAGCTCGGCGCCTACTACGAGCAGATCAGGCCGAGGCTGTACGCGTGCGACGAGGCAAGACAAGCGCTGCGGCTGACCTTCCACCCTCCGGTGCCCGACGGCAACCGCGTGCTGAAACTGGGGCTGCCGCCGGTAACCGCCCTGGCGTTCTCGACCCTCCCGCGCTGGGCGCGGCGGATGTACGGCAGGCCGAGCGGCCCGCTGAGCGACATCGCGGCGACCGCCGGGCTCCGGGCCGCGCGCCTGGCATTCAGTCAGGAGCGGGTGTTCCTGGGCGCCATGCGGGCGATACACCGCGCCGAAACGGCAGGCGAAACAAGCCGCCGAGAGCACGGCACCAGCTGATCTGCGCGCAGCCACACGCGCCGTCGACGCCCTCCGGCCCTGCCGAATGCACGCACGCCTATGGGGCCGGCAGATCAGCCGGCTGCCGCGGACCAGCGCGTCGCGGGAGGACGCCGGGGCGTCATGCGTCAGAGTGGGCGGACGTTCTCCGCCTGCGGTCCCTTCTGCCCCTGGGTCGTGTCGAACTCGACTTTCTGGTTCTCATTCAGCGATCGGTAGCCGGAGCTCGCGATGGCGGAGAAGTGGACGAACACGTCCGCCGTCCCGTCATCGGGGGCGATGAAACCAAAGCCCTTGTCGGCGTTGAACCACTTCACCGTTCCTGTTGCCATGTGTTCAAGTCCTTTATCCGCCATGCTACGGCGCGACCTCGCCGCGCCGACAGCGAGCCTACCGGTCCTGGCCGCGGAACCGGACCCCTGCCCGGTCATGGTCTTCCGCAGCACCAGCTGGCGATAATGACGTTCTGCACTGTGCTGCCCGGACAGCCCGGCCCGCATCGGTGACGGGACGGCAGTGGGAGGCACCATGTGGGAGAGCACTGTCGAGGTGACCCGGAAGGCCATTGTCCAGGCCGCGCCGGAGCACGCGTGGTCGCTGGTCAGTGACAGCGCGGCCTGGTCCCTGCGGCCCGGCTGTTTCGCGTTCGACGTGCCGCAGGTGACCGAGGCGGGGCGGCTTCGGTGCTGGTTCGCTCCGTTCGGCAAGGGCCTGGGCTGCTCGGTGCAGGAGGTGCGTGAGGAGGTACCAGGGCAGGTGATGAGCCTGCGGTCGCGCAGCACCCAGCCGGCGGGCCGTCAGGCCTTCACGCTGTCCGTCCAGCCGCACGACCGCGGCGCCATGGTCCGGCTCACGGTCACGGTCACCGGGTCGCGGGAGGACAAGCCCGATTACCAGGCCTTCTGGCGGAAGGAGCTCAAGGCGTGGCTCAGCGCGCTGGCCGACGTCGCCGAAGGGCGACGACCGTGGCCTGAGGCGGGCATCCCGGCCCCCCTCCGGCGGGCCTGCGCCGGCCTGCCGGCCCTGACCTCGCCGCAGGGCACGTCTACCGCGGTACTGATCAGTGCGTCCCCGGACGTCGTGTGGCAGGCCATCCGCGCGCCGGGCATCCCCGCCGATCCCCGTCAGCCCTACACCGCGATCTGCGCTGGCCGGGTCCCCGGCACCCCGGAGCGGCAGGCGGGCGAAATGCCGTATGTCATCGTCCGGCATGCCGATGGCCGGCTGATCGCTTCGGTCAGCATGGTCCGGGAACTGGCGGAAGGCCGCAGCGTGGTGGTCCAGCGGCTGGAGCCGCCGCACTACGAGGTGCAGTACCGGGTGGAGCCCGCGCCCGGCGGAACGCGGCTGGAGCTGACGATGTGCTGGCCGGATGCCCCGGTCACCGACCAGGGCGAGCAGCTGCGCAGCCGCCTGGCCCAGGCTCTCCAGGAGACCGCGAGCGCCTATCAGGCCGCTATCGAGCCGGGCGGCACAGGCCGGACCGCGCCAGGGCAGGCGTGACCAGTTCTTCGCCTGCAGCCGTCTCACTCACCGCAGGAGCTTATCCAGGGTGATCGGCCGAGTCCTCCGGCCGGACCGCCCTCGGCAAGATCATCCTGGTGCCCTGACAGCGACCCCCCCCAGCCCGCGGTAGCGGCCCTCCACCCCTTGATCGGTGACAGACTTGAGGCTTGTGGCGGGCGTGGCGTTCGGCGAGGAGCATGCGCGCAGCTCGGCCGTGGACGTCGTGTCGTACGACGTGTTCGTGGACCTGACCGGCGAGGGGGATACGTTCTGCTCCCGGACGGAGCTGCGTTTTCGCTGCCGGCGTGCTGGCGTGCGCGTCTTCGCGGACCTCCAGGCGGTCGGGGTGCGGCGGATGATCCTGAACGGAGAGGACTTCCCCACCCGTGATCTGCACCGCGACGGCCGACTGGAGCTGCCGCGGCTGGGCGATGAGAACACCCTGAACGTCGTAGCAGAGTTTTCCTATGCCCAAGAGGGCGGAGGCCTGTGTCGGGTCGCCGGCTCGGGCGATCGTAGGGCCTGCGTCTACAGCAAAGGGATCGAGGCGAGAGCCCCCCGCATCTTCTGCTGCTTCGACCAGCCAGACCTGCGCGCCCCGATGAACGTAGCGGTGCGCGCCCCCGCCGGGTGGTGCTGTCGCGCCAACTTCCCCGCGGTGGCCCGCCCGCCTGGCGGCGAGGGAGGGGTGTGGCGGTTCGTGCCGACGTCACCGCTCGCACCGTACCTGTTCGCTGTGTGCGCGGGCCCGGAGCAGGGCACGGTTCTGGCCGCTGAGAGCGACCGGGGTCAGCCGGTGCCGGTGACCATCTGGGCGCCGCTCGCATCCGGTGACCTCCTTCCCGCAGAGTTGTTTCTGGAGCTGGTGCGCCAGCCGTTGCGCTACTACGAGGCCGCCCTTGGCGTTCGCTACCCCTACCCGAAATGTGATCTGGTGTTTGTCCCCGCGTATCCGGCGCTGGCGTTCTCCGCCCCCGGGCTTATCACCATCCAGGAGCGGCTCCTGGAACCGTCTGAAACCAGGCCCGTGCTGTACCTGGCATCGGTTATGGCCCACGAACTGGCGCACGCCTGGGTGGGGGGGCTGGTGGATATGCGCTACGACCGCGACATGTGGCTCCAGGAAGCCCTGGCCACCTACCTCGGCCGGAGCGCACTGTCAGAAACCCAGCCCGGCAGCGCACCATGGTCCGCGACTTCCTCCCCCTCCCTCCCCGACCATGCCTACGCCAACGACGCCGCGGCGCTCTGCCAACTCGAGGAGCTGATCGGCCGGCCAGCGGTGATGAGCGGGCTGGCCAGCCTGATGAACCACCACGCCCACCGCACCATCACCATCGACGACCTGGCCAGCTCCTGGTCCCGCACCAGCGGACGCGACCTGCGCCGATGGGCAACCGAGACCCTCATTCCCGCAACCCGCCCCGGCGGCGGCGAACAAGCTCGATGAGCCACCACCGGCAACCCGCCGACTGCAGCTGACTGGCTGGTGCGTCGCCCAGGCGGGCGTGAAGCGCTCGTATGTCGTCATCAGCCCTTTAAGCGGCGCGGTCGATGGGTCGTGCCGCCGTATGCGGCGAGAAAGGCGCTGACGCCGGCGTCGGCGTAGCGGTCGAGGTCGTCTGTGCTGACGCCGTGGTCGTCGCCGAGGAGCATTGCTCGGTTCAACGGGATGGACAGGACGAGCCAGATAAAGTGTTCGGCGGCGAGCCTCGGGCCGTCGACGTGGAGATGTCCTTCGTCGGCCAAGCGGGCGAACGCTGTGGCGAGGGTGCCGGTCATGGTGGCCAATCCCAGGTCGTAAAACGCCCGTCCGAGCGCGGGGAAGCGAGTGACCTCGCCGATGACAAGGCGTCGGAGCTGGAGCACACGGGGCTGCATGACGCCGTGAAGGAACTGCCGGGCGAAGGCACGCAGCTCCTCGTCGAGTGGTCCGACGCCGAACGAGACGATCGGGCCCTGCGCCCCGTCGGTGTCGCGCACCGTCGCGGTGATGAGCTCCTGGAACAGGGTCGCCTTGTCGGCGAAGTGCTTGTAGACGGTTTGCTTTGAGACAGCGGCGACGGCGGCGATCTCGTCCATGCTCGTGCCCACGTAGCCGTTGCGAAGGAAGACCTCGCTGGCAGCCTCGAGGATCGCCCGGCGTTTGCGGATGGCGCGGGGCTCGGGTTCGTGGGTGGTCGGTCTGTCGGTGCTCATCGAGACCTCCAATGACAGCAGGGTACTAGACAGTTCCGTTCTGGTTCCAGTACTATACCGTCTAGTACTGATCTCCCGGCGAAGGAGGAAGCAGGATGAGGATCGTTGTGATCAACCATGTGAGCCTGGACGGCGTGATGCAGGCACCGGGTCGAGCCGACGAGGACACTCGAGGCGGCTTCGAACAGGGCGGCTGGTCGCTGCCCTACGGCGACGCCGTGATGGGCGAGGTCATGAGCGTGCGGATGGCCCAGAGCGGAGGTCTGCTCCTGGGCCGCCGCTCCTACCAGGACCTGCTGAGTTACTGGAACACCCAGCCCGACAGCCCGTTCACCGGCGCGCTGAACAACGCCCCCAAGTACGTTGCGTCGACCACCCTCGCCGAACCGCTTCCCTGGCCGAACTCCACACTGCTGAAGGGCGACATCGCCTGCGCCGGCAGCGACCTCAAAGCGCGTCCAGGCCGAGACCTGCACGTCCTCGGCAGCGGGGCCCTCATCCAATCGCTCATGCGCCACAACCTCATCGACGAGTACATGCTCACCATGCATCCGCTGGTGCTCGGCGCAGGACGCCGTCTCTTCGCCGACGGCAGCCCGTTCACCTCGCTGCGCCTCATCGACTCGACCACGACCACCACCGGTGTACTGATCGCGACCTACCGGCCGGTCGAGCGCGCCAGCTCGTAGGCAGATTGCTTCCAGCGCGCATCCTGCGGCTCAGCCCCATCCTGTCGGCGACCAAGAAAGCCCTATAGCTACAGCACGCTAGTCATCCAGCGTCTCGGCTTGGCTTCGGCTGAAAGCGCCAGGCCTGGCCCCGCCTCGTACGGCGGCACGTAACAATACGTCGAGCGACCACTGCCGTAGCGGGTCGCTGAAGCTCCGGGCTTGGTGCTCTGACGGGACGAGGGGGGCGGCATGGTTCAGACACCGGCGTTCGAGACGATCGAGACACCAAAGGCTCCGGTGAGCAGCATCTACCACGGGGTCACGGTGACCGAGGACTACCGGTGGCTGGAGGACGCCGGGACGGACCAGACACGGTCCTGGACCATGGCCCAGGACCGGCGTACTCGTAGCTATCTTGAGACTCTCCCGTTCTACGCTGCGATCCGCCGGCGGGCGGGGGAGGTCCTGAAGGCGGAATCGGTCAGGTACGACGCCCTCCGGCGGGCGGGCTCGGCGTATCTCGCGCTCCTGCACCAGCCCCCGAAGCAGCAGCCGTTCCTGGTGGCGCTGAGCAGCCTCGACGATCTGTCGGACGAGCGCGTCCTCGTCGACCCGAACGAGATCGATGACAGCGGCTCGACGACGATCGACTGGTACCAGCCCTCCCCGGACGGCAGCCTCGTCGCGGTGTCGCTGTCCTCGCGTGGCACCGAGGACGGCACCGTACACGTCTACGAGACCACGGCGGGTGAGCTGATCGGCGTCACCGTGCCCAGGGTCAACGGCGGCACGGCCGGCGGTTCCCTGGCCTGGGCCGGCGACTCCTCCGGCTTCTGGTACACCCGTTACCCATCGCCCGGCGAGCGTCCAGCCGACGAGGTCGAGTTCTACCAGGAAGTCTGGTATCACCCGCTCGGCGGCTTGCTCGACAACGACCGTCGCGAGTTGTCGGCCGTGTTCGCCGAGGACCGGATCGCGGAGAACTTCCTTAACGCCTCACCCGACGGCCTGTGGGTGATGGACCGGGTCCAGAAGGGCGACGGCGGCGAGTGGCAGGTGTTCGTCCGCGCGCAGGCGGGCGGTGGCTGGTGGCTGGTTGCCGACGTCCACGACAAGGTGGCCTACGCCGCGTTCGGTCTCGGAGCGCTGTACCTGCTGTCCCGCCTGGACGCTCCGCACGGGAAGGTTCTCCGGCTGCCGCTGCAGGCTGGAGCAACTGTCGCACAGGCTGCCGGCGTGGTGCTCGAGGCGGACGTCACGATCGAGGGGCCAGCGGCGTCGCCGAACGCCGAGGGTGGTCTCGCGGTGACAGACGACCGGCTATGGCTGCTGGGCATGGACGGAGGCCCGTCGTCGCTGGGGCTGTTCGACCTCGACGGCAAGCCGGCCGGGCCGGCCTTGGTGCCGCCGGGCTCCGCGGTCGACGGCCTGGTCCGGCTGGACGGGCATGAGGTTGCCTATGCGACCGAGTCGTTCACCGAGCCGCGGTCGTGGTGGCGTGCGTCCGGGGAGTCGGCGGCGCGCCGTACCGCCCTGGGGACCCAGACCCCGCTGGACTTCTCGGGATTCGAGGTACGCCGGGAGTTCGCGACCTCCGCTGACGGCACGCAGGTGCCGGTGACCCTGATCGCCCCGCAGGGAACGCCCCGCGACGGCACCGCGCCCGCGTTGCTCACCGGCTACGGCGGCTACGGCATCTCTCTCAAGCCCCGGTTCAACCCGAGCCGGCTGCTGTGGCTGGAGCAAGGAGGAGTTCTCGCGGTCGCCCATATCAGGGGCGGCGGGGAGTATGGCGAGGGCTGGCACCACGCCGGCCGGCTGGCGGCCAAACAGAATGTCTTCGACGACTTCGCCGCCTGCGCCCGTTTCCTGGTCGAGTCGCACGTGACCGCGAGCGAGCGGCTGGCGATCATGGGCGGCTCCAACGGCGGTCTGCTCATGGGGGCGGTACTGACCCAGCACCCCGGGCTCACCCGGGCCGTGGTGGCGATGGTGCCGGTCATGGACATGCTTCGCGTGGAGCTGCACCCCAACGGCGCCTTCAACGTGACCGAGTACGGGACGGTCGCCGACCCGGAGCTGTTCCAGGCGATGCGCGCCTACTCTCCGTACCACAACGTCGAGGACCGCACGGCGTACCCGGCGGTGCTGCTCACCGCCGGCGAGTTCGACCCCCGGGTCGACGCATACCACGCGAAGAAGATGGCGGCACGCCTTCAGGCAGCAACCTCGTCCAGCCAGCCAGTGCTCCTCCGTGTCGAGTCGGGAGGCCACGGCCTCGGAAACTCGCTGGACCAACGGGTATCCGAGCTCGCCGACGTCTACGCCTTCCTCTTCGACAGGCTCGGCTTGGACTACAGATCTGCGGCTGACAGATACCGCACTAAAGGCTGACCGCCATCGTTGGAGGCGTCCGCAGGCCGAGCCGACGCGTTAGTCAGCGGGTACCCGTGATGTAGCTGGTCAATGCGGCTCGCTCGGTTTCGAGCTCGTCGATACGGCTCTTCACCACGTCGCCGATGCTCACGATCCCTCGCAAGCCGCCGTCAACCACGACCGGCGCGTGCCGGACCCGGTGCTCGGTCATGATTCGCATGACCTCCTCGAGTTGGGTCTCTGGCGTAACCGTGCGCACCTCGGCTGTGTAGATAGCCGTGATCGCCTCAGACATCATCGCGGCGCCTCGCTCGGCCAACGCCCGAACGATGTCCCGCTCGCTGACGATTCCGTCGACCGAGGTGCCGTTGTGAGACACGACGACAGCACCGATTCGGTGTTCGGCCAGCACCGTGAGAAGGTGCCGCACGTCCGTGTCCGGGGTGACGGTGACGACCTGCCCGCCCTTGGCGCGAAGTATGTCGCTGATACGCATCTGGCCCTCCCAGGCACCGGTGCGGGACTGATCGTGTGCCCGCCGGCACCCCCCCAGGCTATTACCTCAGCCCGCAGTTGCCGGGTAGATGATCGGCGGTGGACCCCGGGCATTGGCCGGGCTCGGGTATGGCGACCCGCATAAAAGCGGGCGCGGCTAGGTCAGTAAGGAGCGCCGAGTCTGGAACCCGCCCCGAGGCAGCCGCGTCGCGGCTAGGAGCGGGCTTGGGCGGCGCGTGTCCACCCCCTCGCCGAGATCGGAAGCTATCACCGCCGGACAGCCCCGCACGCGATCCCAACATGTGCGCCGCGCACTCATCTCGCCAGGCCGTTGGTGAGCCGAGTTGAGCGTGCTCCCCAGACTGACCAGCCGTGCGGGTTACATCCGTCGCCGACCCTTCAGGGCTCACTAAAAGCGCCTCCTTGCGTGGGAGCGCCGACGAGTTGGGCAACCGTCATGCTCCCCAGGCCGGCGGGCCTTTCGCGCGGACGCGCCCCATGAGTTAGCCCTGGCCCGCCAGTGAATCGACGCTGAGCTTCTCAGTGGCCTTTTTCCTCCTCTCGCTCGCGGCCTTCTCGATGTTTGCGAACGCCAGGGCACGATCAGCATCGGAAACGTCGATAACCTGATCGAAGCGCGCGACCGCATTCCGCACATGTCTAGCATCCGTCAGTGGCTTTTTCCGCTGCCTGGGAAACGCGAAGACCGTTTCTGGCAGGTCGCTTTTCGTCGCGAGACGGCCGTGTTCCTCGTCAGGCTGCCAGGTTGGTTTTGCAGTTACCATTGTAGTACCTCCATCTGGAGATTTGGCTTCTGGTGGTTGAGCGTTTCGGCTCAGTCATCCGCGAAAGTGGCGTTCACCGCAGAACCAGACGGCTAACGCTGCGATGGTCCTCTGAACCTCACATGCCTTCTCGGTATTATGCCGCGGCCGCTTTCTGCCCCCGTTATTGACCTGCTGGCCCCGATTGGTCTCGGGGTGCCTATCTTGCCTGTCATAGCTTCTCGGCCGACGGCGGAACATCTTCAGTTGACCTCTGCAAGTCGCCGGCGCGCAAGTCCAGACGTCCGCCCCTTTCGCGGGCCTTCGTCCCAGCTCGTTGACATTCTCCGGCCCCCAGGACAGCAGATCGGCACGCGCTGTTCTCGATGAGCGGACAACAGCCATCTGTCATCCGGCAGCGGCATGGGACCACCCGGTCGCCAGTAGCAGGACCAGTGGCGTGGTGCGTCGCTGGTCCCGCGTCATCCGGTTTGATCTTCGCTAGCCGAGCAAGTTCGCAAGCGCGCAGGCGGGTGCCGCCTGGCACAGTCAGGCTGATGGCGCTCGGATATGGCTCTTTCGCCGGCCCACATACTGGATGCGGTTGGCCTGGATCAGTCCGCTGTCGATCGCGGCCTGCTCATCGGCTTGGCTGGTGTCGGCCAAGTCCGCGAAGAAGTAGGGCCCGTAGGTGACAGGCTGGGAATCGAACCGGGCGTCAAGCTCATCCAGGATGTCCTGCCCGGCGTGCAGGCCCTCCGCTTGCGCCCAGGACCGGAGGTATGCATCCCAGGGCTGGCCGGACTCGCGCCATTCCGCCTGTCGCTGGTGCAGCCAGCCCGGGTCGCCGTCGGGCTCGGGCAGCCGGCTAAAGCACCAGCGGGCGGCGGCCTCGTCGAACCGCTCCCGCGCCCATTCCACAATCACCGGCACCCCACCGGGCAACAGCACAGCATCCACCAAGTCGAGCACCGCCGCCAGGTCAGCGACATGGTGCAGCGACGTGCACGCCACGACCGCGCCGAGCCGGGCAGGCGGACCATAGCGCTCGAACTCGACCTGGCGGTACAAGGGTCCACGGGGCGCTTCGGGGTCTATACCGGTTGCCTCGTAACCTGCCGACTCCAGCATGGGGACGAAGCCGCCCAGCGGCCCGCAGCCGAGCTCCACTACCCGGGCCGGCGCGGCCGGGAGCGATGCGCGCACGAACGGCCAGACCGCGGCCAGCCAGCGCTCATCGGGCGTCACGCTGACATAGCCTATGCCGCTACCTCACCTTAGCCACAGCTACCGAATATTCCTTCTGCGCGACGCGCGGAGCAGATCGGCCGATGGCGCGCTGGTCCGCGAAAACGGCAGGAAGACGCCGACCGGCCCCAGCGCACCGCGGGCCGCCTCGACGACAGTCGCGGTCCCCATGGTTCCTCTCCCAGCCGTTGAAGAAAGGCGTTCTTCGAGGTCCGGGATGAGCCCGGGCCGCCCGGGATGCTATCCCAGCGGCTTGCGGGACAGGGTGCCCGAGGGCGGGTGCGGGGCATGCCTACCGTGGCGGGTACACGTGAGCATCCGACTGGAACCTTTCTTGGCCGCGGTGCGTCAGATGGATACTACCTGAGCCATGCTAGGAGGGCGCGATGACGACCTTGCATGTCCGGGCCCTATCAAGACGAGCGGGAGCGCTGCTTGGCGCGGTCGCGGTTCTCGCCGCCGGATGCGCGGCGGCGGGCGGGGGCAGCGGCCCAGGGGCCGGCCGAGCCGGGGCCGCCCAGGGCGCCGTGGCCGCCAGGGCTTCCAGCCGCAGCTTCGCCCACCGGACCGCCCAGACTACCGGGCCCGGCAGCGTCAGGCACAGCAGCGCGGCTACGATCACGGGCCCCCTGCCGCTGTTCCAGTGTGAGCATGCCATGGGTCACCCGGTGGTGTCCCCGGTGAGCGCCGCGTCCCGCTCGCGTTTGGTGATACCGGTCGCCGACGGACTTCTGCAACACCGCGACCGACGCGGCGACCGCGCCGCTCAAGGCGGCGGTCACACCCGGCCAGGCAGTCACCTGGAGCTCAATCGACGACCGTGCGTTCACGCCCCCGGGCGCCCCCAACGCCAACCTCACCGGCGCGCTCGTGACGCTCACCGTTCCGGCAGGCGAGCCTGACTCGGTGTCGTCGTTCTTCAACCCCTTCCTGGTTGTATCTCAAGGCGGGTTCCCGACATGCACCGGCGATCTCGAGGCCAAGACCGTCACCTGCACCGGGCTCCTGCCGGGCGAGACCTACACGCTCAAGGACGGGGCCAAGAGCGCTTCCGGCAAGGCCGACGGAACGGGCACGGTGTCCCTGCCGCTCGCGATCAAGGGCGGAAATACGGTCGCGCTCTCAAATGGCTCGCGCACGCTGACGACGTTGCGCGTCGCTCGTCTGCGGGTCGCGGTCAAGGGGAACCAGACAGTGCTCTCGGGCGGGCATTGCCAGCCGGGCGAGTACTACGGCCCGCCGGTCACTGTCCCGCCGACCAGCGCCTCGGCCGGCTCGTTCGCCGGCGGCATCGGCCTCACCGGCGAGATCTGCCCGCTGAACGGCAACGCCGCGGGGCTGCCGACTTCCGCGATCGCGCAGACCGACGAGTTCAGCGGCGGCCAGACCATGACCGAGGTGCCGTTGATCGTAAGCACCTCGCCGCCTCGCGGCGAGAATGTGTTCGGCGCGTTCACGGCCCGCGCCCGCGCGGGCTTCCCGGGGCCGAACAACACGATCATCCCGAACCACGCGAGGATCGCGCTCCAGATCAGACGCTCCGGCAAGACGGTGTTCTCGGCCCCGAACGTCGACACCAAGGGCGGCGTGAAGGTCAGCGGTCTCCAGCGTGGCACTTACACCGCGATCTGGACACTGATCGATGCAAATGGCGACACTCGGACTGTGGTGACGCACTTCATCGAGCAGCGGTAGTCGAAGCGCAGTATCTTGGGCCGGGCCGCATGCGGCCCGGCCCAGGCCTGCCTCGAGCGCGGCCCGCCCGGCATCCGGCCTCGCTTGACGGGCCGCGCCCAAGTCTGCAGCTGGCCGACCCCAGAATCGAGAGTTCGGCAAAGAGCGAGGACTCGAGGCTGGGGGCAAGAGATGTCGCGTGACGACGCCACCAGCCGCACCAGCAGCCGCGGGAGGCCGCCGACCTTGACGGAGGCGAGGTCGGCCGTGCGCGCGGAGAGCCGACGATCCTCTTCGGGCGCTCGGGCCCGGAGCGTGCGGTGTGGTAAAGGTCGATCAATTCCTGGGTAGAGCTAATAGTCGTCCGGGATCGCCAGTTTTCCCGCACCTGGAGTCCGCGGTCGGCCGAACTCCGCTGCCGGCTGGCTGCCTTTTGTCGAGGGGCGATCGTTGCACTGCAATGACATCAGCGTGTGGCAGATAGGGCATAGGGCAGGTCGGAGCCGGGCGATGTTTCCCACCCCCGGACCATCTCTAGCGGGATCACTGCGACATCGCGGAAACCGGCCGCGTCGGCAGCCGTCACTAGCGGCTCGTGGCCGGTTAGGTACATGGCTGTCAGCTCCTCCCGGGTCTCTGGCGTGTAGTGACGTTCGAACAAAGTCGGCTCCTGGCCGGAATCCTCAGCGCCTGCGTCGGGCGGCGGCTCTGATCTGGCAGCGGCAGACAACCCGTAGATGGCGACCATCCGCCCGCCCGGACTAAGGAGTTTGTACCAGTTCCGGAAGGCCAGCTCCGGCTGTCTCAACGTCCACAGCACGCTGCGGCTAACGACAACGTCGAAGCTCCCCGCCGGAAATGGCGGGTCGACCGCGTCGCCCACGGCGAACGTGATCGCTAGCCCGCAGTCACGCGCCGACGAGGCGTCGAGCATGCCTTCGGAGAGGTCGATTGCTGTCACCCGATGACCAAGTACCGCGGCAATCCGGGCCACGAAGCCGGTCCCAGTCCCCACGTCGAGGACCCGCGCCGGCGAGGTTGGCAGCACCGAACGAAGCGCTTCGACCCACTTGGCGTAATCGGCCGTACCCACCGGCGCCACGTTGCCCGGGGATTCGTAGTTCGGCGCCACAGTGTTCCAGAATGCTGTGATCCGCCGTTGGCCCTCAGGAATGTCCACCGGAGGCCTCCCTTTCGACTGGTTTCTTGCCGGCTGGCCATTCGCCCGCCGTGGAGCTGGTGTCGAGGCCGAGCAGGCGGTAGAAGCGGATAGCTGCGTCCATGTCGCGCACGACGATGTTGAGTTGGCTGAAGACAGGCCGGCCGGTCATCGCCGCAGCTCCCCGGTTGGGGGCACATTCAGAGGATGACGGATGCCCGGATGTCTGGGCTTGGAAATTTGGGCGCTACAGGGCGTCGATCAGACCCTCGTCGCGGAGATCTCGGATCTCCTGGGCGATCCACGAGGTCGGCGTCAAGCCGGTCAGCGAGCCACCCACCAGAGCGGCAAATGTGCAGCCAGCGGCGAGGCCCGGCATCTCGACCTTGAGCGGGTCATTGAGGCTGATCATCACGGTCACATGCCGGGACGGGACTAGGGTGCACGCTCACCTGGACTCCGGAGTAGCGAGCCATCCCGGTCAGCGGGTCGGCCTGCTGGTGGCTGGTGAGCAGGTTAACGTTGGCGCCGGAGTGGCCGTGGGGCACCGAGACGGCGCCGCGCCGCATGCCGGGATCCACCCGTGCGGTGCCGGTGAGCTCACCGCTCGCGCTGCGCACGATCACCGGCTCCCCGTCGGCCACGCCGGCGGACGCGGCATCGTCCGGATGCAGCATGACCTCCACGGCGTCGCCGAGGAACGTGAGCTGGGAGTTCAGGTGCCGCTTCTGCCGTCGCGGCACCAGGCACAGGGCCGCCGGGGGTTCGAGCGCCGCCAGCTGGGCCACAAGCTGCGGCGGAGCGAGCCGCCAGCCGCCGAGCCGCTGGAGGTGGTCTTCGACCCACGGCGCGGGCAGCTCCCAAGAGGTCTCGACGTAGCGGCGGGCGGCGAGGTCGGCGAAGGTGCAGCGGGCGCGGGACGTCTGGGCGGCCAGCATCGCGTCGTCCGACTCCGGGCCGTCGTCGGAGGGCAGAACGCCGGGCAACTCGTGGCCCAGGCGGCGCCCCAGTTCGGCGAGCACCCACCAGGTGGACCGCCGCTCGCCGACGGGCTCGACGACGGGCGGCGAGTACTGCCCGGCCACGCGCAGGCTCATGAAATCCCACAGGCTGATGTCCGCCCGCTCGAGCTGGTCCTTGGTCGGCAGCACGTGCGTGGACAGCGCCGTCGTCTCGTTGTCGATGATGTCCGTCGTCGCCAGCACATCGAGCTGCGCCAGGGCCGGGCGCAGGACGCGCTCGTCGGGAAAGGCGGTCAGCAGGCCGCCGCCGAGGTTCAGCACGGCCCGGATGTTCCCGGCGGCGATCTCGCTCGGCAGCGCAGCGCACGGCCACTCGCCCAGGAAGCCGGACAGTTCGGGCCGGCTCGGCGGCCCGGGTGCGAAGATCCTGTCGAGGGGCAGCGCCCGGGTCGGGGCGGCATCGAGCTGGCGGTAGAAGCCGGGGTGGAACCACACCCCGCCGGGGCGGTTCATCGAGTCCGTCAGGATCATGAGGGCCCACGCGAGCCACTGCACGACGTTGGCGTCGGCCGACATAGTGATCCCGGTGCCGGTATCGATCGCCAGGTGCCCGGCCCGCCGGATCGCCGCCGCCAGCGCGGTCAGCTGATCGGCGGGGACGTCCGCGAGACGCGCGGAGTGCCCGAGCGTGTACGGCTCGACCGCCGCCCGCAGCGCGTCACCGCCGACCGCGCGGTCCGCGAGGACGCCAGGGTCGGCGCCCTCGCGCAGCAGCTCCCGGACCAGGTACGCGAGGATCGCGTAGTCCGTGCCCGGCCGGGGAGCGATGTGGTGCGACGCCAGGCACGCGGTCTCCGAAAGCCTCGGGTCCACCACCCACACCTCGGCGCGTGACCTGAGGGAGCGGACGGTCGTGGTGGGGCTTGGCATCCCGGCCGAGTGGCCGTGCGAGACAACCGGGTTCACGCCGAGGTAGACCACCAGTTTCGCCCGCTCGTAGTCCGGTTGCGGGGTCAGCCCCGGGAAGCCTCCGACCAGGATCGCGGCCAGCACCTTGGCCGTGCCGTCGATGGTCAGCGGACTGAACCGCGCCGGTGTCCGGATCGAGCGCTGCAGCGTCTCGGCCATCCGGTAGCCCGCCGCGTCCATCCCCAGCCCGCTGCCGAAGAAGATGCCGACCGCCGACGGGCCGTGTCGCCCGATGATCTCCCGTAGTCGGCCTCCGAGGTCGTCGAGGCAGAGTTCCCACGATGTCGGCTGCAGTGACCCGGCGGCCCGCATGAGCGGGCGCTCGATGCGCCGGGGATGGTGGTGCATGGCCGGCAACGCCCGTCCCTTGGCGCACGTGTAGCCCTGCGACATCGGGTGATCCCGGTCGCCGCGCACGCGGACCACCTGCTCGCCGACGGTGTCCACGAGGATGCCGCACACCGACGTGCACACGCGGCAGAAGCTGCGCGTGGTCGTGACCTGCTGCTCAGGCATCAGTCCACCTCCGGCGGGTGAAACCGCTGCGGCGCGTAGCCGGATGGCGGCCAGCAGTCGAAGTCCCGCCAGGCTTCCTCACCCATCACGAACAGGCGCACCGGCGCTCGCCGGGGCGGCTGTTCGCCGCGCGCGCACGCGAGCCCGAACTCGATCGCCTCGCGCAGTGCCTCGCCACCCGGCGAGAGGTGCGTCCACGGCCCGACCATCAGCCGCGCCGGCCGCCCCGCGTCCTGCAGGATCCGGAAGTCCCGCAGCTGGCCGGGGAGGAAGATGTCGAACCAGCCGCCGGCCGAGCTGACCGGCACCGTGACATCGGCCACCCGGTGCCGGTGGTCGATCCCGGCCCAGCGCGAATCATCCGCGTCGCGGGCGAGGATGTCCTGGACGTAGTCCGAATGGCGCCCGATGGCAGCGACGTCGGCCTGGCTCAGCGGCAGCGTGTTCAGTGCCCGGCGGACCCGCCTGGCCAGGGTCAGCTGGCGCAACATCGCACCCAGGCGTTCCTGGGTCGCGGTCATGACCCCCCACGCGAACGGAGTCTCCAGTGAGAGCCCGTCCTGGCGCAGGAACTCCAGCGTCAGCGCCGACTCGGTCACCTGCGGGATCATCGCCTTGACCTCCGGCGGCAGGCGGTCGGCGACCGCCCACTGCGCGTACCCCAGGTAACTGCCCCCGACCAGCACGATCGAGTCGCCGAACCACGGCTGCTTCACCACCCACTCCAGGGTGGCCAGCCCGTCCTCCCGCTCGCACCGCAGCGGGTCGAACGCCCCGCCAGAGCCGAACGTGCCCCGGGTACTCTGCATCATCACCTGGAACCCGCGCTCGGCCAGCGGCCTGGCCGCGGCCGCGGCGATCGCGCCCCGTCTGCCGTACGGGCTGCGGAGCACCGCGACCGGCAGCCCCTGGCCCCCGTCCCGGGGCGCGTACCGGTCCGCCAGCAGCACGACCCCGTCGGGCACCGGCACCGGCAGATCGCGCTGGACGACCAGATCCCGGGTTAGCGGCGGATCCAGCCGCAGCAGGCGCTGCACGAGATGGCTGCTCAGATTCACCCGCGGTGCTCCCTCTCGTGAGTAGGTCCGCGGTCAGCGCCCCTGCGAGACTCTTACTTACGTTCGCAGAGAACGCTGTTCTCCAAGAATGCACTCCTCAGCCGGGAAGGTAAAGCCGTCCGCCGGCGCCGACAATGATCCTCTGGCGGATGGCGCCGTCAACGTGAGGAATTTGCTTCTGCGGCCTGCTCGCCTGGCAAACCCCTTGCCTCAGAACCAGTAGCGGGCGGTGGTCTGGTACGCCAGCCGCGCGAAATCGGGGACCGGCAGCTCCCGAAGCTCGGCACTGAGCACCTCGACGCTCACCACGCCGGCCCAGCCCCGCTCCAGCAGGGTCGATGCGAACCGGCCGAGCTCGAAGATCCCGTCGCCGGGCATCGCGCGGCGGTGCATGGTCTCGTGCATCCCGTCCTCCGAGACCGGCGGCAGGGCGTCGTTGAACTGGACGTACGCGATCCGGTCCAGGGGCACGCGCTCAAGCTGCTCCCAGCTGCTGTCCCCGCGGAAGAAGTGCCACGAGTCGATCACCACGCCAGCCCGTTCAACGCCGGCGGCCTTGACCACTTCAAGGCCGGCGGCGATCGACGTCACCGCGCCCAGCGGGCTGAACTCGACCGCCATCCCCGCCCCGGCCTCGGCGAACATCGCCGCGCACCGTTCGATCAGCGGGCGGGTTCCCGGGTTGAGCGGAACCGCGAACGTGGTCAGCACCCACGGCGCGTTCACAAGGGCAGCCGCCTCGGCGAGCTGGCGCGCCCGGCGCAGCGTGGCCTCCTCATCAGCGCTGAGCACCAGCGCCAACAACTCGTGGCAGCGCAGCCCGCCCGCGGCCAGCGCGGCCGCGCAGGCCGCGTCGGCCCGCCGTCCGGGCATCCCGACGGCTGAGAAACCGGCATCGCCGGCCGCGGCTACGAGGCCGGCGACGTCGATGTCCCACTGTCCATCGGGTGTCAGCCCGAACTCCACGTTCACACGCGGGACTTCCCCTCCGGTGCCCGGTCCTCACCGATCGCGGTCTCGATGAGGCCGATGACCCAGGTGATGGCCCTGGTGGCTTGCTCGGGGGTGAGCTCCCACGCCGCTACCAGGCGTTCATAGGACATGACGCTCCACAGCACATCGAGCATCCCCGCCGCCATCCTGCGGTCCGTCTCGGGCCAGCTGGCGGCCGTCGGCGCGACCGCGCTCAGCAACGACGCACGCCGCCGCTGGTCCGTGGCTGTGAGCGTAGGGTCCAGCGGCGTCCTGGGCACCATCGGGAACGACGACACGTGCGCGAATACCCGCGCGGTCGCGTCCGCGACCTCCTCGAGCTGCAGGCCCTCGAGGGTGACGCCCGCCTGCTCCTCGAGGCGCTGCATCACGGCGTCATGGAACTCTCGCTCGCCCGGGAAATGCCGGTAGACGGTGCGCTCGCTGACTCCGGCGCGCTCCGCGGCGGCGCGGATGGTCAGCGCGCGCCAGTCCCACACCGGGAGCTCGTGCGCCAGCTGCAGGCCCGCGTCGACGACGCGTCGCCGGGTCTGAGCGGCGCGTTCGCGGCGCAGGCTGCTGTCGTACTGGCGGCGCTGCGGCGCTTGCTGTGCCACGATTGCCTCCTGTCTCGCGAGCCTGACCCCGGACCGGCTCACCGACCTCATCGAGCACGCCTGACCAGCCGGCTATTTGATCAGGACGCCCGCGTCGATCGGCAGTGTCACGCCGGTGACATAGCGAGCCTCGTCCGAGGCCAGGAACAGCACCGCGTTGCTGATGTCGACGGGCTCCACCCACGGCACCGGCAGCGCGTGCATCATCTGCGAGACGGGCGCGAAGTCGTCCCGGGTCGGGTGTTTCAGGTCGGGACGGAACAGCCGGAACGTCGCGTCGTTCATCACCATCGGCGTGTTCACCTGGGTGGGATGGACTGAGTTGACCCGGATGTTGTGCGGCGCGAGCTCGAGCGCGAGCGTGCGCATGACCCCGACCACGCCGTGCTTGGCGGCGATGTAGTGGCCGACGTTCGGATAGGCCTTGAGCCCGCCGACAGAGCTGGTCAGCACGATCGACCCGCCGCGGCCGCCCTCGATCAGGTGCGGGATCGCCACCTTCGTGCTCAGCCACACCCCGGTCAGGTTGACGTCGATCATGTCCTGCCAGAGTTCCGGCTTCATCTTGTGCAGCGGGTAGCCGGTGTTCCCGATGCCGGCGTTGGCCGCCACGATGTCCAGCCGGCCCAGCTGGGCGACCCCGTCGTCAACCGCGGCCCTCAGCGCGTCGTAGTCGCGCACGTCGGCCTGCGTCGCGACGATGCGCCGGTCCAGCGCCTCGACCTCCTTCACGGTCTCGGCCAGGTCCTCCGGCGTTGACATCGGGAACGGAACGCCCCGGATCTGCCGGCAGATGTCGACCGCGATGATGTCCGCGCCCTCCTGCGCCAGCCGGACCGCATGGCTGCGGCCCTGGCCGCGGGCCGCGCCGGTGATGAAGGCGACCTTGCCCTCGACTCGTCCAGGCATCGTTACCTCCTTCCTCAGGGGATCAGCGCCGGGAGCGATTCCCAGCCGCGGACCGTCGACGTCGGGGCGAGCCTGGCGGCATCGGTGTCGACCTCCCATTCGGGGAAGCGCTTGAGGATCTCCTCCAGGGCGACGCGCCCCTCCAGCCGCGCGAGCGCCGCGCCGAGGCAGTAGTGAATGCCGCGGCCGAACGTGAGGGACAGGCTGAACTCCCGGTGGATGTCGAACCGGTCGCCGTCGGGGTAGCGCCGGTCGTCGCGGTTCGCGGACGCGACGAGCAGGAGGATCGCGCTGCCCTCGGGCACCTTCTGCCCGTACCATTCAACGTCCCGCGCCACGTAACGCGCGATGTGTGTCCCGGGTGGCTCGTAGCGCAGCAACTCCTCGATCGCGGCGGGGATGAGCGCGGGATCGGCGGTCAGCTCGCGCCGCTGGTCCGGGTGGTCGGCCAGCACCTTCCCGGCCCAGCCGATCAGGCGGTTGGTGGTCTCGTTGCCGGCGCCCACGACCACCGTCATGTAGGTGAGGATCTCCTCGCGGCTCAGTCGCCGCCGCGTCCCGGTCTCGTCGTCGAACTCGGCCCGCAGCAGGTCGGTCATGATGTCGCCGGACGGGTGCTCGGCGCGCCAGTCGAGATATGCGCCGAAGATTTCGCCGCTGAGGATCGCGGCCTCCATGGGCTTCCCGGCCTCGGTGTGGAGTTGCTCGTTGCCGCGGTCCCTGATGAACTCCTGGTCCTCCTCCGATATGCCGAACAGCATGCCGATCGTCCACATCGGGACCAGCGCGCCGATCTCGGCGACGAAGTCGAACCGCCCGGCGCCGACCAGGGGGTCGAGGCAGCGGACGCAGAACTCGCGTACCTTGGGCTCCAGGGCGGCCACCTTCCGCGGCGTGAATACCCCTGACAGCAGCCTGCGGTGAGTGGTGTGGACCGGCGGATCCTCAAAGATCAGCACGCCCGGCGGGAACTCGATGTTGGCCTTGATCATCTCAAGGATCCCGCCCCGCCCCGAGATGTAGGTCTTCGGGTCGGATAGCACGCGGTCGACGTCCGCGAAGCGGCTGAGCGCGTAGAAGTCGTGCTGCTCGTTGTAGTAGAGCGGCGCCTCCTCGCGCAGGCGGCGGTACACCGGATACGGGTCAGCGTCGATGTTGACGCTGTAAGGGTCGTAGTACACGTCGCTTGCACTGCTGACCGTCACGGCAGGCCCTCCTACAGGATGACATGAATATTACGGGGTGTTCAACCCCCGAAATTCGTGACTCGCCGGGGCCGGATTAAACGACGTAGGGGTAGCTGTCGTCGGGCCAGCTGACGATGCCGTGGGCGCGGAAGCCGTCGATGGCGGCCTCGTCGTAGCCGAGCTCGGCCAGGATCTCGCGGGTGTGCTGGCCAACCATCGGGGCGGGCCGTCGGGGCTGGCCGGGCGTGTCGCTGAACGTGATGAGGTTGCCGAACTGGCGCACCCGCCCGAGCAGCGGGTGCTCGTACTCGGCGACGAGGCCGAGGCGCACGAGGTCGTCGTCGAACAGCACGGTCTCGCCGTCGCACGTGTCCACCGAGACCTCCGACGGCACGCCCGCGGCATCGAGCGCCCGCCGCCACTTCAGGGCATGGTCGGCGAGGAACGCCTCGGCGAGAGCGGCCGTCAGCTCGGCCCGGTGCTCTGCGCGGGCGGCAGCCGTGGCGAACCGAGGGTCGGCCACCAAGTCCTCCCGGCGCAGGACCTGGCATAGCACCGGCCAGTGTTCCTCGCGAACGGCGGCCAGCTGAAGCCATCCGTCTCGCGTCTCGTAGAGCCGGTACAGCGCGCCGAGGCCGAGCTGTTCCTGGTCGAGCGTGGGCCGGGGCGACGGTGTGCCGTCGGCGGCCAGCCACGAGTCCGCCGTGTAGAGCATGCTGCCGTGGAAGATCGACGCCCACATCGACTGGCCCTCGCCGGTGCGGTTGCGGTGGAAGAGGGCGAGCAGCAGGGCCAGGGCCGACGGCATGGCCGCGGCGACGTCGCCCTGCCCGTAGCGGTACCACTGCGGCGTGTTGCCCGCGGCGACGGGCCCCTGCTCCCACTCCAGCCCGCTGGCCGCCTGGCCCAGCGGGTCGAGTCCGCCGAGGCGGGCCAGCGGTCCTACGGGCCCGTACATGAAGTTGTTGCAGTAGAGGATGTCGGGGCGCACCGCCTTGCAGTGCTGGTAGCCGACCCCGAGCCGGTCGGCGGTGCCCAGCGTCATGTTGTGGTGGACCATGTCGGCCGAGGCCACCAGCTCCAGGGCAATGCGCAGTCCCTCGGGCTGCTTGAGATCGATGGCGATGTCCCGCTTGCCCCGCTGGCAGCCCAGGAACGGCCCGACGACAGGTCGCATGCCGTCACCGCGGGTCGGTTCGACCTTGATGACGTCGGCTCCGAGGTCAGCCAGCAGCATCGGCCCGAACGGGCCGGCCAGGTACTGGCCGAAGTCGATGACGCGGATGCCGTCCAGCGGTCCGGGCACGGGTCAGATCACCCCCCTGGCCCGTAGGGAGGCGATCTCCGTCTGCTCGTGGCCGAGGGCTGCGAGCACCTCGTCGGTGTGCGCGCCGGCCATCGGCTGCGGGCCTTTAACCTCGCCGGGCGTGGCGTCCAGGAACAGCGTGACGCCCACCTGCGTCATGGGTCCGACCTCGGGGTCGACGGTCTCGATCACCGAGCCGGTGGCCCGGAGCTGGGGATGGGCGAACCGCTCGTGCGGGGCCACGATCGGCTCGGCGTTGTGCCCGGCGGCGCGCAGCTCGGTGACCAGCTCGTCCCGGTCCCGCGCCAGGAACGCCGCCCGCCGCTTGGCCTCGTACTCGGCCCGCGCCTCGGGCGGCATCGAGAAGACCTCCGACAGCGGGACCTCCTCCAGGCCGAGGATCGATCCCTCGCTTCGCGCGGGCTGGACACCGGACATCGTCGCCGCGTGGATCCACTCGCCGCCGGCGCACTCGTAGACCGAACGCTGGTGGATGCTGGGGTAGCTCTTGTCGAGGAGGAACTGGCCCTGGTCGGTCCAGTTCCAGTTCTGGGTGGTCAGCGACAGCGCCCCTTGCAGCAGGGACACCTCCACGTGCTGGCCCCGGCCGGTACGCTCGCGGGCGACCAGCGCCGACATGATCCCGACCGGCACGAGGAGCATGGCGCCGAAGCTCGCCACCGGGCTGTGCAGGAACACCGGGCCGGGCCGGAAGCTCTGGTTCTCCCAGTGCTGCCCGGTCCGGGCGTGCACCAGCGCCTCGTAGCCGGGCCGGCCGGAGTAGCGGCTCCCGGCGGGCCAGGCCGGCACGGAGCAGTAGACAAGCCGGGGGAACTCGTCGCGCAGCGACTCGTAGTCGAGGCCGAGGCGGGCCATCGTGCCGGGCGCGAACGCCTCGACCAGCACGTCGGCGGTCGCGCACATCTCCCGGAAGAGCGCCGCGCCGTCGGGGTCCTTCAGGCCGAGCGTCACCGAGCGGCGGCTGCGGTTGTAGACGCGCGAGGCGGGCGAGCCGCGGTCGGCCCGCCCGCCCGGCGGCTCGACCTTGATGACGTCGGCCCCGTGCTCGGCTAGCTGCAGCACGCCGAGCGGGCCGGCGATCCCGCCGGACAGGTCGAGGATGGCGATGCCGTCGAGAACCTGCATGGATCAGCCTTCCGTGTGGGCCCGCAGGAACGCGAGCGCGTCGTCCCACGCGGCGCGGTCCGCCTCGTCGTGGCGCAGCGGCCCCCACGGCGCGCTGAACGAATGGCCGGCCCCGGCGTACCGGCGGACCTCGGCGTCGATGCCCCAGCGGTCGATGCCTGCGCGAAGGCCGTCGAGCCGCTCGGGCCCCATCACGGGGTCACGGTCGCCGTAGATGAAGAGCGTCGGGCAGGTGAGCTGCCAGAGCAGGTCCACGGGGTGGACCGGCGTCTTCGGTCCGAGCTCGCCGAACACCGGCTGGCTCGGGAAGAACAGCACTGCCGCGGCAACGTCACCGCGCAGGCACGCGGCGAGCCAGGCGAGCGTGCCGCCGGTGCAGTAACCCCACAGGCCGACCCGCCGCGGGTCAACGCCCGGCGTGGCGCGCAGGGTGTCCACGGCCTTAGCCAGGTCGCGAGCGCCGCACGTGAAGTCCAGGCGGCCGATGTGCTCGACCACCTCGGCGAAGTCGTCGTAGGCCTCGACGTCGCGCGGACCCTCGCCGTGGTAGTAATCGGGCACCGCGGCCGCGTAGCCGAGGCGGACCAGTCGGTGCTGCACGCCCCGGATAAACGGGTTGAGGCCGTAGGCCTCCGCGCCGATGACCACGCCCGGGTATGGCGCCTGCCCGTCGGGCATGGAGACGGCCAGCGGCGGGCCCGTTCGGCGGGGCAGCGTCCGGCGCGCCCGCGATCCGGATCCGGTACCAGCCTGTGACGCCCCGCTCACCTTCACCTCCAGCACCGGACGGTGCCTTCGTAGGCTAGCGCGAACCTGCCCGGGCTATCCCGCCGTGGGCGTCGCTGTGGCGAGCACGATAGCGAACGTTTACTCATTATGCAACTTGTGGCCATGGATGACCGGCTGATGTACCGGCGGGAGTTCTTCATCGGGGGCGCCTGGGCCGCGCCGACGGTGGCGGCGACGACGGTGCGGTGTTCGTGGTCGTGCGCGGGTGCCTTCGCCGCGGCCGACCGCGCCGCGGCGGCGCGGGCGCGTGTCAGTATGAAGAATCTCTAAACCTGAGAACGCCATTACCACCCGGACGATTCGGCAGGCGCCATGACCGGACCAGCCACCGACGTCTGGGCCGTGATGTCGACGGCCCGGACGATCCGCCGGTTCACCGACGAGCCGGTGGACGACGCGACCCTCGCCCGCTGCCTCCAGGCCGCGACATGGGCGCCGTCCGGCGCGAACGCACAGGAATGGCGGTTCGTCGTCCTCCGGTCACCGGAGCTGCGCGCCGTCGTCGCGGAGGCGGCGACACGGGCCATGAAGGTGATCGAGCCCGTCTACGGGATGACGCGTCCCGCCGACGACGACCACAGCCGCCGTGCGCGAACCAACCGCGCGACGTACGAACTCCACGACCGCGCGGGCGAGTTCACGTCCGTGCTGTTCACGCAGAGGCGCTTTCCCACAGCGTCGGAGCTGCTTCTCGGCGGTTCGATCTTCCCGGCGATGCAGAACTTCCTGTTGGCCGCCCGCGCGCTGGGGCTGGGCGCGTGCCTCACGAGCTGGGCGTCCTACGGTGGCGAACTGCTGCTGCGAGAGGCCGTCTGCGTGCCCGACGACTGGATGCTCGCCGGGCATATCGTGGTCGGCTGGCCCCGGGGGAACCACGGACCGGTCCGTCGTCGCCCTCTCTCCGAGGTAGCGTTCCTCGATCATTGGGGCAACCGAGCGGACGATATCGTCGGCCAGGGCCCGGCCAGCTAAAGACGGAACACCTCGACATCGTGGGCCGAACCGGCCGGAGCAGCGGCCGCCGCCAGGGCCTGGGCCTTGAACGCGCGTGCGGCGACGCTCAGCCGGTGCGACACGGGGTAGGCCGCGCCGTCGAAGCCCTCCGGCCCCTGGTCGCCCCAGAACCTGATCTCGGCCAGGCCAGCGTCCAGGGCCGTGAGCACCATCCGGCGGACCCGCGCGTCGGAATCGTACAGACTCGCCCGGACCGCGATGGCCTGCAGGCACGGGCCGAGGACCGGCAAGGCCAGCATGGTCTCCAGGTCGCGGGCGCGGACCCCCAGGATCTCGAGCGCCCGGGAATCGCCGTGATCCGCGGTGATGACTGTGACATCCCAGCCGGCCATCACCTGGTCGAACAGCCAGCCTCCCGCGAACTGCACCACCTCGGCCGTGCTGGACGCGATCGCCGTCAGCCGGGGCCTGAGGGAGTGCCTGATGGGAGGGCGAGGAGCCGCGCGCGCTAGGTTAGTTACCCGACCGTGACAAGAGGAAATCCGGAGGTAGTCTGACGGACCGGGCCTCACTACTAGCGACCCCTCCTGACCTGGCTGAACGGCATGTCCCGGTCGGCGGCGTACTCACGCGGCATGCCGAGCATCCGCTCGCTGATGATGTTCCGCGCCATCT
>WNFM01106861.1_pt3 | contig 28312 bp, 28 predicted proteins | sample 5400271 | NCBI WGS metagenome assembly WNFM01 (sample SAMN13153352, study PRJNA577476) | soil metagenome | isolation source: 60 cm saprolite on Douglas fir-dominated hillslope | place: USA:California | collected 2013-09-17 | reverse complement strand
TGCTGGAGTTTTTCATGAATTCGCCCTTGCGGGGATCTGGGATTGAAATTCCTCCGAGAAGCAAATCGAATCGGCGGATTGAGGTGTGAGCTATTTGCTGGATACAAATGTGGTTTCGGAAACCAGCAAGCCAGCGATTAATGCCGGTGTATCGAAATTCCTGGCGGAGGCCGAAGAGGACGGACTCTATTTGAGCGTCGTGTCACTCGGGGAACTCCATTACGGGATCGAGCGATTGGCAAACGGTGCGAAGCGCTCGCGGCTGGAGAAATGGTTTGCAGACGAATTGTTGGGGAGATTTGAAGGCAGAATCTTCATGATGGATGGAATGGCCGCAGCCGAATGGGGAGTGATTATGGCGCGAGGCGAACGACTGGGCCATCCGATCAGTGAGATGGACGCGTGGATCGCCGCTACTGCGACGGTGCATGGGTTGACGGTAGTCAGAATAGGCAACGACCGCCGCGCTGGCTGCGGCATTGATGCAGGGGCTTCTGTTTCGGGCGGATGGAGGGGATGTGGCGTATCGGGATTTGCGGGAGTTTGTGAAGGCGCTGGAGAACGCTGGGGAGCTGAAGCGCGTGCGCGCGGAAGTAGATCCGGTGCTGGAGATTACAGAAGTGACGCAGCGGATTGCGCGCGATGCGAATCGCAAGCCCGACTGCGTTGGTCCGGCGCTGCTGTTTGAGAAGCCCAAAGGTTCGCAATACCCGCTGCTGCTGAATGCGTTTGGCAGCGTGAAGCGGATGTGCATGGCATTTGAAGTGGATGAACTGGACGAAGTTGCCGCGCGGATTCGCGGCTTTCTTGACACTAAATCTCCGGCTGGGATTCTCGACAAAATAAAAATGCTGCCGAAATTGGCGGAGCTCGGCTCGTTTTTTCCGAAAACCGTGAAGGATGGCGACTGCAAGGAAGTGATTCACAAGGGCAGCGATGTGAATCTTTTGGATTTTCCGATTTTGAAGTGTTGGCCGCAGGATGGCGGGCGATTCATCACTTTTCCGCTGGTGTTCACCAAGAATCCGGAGAATGGCAAACGCAATGTGGGGATGTACCGAATGCAGGTGTACGACGAGCGGACGACGGGAATGCACTGGCAGACGCAAAAGCACGGTGCGGAACATTTTAGGCGCGCTCGGGCGAAAAATCCGGATGGAAGAATTCCGGTGAGCGTGGCGATCGGCTCGGATCCGGCCACAACTCTATCGGGGATGCTGCCGATTCCGCCGGACCTGGATGAAATGATGTTTGCGGGATTTTTGCGCAAAGAGCCGGTGGAGATGGTGCCGTGCGAAACGAACGAATTGGAAGTCCCGGCGAACGCGGAGATCGTGCTGGAAGGCTACGTCAATTTGAACGAGATGCGGACCGAAGGACCGTTTGGCGACCACACTGGTTTTTATTCGTTGGAAGGTGAATATCCGGTATTTCATGTCGAGTGCATTACGCACAGAAAAGACCCGATATATCTGACAACCGTGGTTGGGCCGCCGCCGCAGGAAGATTTTTATATGGGTTACGCGGTCGAGCGCGTGTTTTTGCCGGTGATGAAGATGCAGTATCCGGAAATTGTGGATGTAGCGATGCCGGCGGAGGGAATTTTTCACAATTTAATGATTGTGGCGATCCGGAAATCGTATCCGGGGCATGCGCGAAAGATTATGAACGCGATTTGGTCGCTGGGGCAGGCGATGTTCACCAAGATGATTGTGGTGGTGGATCACGATGTGGACGTGCACAACTATAGCGAAGTGGTGTGGAAGGCTTTGTGCGCGGTGGACCCGGAGCGCGACGTGCAGTTTTCATTTGGGCCGGTGGATACGCTGGACCACGCTTCGCGGATTCAGGACTACGGTTCGAAGATGGGAATCGATGCGACGCGTAAGTGGCCTACGGAAGGATTTACGCGGCCGTGGCCGGATGAAATCCTGATGGATGAAGCGACGAAAAAGCGGGTGGTGGATATTTGGAAGAGTTTAGGAATTTAGGGACTAAGGGATTGCGGGAAGCCACAGCAGGCCATCGACACCAGGGGAGAGAACGGCAGGGGCTTCCAGTTTTCCGGTGCGAATATCCAAAACTTCGATCGTGCCTTTTTGCGGGCAGCTGACGTACGCTTGTTGACTGGTGGCATCGACGGCGATTTCTCCAATGGCTTCTGGAATGGAATAGGTGCCCACCACTTTTTCCGAAGATAGATCGATTACAAAAAGCTTGCCGGAAGGCGCATTGGCGAGCAGCAGTTTCCCGTCGGGAGTAGGCGTGGAGGAATAGACGGTTACCGGCAGATTAATCCAGCGGGCGATTTTATTTGCGGCGGTGTCGATCACCGCAATGCGTGGAGCCTTCTGGTCGTGCGTATAGACGAAGCGGCCGTCCGTGGACATGGAAATACGTTGCACGGTTTCCGAAACAGGGATGACTGTTATCAGAGTGCGCTTCTGCAAGTCGAGGACGCTGACGCTGCCGGGGCCGACGTTGGCGGTGTAAGCGCGATGGCCGTCGGGCGAAATTACAAACATGTGTGATTCCGTCGTCCCGGTCGGAATTTCTCCCACCACCTTGTCCGTCTTTGGATCCACGACATAAATTGCGGTGGCCAGTTCGGCACTGACATAGAGCAATCCGTCCGGACCAAACTTGGCGCAGTGCGGGCGGACGGGTTTGCCTAGGTCAATGATTTTCACGGTGCGCGCGGTGTGCAGATCAATTACGTGAATTGTGCTGCCGTCGGTGCCGGGTCTGCCGACACCAGAATCGCCATAAATTGGTACGTAGCCGAGACGATGATCCGGCGAGACCGCGACTTCGTGGCCGTTGATATCGACGCCAGCCTTGCCGACGAGTTGCCGGGAATCGGCGTCGAGGATCAGCGCAGTGTGGTCTTTTTGATTGGCGATGAAGAGATATCCGCGAGCGCCAGTGGGCAAAGGTTGAGTCAATGAAGACGCGCGGAAAAAGGCAGCAGCAAACAAGATCAAGGAGAAGAGAGCGAACGATTTCATAAATTCCTCGAAATAATTGCAGGATATGACGCAGCGGAGTATATCACCGTGAAAAAATCGCGGGTTCGGCGGCGAAAAAAGAAGAATGTGTGATGGCTGTTGAACAAGTGCATTTTGCAGATGGGAAAAGATAACCGTACCTTAGTACAGGCTTATTTTTAAGAAAAACCACAACATATAGTGTAAAGCCAGCATACCAATCTCAAAATATGGGGTGCAGTGCCCGCAATAACCCTACGACTGCCTACGATTGCCCGTATTCTTAGGACAACTGCAGGCGTTAAACGCTTGACCGCGGATGTTTTGGGATGGGATAACGCTCTCACGGGACGCACTCCCTGTAAGTGTCCGGTGCAGGTTCAGGGGTGGCGTCGGTAACAACTCTCGGGCGTGGTTTGAGTCGCATGGGTGGCGTTCCTCGTGAATGAATCGCGTGAAGTAATGAATGTACGGCAGGCGTCGCAATATCTGGGTATCAGCCCGGACACCCTGTACCGTTACATCACGGAGGGCGAAATACCTGCCTTCAAACTCGGTAATCGTTGGAAACTGCGTAAGACCATTCTGGATAGATGGATGGAACGCAAAATGAGCCAGGTGCACGCGAGGCGGCGTTAGTCGAAATCTCAGTCGGCAGAGTTTTGGCAGGGCGAAAGAATAAAGGGGCTGCGAGATGTTATTCGGCGGAAAAAAAAGCAGGCAGCTGGTAGGGCTGGACATCGGTTCCAGTTCGATCAAGTCGGTGGAATTGAAGTCCACCAAAGCCGGGTATGAGCTGGTGAGCTTTGGCATGGAATCGCTGGCGCCGGATACGGTGGTTGATGGCGCCATCATGGACGCACCGCAGGTGGCCAATGCCATCAGCCGGATTTTCGATTCCGCGGGCGTGAAGACGAAAAACGTGGCGACTTCGGTTTCCGGCCACTCGGTGATCGTCAAGAGGGTTCCGCTTCCTCCGATGAGCGAGGAAGAGCTGTATGACCGCATTCCGGCGGAAGCGAGCCAGCATATTCCGTTCGACATCGCCGACGTGAACCTCAGCTACCAGTTGCTGGAATCCATGGATTCGCAGATGGACGTGCTGCTGGTGGCGGTAAAGAAGGACAAGATTCTGAACCACACCAACGTGCTGGCACAGGCCGGCAAGACTCCGGTAGTGGTGGACATCGACGCGTTCGGCCTGCAGAACTGCTTCGAAGTGAATTACGAGCCGGACGCCGGGCAGACGGTAGCGCTGCTCAACATCGGCGCCAGCGTCATGAATATCAACATCGTGCGCGGCGGAATCCCGCTGTTTACCCGCGACGTCAGCGTGGGCGGCAATCAGTACACTGACGCGTTGCAAAAAGAATTGGATTTGAGCTTCGAAGATGCGGAGCGGCTGAAAAAGGGCGAAACGCTGCCCAGCGTCACCGACGAGCAAAAACAGCAGATTCTGCGCAGCGTCAGCGACATTCTGACTCTTGAAATTCAAAAGACTTTTGACTTCTTCCGCGCCACCGCTAGCGGTGAAAACATCCAGCGCATTCTGGTGGCCGGTGGCACCGCCCGCGTGCCGGGTCTGGTGGACCTGCTGCGCGAAGAGTTCGCGATGCCGGTGGAAGAATTGAATCCGTTCCGCAAAGTACTGATCAATCCTGGAAAGCACAGCGACGATCAGATTCGAGAGATGGCGCCGCGGTTAGCAATTGCCGTGGGCCTGGCGTTGAGGAGCTTTGACTAGCCATGATCCGCATAAACCTTCTCGGACAGCAGCGGCCAAAGTCAGCACGGCGCCCGGTAGACACCGGCGCGGCGCTGCCCGCGGTCTTCATCGGAGCCGGCGTGGTGCTGGGCGGCCTGGTGCTCGGATATCTTTTCTTCTCCTATCAGAGCCAGTTGACGCAGGAGAACAACCGCATCAAGCAGTTGACCGCGCAAAAGACCGAACTGCAGAACATCAAGCAGCAGGTGGAATTTTTCGAGCAGCAGAAAAAGATCCTGCAGATTCGCGTCGAGACTGTCGAGAAACTGCAGCGCGATCGCACCGGCGGCCAGGAATTGCTGGATATGATCGCCAACACCGTTTCGCGCACCGAAAATCTGTGGCTCTCCGACATGACCCGCAAGGGCAACAACCTGAACATTGTGGGATCGTCCGCTTCGATTAACGCCGTCGCGAATTTCATTACTGCGATGAAGCGGTCGGGGTACTTCCAGAAGGTGGAAATCGACGAGACCAAGCAGGAAGACAAGCAAAACGTCGAGACCTTCACGTTTAAGTTGAATGCCGAAATTAGCCCGCCCGCAGCGCAGGCCAAGCCGGCGAGTGCACCGGCGCAGAACGCCGCACCTGCGAAAAAGGGGTAGGAGACCGCAATGGCCAATCCTTTGAGAGACATGTCGGTGATCATGCAGGGCCTGGTGGCGGCGGCGATAGCCGTGGTCCTGGTGCTGTTAGGAATCTACTTGCCGTTTTCTCCGGTCGCGCAGGAAAAAGACCAGGTCGAGAAGGCTGCTTCGCAGCGGACCGCGCTTACTCAGGAAGTTCAGCAATTGCAGGTGTACAAACAGCGTTACGGCGAATTGAAGCAGCAGATGGACGCTTATTCCAAGCAACTGGAGACGCTGAAGACCATCGTACCGGAAGACAAGGAAACCGACGAATTTATCCGCTTGCTGCAGGGAGCGGCCAGCCAGTCCAACGTGCAGATTCGCCAGCTTAAGGCCAAGGCTGTGGTGCCCAAGGACAACAACTATTACGAGATGCCTTTCGATATTCAGGCTGACGGTCCGTACTTCAACGTGTTGGACTTCTTCGGACGGCTAAGCCGGCTGTCCAGAATTATCAACGTAGGCGACCTGGACTTCTCCGATCCGGAAAAAGCGAAGGGCGGGAAATACACCTTGCGGCCGGGCAGCACGGTCAGCGGCACGTTTACGGTAACGACTTATTTTACGAAACCGGCGGAGACGGCACCGGCAGCAGGTGCAGCTAAACCGGGAGCGAAAAATTGAGCGGGAATGAGCAAAATATGCGTCCTCTGATCACATTGCTACTTGGGATCTCGCTGTTTGCCGCGCCGGGAACGCGTGGCCAAAATCCGCAGGCCGCAACCGATTTGGCGAAACAAGCGGCAGCGGCGGGCGGCGGAGCCAATCCGGCTACACCTCAAACGGCGAAAACTGCGGAGAAGACCAAAGCTCCGTCGAAATCCAACGTAAAAGCACCGAAAAAGCCGACCGCGAAATCCGGCGGAGCGAAGGCGAAATCCTCCACGCCAGCCGCAAAGACAGTTTCTGAGAAAAAGCCCGCGGAAAGCGAACAGAAACTCGCGCGCCGCGACCCATTCGAATCATTGATCGGCCGCAAGCAGGCTCAGGATGCTCTGGCCAAGAATCTGCCGCCAGGGAAAGCTGGATTGCAAGTTGGCACCCTGCGCCTGGACGGCATCGTGAAGTCCGTGAATGGAATGATTGCTGTTGTGGCGAATCCCCAGCAGCGCACCTACTTTCTGCGCGAGGGCGACCAACTGTACGACGGCAAAGTGGAAAAGATTTCGATGGAAGGCGTGACCTTCCATGAAGAAGGCAAGGACGCGTTCGGCAAGCCTGTCGAGCGGGAAGTAAACAAGAGACTTTATTCGAGTGCAGGAGAACAGCAATGAAGACGAACTGGCCGGCCTTACGAAATGGCTGCCTGATCCTCGCAAGCCTGGCGTGCGGCACGGCGCCACTGCTGGCACAGTCTCAGGAGTCTGCTGGAGTGACGGCGACTTCCGCGGTGATCTCGAGCGTGGCAGTGACGCAAGCCTCGCAGCACGCCAGCGTGCGGGTACAAGGCGAAGGCCGCCTGGACGCCCACGCAGTGCGCATGCAGAATCCAGACCGCCTGGTGTTGGACTTTGTTGGCACCCGGATGGCCGTACAGCGGACCGTGATCCCCGGCGTTTCTGCTCCGGTGCTTGGAGTTCGGCTCGGACAATACCGGCCGGACATCGCCCGCGTAGTGGTCGATCTTACCGCTGCGGCGCACTACCAAATCGCGCGTGACGGCAACGCGCTGGTCATCGATTTCGATGCCATCTCTGATGCGCCAGCCGTTAACGGAATCAGCTCGACAACCGCCTCGGTGCAACCAGCCAAGCCAGCGTTCCGCTTCGCCGCGACTTCGCCGGTGGTTGCCGGGCGCCGGCAAGCTTCTTCGATGAAGGTTTCCGCACCACACTTTGTGCTGCCAGCAGAATTGACGAAGCCTGGAACCATGCTGGGCTCCTTTGCCGGCAACAATCAGCCCGCACGTCCCGATGAACCAGCTGCGCAGCAGGCCGCACAACAGGCCGTTCAACAGGCAAGCAACGCTGCCGCGACGGCGGCACCCGCTGCGCCGCAAAACGCTACAGTAACGCCGGTACCGGCAAACGGAAAGTACACCGGCGAACCGATTTCAGTAAACCTCAAGGACGTGGACCTGAAGGATTTCTTCCGCCTGATTCACGAGATCAGCGGCTTGAACGTGGTCCTCGATCCAGCAGTAAAGGGAACCTTGACCATCGTTCTGGACGAGGTGCCATGGGATCAGGCGTTGGATATCGTGCTGCAGAATAATGGTCTGGATAAACAACTGCACGGAAATGTGCTGCGCATCGCGACTCGCGATACGTTGAAGAAGGAAGCTGATTCTTCGCGCGATTTGGAAAAGGCGCAGAACGATGCCACCCCCACGACGACCGTAACGCGCGTGCTGAGCTATGCAAAAGCCAGTACCATCATGCCGACGCTCAAGAAATTTCTGTCCACCAAGGGGGATATCCTTGCGGACGATCCTTCGAATCAGCTGATCATCCGGGATATTCCGGCCAAGATTCCGGACATTGACAACCTGATTCACCAGCTGGACCGCAAAGCGCAACAGGTCGAAATCGAAGCGCGCGTGGTGCAGGCATCACGTTCGTTCGCGCAAGATATCGGCACCGAATTGGGCTTCGCCGGTACTACCACCGGCGGCCGCTCGCTGTTCCAGGGCTCTCCGAACGTCGGCGGCAGCGGCGTTACGCCTGGCGCCGGGGTGCCTCCTAATCCGGTTACCGTCGGCGGTGGCGGAATAACCTCCGGCAATGGGGTCACCAGTGGTCTGCCTTTGGAGACCAACTTCTCCGCGGGTTCGCCGACTTCGGGCTTCGGCTTCTCGCATCGGTCGCCGAATTTCGCAATCGACTTCTTCATCACCGCAGCCGAGGCAAAGGGTGTTGGCAAACTGCTCTCGAAGCCGCGGATCGTGACGCAGAACAACCAGAAGGCGACCATCAAGCAAGGTACCAAGATTCCGATTCAGACCACCATCAACAACACCGTTTCGGTGCAGTACATCGACGCAGTGCTGAAACTGGAAGTTACTCCGCAGATCACTGCTGAGGGCACGGTTTTCATGGACGTGCTGGTGGAAAACACGCAAGTAGACAACGGTATCGCGCGGATTCAGGGCATTCCCGCGTTGGATACCCAGTCAACCGAGACCAAGGTTCTGGTTCCGGATGGCGGCACAGTGGTCATCGGCGGCGTTATCGTGACCCAACAGAACGTCAACGTGACCCAGGTTCCGTTGGTCGGGAGCTTGCCAATCATCGGAAACTTGTTCAAGCGCACCTCGGTCACTGTGACTTCGCAGGAACTGCTGTTCTTCCTGACACCACGAATCGTCCCTGGCTAATCTCCGGCTCGGGAACAAAGCTTTAACAGCACTTTCAACTTTTACCCAAATCGGGGAGACTAAACGCTCCCCGATTTTTTTATGCCTACACCTCACGCGCTCAGGATCCAGCAACTTCAGAAGCTGCTCCATAAGTCCGGCTTGGATGCGCTGCTCATTACCAGCCCAGCCGACTGGTTTTACCTGACCGGTTTCACCGGCGAGGCAGGAATGCTGATTGCCAGCCCACGAGGACTGACGCTAGTGACCGACGGACGTTTTACGGTGCAGGCCGAGCAGGAGTTGAGCGGTGTGCGGGTGATTTTGCAAAAGGACGGCTTATATCGCACCTGCGGCGAACTACTGAAGAAAGAGAAGTGCAGCCAGGTTGGTTTTGATTCGAACCAGGTCACCGTTGGCCAGTGGCAGCAGCTGAAAAAATTCGCAGGAGCCGCGGTCCGCTTGCAAGCTGTAGCGGGACTAGTGCAAAGCCTGCGCGCGGTAAAAGATGCGTCAGAACTGGCGCAAATGCGAAAGGCGGCGATTCTGGCGAGCGGAGTTGTCGAGTCAGCTATTAGAATGCTGAAGCCAGGCATCCGCGAGTTTGAGGTGGCCGCGGAGATCGAGTACCAGATGCGCAAGGGCGGCGCGTCTGCAGCGGCGTTTGAAAGCATCGTGGCGTTTGGGCCGCGGTCCGCGCTTCCTCATGCCCGTCCTACCGCTAAACGTCTGAGGAAAAATGAGTTGGTGGTGCTGGACCTGGGTGCTATACTTGAAAACTACTGTAGCGACATCACTCGAACAGTCTATCTGGGTAAGGCTCCCGCAAGGATACGCTTGTGGTATCAGGCTGTTCGGGAAGCGCAGGCCGCGGCAATTGACGCCGTCCAGGCTGGCCGGACCTGCGGCGAAGTGGACTCGGCTGCCCGGGGGGTACTCGCGGTATACCGTTTGGACCAGTATTTTGTGCACAGTACGGGGCACGGCTTGGGACTCGAAGTTCACGAGGATCCCCGGCTGGCCAAGGGCCAAAAAACACAGCTTGCCTCCGGAAACGTGGTTACGATAGAACCGGGGGTGTATATTGCCGGCGTTGGGGGCATTCGAATCGAAGACGACGTAGTGGTGCAGGCAGGACGCAACGAAGTATTGACCCGCGCCTCGCGGGATTTCATAGAGCTTTAATACAAAACGGATGAAACAGAAAAAGCCTTCGAAGTCGAGTGGTGGCGGGTCGTCTGCGGGCCCGGATGTCGACCAGATTGAAGAGCTCCTGAAGATCATGACGGAGCACAATCTGGAAGAATTTGAATATTCGCGCGGCGACCTGAAAATCAGGCTGAAGAAACCGTCGACGGGAGTGGCGATTTCGGCTCCCCGAATGGTGGCGACACCGGAAATCATCGTCGCCGGGGCTGCGCCGTCTTCGTCCAATTCGCCGGCGCCCTCGGCGCCAGCACCCGAAGCAAGGTCCTCTGACGACCTGCATCTTGTGAAGTCTCCGATCGTCGGCACCTTCTACGCGTCCCCAAGTCCCGGGACCGAGCCTTTTGTGAAGATCGGCGGGTACGTGGATGCCGAACGAGATTGAGGCCGACAGCAGCGGAGAAGTGCTGCGGATCTTTGTCGAGAACGGCCAGCCGGTTGAATACGGCCAGCCGCTGTTTGGAATCCGTCCGAGCCGCAAGAAATAGGCGGCTACCTCTATGTTCAACAAAATTCTGGTCGCCAACCGCGGGGAAATCGCCCTGCGGGTCATCTGCGCGTGCAAGGAACTGGGAATTTCGACGGTCGCGGTGTATTCCGAAGCCGACCGCAATTCGTTGCATGTGCGATTTGCGGATGAGGCGGTGTGTATCGGTCCACCCCGCAGCAGCGAGAGTTACCTCAATATTCCCCAGGTCATCAGCGCGGCTGAAATCACCAACGTTGATGCGATCCATCCCGGTTACGGGTTTCTTTCCGAGAACGCCAATTTTGCCAAAGTCTGCGAAGCGTCGGAGATCACGTTTATCGGCCCCCGCCCTGAAATAATCGAAATGATGGGCGAAAAAGACCGCGCGCGGCGCGAAGTCAAGCACGCCGGTCTGCCGACCATTCCAGGTAGCGATGGCGCTATCGAAGGCGAAGAACAACTTGGCAAAGAAGCCGCGAAAATCGGCTATCCGCTGATTCTGAAAGCGGTGGCTGGAGGTGGCGGTCGCGGCATGCGGGTGGTTCGTAAGCAGGAAGAACTGCTTGCCGCTTACGAGACCGCGCGAAGTGAAGCTCAACAGGCGTTCGGAACGCCGGATGTTTACGCCGAAAGGTTTATCGAAAATCCGCGACACATCGAGTTTCAGGTTTTGGGCGATCAGCATGGCAAAGTCATTCATCTAGGCGAACGCGAATGTTCCATTCAGCGACGCCACCAGAAGCTGATCGAAGAATCGCCGTCACCGGTGCTGGACCCCAAGTTGCGCAAAGAGATGGGCGCCAGAGTGGTGAAGGCGCTGCACAAGATTGGCTACACCAATGCCGGGACCGTCGAATTCCTGATGGACCAGAGCGGCGAGATCTATTTTATTGAGATGAACACGCGAATTCAGGTTGAGCATCCGGTCACTGAATTCGTCACTGGCGCCGATCTGATCAAGGCTCAGATTCGAATCGCCGCCGGCGAAAAGCTGGACGACGCGGTGGGCGAAATTCAGTTCTCCGGCCACGCCATCGAGTGCCGCATCAATGCCGAGGATCCCGAGACGTTTGTACCGTCGGCTGGACGCATTACCACCTTTCAGGCGCCGGGCGGGACCGGTGTGCGCGTGGATTCCGCCGCGTATGCTGATGCGGTGATTCCGCCGTACTACGATTCGATGATCGCCAAACTCATTGTGAAAGGCCGCGACCGTACTGAGGCGATCGGCCGCATGAAACGCGCTCTCGAAATGTTCGTAATCGAAGGCATCAAGACCTCGATTCCGCTGCATCGCCGCATTCTTGCCGATCCCGATTTTGTGGCTGGCCGTTTCGACACCCACTTCATCGAACGGCTCCTCGGCAACAACGGATCAGGCAATTCCGGCAAGCACGGGAAATAAATTGATGGCGAATCGCCTTGCGCTGCCGCCGCTGTACGTGATACTAGACGCAGCGTTGCTGCCTTCCGACCCCATCGAACTGACCAACAGTCTCCTGGCCGCGGGTGCGCGCCTGTTTCAATACCGCAATAAGACTTCGTCGTCACGCGAGCTCATGGAAGCGTCACAATCGTTGTGTCTCACAGTCCGCCAGAGTGGCGGCACTTTTATCGTGAATGACCGGGCGGACATTGCCCGGCTGGCCGGTGCCAACGGCGTGCATCTGGGCCAGGACGATCTGGAAGTTTCCGCCGCGCGAACTGTGGTACGGACTGGCAGCATCATCGGTTTCTCGACTCACAATGTGCAGCAGTTCGAGGCCGCCGCCGAATCGGATGCCGATTACATCGCGGTTGGACCAATTTTTGCGACCGGCAGCAAGGCGAAGCCCGACCCGGTGGTCGGCATCGAGTTTATCCGGCAGGTTAGAAAATTGACGAGCAAGCCGATCGTGGCCATCGGCGGAATCACGCTGGAACGCGCGAGCCAGGTGATTGACGCAGGCGCCGACAGCGTCGCGGTGATCAGCGACATTCTAAAAGCCAGGAATCCTTCGGAACGGGTACGGCAATTTCTGGAAATTCTTCCGGCCGCGGCGCAATCCGCGGGGAACTGAGGCCACTCGCTATGGCAGACTTGGCGCTTCCGGCAGTCAACTCCGCGAAGAAAGACGAACCCGGCTTTGTACGCGCCATCGGATTGTTCGATGGCACCATGATCGTGGTTGGCTCGATGATCGGCTCCGGCATCTTCATCGTCGCCGCCGACATCACACGCGTCACCGGCTCGCCTGCCGGCCTGCTGCTGACGTGGATCATCACCGGCCTGCTGACAATCTCGGCGGCGCTGGCGTATGGCGAATTGGCGGCGTTGTTTCCTCATGCCGGCGGGCAATATATTTATTTGCGGGAAGCATATTCGCCGCTGTGGGGATTTCTGTATGGCTGGACGCTGTTTCTGGTGATTCAGACTGGCACCATCGCTGCGGTCGCGGTGGGATTCGCGCGCTATCTTGGCGTTTTGTTTCCTTCGATCTCTCCAAATACCTGGATTATTCATCCCATTGCGCTCGGGTCGAAACTTGCCATCAGCGTGTCCATTCAGCAGTTCGTCGGAATTTTGATGGTTGTGCTGATCACTTTCCTGAACACTCTGGGCGTGCGCCTCGGCAAATTGATCCAGAACATTTTTACTTCCGCCAAGACGCTTTCGCTGCTCGGCCTGATTCTGGTTGGCGTATTTATCGGCAGAAACCATGCGGCTATCGCCGACAATTTTTCGAATTTTTGGACCGTCCGGGGAGAGCAGCCAATTGAGCCTGGAGCCAATTTCTTTAAAGGTTGGTTTCCGACGCTGACCGCTGGGAGCGGTTTCTTCGGACTGGTCGTCGCGTTCGGAGTTTCACAAGTAGGCTCGCTTTTTTCGGCTGACGCCTGGAACAACATCGGCTTCACCGCGGGCGAAGTAAAAAATCCCAAGCGCGACGTCGCGCTGTCGATGGCGCTGGGCACCATCATCGTGATCACGTTGTATTGCCTGGCGAACCTGGCTTATCTCTTCGCGCTGCCGCTGACACAAATTCAAAATGCTCCGGACGATCGCGTGGCCACGGCTGCTCTTAATGCCATCTTTGGCCCGGTGGGCGCTCTGATGATGGCGGGAGCGATCATCATTTCCACATTTGGATGCAACAACGGACTGATTCTCGCCGGCTCGCGGGTAGCGTACGCGATGGCGAAAGATGGACTCTTCTTTAGAGCGACGGGAAAACTCAACACTAAAGGCGTGCCGGGAACTGCGCTTGTCTATCAATGTATCTGGATCATCGTTTTGATTCTGATGCGCACACGCAAAGTTGATGCTGCCGGAGAGGTCAGCTACGGCAATCTTTATAGCAATTTGCTGGACTACGTGGTTTTCGCCGCGCTGATGTTTTATATCCTGACCATCGTCGGCGTATTCGTGTTGCGCTCCAAGCGACCTGATGCGGAGCGTCCGTACAAGGCGTTCGGCTACCCGATCGTTCCATTGCTGTACATCATTGCGGCCTCCGTGATTTTGTTCGTGTTGCTGTTCTACCGAACCGAGACCGCCGGCTGGAGCCTGGTGATTGTGCTGTTGGGGCTGCCGGTGTACTGGCTGTGGTCCCGTGCTAGTGATAAATCCGGCGTCAACACCTAGAAATTTGTTGTAGGGAGAATCGGGGCACACCCCTACAATAGGCAAGTCCAATTTGGCTTCAATCGCTGCTGGAATTCGACCTTCACAAAGGAGGAGTTGCATGGGCAACCCCTTGTTTGCAACGAAGTCGCTCGACACCCTGATGAAAGAGGCTTCCGCTACCGGCGAGCACAGCCTCAAGCGCGCTCTCGGTCCGGTGAATCTGGTAACCCTCGGGATTGGCGCAATCATCGGCGCGGGCATCTTCGTGCTGACCGGCTCGGCCGCATCGCTGTATGCCGGCCCGGCGATCATGCTCTCCTATATTCTTGCGGGAACCGGTTGCGTGTTTGCAGGCCTGTGCTACGCCGAATTTGCTTCGATGATTCCCATCGCCGGCTCTGCCTATACGTATGGCTATGCGACGCTTGGCGAACTGGTTGCGTGGATCATCGGATGGGACTTAATTCTGGAATACGCGTTTGGCGCCGCGACCGTCGCCAGCGGCTGGAGCAGCACCCTGGTTGCCTTTCTGCAAGACTATGGGATCAGCCTACCGCCGCAAATTTGCGACGTGCCGGGCGCACAATGGGCGCAGTATCAAGGCCGATGGGCGCCGGTAAGTGCTTTGGGTCTAAGTGCCGATCAACTGGCGGGGCTTCCGCACGCCACCGCGTCCTTCAACTTGGTTGCGTTCCTTGCGATCCTCGGGGTTACCGCGATCCTCATCATCGGCATTAAGGAATCGGCGAATTTTAACTCCGCCGTGGTATTCGTGAAGTTGGCCGCCGTGCTTACATTCATCGCGGTGGCCCTCCCATTTGTTCTTAAACATCCGGCGATTGCTCATGAGAATTGGAAGGTTTTTCTACCGCCAAATACCGGAAGCTTTGGTTCCTTCGGGTGGACTGGAGTGATGCGTGGAGCGAGTGTGGTGTTCTTCGCTTACATCGGGTTTGATGCGGTTTCCACCGCGGCTCAAGAGGCAAAGAATCCGCAGAAGGACATGCCGATTGGCCTACTGGGCTCGCTGATCGTTTGCACCATTCTCTATATCGTCGTATCCGGTTTGCTGACCGCGACCGTGCACTATTCCCGGCTGAACATCGGCGCTCCGGTGTCGCTGGCGATTCGCGAAACAGGCGTGAAGTGGGGAAGTTACGTGATCAACGCCGGCGCCCTTGCCGGGCTCAGTACGGTAATGCTGGTCATGCTGCTGGGCCAATCCCGCGTTTTCTATTCAATGGCGCATGATGGCCTGTTGTGGAAATGGGCCGGCGACATTCATCCGCGTTTTCGCACTCCCTGGAAGTCTACCGCGATCGTCGGCATACTTGTCGCCATCGTCGGATCATTGGTGCCGATCGGCACATTGGGACAACTGGTAAGCATCGGCACGCTGTTTGCCTTTGTCATCGTCTGCGCCGGTGTGTGGGTTCTGCGGGTGCGGCGGCCAGAACTCCAGCGGCCTTTCAAGACTCCGTGGGTTCCGTTTGTGCCAATTATGGGGATCCTCATTTCATTGGCGCTGATCCTCAGTCTCAATTTGTTGACGATCATACGGCTCTTTGTCTGGCTGGCGATCGGCTTGGTGGTTTATTTCACCTACAGCGTGAAGCACAGCAAGGTACGCAACCCGTCGTAGGCCTGCTCCTTTCTCCGGCGGAGAGACCTTTCGCGGCTACTCGCAGACTTTTCGAAGACATGTGAGTTATGCGGCTTCATGTCCGGTAAGGTATTCTTCTCTTGCGTCCCGACATGACTCCGATCCGCGCCAACCTCTCCAATCTCTGGCGGCGTCTTTCCTGGCCTGACCTTGCGGCAACCGTCCTTCTTGCTCTGGGCTTGACCGCATATTTCCTCGGTCCTCCCGGCGGCATGTACAGCTTCGCCAAATTTCTGGGTATACTCAGCGCGGGGTACCTCGCGTTTCGCAGCATTTCCTGGTGGCGTAGCCGTCTACTGTGGAGTCTGCGCAATCGGCTGATCGTGGTGTATCTCTTCATCGGAGTCGTCCCGGTGCTGCTGCTGTTGACACTCGCGGTGCTGGCCAGCCAGGTGCTCTATTCTCAGCTCGGTGGTTATCTGCTGTACGAGGACTTTCACGGTCGCCTCGGCCGTATGGCCGATTCCGCCGCCAGTATCGCCTCCGCAGAAAAGTCGCTGCCCGGCTCGCTTAACGACAAAGTGGTGGAAGAGGCACTGGACGCGCAGATTCAGATGGCGTATTCGAAGGAGTTGCCCGGCCTGAAGGTCGAATTTCACGCAGATCCCAAACGCCTGACCCGCATCGCCGGACCGAACGCCAAGGAATTCACCGGGATTCTGCAATCTGCCGGGCAAACACACCTGATTGCGATGCGCGAAGTAGAATCGCCGCGCGGCAAAAACATCGTCGAGCTCAGCTTGCGCGTTACGCCTGAATTTCTCGAAACCATCGCGCAGGACTTGGGGCCGATTCAGGTGACCGGTTTGGGGCGGGCCGAAGGCGAAGACTCGCTCAATGCCATTCAGCTCGGCAGCGTTCGCTACAAATTCCTGAACCGCATCGCCACGCGCAGGCGCAGTCTGCAGCCCGCGGGCTATTGGTATGATCCGGTGATCGAAGGCTTTTCCAAACTGGACGCCACTTACATCGATGTCGGTGAAAAAGCCGGCGAGAAGCAACCAGTCTTCGCTTCATTTTCCGCTCGGCCTTCGGTGCTGAATGCGCGAATCTTCAGTTCACTGGGTGAATTCAGCACCAGCACCGTCTTTGGTTTTGAGTTGGTGGCATTCATTCTATTGCTGATTGGAATCCTCGGGTTGGTCACCGGATTCGTATTGATGCGCGCGATCACCGGGGCCGTTGCCGAACTTTACCAAGCCACCCAATTTGTGCAAGCCGGCGACTTGACCCACAAAGTGAAAATCGAACGGCGCGACCAGTTGGGAATTTTGGGCGAGTCGTTTAATTTGATGACCGATTCCATCCGCAGCCTGATCGAAGAACAAAAGCAGCGCCAGCGCCTGGAGAATGAACTCTCGATCGCGCGCGAAGTGCAGAACCAACTCTTCCCGCAGCGCATGCCTTCCGTTCCCGGCGTGGAAATCGAAGCCATTTGCAAGGCCGCGCGAACTGTGAGCGGCGACTATTACGACTTCATCCAGTTAAGTCCCACCAGGATCGCAATCGCCATCGCCGATATTTCCGGCAAGGGAATTTCCGCGGCGCTGCTGATGGCCAGCTTGCAGGCCGCGCTGCGCAGCCAGTTGCTCGCGCCGGGCAGCGATTCCATGAGCACCGCCGAACTGGTCGAACGGTTGAACGTTCACTTGGTACGCAACACCGCCGATGATCGCTTTGCCACATTTTTCGTTGCCGTCTATGACAGCGCAACGCGGATTCTCCGCTACACCAATGCCGGACACCTTCCGTCGTTTTGCATCTGCGGCGACCACGCCATGTATCTCGACAAAGGCGGAATGGTGCTCGGCGTTTTTGAGGAATATGTATACGAAGAGGGCGTGGAGACCGTGCCGCCCGATTCGATTTTGGTGGGCTACAGCGACGGTTTGGTTGAGCCGGAAAATGTCTATGGCGAGGAATTTGGTATCACCCGATTGCGCGACGCCGCCATCCGCATGAATGGAGCGTCGCCGAGCGTCATCGCGCAAGGCATGATGCAGGCGGCGGAAGAATGGGCCGGTGCGCCGGAGCAGGCGGACGATATGACGGTGATTGTTGCGCGCCTGCGCTGACCCGATTTCGTGCTAATTCAGCGGCTAGGCTATACTTGAAAAACTCAAGTTTTGCGAAATGAGGGTGGGAATGTCATTGCGCAACCGGGTTGCGTTGATTACAGGTGGAACGCGCGGGATCGGGCGGGGAATCGCGCTGCGCCTGGCGAAAGACGGCGCGCGCATTGCCATCGGGTACCGTTCGAATAAGAATGTCGCGCAGAATACCTTGCGTCAATTGCAGGCTGCAGGCGCCGATTGCGTAGCGGTGGAGGCAGATATAACGACCGCTGCCCGCTGCGAGCAGTTTGTTAACACGGTGACCGATCGATTTGGCCGGCTGGATGTTCTCGTGAACAACGTCGGCGATTTTCGCTGGGGCACGCTGGCCGAAGGCTCGCTCGATGATTGGCAGGATATTTTCGCTTCGAACCTGATGAGCGTGGTGTTCATGAGCCGCGCCGCGCTGCCGCACATGCGCAAAGGGCGCTGGGGACGCATCATCAATCTAGGAGCAGTGGGAGCGGAGCGCGCGTTTGGCCAGGCGAAAATTTCAGCGTACGCCTCGGCTAAAGCGGCAGTCGTTGCACTCTCGCGTTCGCTGGCTCTCGAAGAAGCCAAAAACGGAATCACCGTCAACGTTGTGAATCCATCCAGCATTGACGAAAAAGAGTTGAGCCTCGATGAAGCGCGCCGCATCAAGGACGCGCGCTTCCCGATTGGCCGCCCGCCTACGGTCGACGACGTCGCCGCGTCCGTGGCGTTTTTCGTTTCCGAAGAAGCGGAGTACGTCACTGGCCAGGTTCTCAACGTCAGTGGCGGGTGGATGCTCTGATTTTTTCCGTGCGCCGTCCGTTATGAAAGCTCTCACCGCAGCCGAAATGCGCGAAGTGGACCGGCTCACCACCGAGCGCTGCGGAATTTCCAGCACCCAGCTTATGGAGAATGCCGGAAGAGCTGTCGCGGATTTTACCCTCCATCAAGTTTCACTTCGCTTTCAATCGCCCGTGCGGCAAGGCATTGTGTTGTGCGGAAAAGGAAATAATGGCGGTGACGGATTCGTCGTTGCGCGCCTCTTGCGGCCGGAAATTCGACACACCACGGTTGTGCTGTTCGGTTCGCCGTCCGAGCTTCATGATGATCCTGCATTGAATTTGCAGCGTTGGCGCGACCAGGGCGCCGAAACAATCGTCATCGAAGACGAAGCCGCGTGGACTGCAGCTTCACCTCGCGTTGCGTCCGCTGACGTGATTCTTGACGCGCTACTCGGGACCGGCTTGCGCGGCGCCGCCGCTGGCCTCATTGCGAAGGCAATCACCGATCTCAATGCTTTCTCGCACAACGCCACTGCTCCGAATCCTGCTCTTATTATCGCCATCGACATTCCTTCGGGAATGCCTTCCGACGGCCCGCCGGCGGCAGGGCCGGTTCTTCGCGCACATCACACAGTTACGTTCACCGCGCCGAAAATCAGTCAGCTCATTTCGAATGACGCTGCATGCTGCGGCAGCCTACACGTCTGTGCAATCGGCACGCCGCCGAAACTGATCGAAGAGATCGGCAAAGGCAACCTTCGCTGGGCTGGCCCAGAAGAATTTGCGTCGCTTCCGCTCCAGCGCCCGGCCGATTCGCACAAGGGCCTCTACGGTCACGTTCTGGCTGTAGCGGGTTCGACGGGAAAATCAGGTGCCGCAGTGCTGGCAGGAACCGGCGCGCTGAAGGCTGGCGCGGGACTGGTGACCGTGGCCACGCCCGATTCCGTTCAGCCGATCGTCGCATCGCGGCAAGCGGAGTATATGACCGAACAACTGCCAACCGGCCCCGATGGTTCGCTCGCAACTGAAAATGTCAGCGATCCCGCCTTCGCGAAAATCATCGCAGGCAAGTCGGTCCTCGCTGTCGGCCCCGGACTCGGCCAGCATCCCGCCACCCAGAAGTTTATTCGCTCGCTGGTTCAATCCACCGAGCTACCCACAATTCTCGACGCGGATGGTCTCAACGCATTCGCAGGCGGCGCAGATGCGCTTCGTGATCGAAATTCTAAGTTCCTGGCCATCACGCCACATCCGGGGGAGATGGCGCGGCTGCTCGGCGTCTCCAACGCGGAAGTACAAAAAGATCGCGTTCGAATCGCTGCGGAAGCTGCAAAGCGGTGGAACGTCCACGTGTTGCTGAAAGGTTTTCACACGATCCTCGCCTCGCCGGATGGCGCGATCTTCGTCAACACCACCGGCAATCCCGGCCTGGCCAAGGGCGGCTCCGGTGACGTGCTCACCGGAATTCTCGCCGCGCTCACCGGACAATTCGGCACATCAGATTGGCTCCGCGTGCTCACCCTCGGCGCGTGGCTGCATGGTCGCGCCGCCGATACCCTCATCGAAGACGCCGATCCCTCCGGCATCGTCGCCGGTGACGTCGCTTGCGCCTTGCCTTACGCGCGATTCGAACTCCTCGAGGAGATTCGCCGCGGTGGCTGAGGAGTTCATCACTCATTCCGCGGAAGAAACCACCGCCTGGGGCAGGGAATTCGCCATGCGCCTGAACCCTCCGGTGCTCATACTGCTTTCAGGCGAACTCGGCAGCGGCAAAACCACGCTCACCAAGGGAATCGTCAGCGCACTCGGCGCCGCGCGCGAAGAGGACGTCACCAGCCCGACTTTCACCCTTCTGCACACCTACGGCGACGCGCAACCCATCTTCCACGGCGACCTCTATCGCATCGAAAATTTCCACGATTTTGAAACGCTGGGCATGGAAGACCTTTTCGCCAAGCCGGGCATTGTGATTCTGGAATGGTCAGAGCGATTCCCGCTCCCCTCGCCTTGGCCCGAAGTCCGCGTCCGCCTCGAGCATCTGGGCGGAGATTCCCGTCGCATCACTGTGCTCTGAAACATCCTAACTCTCTCGCTACCACAAACTTCCGGTTCCTTGCCTCACTCACGGGCGGCTGTTAGCTTGGAAAAAGCCCCTTTTCGACTCAGGGTTGTAAGTACAACCCTGGCCGGTGGCGGCCGCCATGCCAGAGAACCTGAGCCTCACTTCCGACAACACGCCGCGCATCGAGCTGACGAGCTATAGCGTCGTTCTCCCGATGGGCACACTGGCTATTGGCGTCGACAATATCCATCACGATGTCTACCTCAGCCCGAAATTCGTGCAGGCTTCGCGCGACTACCTGTTCGAACTCATTCGCCAGAACACCGCCGGCTCGTTCATCTCTGGCGTCGAGTTGCGCAACGCCAAAACCATTGATGGCGCCGGATTTCGCAAGCTGTTGAGTGACCTGCTGCAATCCTCGGTGACCCAGGCCAAATATCAGAAGAACATCGAAATCGACATTCTGTTCCGTCTGGCGATCCTGAAATTTCTTACCCAGGAGTTGGGCAACCAGTTCGCCAATTTAATTCTCGAAGGCAAGGAATGGATTCGCCAGCGCGGCGAGCATTTTGAACGCAGCCAGCAGGCCCATGTCATCAAAGCCAAGCTGTCGGAGTTGCAGTCCGCGCGGCGCGACGTGCTGCGCACCGTCGGCCAACAAGTCGCGCAGATGGTGGTGGACTCCGAGGAAAACGTAATTTTCAAAGCCCGCCGCGCGCTCTTTGGCGAAGACTTCGCCCCGTTGTACGACCTGCTGAAGAACCGCCTGATTTTTCTCGATGGCGGCAAGGACGACTCCTACTTCCTGCAACATTACGTGCTGCTCGGTAATTACGTTCGCGACCCTGACCGCTTCGAAACCATGGACGCGTTGTTTCAGGAATTTCTGCAGCAAGCCGGTGTGGCCATCGCCCGTGAATCGGATTTCATTGAAGCGGAAGAGGGCTACCAGTCCGCGCTCAGCCAGGCCCAAGCGATGCGCGACGAAATCGCCAACCTGGAAGAACAACGCGAAACACTTCGCAAAAAGATGGATCGTGGCGACGGCTTTCTCAGCAAATTTCGCGGCTCCAGCGATCCCGCGACCATCAAGGCTTCGCTCAACGACATCGAATTGCGGCTTAAGCACCAGCAACTGAAGCTCGAGGAATTTGGCCCGCAAGTCGAGGCCGCCAAGCAGAAGCTCGATTTCTTTCTGAAAGATCACAACTCACGGCTCGGCGACTTCTTGAACGATCCGGAAAATGCCTCCCGGCTTTTTGATCCAGCGGCCGAGCCCGAATCGCTGCGCCCGCAACGCGCGCAATTGCTCTCCAAATTACTGGATCGCCTCGAGCAGCAGGAGGTGCTCTACCACATTCTTGCCGGCTACGAAATTCGCACGATCGCCTCGCAGTTTCACCCCCCGCTGCACTTGCAGCAGTTGCGCAAAGCGCTGGTTTCCAAGGACGAATTGAAGCGCGTCGAGCAGGTGCTCAGACAGGTTCACGCCAAGCAGCTTTCCGCCAAGCCGATCGAAGAGCTCTCCCGCAAAATCCGTCGCTACTCGCGCGACGAGATGGAAACCTTCGTTTTGCGTTTTGCCGAGGATTTTCTCCGCCTGCGCCGCGAACTGCGCGACGCCGAGCATCTCAGCACCTGCATGGAGCGCATCAATCTGGTTTCCACCGAGCAGGCGCGCGATCTCTCGCGGTTGAACAATCGCTTGTACGAATGCGTGCTGCCGGAAGAAGCCAAGCCCAAGCAGGATCCCGTCGTTTCCCACGTCATCATCAAAGCCGATGTGCGTGGCTCAACCAAAATGACCCAGGATCTGCTTTCGCCTGAATCTGCACGAGCCGGTCAAAAAATTGCTCGACCGTTACTCCGCCAAAAAAGTTTTCATCGAAGGCGACGCCATCATTCTCGCTATTTTCGAAACCGAATCCAGCCGCGCCTACGCCCGCCCCGTCGCCAAAGCCTGCATTCTGGCCCGCCAGATTCTTTCCGTCTGCAATTCCTATAACGACGGCGCCGTGCAGACCGAACTCCCCGCGCTGGAACTTGGCCTCGGCGTGGCCTTCCAGGGTTCCGCTCCCGCCTATTGGACCGACGGCGACTCGCGCATCATGATTTCCAGGGCGCTGAATCTTTCCGACCGCCTCTCCGGCTGCACCAAGCTGGCCCGCCGCATGTTGGCTTCGCAAAAATCCAATTTTTCCGTGTTTCATTTCCTGCAGGCCATGCAGGGAGCCTCTGCCGAAGAGCTCGACGAATTTCTGGTGCGCTACAACCGCAACGGAATCGAACTCAACGAGGAAGGCTTTCAAAAACTTTCCGAGGAAATTTCTCTCGAATCGATCGATACCAAGCTGGACCTGCCGTGGGCTAAGGAAACCGTCACTCTCTACTACGGCGAAGTGCCCATCGGCGAAACCATCGAATTAATCGTGCTGCGCAAAGGCATGGCCCGCGAACTTCAGCCCGACGGGAAACTGGGCAGCCCCTCCGAACATTCCTATTACGAAGTGTGCACAGCCCCCGCGCTTTTCGACCTAGTCTCCGCGCTCATCCGCGCCAACCAAACCGCCGCGCTCGCCTCCACCCGGGCCTAAGAACTGCCCCTTACCTTACTTCCTTGCTTCCACTCTTCTCCTGTAACATCTTTCTCGGAGGCGCAAAGGGTCCGGTGATCCTCCCGGCCTTCAAAGCCGGTGATTCGGCTCTTCGCGAGTCGAGTGGTGGGTTCGACTCCCACACGCTTCCGCCATATCTTCATGGGTCGTTGGAAGTTAGAGAAAAATGAGGCGGCAAAAGGCGGCGGTAACCGCTTTGAATCCAGTTTTGTTCATAAATCCTTGGCGGCACGCGTGACAACTGGGTTACGAGGCCCGTTTCAAAAACAAATCGAGGACTAATTCGATTCATTTTGCGATGCTGGGAAACTTCAGGACAACGGTTTAGGAATTCAGAGGGCTGTCTTGATGGGAGAAGACTCCAGTATCGAATGACCCCGCTCCCGGAGCTAGCCAGGGACAGGTCATCGGCACCAAGCGGAAGATAGAGCTCCCAATTGCGATCGGATGCCTATCACTTGACCAGACAATAGCGTGTACAATTTGGCCCGATCGAGGTCTCAAGTGGAAACTGGGCGGACGACTTACGAAGGGTTGGAGCGCATCGCGGGAGAAGTGCCGTCGTTCAAATTCATATCGACAATTCAGCCGCCCGTGGGAAGATGCCGCCTGGAAAGGCGAGACCGGACGCGCAGATGATCTCGTGCGAAAGCAGATCAATCGGGTTTGCGTCTGGAGACAACGACCGCATATCTGTGCGGGCATCCAACCATGTGCGAAGACGGACAACGTATCCTTCCGCGCGCTGGCTGGCAGAAGGGCTCCATTCTTGAAAACGGTATTTCATCCCAGGGAAAGAAGCAACACTAGAGTAGATTTGTTCGATACTGAAACCAGGTGCAGTTCTGCGAATTCTTAGGAGGTTGCGTGATCCTAGGGGTGCCCCGCGAAAGTTATCCAGGGGAGCGGCGCGTAGCGCTGGTGCCTGCCGTAATCTCCAATCTGACCAAGGCTGGATTGGAAGTTGTAATGGAGGCTGGGGCGGGCGCCGACGCCGGCTATCCTGACGACGAGTATTCCGCAAAGGGAGTGAAAATTCTCACGGATCGCGCCGAAGTTTTTCGCGCAGCGGATGTTGTCGTGCAAGTGCTTTGTTACGGTTCGAATGACAAAACGGGCAAAGCTGATCTTCCTCACTTTCATTCTAACCAAACGCTGGTGGGCTTCCTGCGGCCACTCGGCGCTCTTGAAACAATTCAGGACATCGCCGGTCGCGGCGTCACGTCGTTTTCCGTCGAGTTGATGCCACGGACAACGCGGGCGCAAAGCATGGACGCGCTTTCTTCGATGGCGACCATCTCCGGATACAAGGCAGTCGTGCTTGCCGCGGACACCCTGCCGCGTATTTTTCCGATGCTTACCACTGCCGCGGGTACGATAACGCCTGGGCGAATCCTGGTAATGGGCGCGGGAGTGGCTGGACTCCAAGCGATTGCGACCGGGCGCCGACTCGGTGCGGTGGTGTCTGCCTATGACTTGCGGCCTGCCGTCAAAGAGCAGGTGCAAAGCCTCGGAGGACGTTTTGTCGAATTGCCCATTGAAGCCAAAGACGCTCAGGACGCACGCGGTTATGCAACGGCGCAGGGAGAAGAGTTCTACCGCAAGCAGCGTGAGTTGCTGGGAAAAGTGGTAGCCGAGAATGACGTAGTGGTCACCGCTGCGGTAATTCCCGGCAAGATTTCACCGGTGTTGGTAACGAAGGAAATGGTCGCGCGAATGGCGCCGGGCTCAGTGATTGTGGATCTGGCCGCAGAGCGCGGTGGAAACTGTGAACTCACGCGGGGCGGAGAGACCGTCGTGGAATACGGGGTAACTATCATTGGCAAGTACAATCTGGCTAGCACCGTGCCCTATCACGCGAGTCAGTTGTATGCGCGCAATGTCACTGCTTTTCTTCTGCATTTGGTGAAGGACGAAAAGCTCCAGCCCAGTCCTCAAGATGAGATTGTCCGCGAGACTTTAGTGACTCAAGGTGGAGAAGTGGTCAACGCTCGGCTGCGGGAGTTTTATGGACTGCCCGCGCTTGCCGCGCAATCGAAGGGAGCGTGATACGGTGAAACTCGACTTGATGTCCAGCCTGTATGTGTTCATGCTCGCGGCGTTTATCGGATTCGAAGTGATTCGCCGCGTTTCCCCCTTGTTGCACTGACCAACGCGCTGGACGCCATCGCCGTGGTTGGCGCGATTATTCTTGCGGGTGAGCACAAGACTAACCTCGCCGCGATTCTCGGCACCATCGCCATCGTTGCCGCCACCAGCAACATCGTCGGCGGCTTCATCATTACCGACCGCATGTTGAAAATGTTCAAGTCCAGCGGGCCGAAATCGTCATGATCATCAACGAAACCTTCGTCGAGATCACTTACTTCATCGCAACCGTATTGTTCATTCTTTCGCTGAAGTGGCTCAGCTCTCCTACCACCGCGCGGCGTGGCGTTTGGGCCGGCGAACTGGGCATGACCCTGGCTATCGCCGGAACCCTGCTGTACCGCGGAATTGTCGATTACAAGCTGGTCGCCATCGGCCTCGTGCTTGGCACCATCATTGGCATCCCGCTCGGTAAAGTGGCGATGACCGCCGTGCCGCAGCGAACCGCGCTCAGCCATGCTTTTGGCGCGCTCTGTGTCACCCTTGTTGGCACTTCTGAATTCTATCTGAGGGCTCCCAACATTCCCGCCTTCATGATGGCCGTGCTCTCCATGGAAGTCATCCTCGGCTCCCTCACCTTTACCGGCAGCTTGATGGCCGCAGGCAAACTCCAGGAAGTCCTGCCGCAGCGTCCCATCGTTTATAAGGGGCAGAACTTCGTCAATCTCGCGCTCTTTGCCTCGGCCATCGCCGTCGCCGTCATCCTGGTCCTGCATCCCGACCAGGTGAAGCTCTTCCCCGCGCTGATCTTCATTCCGCTGGTGTTCGGCGTGATGCTCATCATTCCCATTGGCGGCGCGGACATGCCCACGGTCATTTCTCTCTTAAACTCCTACGCCGGACTTTCCGCCGCGGCCATGGGCTTTGTGCTGAACAGCAAGCTGCTGATCATCGCCGGTGCCCTGGATGGTTCGTCGGGCTTCATCCTGTCGGTGATCATGTCCAAAGCCATGAACCGCTCCTTTACCAATGTTCTCACAGAAGAAGCCAAGCCGGTTCGCAGCGCAACCGCAGAAGAGGCCTCGGCGATTCTGGCCGCCGCGAATAAGGTGGTGGTGGTTCCGGGATACGGAATGGCGGTGGCACAGGCACAACATAAAGTGCGTGAACTCTGCGACGCACTGAACAAGCGTGGTATCGATGTGAAATTCGGGATTCACCCGGTTGCTGGGCGCATGCCCGGACATATGAACGTCCTACTTGCCGAGGCCGATATTCCCTACGACAAACTGCTAAGCATGGATGAGATCAACGGCGATTTCGCGCAAACCGATGTGGCGCTGGTGATCGGCGCCAATGACGTGACGAACCCTGCGGCGCGCACGGAGGCCAGCAGCCCCATTTATGGCATGCCGATCCTTGACGTCGATAAGGCGCGAACCATCATGGTCATCAAGAGGAGTATGGCCGCGGGCTTCGCGGGAATCGAAAATCCCCTGTACTATCTGGACAGGACGCTGATGCTGTTCGGCGATGCCAAGGTTTTTGTGGGAAACATCGTGCGGGAACTTTCCGGCGGCGGACACGGATAGCGGTGCTGCGCTCTGAAGCCTCCAACGGACGCCGAGACCGGGCCCACAAGGATTTGACTTTTTGTTAGCAAGGATTTGACTTTGTGTTAATATGCGCCCGAGTGAGCTAAGACCAGGGGCGACGTCCTCCCATCGCAGCAGGGGAAAGAGGATCGGGAATTTGCAGACGTGGATGTTGCGACGGGATTGGGATTAAGTCATTATTCTGTTCAGGGCGTCTCTTCAGCCAAAGGAGGCTCTCAATATGCACCGAACCGCCGTTGCGTCACCGGGAATCGAGCAGCTTGGGTACGAAGAGGGATCGGAGATTCTTGAGATCAAATTTGTTAGTGGGACGGTGTACGAGTTTTATAACGTACCTCTTAAGATGTACGAGCAGTTGATGAGTTCCTCCCGCAAAGAGTTATTTTACGAGACCAACATACTCGTGCGGTTTCCTTATAAACGACTTGAATAGGTCGAGGCGATTCGATTGGTCGGCTTGCTCCTACAGGTCTGAGCATTTTTGTATTTTCGGACGCACTTAGGGCCCCGTCACCAATTCGGTGGGGCGAGGATATAATCCGAGCATGGCTGCCGAACCTCAAACCACTCGAGCCGCCGGGATGGTCCCCGACGAGTTGAAACACGAGCCGCGTTCCAAGGGCATCACCACACCTCGCAAGAAAAAACCGAAAGAACTTGCTGTGATCACCGAGTGCTGCACGGGGTGCGCGGGTTCGCCCGCGTGTGTGGAATATTGCCCCGTAGAGGATTGCATGTTTTGGGTGTCGGATGAGGATCATCCGCCGTTTGGCCGAATCCAGGTGGACCCGGTCCTTTGCATCGGGTGCAAGAAATGCGTGAGCAAGGGGCCGGACGGAAGTTTCCTGGATGGCTGCCCCTGGGATGCGATCGTGATGGTGGATATCGCCGAAGTGGAAAAAGTAGTCGGGGCGATGTCGTACTGAATGGCAGTCACTGGTGACTCGTGAACGCGCCGTCACCCCAGGCCGTAAAGTGGATCGCCTTATTGACTGTGGTGACGAGCATTCCCCTCCTGCTGAGTTTCAACATCAAGCATGTTTGGTTTCCGCAGGGGCTGCCCTATCTTTTTCTCTATTTTGGGGGCCTCTTGAGTGTTTTTGTAACGCCAGCCTTCGCGGTTCTCGGCTTCGTTACGACGATTCGGATTTGGCTAACCTCGGAACGATCAAACAACACCTCTCTCTTCGGCTGGAACTCTCTGGGCCTGTTCGCCGGTATAATCGCCGAGGTCATTTTTGTGGCGGCGCGAAAATAGCAGACCCTAAGGATAGGGTATACGGAAGACTAGGGCTGGCGTGTGGCTCTCTCCCGAATCGCTTTTTCAGTCAGCACTGCCTGCTGGCGGACACGATCAGGAATTTCAGGAGAGTCACGTTGGTAGATGCGGATGAGCGGCAGATCCGCAACTTGGCCGATCAAGTAGAGCGCCCGAAGAGCT
>WNFM01207404.1_pt1 | contig 28323 bp, 30 predicted proteins | sample 5400271 | NCBI WGS metagenome assembly WNFM01 (sample SAMN13153352, study PRJNA577476) | soil metagenome | isolation source: 60 cm saprolite on Douglas fir-dominated hillslope | place: USA:California | collected 2013-09-17 | reverse complement strand
CACACCGGGCGCGACTGCATTTACGCGGATGCCTCGAGGCCCAAGGATGGCAGCCCAGTTCTTGACCAGAGTCTCTAGTGCTCCTTTGGTCGAGGCGTAAGCAAGAATTGAAGGGTTTTCCAAACCAGGCTTGCCCACCACCGTACGGGCTACAGCGGAAGAGATAACAATGATGTTGGAGCCCTCACCAAGAATTGGCAGCAGTTGCTGCACCAGGAAGAAAGGGCTTCGGACGTTGATCGCAAAGAGGTTGTCAAAATCTCCTACCGTATAATCCGCGATGCGTGCCGCCTTGCTAATTCCTGCGTTGAGCACAAGCACATCCAATCGATCGATCACGGAGCGCACCTGCTTGGCCAGCAGCGCAGCGCCGTTCGGAGTTCCCAGGTCCGCCGAGATTGCATTTGCGCGTCCGCCTTTCGCTTCGATCTCCGAGACCAGAGATTCCGCTTCCTGGCCGGAGCGGCCATAGTGGACCAGGACATGCGCCCCAGCCGCCGCGAGTGCGGATGCCGTGGCGCGCCCAATTCCCCGTGACGCGCCTGTCACTAATGCGGTTTTACCTTGAAGCACGGCCATCTTGTGTACCTCCCATTCCCATACCGCGATCCATGATTGGAGTCGGGATACAGAATCAGCTTGGCATTCGGTTCTTTCTTTTACGTCGGGATCTGCTCTGCTATTTCATCTACGCGCTCGGGATAGAACGCAACATGCCCCTTAATCTGCGCAACAGCAGGAAACGGATCTTCGTATGACCACACCGCGTTGACGGACTTATTTCCTCCAGCGGGAACGCTGTAGTAACTGCAATCGCCTTTGTAAGGACAGTAGGTAGCGTGGTCCGTCCGTTCCAATTGGGAGAAATCAACGTCCTCGCCTGGAATGTATTGCACGGGCGGATACGCCGCTTCGCGAAGCGTCAGCGCGTTGCGGGTATCGGCAACCACACGGCCTGCAACGGACACGACAACGCGAGCGGGATTGCGCTGGATGGAAATCGGATGATCTGCACCTGGAAGCTTGATCTGCTTTTCTTTCATGTTTCGGCCTCCCCTTTCCGCTGCCGACTCGGGTTACCAAATTCAGCCCACCGGCACCGCATCGGATATGAGCGCCAGGGCTGCTCGCGCGCAATCGATGTCGTTCTGCACCGTGGGCGCCCCGCTCAGCCCAATCGCCCCGACAATTTCTCCATTCACTTTAATGGGAAACCCTCCGCCCCATGCGGCCATACGCGAGAGCGTGGGAATGCCGGCCAAGAGTGACGGGTCGTCGTGGATAAAGTTGAAAAAGTCCTGCGTGGAGACGCCCAACAGAGCTGTGTACGCTTTATTCTGCGCCATTTCGATGGTCGGGATCGAGGCCCCATCCATCCGGCTAAAGGCCTTGAGATTGCCGCCATCATCAATAATCGCGACGTTCTCGCTGACGCCAAGTTCTCTGGCTTTCGCCACCGCTGCATTCACCATTTTCTGTGCCAGATCAGAAGAGATACTGTGTTTCTTTATCACATTAGTCATCGGATACCTTCCTCCATTTGATATGTGTTGCGTTGCTTCAGGCATTCATTCCGCCATCCACGGTCAGGTTCGCCCCGGTGATGTACGAGGACTCCGGGCCGGCGACAAACGCGACCAGCGCAGCTACCTCATCAACCTTCCCATAGCGGTCGAGTGATGTGGCGGCCTTCTGCGGTACAGCCCAATCGCCCGCGGCGGGATTCAAATCCGTGTCGATCGGACCCGGCTGCACGTTGTTGACCGTGATGCCCAAGCTCCCGAGCTCTCTGGACAGCGACTGAGTAAATATCTTTACGGCGCCCTTGGTGGCCGAGTAAGGCACAAGCCCGGGCACCAGGACCCGCTCACCCACGGCCGAACCGATCATGATGATGCGGCCGCCGCTCTTCATGTGCTTCAGCGCTGCCTGCGTCGCAACGAATACGCCGCGGACGTTGATGTCGAGCACGCGGTCCATCTCTTCCAGCGTCGTCTCCGCGAACGTTTTCGGAATGGCTGTGCCGGCATTGTTCACAAGCACATCAAGCCGGCCGAAGGTTGCGACGGCCTTTTCGACCGCAGCTTTGACTGCCTCGGCATCGGCAGCGTCCGCCTGGATGGCAATGGCCTTTCCGCCATCGCGTTCAATCGCTTTGACCACGGCGGAAGCCGCGCTGGTGTCCTTTGCGTACGTGATGGCGACGTTCGCTCCATCCGCGGCCAGACGTTTCGCGATCGCTGCGCCGATGCCGCGAGAACCGCCGGTAACGAGCGCCACTTTTTGGGTTAACTTAGACATGTGATCTCCTCCAGTTTTCTTTGAACGATTCACCCACTCCGCCGATTCAACTGACTGTTATCTTGCTCGGAGCTCTCAGGCTTCCTATCTGATGTGCCACTGTTGCACGCAGATTTGGCACTCTGGGGAATACCAGCTATTCCCAGCAGGAATGCACAGGCGGATGACCTTCTTTTTGCTTGTATTCCTTAGCAATGAACAGAAGAATCGTTTTTCCTCGCATAGAATCCATTCCATAGAGGAATACGGAGGCATGCTGTGGACAAATTTGATGCAATGCAGATGTTCGTCCGGGTCATTGAGAAAGGGAGCTTCTCCGCCGTCGCAAAGGAACGTGGAGTTGGTCAACCTGCCGTCAGCAAACAGATCTCTGCGCTTGAAGATGAGCTCGGCACTGAACTGATTCACCGCACCTCTCGCTCTATTGCAACGACTGAGGCGGGTCGTGACTTTTACGAGTCTGCGTTGCACATTCTCGGCGACTTTGAAAACGCGACTTCACGAATCGGTCGCGGACAAACCGCGCCGAAAGGCCTTATTCGTGTGACTGTTCCTCCTACGTTTGCTCGCCTCCATATGGTGTCAAAGCTACCTGCGTTCTTTGCAGCCTACCCCGATATGGCGGTTGAGTTGGCCGCATCTGAGAGCCCTACAACGATCATCGAGGACGGCTTCGATCTGGCTATCCACTCAGGGGACCTCCCAGACTCTACTCTGGTTGCGCGAAGATTCGCGCAGACGATGACCATTCTCGTCGCCACTCCTCAATACCTCACACGACATGGTGCACCGGAATCGCCGGACGGTCTCCACCGCTTTCAATCTGTCGTTTTTATCGAACGGGGCTCCGTACAGCCATGGACGTTTGGCGCTGGACGAGACGCGAAGAGTGTTACCCCCAATGGAGTCTTTCGAACCAGTGATATCGAACAGATGCGGATGGGTGTCCTTGAACATCTGGGGATTGCCCAGGCCCCAGCGTGGCTCTTCGCTGCAGAACTTAGAGAAGGTACCGTGATCCGTCTTCTCACAGCCTTTGAGCGAACAGTGCCAATCCTTGCCGTACGCCCCGCCAGCCGCCGGCTGTCCACCAAAGTTCGCATTTTCATTGAGCACCTGGAGAAGACTTTCGCGCTCTGTTCCCAGTTCAACCCGCGATCCAGCTAAGCCTGTGAACGGATTGCTCGGCCATGAACTTGGAGTACCAAGAACTTAGAAGGCAGCAAAACCGTGACGTTATAAGCGAGGTTAGGAAGGTAGGAGGGCCTAAGGAGTGCAAATTCCTGCGGTGTAAAAAGCCGCCTCAATAACAAACCTCTCCCAGCGGGTAATTGGCCCGCGCAAGGAGAGGTTAGATTTTTGGCCCCGGCTAAGCGACCTGGATGTGCGAGCGCCGGTATTCCTGCTCGATCATCTGCATCTGGTCTTTCAGCCGCAGCTTGACCTTTTTAATGCGTACTTCTTCCAGCTTTTCATCTTCTGTCAAGTATCTTTTCTCAATCAGGGAGTGAAGACGCTGGCAATAATCGTTATGTTCCTGGGCCAGCCGACGAAACTCTTCGTGGCTGGCAAGAAGCTGTTCGCGAACGGAATCCACCATTCCGAAGAACCTCCTGCGTGTTCTTTCATCGAACGTTAACACACGGTCAGAGCAGGTTCAATGGAAAATGAGATGTCTTATGGAAAATTAAACTTCAGGATCAAAGCATCCTCAGGCGGGCCTTGGTAGTACATCTTTCTTCGGCCTGCCTCTACGAACGCCCACTTCTCGTAAAGTGCTCTAGCGGCGTGGTTTGACTCGCGGACTTCAAGAAAAATCTCCCGTCCGCCGCGGCTGCGAACCAGATCCAGAAACTCGCCCAGCAGCCGCGTTCCCAGGCCGCGACGCCGCCCATCACCGGTAACTGCAATGTTTTCAATCTCCCACTCCTGATCGATTTGCTTCCCCACAATGAAGCCGGCGACGGTGCCGCTGTCTTCAATCGCCAGCGTGACCCGGCTTTGCATCGCATGTGGTGCAAAAAGCTTTGCGTATTCAGCCTGGTGCCACTGCGCGGCGGTGGCGGAATGGGCGGCGATTTCCACAAGGCGCGGGAGATCGGCCTCGCTCACGGGCCGCACTCGCACCATACTCTCGCGGACCATGCCTAGCGGCTTCCTTTGAAGAAGATTTCGGCGTCAGAGCGGCGCAGATAGTTGGCGTCCAGGGTGTCCACGGAGACCGTTTCGCCGGCAAACAGCTTTTGGGCTCCGATGCGGGCAATCACCTCGCTTCCCGGCCGTGTGACCACGTTGATCGGGCTGTTCGATGCAGACGCGAGCTCGGCGATCGCCGCATCACTGGTGATGACCAGCGCGGGAGCTTCCGCCGACAACCTTTGCAGAAAATCCTGTGAGCTCAGCAGTTCCTCACGCTGCTGGCGTAATCCTTGACCGGGTTTTCCTGTCGACTTTTCGTACATGCCGAAGAAAACTTCTTTGCGGCCGGCGTCGAGCGCGGCGGCAATTTCCCCCGCGCCATCTGCCTGCGAGGCCAGCGCCTCCAGCAGGGAAACAACCGCAATCGGCCGATGCAGCGTCTCCGCCAGACCTTTGATCGCGCTCAGCCCCACGCGCAGTCCGGTGAACGACCCCGGCCCGGAAGCCGCCGCGAAGCCGCCGATATCTTTGACGCCATATCCATGTTTGCGCAGCAGTGCGGCCAGCGTGGGAATGAGCTGCGCGGAAAAAGTGCCACCGGCGATCGGCGAAGACTCAACCAGACGAAAAGATTTCTGCTCTGCTTCAGCAAGCGTGATGCCGCCGGATTGGCCGGATGTGTCGATGGCGAGAATCAGCATTTTGCCTTGTCCCGAGCGGAGCGAGAGAACCCTATAGCCAGAATAAACTATGGATTCAGGGATTAATCGAGCTAGCTATCGTGATACTCGCGACCAGGCGGGAATACTACGCCTTTCGCTCATCTATTCTTGCCGTAACGCACTTCATATTCCTTGCCGTCGACGGTGCTCGTTCTCAACAGATAGAGTGCCTGCGCCCAGCTTCGCCCATCGTCTTTGCTTTCCTCTTCCACACGAACCAAGCCGAACTCGGGCTGGTTTTTGCGATCGTCCTGCGTCAGCCTGATTTCATTTCCTCTCAATGCGTACGCTCCGTTCCCGAAATACGCTTGTGTTGTCTCCAGAAGTTCGGCGCTGGAAAGCCTGCTGTATTGCTGGGCGGCGGCCGCAGTGGCGTAGCGGCCGTTGCCGGCGAAGGTAAACTGATCGGCGGCAGTGGCGGTAGCGGTGGTCCACGTTCCGGCAAGCCTTTTGCGCATCGTGGCAACCTGATCTGTAGGAGGCCAGCTCCGGAAGCTCAGGCTATAGAAGAACCGCGGCCATACGTTCGTCCCCAACTCGCCAAAACAATTGCTCACCAGCGAGTCCTTTGACATACCTGAGATGACTGCTACTCGATTATTTAACTTCGCGACAAACACAAAACCAAGAAGAGTCTCCCACGGTTGCCCGCCTGGGCCGAAGCCGGGGTGGCGGATTCCTCTCTTGACGATCAGGTATTCCCAGCCCTGCCCGGAGACGCCGTGAATGGTAATGGGCGGCAGGGCGCTGCCCCGGCTGGTCTGGTATTGCAGCTGGTAGGTTCTGAAAATTTCCGCGAAGCTGGTGTTGGCGTCGCCTAGCAGGTTGCCGCTGGCGGGCCGCATGGGCCAGATCTGGATCAGACATCGCTCGTTGATGTTGGAGGGAGGCGCGCTGAGCACGATGCCATCCGGATATTGCTGCGGTGTCCATCCCGATGGAACGGTGAATACATACTCGCCGAGCGAAGCTGCATTCGCTTGCGGGCCGCCCTGAGCGCAAACCAGCACTGGACTTGCCAGAATCGAGCAGATCAAACAGAGCCAGTAACGCAGGTATCGTGCTGTCATATCATCTCCGAGGGGAATTGTCAGAGCGCCAGGTTCGACATGAAAAGGTTCGATATGAAAAGCATTGTATGCCTGGGAGCAAAATTTCCAGTCGCGGTGTCAAAACATTTCACGGCCCGAGAGAGGCCGGCAGTGCCGGAAGCAGGAAACAACGCTTCGGCGGAACTTCTGCGGAGGAAGGTAACCCATGCTTGTCGCAAACCTTGCCAGCTCCATTTTGCTAAAAACACCGATGGCTGCGCTTATGTTGTTTCAATCCAGCAGAGGAGCATCGCGCATTGACCTGCTGGAAATGTGGGGACACATGGGCTGGCCCGCCCGCGCCATTGCCATCATTCTGCTGGGCATGTCGGCGTGGTCGATTGGCGTCATGCTGGACCGCTGGCTTGCTTTTCAAGCAGCGCGCAAGCAATCGCGCCAGTTTGCTCCGGTGGTCGCCGGCGCGCTGCGCGAAGGCAAGCTCGACGAGGCCATCCGCGTGGCCGAGCGTAACAAGAAAAGCCATCTGGCCAAGGTGGTGAACGCGGGTCTGCAGGAATTTCGCGTGCATGAGCAGTCCGAGGAAATTCCGGGCGACAAGATTGAAGCCAGCCGGCGCGCGCTGGATCGCGCTGCGGCCATAACCCACGCCGAACTTGAGCGGGGCCTGAGCGGACTGGCAACTATCGGCTCGACCGCACCTTTCGTCGGCCTGCTGGGCACGGTGATCGGCATCATCGACGCCTTCCGCGAGATTCAGGGCCAGCAGACCACCGGCGTCAGCGCAGTCGCTGGCGGCATTTCTGAGGCGCTGGTAACCACAGCCCTGGGTCTGACCGTCGCCATTCCCGCCGTAATGATGTTCAACTACTTCACCAGCAAGATCAAAGCGTTCGATGTCGAGATGGACAATTCTTCGAGTGAGTTGGTGGATTATTTTCTGAAACACGCCGTGGTCGCTCGACGTTAGGTGCGGGCGGCGGAATCCGCACCCAACCTCAAACTCCTTCTGGCACGTCCTGCACCAATTCCAGCAGCACGCCGCCGGTGTTGGAAGGATGGACGAACACATATAGATGTCCGCCGGCGCCGATCTTGATTTCCTCAGATACAAAGCGCGTCCCCGTGGCCTTGAGCGTCTCTACCGCGTGTGTGAGATCAGGCACGTGTATCGCGACATGGTGAAGACCCTCACCGCGTTTTTCGATGAACTTGGCAATCACCGAGTCAGGTCCCGTCGCTTCCAGCAGCTCGATGCGGCTCTCCCCCAGCGGAATCATCGCCACCTTGACCTTCTCATGCGGCACCGTTTCCTCGCTCACCACTTCCAGCCCGAGCTGTTCGTAGAACTTGCGCGCCTGCGCCAGCGACTTTACCGCGATCCCGAGATGGTCAATAGTGTGCATGAAAACGGCTCCTGGCTCTTAGCTTTTAGCTCTTGGTCCTTGGATCAATCCTAAACCGGCTTCTCTGCCAAGCCAGCCGTTATTCTGTCCCAACCTTTTCTTTTCTCCGTGTCTCCGCGCCCGGGGTCCCCGACGAGCCTGCTGTTGGCTCGGTGGGGTGGTTGCCTCTGTGGTAGGTGTTCCCCACAATCTCCTCCACCAGCGAATACGGATCGCGGCGGTGCTCGGCAATGTCGGTGGCCAGCCGCGCGATCTCTGCTTCCGGCAGGCGCTCGCTCAACAAACGCTCCAGTAGCGCATCGCGCAGCATCTCGATCAGGCGTTCACGCCAGTTGCTGATCTTCTTCTTCAACAGAAGGTCCTTCTGTTGAAGATAATTCTCAAAATCAGCGATGGCCTTGGCAAGCTCGGCCACGCCTTTGCCCCCGCTGGCCACGGTCTTGACGATGGGCGGCGTCCATTTATCGGTGCGCATGGCCAGCGATTGCATGGAGCGTATCTCGCGCTCCACGCGGTCCGCACCCTCGCGATCGCTCTTGTTGATCACAAAGATATCGGCAATCTCCATGATGCCTGCCTTGATGGTTTGCACATCGTCGCCCATGCCGGGAACCAGAATCACAACGGTGATATCGGCCAGCCGCACAATATCGATCTCATCCTGGCCCACGCCGACGGTTTCAATCAGCACCACGTCTTTACCGGCGGCATCGAGCACCGTTGCTGCGTCAGTGGTGGCGCGGGCTAGCCCGCCCAGGTTGCCGCGCGTAGCCATGCTGCGAATGTAAATGCCGGGATCGGCGTGGTGGGCCTGCATGCGAATACGGTCGCCCAGGATCGCCCCTCCGGTGTACGGGCTGGTGGGATCGACGGCGATGATCCCGATATTGCGCTCCTGCTTGCGATACTCGCGCGCCAATTGGTCCACCAGCGTGCTCTTGCCTGCCCCGGGAGCGCCGGTCATGCCGATCACCCTCGCTCGTCCGGTGAAGTTGAAGAGCGCTTTCAGCAGCTCGCGCGCTTCCGGCCGGTTGTCTTCAATGCTGCTGATGGCGCGGGCCAGCGCGCGCACGTCGCCGGCGCGTATGCGGTCTACCCAATGTTGGAGGTTGGTAGACAATCAATCCTTCAATAACTGCCGCGCAATCACCAGCCGCTGGATCTCGCTGGTGCCTTCGCCGATGGTGCAGAGCTTCACGTCGCGATAAAACTTTTCCGCCGGATAGTCCTTGATGAAGCCGTAGCCGCCGTGGATCTGCACGCACTCGTTGGCGCACCGCACCGCAACCTCGCCGGCGTACAGCTTGGCCATTGACGACTCCTGCGTGGTTTTCATGCCCGCATCTTTCATGGCGGCGGCGCGCATGGTCAACAAACGCGCAGCATCGATCTCCGTGGCCATATCCGCCAGCTTCCATTGTATGGCCTGGAATTCGCTGATGGCTTTGCCGAACTGCTTGCGCTGCTTCGCATACTTGAGCGCCGCTTCATACGCGCCCTGCGCCATGCCCAGGCCAAGAGCGGCAATGGAGATGCGCCCGCCATCGAGCACGCGCATGGAGTCGACAAAGCCCTGGCCTTCCACGCCCACCAGCGCTTCTTCCGGCACATAGCAGTCTTCAAAGATCAGTTCTGACGTGTCGCTGGCGCGCAGCCCCAGCTTGTTTTCTTTTTTGCCGGGACGAAAACCTTTCGTCCCCTTTTCCACGATGAAAGCCGAGAGGCCATGTGTGTGCGCGGTCCTGTCAGTCACGGCAATTACCACGGCGACGTCAGCATGGTGGCCGTTAGTGATGAAAGTCTTGGTGCCATTCAGCACCCATCCGCCTTTTCTGCCTTTGCGCACGGCACTCATGCGCGCGCCGCCAGCGTCAGAGCCGGAGCCGGGCTCGGTCAGGCCCCAGGCGCCCAGCCACTCGCCGGTGGCCAGCTTGGAAATGTATTTCTTCTTTTGCTCTTCATTTCCTGCGAGAAAGATATGGTTGGAGCAGAGCGAATTGTGCGCCGCCACGGTGATGCCCACCGACCCATCCACGCGCGAAAGCTCTTCAATGGCGATAACATATTCCACGTAGCCCAGGCCCGCGCCGCCGTACTCGGCGGGAAAGATCATGCCCAGCACGCCCATGCGGCCGAGTTCCTTCACCGTGTCCAGCGGGAAGTGGTTGGCTTCGTCCCACTTCATCACGTTGGGCAGGATCTCGCGCTCAGCAAACTCACGGATCGATTTCTTGAGCTGCAGTTGCTCGTCGTTCAGTTGAAAGTCCATTTTTCTCCTGTCGCTGGCGCTCCAAACCGCTTCTGCGTCCGCGACGACCCCATCAACCTTCAGCCCTGGGGCACGCGGCCCGGCGCGCACGCCGGCCGCGCCGCTTCAAACGCATGACACAGGCAAGCGTACCTGTGCCACCTGTTTGATGCCTTCGAGCAAAACAGATGATTATTTCACAGGCGAAGCGGGGCTGGAAAATGGGCGGTCTGCTTCGCATCGGGCATCGGTTTCCCCACCGGGATCGGCTCCTGCCGGTACAGCCGGACGGTATTGTGGACCGCCGAGATTACCATGATCAGCAACATCCCGGAGATGCCGATGGTGCCAGCAACATCGAAGAGCCGATGAGCTCGACCCAGGAGATGGACCGTCGTCTTCCAGAAGTAGAGCACCAGGTTGCCGAGCGAGAGAAGCAGGCGCAATTCGGTGGGGCCCATTTTGAAGTAAGAGATCTTGAAATCGCCCAGGGTATAACTCGCCAGATAGACTTCGACCGAGAGCATGAGATAGGCGACGAGCAAGCCCAAAGCGACGATGGGAGCCATGTATCCGGAAAGCGCCAGCCCGCCAAGAAGGAACAGGGCGCTGAACGCGTCCACGATGTGGTCAACATAAAAGCCGTAGCGTGGGCGCGAGTGGTCGCGGAAGCGGGCCAGCGTACCGTCCAGCGAGTCACCCAGCCAGTTGAGGGCCAGGCATACCACCACCAGAAGCAGCCCAAGGCGGTTGCGACTGGCCCACCAGTAAGCCGCTCCGGCGCCGGCCATGGAGAGCAGGCCTAGCAGCGTGAGGTGGTCAGAGTTGATCCACGCGGGTGTGCGGGCGGCTAGCCAGATCAGTGTCCGCTTTTCCAGACTGGCCAGGAAGCTTTGCTGTATCCGCTTGGCCTCGCGGAAGTTGGGATTGTGGGATGGTTGAGTGGCTGGCTTAGTATCTTGCATTGTGAATATACCTCCGATTGCCGAGTTGCTTTCGAGGCTGCGGAAAAGCTTGGAAGGAGCCAAAGCAGGTGCGCTTTTCCGCGAGCCTCGCACAGCCGTTTGCTGTGATTCGACTCTGCGCCGCGGCGAGATCAACCGGCAATGCACGCCGGCTCATCTGGAGGTAAAACGGATATCAACCGCGTAAGTGCTGGAGAAATAAGAGTCAGGAGAGCCGAGCGATGCTTGTCCGTGGGTTTCGCTGAAAGGCGGCAAAAAAGGACGGCACAAATGATCTGCCTGGAGAGGTCTTGCGTCGCTTCCCAGCCCTACACGCGCGGCTGATTTCACAACGCACCATACTCAGGGCATGAGCCGAGGGCCACTTTTCCACAGTCGCAGAATCTTGTGCTTCCTTAACAGAGCTTTAGCCAGCGTTGTTAAAGCTAGTTTTAGATTCCGCTTATCTATAACGAAGGTAGTATGCGTAGTAGTTTAACAATGGACAAACAGTTTGTACTCATAGTGATGCAGGCTTCACCGAAAAAATCGGTGTGATCGGCGAACACGCGCGTGACAGAAATGAAGCAATCGTTTCAACATAAAATTAAATTAAAAAGAGCTAACGCGGTGACTCTCTGCTTGACAGCGGAAGCGTGTCAGCGGAGAATCTTTCCCACTCGGCTCGACTCACTCTTGTATGTCCAAGATTTGATTTTGTTGTGTCAGGGGCGGCCTGGTAAGCAAGATGTTCGACGGAGAGTACATGGAAGAAATCAATGTCCCTACGGTAGAAGATCCGCGCCCAGCGAAGGCGGCGGACGGCCGTGCTTTGCGCCACGAACTTCATATTCCTCTGCGGTACCGGCTGGACGGCCAGAACGACTGGTTGCCCGGCGAAGCCATCAACATGAGCGAGTCCGGTCTGCTGTTCTCATCCGATGAACTGCTGGAGATCGATTCCAGAGTCCAGATCACATTTCAGAACTCTGAAAGCCCTATGATGAAGTCGAGTACCCGGCAGGCAAGGGTTGTGCGCCGTATCCTGAGCAACTGGCCGGAGACGCGGATCGTTTTTGGCGCCAAGTTCTGCAACTAGAGCCGCTTTGGCGGCGTGAGCGAGGCAACGCCAAGCGGGAGCCGACAGGCGAAATCCTGAGCGTAAGGCGCGAAGTCGAAGGATCTCTATTCTTAATTCTTAAAGACGAAAAATCGGTTGGAATAAGCGATTCCCCATCATTAGTCCTAAAATTCCCAATTTACCGGGCCGGCAGGTATCATCTAAGGTACTGAGGCAGAGTGGCCGTTTGCGCGTACTTTTGGTTCAGGAAGATCACTTTGAGGCGCGACAAGCTCGGCGGCCACCCTTCGGTAACCGATGGCGAGAGAACATTATGAGTCCACAAGACGGTCCCAAGACCAAAGCGCCGTTCGAACGGATGGGGCGCAAGCTGGATACGAATTTCGGCGAAGCGGCCCAGAAACTCGAACAAGAGAAAGAGAAGGTCATCACCTATCTCAACAACGAGGTGGTGCCGGCAATCCGCACGCACTCGACCAAAGCCCTGCGGGTAGCGGCGGAACAACTCAACAAGCTGGCCGAGTACATGGACAAAAACCGCTCCAAGTAGCGGCATTATTTTGCTTTCTTCTGTTGCTGGCGGGATGCGCGGGCCATCGCCAGCCACCGCCCGCCATGCCCGCGCCGCCGCCTTCGGCGCCTCCAGCATCGACCACGGTTCCAACCCGTATTCCTACTCCCACGCCCACACCGGCTCCCACTCCAGCTGCGCGTCCGAGCACGGAAATTACCGTGCCCAGGAACGCGAAGGTCCTTTACACCGAGGTGGGCTACGCCAGTTGGTATGGTCCGGGATTTCAGAAGCGCAATGCCGCCAACGGACAGCCGTATGACATGAACGGCATGACGGCAGCGCATCGCACGCTGCCGCTGAATACCATCGCGCGCGTCACTGATCTCAAAACCGGCGACTCTGTGCTGCTGCGCATCACGGACCGCGGGCCCTTTGTGGGTGACCGCGTGATTGATCTTTCCCGCGCCGCCGCGCGCAGGCTGAGCGTTTACCAGCACGGCGTCGCGCTGGTGCGGATTGAAGTATTGGAAACGCCGGCGTCAATTAAAGAAGGCGGGCGCTGGTGCGTTCAGATCGGCGCCTTTCCGGATTCACATGACGCGTCGAAGCTGAAGGAGAAACTGGCCCGCCGCTATCGCACCGCCAAAGTGCTCCAGTTCAGCAGCCCCATGGGCGGCGACTGGCTGCGCGTGCGCGTGGCGGAAGACGATAAGAAACGCGCTCAGGAAGTCATGCGCGAGACGCGTACCGACGCGGGCGTTTATCTGGTAAGGCTGGACTGATTTGTCTGCTGTCCCGCGTGCATGTTTCTGAAATCCCGAGCGGAGCGAGGGATCCCTACCCTCTTCATCAATGTGTCAGAAATAATTCAATTTTTCTCTAATGGCCATCCCAGACAAACTAATTGCGGAACTTCGAAATCCTGGCGGCATAGGGATCTCTCGCTTCGCTCGAGACTTCGGAAAAATGAATGAAGCAATTGCGGCAGCAATGAACGCCCTTTGTTAATATGCAACTGCTATGACCGACTGTCTCTTTTGCAAGATCATTGCCGGGTCAGTTCCTGCCAGGAAAGTTTATGAAGACGAAAAGACCTTCGTCTTTGAAGACATCCGGGCGCAGGCGCCGACTCACGTTCTTGTCGTCCCCAAAAAGCATATCGCCGGGATTGACCAGGCGACCGAAGCCGACGCCGAGATCATCGGCTATTGCCATTTGGTGGCGGCCAGGATCGCGCGTGAACGCAAGCTGGATCACGGCTTTCGCACCGTGTATAACGTAGGGCCTGACGCCGGGCAGACGGTCTTCCATCTGCATCTGCATTTGCTGGGTGGAAGGAAGATGAGCTGGCCGCCTGGGTAGCATTCAGCAATCAGCACTCAGCATTCAGCCAAAAATGTTTCACCGCAAAGGCCGCAAAGGCCGCAAAGAACGCAACGGAACAGGGAATAGATTTTTGATCGGTTATGACTCTTTTGTGTCTACAATACACAAGAGAGATAGGCACTCCTTCGCGACCTTTGCGTCCTTGCGATTGAGTTGTCTGGCTGAGTGCTGAATGCTGACTGCTCTTCCTCACGCTGCCCCAATCAACCTCGCCGCATTGGGAAATGACCGCTGCCACACCGAGGTCAGCAGCACAAATTGCGGCAGCAGCCGGGCAAAGCCGTCCACCGTCTCTTCAATCTCGCGCCATTGTGCGGGATCGAAATCCTTGAGTAGACTGCGATGGTCTTTGACCGGCATGCCGTTCAGGAGAGCGCGGGTGCGCCGGTTGAGTTCCTCCTGGGCGGTGACGAAGGAAGAGTCGGCCAGCAGCCTCTTACTATCGAGCCAGGCCGAGGCCAGGTAGCTGGGAAACGGCGACAGCGCGCGGTACAGGCTCAGCACATTTTTTGCGCCGGTGGCTTTCTTGATGTCAGAGTAAATCAGCCAGACGCGCAGGCCGGCCTCGCGCTCATTAGGAACATGCACGCGCACCATCTGGGCCAGAGCGGTCACCTGTTTCAGCCTTGTGACCCTTCCTTTCTGACCTCCGCCATAACCCCGCTGCATCAAGCGCGCAAACATGCTCACTTGTGCCGTGGCCCGCGCAAATAGCCCCACAATGCCGCCAATCACGCGGATATCGGCGTTGGAAAACTTGTCCGCTGCCAAAACTGCGGGTTGATCAGAGAAGGTCCAGCCACCCCTGATCGCGGTCGAGTGGGCGATTTCCTGCAACGCGCGCGCCGCGGTATCGAATTCTCGTGAAGCCGCCACGCCTTCCAGGTCTTTCCACACCACCTTCAAGTATTGCGGCATGCCGGCGGCGAGTTTGAAGATGGTGGGAACAAAGGGAAGGTCAAATCCGGCGCGGATGTTGGCATACATCCGGCGTATTTCGGGAGTGACTTCATGCTCCTCGTATGCGCGGGTGAGGGCCATGGCTTTGCCTATGCGTGATTGGACGTTCCCGGCAGCTACTCAGTTGCAAGGGACAAATAAGAATTTTGCCGCTGATCTGCGCAGATGCGCGCGGATACCCAGGAAAGGGAGCACGAACCAACACGATTGGGGGAGAATCATCCGCAAGGATGTGCGACAGAGAGCACGCGCCAAATAGATAGGCAAATCCAAAGTCGATTCGCTGATTCGCGTGCCTTCGCACCTGCTCTTCTTAATCAGCGTTCATCTGCGCAAATCTGCGGCGATTATGCCCGGTTGAAGTTGTCGTCAGTCTCGTCTTCAGCACCGTGGCGGCGCAGGATGCTGGCCAGGTTCTGCGAGAAGGCTGAGCGCGGCATTACCACGTCACAGCCAGCTTCCTGGGCCTTGACCTTCAGGTCTCCCTGCACGTGGGAGACAAAGCCGACAATCGAGGTGCTCTTCTTGTATTTGGCCCTCATTTTGGTGATCACGGGGAGCGGCTTGATGCCGTTGCTGTTCAGGTCCACGATGATCAGTGACGGTTTTTCTTCCGTGCTCTCGGTCTTGTCAGTGATGTCCTTGTCGGTCTTGACGAACTCCACTTTCACGTTCAGCTTGCGCGAGATTTCCTGGATCTTGGCGACAAAGAAAAGGTCTTCAACAAAGGCGAAGATCCGCGTGGGAGCGTCGACCCGTTGCACCAGCGGCTCCATATTGGGCGAGGCCTGCACGCCGTTGTGGAAGCGCGCTCCCTGCTGGGCTGAGCCGTTGCCCTGGCTACGGTAACTGTGGTCCATGGGACCCACAAAGGCCGATCCGCCGCGGCGAGGACCGCGATTGTTGCGGTTCTGGCGGTTTTGCCCGCCTGGCCGTCCCTGGCTGTTGTTGGGGCCGTTCTGGCCCGGATTCTGGCTGCCAAAATTGCGTCTGCGACGCCGCGACTTGCGATTGCGCGGGTGCTGTGGCTGGTTCAATCCTTCATTCATTCGTATACCTGTGAGCTTTTATCTATCCGCCGGATGTCCAAGGGGTGACCGGGTATGAACGAATTCTTCAAGGGTCTGGTTGGACGTCAATCGGCTAAGTTATCGGAAAATCTTCGTTTATATCAGCGCCTTAGTCTTTGCGCGAAAGCCGCACCGGAACGGGCGGCAACTGAAGACAAACTGATGTTATCACGATCCAGAACGGACGCAAGCAAAAACTTGTAAATTTCCACCCACCAGCGTTCCAACTGGATTCACAAGCCTGGGAACTGGAGAGTGGTGGGCGCTATAGGATTCGAACCTATGACTTCCACCGTGTGAAGATGGCACTCTACCGCTGAGTTAAGCGCCCATGCGCTCGCCTGCTGCACTACCTTCGAGTGAAAACTATTCTAACAGAAGACTTTTTCGCTGGGCCGCTCCGCCTTTACAGAAACTTACAGGTGCGCGAATGCCACAGCATGGAATAAACTCTTGGGCGGGGCCTGCCGGCCCTCCCGGAAAGCCCGCAACTTTTTGTTGGACAAAGGGTTTAAGGGGGATGTGAGCAGCGTGGCCCTAAAATCAGGGTTGTTCATGCCAACAGCTACCGGCAGGACGCAGGGTATTGCCGAGATGGCAGCAAGCCACGTTCCTTATGATTCGCTGAGCGATGCGGAGGTGATGCTCCGCGCTGGTACCGATGATGATGCGGCTTACGAGTATCTCGTAACCAAGTATCACCGGCCGATGATCGCCTTCATGTACCGCATGTGCCGCAACCAGGCACTGGCGGAAGAGTTGGCGCAGGAAGTTTTTTTGCGCGTCTATCGCTCGCGCAAGAGCTATGCGGCGGAAGCCAAGTTTACGACCTGGCTCTACCGCATTGCCACCAATCTGGCCGTGAACCACGCGCGCGACCATAAGGTCGAGCGCAGCGGCAAGGTAGTGAGCCTGGACGAGCCGGACGAAGAAACCGGCACGACCCTGGACGTTGCCGATCCCACGCTGAATGTGGAACAGAACATTCTGCGACGGGAGCGGCTCCAGGCCATCAAAAAACATGTGATGGCGTTGCCGGAAAAACAGCGCGCCGCGGTCTTGATGCATAAGTATCAGGGGTTGGATTACAAGGAAATTGCGGAAGTGCTCAAGCTGAGCGAGTCCGCCACTAAGTCTCTGCTGTTCCGCGCCTATGAAGTGTTGCGTGACCGGCTCAAGGATTTTGTATGAAGTGCAATGATGTTCGGGAAAATTTGATCGAGTTGCTCACCGGCGGTCAGGCCGATCCGCAGGTGACAGCTCACCTCAGCCAGTGCAGCGCCTGCACGCAGGAGCTTGCCTCCATGCGCAAGACCATGGCGTTGCTGGATGAATGGGAGGTTCCGGAGCCTTCTCCCTACTTTCTTACCCGCATGCGGGCGCATTTGAAAGAAGAAAGGGAGAAGGCGCCTGCCGCGAAATGGGTGGCGTGGCTGCGCCGGCCTGTGCTGGCCGTGTCTCTGGCCACCGCTGTGGCTGCGGGCGGATTGCTCTATCGCCTCACCGTGGCAACACCGCCTGATAACGGCCCGGGGAATGCCGTGGCCGATATTGAATCTCTGGACAAGAACCACGACTTGATTCTCGATAGTGACCTGGTGAACGAGCTCACTGGCGCTCCGTCAGAAGATGTAGCGGAGCCGTAAAACTGCTCGGGGGAGCAAATGGTGATCGGGGCCAAGGCAGTCTCTGTCATTTTGATCTCAGGGTTGATGACCCTGAACGTGCCCTCGCGCGTAAATAAGTCCGCGCCCGGCAAGGCTCCGGTTGTTCTGGTGCAGACAGCTCCTCAAAAAAGTCCTAATGCCGCCAACCGTCCCGGACAAAAAGGCGGGCGGAAGATGGGTGACTGGCTCCAGGCCCACAAAAACCTGCCCCCGGACCAGCAGCTCAAACTTCTGGAAAGCGACCCCACGTTCAAAAAGCTGCCATCGCAAAAACAGGCCGAACTGCGCGAACAATTGAAGAAGTTCAACAGCCTTCCGCCTGAGAAACGCGACCAGGCCCTACAGCGCATGGAGTTCCTGGCCAAACTCACCCCGCAGCAGCGGCAGGAACTCCGCGATGCCAGCCAGCAACTCAAGGGTCTGCCGGAAGACCGCCGCGTAGCGGTGCACAAGGCGGTGCGCCATCTACGGCAGATGCCGCCAGACGAGCGCAAGCAGGTGCTGGCCTCAGATCACTTCCGCAGCACGTTCTCTGACCAGGAACAGAAGCTCATCAGCCAACTGACGGAACTGAACCCGCCTGAGGGCGGAAGCGCGCAGCACCCACAGCCGAAGTAGTCTTTTCTTTATCCCGAGCGTAAAGCGAGGGACCCCTATAACCACATTGCCCATCAGGTGAGCAGCGTCTTTGAGGCGCAGACACTCTTGCCAGTGTGTTTCCTTACAGCATCTCGGCGATAGGGCTCCCTCTCCCGCTCCGTGGGATCGGGCTTTCAGAAAGAGCGTTAGTTCATCATCGCCATCGACCGCCGCAACGATAGCGCGGTCTGCCTGATTTCTTCCGCGTCAGAAGCTTCCGGCGACATCTTCACATACTCGTCAAAATCGTTGAGCGCGCCGCGATAGTCGTCAAGGTTGTAGCGCAGCACCGCCCGCTGCTTCACGTCTTCAGGCGAACGAGGATAGATGACCAGGACCAGGTCCACCACCTGCACGGCGCGGCGGAAATCGCGCTGGGAGAGATAGATCGACCGCAGGTTGTTGAGCATGCGGGTGAGCATCTGCCGCCGCGTAACCGGCAGCAGGAATTCCGGCTGCAACGTAAGCTGGCCGGAGTAAATCGCGTTCAGCTTTTGCCGGCAGTCTTCTTCCGTGACGATTGATCCGCGCTCAAACGCGTCAATCAGGATGAAGCGGCCGTCCACGTCATAGTGCTTCAGCAGAAAGTGTCCGGGCATGCCCACGCCGAACAGCGAAAAGCCCACGCGCCGCGCCACCTCCATATAAACCAGCGCCAGCGTAATGGGAATGCCCAGGCGGCGGTCAAGCACGTGGTGAAGAAATGAATTGCGCGGGCTGTAATAGTCCACCGCATTGCCGCGGAACATCTCTTCCTGAAAGAGAACTTCATTCAGCCCGGCAATGACGTGTGCGGGCTCGTCGGGGTCCTGGATTTTCACGGCAACCCGCCTGGCAAATTCATCGATCCGGCGCACATAATGCTCAATGTCGAGTTGCGGATCTTCAATCCGGGCAAAGGTCAGCGCTGCCCGCACCAGGTCAATGCGTTCGTCTTCGATTTCAGAACGCACCAGCGCGGCAAACGCCTGAATGATGTCTGAGCTTGCTCCGGTTACCACATAGAAATTCTAGCTGAAACGCGATGGCAAATCTCTTGGCCTGTAGGTCAGTGGCCTCTTAATCCTCTGCGATTCTTCAATGCGTGACTGAGAGCGGACCACAACCGGACCGCTCCCAGCTTGGAATTAGAAGTGGAAGCCCAGTTGCGCCGAGTACGATCGCGGCGTAACAAAGTGCGTTCCGGTAAAGGTCGAAAGGAAGTTGTAGAGCGCTACTTTATTCGTAATGTTGATTGCGCTGAGTTGCAGGCTCCATTTGTAGCGGTCGCCATGAAAGAGATTGTCATGGCCCACCGCCATGTCGAACAAGTTCCGCGACGCAATGCGTGCTGGGTTGTGGTCTGGATCCTGCGTTCCGGGGGCTGGAATCTTCACTCGATTTGACCCAAGCTGCGACGGCGCGCACGAAGTGAGAGGCGACGATAGCGTTGGGAAAACACTGCCGCAAAACAATCCTGCCTGAAGTTGCTGGTCTGCCGTCAGGCCGGTCAGGTCGACGGGAGTAGTAGTATCGGTTGCGAATGGCACTGCGCCCGCGACCAGGCCGCTGTCATAACGCCAGTTAAAGCCGAGCCACGGCCCGCGTTTCCCCATCTGGTATTGCAGGTGGGTGGTCTCGTTGAATCGTTCGTCGTGGTCAATGCGGAACGGCCCGCCGTTCTGACCCACCGTCACGCCCAGGCCGCCGATCTGTGGCGGGAAGAAGCGTGCAGACACGCTGGAAAATACAAACAACGCGCTGAACCCATGGAAGTTCGGCACGCTCACGCGGCCGGCAAATCCGGGGATCTTGGAGTTGTGCCACTCAATGGGAAAGGTGAGCGGCGTGGCGCCCAGAATACTGAAGTCATATCCGCCGTGCGTGTACTTCCAGATGTAGTCGCCGGAGAAAACCAGGTAACGTCCAAAGGCCTGCTGCAGGCCTACGTGGAATTCGTTCCGCCATCCCGGAGCAAAGTTTGCCGGAACGCACGGAACCAGGGCCGCAACCACGTTGAAGTTGCAGCCTGTAGCCGAAAGAATGAGGTTCTCATTGAACGGCGTTTCCAGCAGGCGGGCGTAGGAAGCGCGCAGCACAGTGTTGGTTTTCTTGATGTTGTAGGCGATGCCCAGGCGCGGCTCGGCTTCATTGTGCGACGCAAATCCGCGATAGAAATCACCCCGCAGGCCCAGGTTCAGAGTCCACGGCCCCTTGGTGATTGCATCCTGGAGGTAGAGAGCAACTTCCTTCACATCAGTGTGCCCGCGGAAGCCGAATGACGTGCTGACGGGCGAAGCGCAACCGTCACCAGTCGCGGGATTCGGCCGGGTGAGATCAAAGCACCCCAGGAACGGCTGGAAGGGCGTAGCCGTGACTGCGGGATTGGAGCCATCATTCGGCGCGAGTCCTGCGCCTGCGCATTGCGAAGGATCGGTGAATCCCTGGACCGGCGCGCCGGTTGAATCGACGCACGGTGCGTTCAAGGTCGGATCAACAATGCCCAGATTGTCATGCTCTTTCAAGAATGTGTGTTGAAACGTGGCCCCAACTTTCAGATTGTGTATCCCTTTGACGTAGGAAACATCGGAGCGAAGGCCCGCGTTGGTCAGTGTGCGAAGCTGCGCGAAAGTTTCCTGCTGCAGCGGACCGAAGTCGGCGAATGGATTTTTGCTCGGATAATAGTTGTATTGATCGTGACGCACAAAAGCGCCGAGCGTAAATACCGTTGCTGGACCGAGGACATGTGTCCATGAAGGCGCAATGTTGAACGTCCTGATCTGTGCCCGCTGATCGGTGGGGCCCACGGGATTGCCCAGCACAGGGTCTGTAACTCCCACGTTCAGGTTATCGAACGAATTGGGGTTCTGAAACCACGAACGCGTGAATCCGAGATTCAAATGTATTGAATCTGCGTCAGAAAGCTGAAAGTCGAGGCGGTCAAAAGCGTTTTGCAGGTTGCCTTTGGCGTGCATCACCTGAAACTCGGGGGGATCAAGAAACCGCCCGCTGTTCAGGCCGCCTATAGATATAAAGTTGCCCCACTTGGCGCCTCCGTATCCAAGGTTGAAGTCCATGGTGGATGTGCCGAAGCTGCCGTACGACGTGGTGATACTGCCGGTCGGCTTCGTCAGTCCCTGGCCAGAGCGGGTTGTCACGTTGATGACCACGCTGGTTTTGTCTCCGAACTCTGCCGGAGGCGCGCCATCGATGACCTCCAGCGACTGGATCGAGTCCATGGAAATCTGGTTGGAGAAGACCTTGCTCTGCTGGTCAGTGATGGGCTGGCCGTCGACGGAAAACGAATTCTCCGCGTGGTCCCCCATTCCGTGAAACAGGCCGTTGGAGTCGGCCGCTATTCCAGGTGTAGTCAGCGTTACCAGCGAACTCACAGAGGATGACGCGCTCTCCAGTGGGACTTTATCGAACAGACCGCGGTCCACGTCGGTATGGAAAGTCGTATCAGCCTCAATCAGATCTGCTCCGCCAGCCTCAACCGTGACGGTCTCCGTTGAGCCCGTTATCTTCAGGCCGATGTTGAGGTTCTGGGGAACGACGGAGCGAACGTCAATATCCTGGGAGTACGGTGCAAATCCCTTGCCTGTGACTGTGAGATGGTAGGGATTGAACGGCACGTTGGGAAGGCTGAATTTCCCGGAGCCGTCCGAGGTCGCGGTGCGGTTGTAACCGCTAACCGGGTTGTGAATCTCAACCGTCGCGCCGGGAATGACCGCGCCACTGGGGTCGGTGACAACGCCTTGAATCGTTCCCGAACTGCCGGAAGTCTGGGCCGAAGCCTGATAACAGAATAAAAATACGACAATAATGAATGCGAGCGAAGAGAACCATAAAAGCATTTTCATAGGAATACGCATAGCTCCTCCAAATGGGGCTGTGTCAGTGGGTCTTAAAAACTGATTGGAGAAAGAAACTATGCCTGGGGCGGGGGACGCGAGAAATGCCAGGACAACTCAAAGTTGGACTTGCGATCCGGATCAGGCGCGGTGCAGAGAAAATCCGTGGTGGTCAATGCCCGGTCCAGTTCCACCACCAGCGCAACCTGCGCTGAAGAATGCGCTACGTGGCAAATAGGACATTGGTTGGTGGTGCCCGCAAGATCATCGGGATGGACGTGGGCCTGGGCAGCTGCTGAGACCGAAAGAAGCAACAGGCATACAATTACCACCCAGCTTCGGGCCGGGACTGTACGCGCGAAACTGGTTTGCGATGATCTCACGCCAGATCTTACTAATTAGACAGCGGTTGCTCTGATTTGTCTACAACGCTTTCAGCCTAAGAGAGGAACGGCAGATGCCGGCTGCTAACGGGCCACGACTTCCGCCTGCTCCGGCTGTTCCTGGCGCACTTTGAAAAACACTGCTTTGACTGCGGCCATCAATACCAACACTGCGCCAAAGGTGCATACGATGGTCGGTCCCGTCGGGGTATCAAAGACCACGGCGGACAAATAGCAGGCCAATGCGGAAACCAGGGTTCCCATGGTCCAGCCGATGGCCAGGCGCGAGCCGATGCGGTCGGCAAAAAGCATGGCGCCAACCGAAGGCACCACGAGATAGCAAAACACCAGCAGCACGCCGGCAATCGCCACCGACGAGGTGACGACAAAACCGAACGAGGCATAGAAGAGGAAATCCCAGAGCCGCACGTTGAGGTTTGGCTGCTGGTCAGCGCCGTGGCTGAGCGAGATGGCCAGGAACTTTTTGCGGAAGATGAAGTGGAACAATCCGATCGCGCCATAGAGCAGCGCGGTCTTGATCACATCATGTTTTGAAACTGCCAAAATGTTGCCCACCAGCATATCTTTCAGGTGCTCGGTTTCACCGGTGGCCTTGCTCATGGCGAGGATCGCCGCCGCTGAAGCTACGGCATAGGCAATACCGATGAAGGCCTCCAACGGAATACGTTTTTGACGCGAGCGCACAAAAGTAAAGATTCCCGCGCCTATGAAGGTGAAGCCCAGGCTCATCCAGTAGGCGCCGGTGCCGTGCGGGTCCATGCCGACCAGGATGGCCGTGGTCGCACCCAGAGCGGCAATCTGCGCCAGCGCCAGGTCGACAAAGATGACGCCGCGTTCCACCACATGTACGCCCAGATAGGCGTGTATGCCGGTCAAAATTAGACTGGCGAGAAAAGGAAGAATTAGAAACTGGAGAATTTCCATCTCGGTCCTTTATTTATTTCGTCTCTTCAAATGCCTTCGTAAGTTGGGCAATATCGTAATCGAACAGCTTGAAATAATCTGTGATCTCCGGCTTGCCGCCCACGGAAGGCATGAGCACGACCACCTTGCCGTTCACCATGCTGGCGATGCTGTTGGGCGTTTTTAAATCGAAATACGGCTCAATCAACTCGATCTTTACACCTTCGCGCTTCATCAGGTTCACCAGTTCAATAGTGTGCGAGGGAGTTGGCGGAATGCCGGGCCGAGGCTCGATATAGCCGATCACGTCCAGGCCGAAGTGCTTGGCAAAGTTCGGCCACGAGCGATGATATGTCACCACCTTGCGCCCGTGATAGGGGGCCATTTGCGCCAGCCATTTCTTGTCGGTTTCTGCCAGCCGCTTTTCAAAGTCCTGCTCACGCTGCTGGAAGTACGCCTGGTCGGCCGGGTCCATGGCACTCAGTTTGGCGGCAATGCCCTTGGCGATGCGCCGGCCATTGTTGGGATCCAGCCAGTAGTGTGGATTGCCCATGGGATGAACATCGCCTTCAGCGCGGGTCAGGTTGCCCTGTGGAATCTCCAGGATCTCGGCAAATTGCGAGGCATCAAGATAGCCCTGTCCGCCGGGCTGGATCTTGCCATTGCCGCTCTGGGTGATCAGCGGTGGAAGCCAGCCAATTTCCAGTTCCAATCCAACCAGTACCAGCAAGTCAGCATTTCGCAGCTTGAGTAAGAAGCTGGGTTTGGGTTCGACGAAGTGCGGGTCCTGGTAGCCTTTGGCCAGCGACTCAACATCAACTTTGTCGCCGCCGACCTCCTGCGTGAGCGACGCCAGGTCCGTCAGCGTGGTAATTACTTTCAGTTTCTTTGCCTCTGCCGAGGACGGAAGAAGCAAAGTTGCGCATAAAGTTGCAGCAAGAACAAATGAGAATAATTTCGAACGTAATTTCATCAATCTCTCCACAATACCTTGGCTCCCGATTCCTTCACAGCAGGCACGCGCCTGCAAAAACTTGATTTAGAAGGGATGCGCGCCGTGCGCGCCGAGAGCGAACTGTAACTGTATAAACGCTTCATGCGCGTCAAAGTTCTGGGCGTAGCGGGTAAACCTATACTGACCGCGGACTTGCGCGAACTCGCTGGGCCAGTAGGTCAGCACAAATGAACCGCCTTTATCGGTCAGCGTGGCGTCAAAGGGCCGGTCAGACCGGTCCACTCGACCGCCCACAAACCAGCGCCGGGCAAATTGATAATCGCCGGAGGCATAGAAGCCAAAGGCGCGTTGAAAGCCGCTGCGCACAAACACTGGACATGTGATGGTGGTGCAAGCAGTGATGTCGGGCTGGTTCTGCTGCCGCCAGATGAACTCGCTGCGCGCGACAAATGATTTGTAAATAGCCCGCTGCAATGGCTTCCAGCGCAGCGTCGCGTCAACGCCGTAAAGATGCGTGATGAAATCGGTGCCAAACAAATTGTGGCCACGCGAATAGGAAGCGCCCACGTCCATGTTTGTGCTTTCCGTCAGATCACGATATGCGCGCAGATGCCCGACCACGCTCACGTCGTTTTTGACCGAGGACGTAAAAACGTCGGCCGAGTCACCGCGAAAAGTCTGGCCGGTAAATTCCAGAAACCAGTTCTTGGGCGCGGGAATAATATGCTGCACGGAGAATCCGGCGTCATTGATTCCGTCTTCGCCACCCACCAGGTTTTGATTCACCAGCGGACGATCCACCCAGGGCAGCACGTGATTGTGCAGGGTGTTCACCTTCCCGAAGGCGGCGCGCATCTTGCCGCCTTTGGCGACAAAGCCCGCCGGCAGGGCCGTGAAGGTGATGTAGCCTTCCTCCAGGTTGACTCCCGTTTCGCCGAAGGAAATAAAGAAGTCTCCGCGCGCGTAGGGATCGATGATCGCCTGGAAACCGACTTCCGACTCATGCATCTGGAAGGCCGGAGTCGGAGTGATGGGGTTGTGGCCGGCGCCGGCGATAAAGTCGCCGATGACGCTGATGTCCGGGTTGAGCGCCTTGGCCGCCGCTCCACCCGCTCCGCCCAGCCGGATTGTCTCTGCCTGTGATGTGGCGCCCGCGGCGCCCTGTTCTGCCGCGACCTGCGTCTGCGGCGCAGCTGCTGGTTGTGCGGCTGGAGCAGCCGCCGTAGCAGGCGCTGGCTGCTGTGCTCCCTGGGCCTTTAGCTGGCGCAGCTCGCCTTCCAGCGCCACCACACGATCTTCCAGATCGCGCATGCGTTGATCCATCGCAGCCTTGTCGTTAGCCGGCGCCGAACCTTGCGGCTGCTGGGCTGCCGCGGCAAGACCAGCGATCAATATCCAGAAAATGAAGATATGAAAACTTCTCAATGGATCCTCCTTGCTCACGTTGGGGCCGGGTACTCACCGGAAAATAAGGACCAATGCGGCTGCCAGCCGGTACGAATTAAGACCTGAAACTGAGATCGAAACTTGCGCTTGGATTCCGGCGACTAACTAAACGGAGGGAGGAGGGCGGATGAACAACTGAAGTTCTGGTGCAGCACTCTTGCCTTCAGGCGCGTAAGCGACGGCCACGGTTTCCACGGCGTAGAGCTGAGGCAGAAAGTGGACAGTCACCGCAGGAGCATTGGCGTGGGCGGTGATGCAGATGGCGCAGGGAGCAGAGTTGCGCGAGGCGGCTGCGTCAGAGTGCGCATGCGTAGTCTCGAGACCGGTCATCAGCAGGACCAGAAGGGCAGCGCTCAGCACGATCCAACGCATCAGTTTGCCGGTCTCGAATTGGCCATTCCGGACCAGGTACATGACCTCGACTTTGTGCGAGCGCGAAAACCACATTGCGATGGCAAGCGAATACACGCGCCACTCGCCTCTCAAGAACCTTAATTCTAGCAGAGAGGCGGCCCGGAACCGCGAGCGGTGGCTATCGGGAAATTGCATGAGCAGAGCTGCTGTGCTAGCGTTGAAAGGTATTGCGAGGGCGGTTTTGCGAACCATTCCTTCGGGGCTGGACCGAAAGGAAGCTGAACTCTATAGCCAGCTTGATCCTAACCAGTTCCCAAAACATGTCGCTATCATTATGGACGGCAATGGCCGCTGGGCCAAACGCCGCCACCTGCCGCGCATTGCCGGCCATCGCAGAGGTGTGGAGGCCGTCCGCTTAGTGGTGGAGACGGCCGCGCGCATCAACCTGCCTGCGCTGACGCTCTATGCTTTTTCCGCGGAAAACTTTGTCCGCCGCCCAGCCACGGAAATCCACTTCCTGATGAAGCTGCTGCATCGTTACCTCAAGAACGAGCTGCCGCTGATGCACCGCAACAACATCCGCCTCTCGTTTATCGGGCGCAGCCAGATGCTGCCGCAGGAAGTGCAGGAGCGCATGGCTTGGGCCAAGGAACAGACCTCGCGCAATACCGGCATGGTCATGACCCTGGCGCTGAATTACGGATCGCGGTCGGAAATTGTTGACGCCTTCAAGTCCATGGTGCACACGGCAGCCAACAACGGCGGCATCGAGCATCTCCATATCGACGAGGAAACCGTCAACCGCCACATGTACACCAGCAATCTGCCGGAGCTCGATCTGGTGATCCGCACCAGCGGAGAAATGCGCCTGAGCAACTTTCTTTTGTGGCAGGCCGCATACGCCGAAATCTACGTGACCAAGACGCTCTGGCCCGACTTCAGCGGCATACACTTGCTGGAGGCGATCAAGGAATTCCAATCGCGCGAGCGCCGCTACGGCGGCCTGAACGAACCCGCTCCAGGCAGCTCCAACTAAAAATGAAACGTGTCCTGACCGCAGCGGTGCTGATCCCGGTGGTGCTGCTGATTTTATTTAAGGCGCCAGACTGGTTTTACAGCGGATTCATTGGGCTGATTGCGGTTCTTGCGGCGCATGAGTATTTCGGCATCGCGAGCTATTATCAGGAAAAATTGCACGCCTACATCATTGAAGTGGCGCTTGGGCTTTATTTTCTGGGTCACTGCCTGGGTGGCATGAGCGCGTTTGGGTTAGTGAACTTTGGCCACCGTTTCGAGAGCTGGACTTTCGATGCGACTGGCGTTCGTGTCCTCCCCCTCGTGCTTTTAGTCATTGGAATGTTTTTTTGGGAGACACGGGAAGCACTACCGGCGGCGGCCATCTCCTATTTTGGTTTTGTTTATGTGGGCTACACGCTGGGATCGTTGTCTCTGGTAGGACATCACGAGAATGGGCGCATCATGGTATTCATTCTGCTGATTGTTGTCTGGTCAGGTGACATCTTTGCTTATTACATTGGACGCTCGTTTGGTAAACACAAGCTCGCAGAAGCGATCAGTCCCAAGAAAACATGGGAGGGGGCGATAGCCTCCGTCATCGGCGCGACGTTGGTATCAATCATCTTGTTCCGGTACATCCACTCGATAAGCACAGCACTGGTACGACTCGATGCCATTCCATCGCATAGCGTTGTTTATGCCGATGCTCCAATCTATGCGCCTCCCCTGTTGCTCGCTGCTGCTTTTGGTGTGCTCGTGAATATCGCCGCACAATTTGGAGATCTTGCAGAATCGGCGTTGAAACGGGGGGCCGGTATTAAGGATTCTGGCAACCTGCTGCCCGGCCACGGTGGCATACTGGATCGAATTGACGCTCTCTTGTTTGCTGCTCCGGTATTATGGTTTTTCGATGTAGTGCTTTTTAGGGCTTTAATTCATAGAAAATGAAACGCATCGCCATCCTTGGTTCCACCGGCTCCATCGGCCGCAGCACGCTCAACGTGATTGAGAACAATCCTGAGCGATTTCAACTGTTGACCATGGCCGCAGGTTCGAACACGGAAGCCGCGCTGAAGGACGCGCGCCGCTGGAAACCTAAAGTTCTCTCACTCGCGTCAGAGCAGGATGCGGAACAGGTCCGCAAGCAGCTCAAGTCTGAAGGCCTGAACGGAATTGAAGTCGTATACGGGCAGGCCGGCACGGTCCGCGTGGCGACGCATCCTGAAGTTGATTTTGTGGTCAGCGCCATTGTCGGCGTGGCTGGATTGAAAGCGACGTACGAAGC
>WNFM01046868.1_pt1 | contig 28350 bp, 23 predicted proteins | sample 5400271 | NCBI WGS metagenome assembly WNFM01 (sample SAMN13153352, study PRJNA577476) | soil metagenome | isolation source: 60 cm saprolite on Douglas fir-dominated hillslope | place: USA:California | collected 2013-09-17 | reverse complement strand
CCGAAGGCGTCGAGCGCGGTGGCGATGAGGCGCTGCGCGGCGGCGGGATCGGCGACGCTGTCGCCATTGGCGACGGCCGTGCCGCCGGCCTGGCGGATCTCGTCGACGACCGCGCTGGCCGGGCCGAGATCGGGATTGCCCTCGCCATCCGCGCCGCCGCCGAGATCGTTGACCACTACCTTGGCGCCCTCGCGCGCCGCCAGGAGGGCGATGTCGCGGCCGATGCCGCGTCCCGCGCCGGTGACGACGAGGATTTTGTCCGCGAGGCAGTTGGATGTGGCCATCGTGCTCTTGCTCCCTATTTATCCCACTCCGCTGACTCCCTCTCCCTCCGGGAGAGGGTCGGGGGTGAGGGCGAGGCCGCGTCACTGACGTCGGAGCGGATTGAAACACCCTCACCCTGCCCTCTCCCGGAGGGAGAGGGTTCTTGGAGGGCGCCCTCTTCGGAGGGAGAGGGTCCTCATCTCACCGTCCCTTCCCCACCAAACTGCGCCCGATGATGTGCTTCATCACCTCGATCGTGCCGCCGGCGATGCGCCGCCCGAAGGCCTCGCGCCCGGTCACGTAGTCGATGGTCCAGCCCAGCGCCACCTCGCACATGATGACGGCGCGCGCCGCCTGGATCAGGCGCTCCTGCGCGAGCTCGGTCATCAGCTGGGCGAAGCCGCGCCCTTCACCGCCGAGGAGGTTGCCGACCGGCACCCGCAGATCGGCGAAGAACAGCTCGGAGGTGTCCTGCGCCTTGAGGCCGATCTTCTCGAGGCGGCGCGAGGTGAAGCCCGGCCGGTCGGTCTCGACGAGGATGAGGCTGATCCCCTTGGCGGCCTCGCGCGGATCGGTCTTGCAGGCGACAATGACCAGGTTGGCGAGCTGGCCGTTGGAGATGAAGACCTTCTGCCCGTTGATGACGTAGTCGTCGCCGTCGCGGATCGCATTGGTACGCAAGCGCTGCAGGTCGCTGCCGCCCGAGGGCTCGGTCATGGCGATGGCGCCGATGATCTCGCCGCTCGCCATCCCGGGCAGGAAGCGCCGTTTCTGCGCTTCGCTGCCGTATTTGACGAGATAGGGCGCGACGATGTCGGAATGGAGCGTGAAGAACGGCCCGCTCGCGGCGGCAAGGCCAAGCTCCTCGAGAACGACGAGGCTCATCGGGAAATCGCCGCCCATGCCGCCATATTCTTCCGGCACCGCGGTGCAGAGAAGCCCGGCGGCGCCGGCCTTGCGCCACAGCGCGCGCGGCACCATGCCGTCCTTCTCCCATTGCGCGTGATAGGGCGTGATCTCGGCGGCGATGAAGCGGCGGACGCTCTCGCGAAAGATCGCGTGCTCCTCGGAAAACAGCGTCCTCGGGATCATCGCCCTCCCCTCGCCTCTTGTTCTCGCGCATACTCTACGCGTCCGACATCACGGGCGGAAGGGACGCACGATGGGTCTCCCCCGAAAGGGTCCACTCCACGGTTTCCGCATCGTCGAGATCGCCGGCATCGGCCCGGCGCCGATGTGCGCCATGCTGCTCGCCGATCTCGGCGCCGAGGTGCTGCGCGTCGAGCGCATGCAGGCGAGTGGCCTCGGCATCGACAAGCCGGCGCGGTTCGAGATCATGAATCGCAGCCGCCGCGCCGTCGCCGTCGATCTCAAGAAGACGAAGGGCATCGAGACCGTGCTGCGCCTAGTGGCCGGCGCCGACGCCTTCATCGAGGGGTTCCGCCCCGGCGTCACCGAGCGGCTCGGCATCGGCCCCGATGCGTGTCTCGCGCGCAACCCTCGCCTCGTCTATGGCCGCATGACCGGCTGGGGCCAGACGGGACCGCTCGCCCAGGCGGCGGGGCACGACCTCAACTACATCGCGCTGACCGGCGTGCTGCATGCCATCGGCCGCGCCGGGCAGAAGCCGACGCCGCCGCTCAACCTGGTCGGCGATTTCGGCGGCGGCGCGCTCTATCTCGCCCTCGGCATCGCCTGCGGCCTCCTCGAGGCGCAGCGCTCGGGACAAGGCCAGGTGGTCGACGCGGCGATGACCGACGGCGCCGCCTCGCTGATGACGATGTTCTTCGGCATGCGGGCCGCCGGCCAGTTCACGACGGAGCGCGGCGGCAACATCCTCGATAGCGGCGCCTTCTTCTACGAGGTTTATGAATGCGCCGACGGGCGCCACGTCGCCGTCGCGCCGATCGAGGACAAGTTCCTCGCCGAATTGCTCCGTCTCATCGAGGTCGATCCCAAGGATTTCCCGGCGAAGCTCGAGGCGAAGAGCTGGCCGGCCGCCAAGGAAAAACTCGCCACTGTCTTCAAATCGAAGACGCAAGCCGAATGGTGTCGCCTCCTTGAAGGCAGCGATGCCTGTTTCGCCCCGGTCCTCTCGCTCGACGAGGCGCCGGCGCATCCGCACAACACGGCGCGCGGCACCTTCGTCACCATCGACGGCATCACCCAGCCCGCCCCCGCCCCACGCTTCAGCCGCACGCCGGCGGCGACGCCGACGCCGCCGGAGGCGCCGGACGCGGAGGTGCTGCGGGGCTGGGGATTCGGCGAGGACGAGATCGCGGCGTTGCGCGAAGCAGACGCCGTTCTCTAATCGTAGGGGCCGGGCTTGTCCCGGCCCGGGCCGCCGCAAGGGCGGCCCCTACAATAATTGCGAACCGCGCCGCTCACTTCATCGTCGGCATGATGAAGTCGGCGCCGGCGCGGATCCCGGTCGGCCAGCGCGCCATGATCGTCTTCATGCGGGTGAAGAAGCGCACGCCTTCCGGCCCGTACATGAAATGGTCGCCGAAGAGCGAGCGTTTCCAGCCGCCGAAGGAGTGGAAGGCCATCGGCACCGGGATCGGCACGTTGATGCCGACCATGCCGATCTGGATGCGGCTGGCGAACTCGCGTGCGGCGTCGCCGTCGCGGGTGAAGATCGCCGTGCCGTTGCCGTATTCGTGCTCGTTGATGATTTTCGCCGCGTAGTCGAAATCGGGGGCGCGCACCACGGCGAGGACGGGGCCGAAGATCTCGTCCTTGTAGATCTTCATCGCGGGCGTCACCTGGTCGAACAGACTGCCGCCGAGGAAGAAGCCGTTCTCGTAGCCCTGCAGCTTGAGGCCGCGCCCGTCGACGACCAGCCTGGCGCCTTCCTTGACGCCGTGATCGATGTAGCCGCGCACCTTGTCGAGATGCTGCTTGGTCACCAGCGGCCCCATCTCGGCCTCGGGATCGGTGCCCGGCCCGATTTTGAGGGCGCGGATGCGCGGCTCGAGCTTGTCGATCAGCCGGTCGCCGATCTTGCCGACGGCGACGGCGACGGAGACCGCCATGCAGCGCTCGCCGGCGGCGCCGTAGGCGGCGCCCATCAGCGCGTCGGTCGCCTGATCGAGATCGGCGTCTTGCATCACCACCATGTGGTTCTTGGCGCCGCCCAGCGCCTGGACGCGTTTACCCTTCGCCGCGCCGGTCGCATAGATGTACTCGGCGATCGCCGAGGAGCCGACGAAGCTGACGGCGGCAATGCCGGGATGGTAGAGGATGGCGTCGACCGCCGTCTTGTCGCCGTTGACGACGCTGAAGACGCCGTCGGGCAGGCCGGCCTCCTTGAGCAGCTGGGCGATCAGCATGCCGGCCGAGGGATCGCGCTCCGACGGCTTCAAGATGAAGCAATTGCCGCAGGCGAGCGCCACCGGGAACATCCACATCGGCACCATGACGGGGAAGTTGAACGGCGTGATCCCCGCAACGACGCCCAAAGGCTGGCGCACCGACCAGTTGTCGATGCCGCGGCCGACCTGCTCGCTATATTCGCCCTTCAGGAGTTGCGGGATGCCGCAGGCGAACTCGACGACCTCGAGGCCGCGCGTCAGCTCGCCCTTGGCGTCGGAGAGGACCTTGCCGTGCTCCCCGGTGACGATGCTCGCGAACTCGTCCTCGTGGCGGCCGAGCAGCTCGCGGAAACGGAAGAGCACGCGCGCGCGGGTCAGCGGCGGTGTCGCCGCCCAGTCCGGGAAGGCGGCGGCCGCGGCTTTGACGGCGGCATCGACCTCGCCTGCATCGGCGAGGGCGACGCGGCGGGTGCGCTCGCCGGTCGCCGGGTTGAAGACGTCGCCGAAGCGGCCGCTGGTTCCGGCGACGCTCTTGCCGGCAATGAAATGATTTACCGTCTCGGTCATTTTCCTCTCCACTGCCCCTGATCGACGGGCTTGCCCCATCCTATCGGCTCGCGGAGGTTCTGGCGAGGTTCGCGGCGCCGCTATCCGGTCTAACGTTTGATGTTGCAGGCGCGCATCATGTCGGGACTGACGCGCATCAGCGCGTTGGCGCCGGCAATGACGACGGGATCGTTGTGGTCGGGAGTCCGGACCCGCACGATCTTCGACATGGCCGAAACGTCGGACATTTCGCGCGGCGTCATATGGCGTGCGTAGAAATCGAAGACGCATTCGCACTGCGCCTGCGCCGCCGGGTATTCGAGACCGCGATAGACATAGTTGCTGACGCAGTCGGGAATGCCTTCCTCCTTGAACGCGCTCGCCTGCGGGCTGAGCGGCGGGTCGGCGCCGTAAGATGGCGGCGCTGCGAGAGCCGCCGCCAGAAAAGCCGCCAATGGGAGAATGCTGCGGAATCTTGCACGCATCATGAGCGACCCCCTCGCTGAAGGCTGGTCAACCAGCCGGGAAGGACGGCACTTTGCAAGTGTCAACGATCTGGCTAGGTTCGCGCTTCCCGGAGGGCGTCATGGATTTCGGTTACTTCACCCTGAGCGACAATCGCTATCCCGGCAACCAGCGCAGCGCCGAGCAGCTGATCGGCGAGATCTACGAGCAGGCGCTGTGGGCCGAGACGGTCGGGCTCAACTCGGCCTGGATCGGCGAGCATCATTTCAACCTGCTCGGCGTCAATGCCTGTCCCAACATCCTGCTCGCCAAGATCGCCGGCGCGACGACGCGCATCCGCCTCGCCCCGGCCGTGGTGCTGCTGCCCGTCCACCATCCGCTGCACGTCGCCGAGGAATGGGCGACGCTCGACCTCTTATCCGGCGGGCGCGTCGATTTCGCCGCCGGGCGCGGCTACGACAAGAAGGAGTACGGTCCCTTCCAGGCGCCGTTCGACAAATCGGCCGAGCTCTTCGCCGAGGGAATGGCGATCGTCTGGCGCGGCTGGACCGAGAGCGGGCGGTGGTCGCATCAGGGGCAATTCTATCAGTTCGAGGACATCGAGATCCGGCCGCGACCGGCGCAGCAACCTTTGCGCCCCTATGTCGCCTGCTTCTCGCGGCCGAGCATGGAGCTCGCCGCCGCAAACGATTGGCACATCATCTACGCGCCCTTCGCCGCCGCCATGGTCTATGGCTCCCTCGGCGATGCGGTGCGCATCTATCGCGAGGAATGCGAAGTCAGGCACAACCGCCCGGCGCGGCGCTCGATGTGCTCGTATTTCATCCATATCGCCGACACGCCGGCGGAGGAGGCCTATGGCCGCGCGGCTCTCATCCGCTATTTCCACGACGCGCTGATCGCGGCCTTTCCGTCCGACGCCAAGACCGTGCCGCCGACCTATGCCTATTTCGTCAAGATCGTCGAGATCCTGCGCGACATGAAGGCGGAGAATCTGACGGCGAGATCGGTGCTCGTCGGCTCGCCGCAGAAGATCATCGACGATCTCAAGACGGTCGAGGCGTCGGGCATCAGCGAGGTCATCCTCTATTTCAATTACGGGCTGAAGCCGCATGCGATGGTGAAGGAGCAGATGCAGCGCTTCATGACGGACATCGCGCCGGCATTCGAGGGTGCGCATCGGCGGATCGCTGGAGCGTAGCAGAAGAATTTCCTCTCCCCTTGCTCTCGGCGTGGCTTCGCCACGCCTGCCGCGACAGCGGGGACCAAAGGTCCCCGCGAGAGCGGGAGAGGAGGGGCCCATTGCGGAGCAATGGGAAGGTGAGGGGTCTATCGCCGCTTCTCGCTTGCGGAAACATCCCCCTCACCCTCCCCGCTTCGCGGGTCCCCTCCCTCTCCCACGAGGGGAGAGGGAAAGGCGCTTGCCATCCCCGGCCATCATGGCCAAGCTCGCGCCGCCATGCCAGCGCAGCCGGAAATCGCCCTCGATATTCTCTACCCGTCGGGCTTCTACTCGTACCAGACGCCGGTGATGCTCGACTATGTCGCGGCGATCAACGGCATCGCGCCGCCGGTGGCGCCGGACGCGCCCTTCACCTATCTCGATCTCGGCTGCGGCGACGGCTTCACCATCATCCTGCTCGCCGCGATCTATCCGCAGTGCCGCTTCATCGGCGTCGACTTCAATCCCGGCCACATCGCCGTCGGCACCGCCCTCGCCGAGGCGGGCGGACTCGCCAACATCCGCTTCATCGCCGGCGGCTTCGAGGAGTGGCGCGATTTCGACCTGCCGGAATGCGACTACATCGCCATGCACGGCGTCTATGCCTGGATCAGCGAGGCGGCGCGCGAGGCGCTGCTGGCGCTCATCGCCGCGCGCCTCGCGCCATCCGGCCTGCTCTATGTCAGCTACAACGCCAATCCGGGCTGGGCGGCCATCGCGCCGCTGCGCCAGTTCTTCCTCGACTACACCGCCGGCATGACGGGCGATCCGGTGGCCAATGTCGCGGCGACGATCCGCCACCTCAAGGAGCTGCGCGACAAGGGTGCCGGCTATTTCACCGAGAACCCGGCGGCGGGCGCCGTGCTCGAGGAGATGGCCGGCAAGGACATCCGCTATGTCGCGCATGAGATCTATTCGCCACACTGGTCGCCGCTGCCCTTCTCGGCGGTGGCGCGGCAGATGCGCGGCGCCGGGCTGAGCTTCGCCGGCAGCGCCGATCTCGCGCGCAATTATCCGCGCCCCTCGGTCAAGGCGGCGTTCCTGCCGCTGCTTCTCAAGACGCGCGATCGCGAGCGCGCCGAGCTCTATCGCGACTATGTCAGCAACACCTTCTTCCGGCGCGACGTCTATGCCAGGGCGGCAGCGGAGACGCCACGCGCCGCCGTGAGCACCCTCCTCGAAGCCTTCCGCTTCGGCAGCAAGGCGCCCTTCGCCGATCTCACCCGCGCCGTGAAGCTGCCCGACGGCGAATTACCGCTCGTCGAGGAACCCTTCGAGGGCCTGCGCCGCGTCCTGGCGGAGCGGGCGCATGCGATCGCCGAGCTGCGCGCGCAGCCGCAATTCGCGGCACGGACGGCGGAGGAGCTCGCCCAGGCCCTGGAGCTCCTCGTGCTCGGCAACCAGATCGCGCCCTTCAAGGCAGCATCGCGGACGCAGGTCACGCCGAGCGATTGGACGATCGATCTGCCCCTCAACCGCTATCTCCTGCACGAGCCGATCGGCAGCGAGCGCTATCTTCTGCTCACCTCGCCGGTGGTCGGCAGCGCCGTGCCGGTGATGCGCGGCGAGGCGGTCGTCCTGCTGGCGATCGCCGAGGCCGGGCGCGACGGCGCCCTCGACTGGTCGTGGGATTACGTCGCCGCGCGGCAGGTCTGGCTCAGCAGCAAGGGCGTGCCGGCGAGCAGCCGCGAGGCGCATCGCGTCGCCTTCGCGCAGACCCTCGAGGCGCTCGCCCCGCGCCTCGGCAAGCTCGTCGAGTTTACGCTGATCACGCCACGCTGACGCGGCGCTACGCCGCCGCCCGGGCGCTGAGGAGGCCTATTCGGCCGACCGGGCGCGGAGGCGGCCTATTCGGCCGCCAGGGCGCTGTGGGGCGGCGCGCGGAACTGCGCGATGAGGCGCGCCTCTTCCGCCTTCGCCGCGGCGAGATTGGCGTCCTTGATGTGGCCGTAGCCGCGGATCCGCTCGGGCAGCCTGGCGAGGGCGACGGCGACGGCATGGTTCGCCGGCGTCAGCCCGGTGATCAGCTCGCCGACCAGCGTCTCGTACGCGCCGATCAGGCGGCGCTCGGTGCGCCGCTCCTCGCTATAGCCGAAAAGGTCGAACGGCGTGCCGCGCAGACCCTTGAGCTTCGCCAGCACGGCGAAGGCGCCCATCAGCCAGGCCCCGTAGGCGCGCTTCTTGAGATGCCCGGTGCGCTGGTCGCGCTCGGCGAGCAGCGGCGGGGCGAGGTGGAATTCGAGGCGGAAATCGCCCTCGAACTGGGCGCTGAGCTGCTTCCGGAACTCGCCGTCGGTATAGAGCCGCGCGACCTCGTATTCGTCCTTATAGGCCATCAGCTTGAAGAACGAGCGGGCGACCGCGTCGGCGAGGCCGGTCTGGCCCCTCGCCTTCGTGCGCTCGGCGGTCTCGACATTGCGCACCAGCCTCTCGTAGCGCGCGGCATAGGCGGCATTCTGATAGCGCGCCAGGAAGGCGACGCGGCGCGACACCGCCTCGTCGAGCGTCGTCGACAGCGTCTCGGCCGCGATCTTCTGGCGCGGCGCCGCCTCGGCCTCGACATCGGCGCGGCGATGCGCCGCCAGGCGGCCCCACAGAAACGCCTCGCGGTTGAAGGCGATCGCGACGCCGTTGAGCTCGATGGCGCGGTCGATCGCGGCGCCCGATACCGGCACCAAGCCCTTCTGATAGGCGAAACCCAGCATGAAGAGGTTGGTGGCGATCGAATCGCCGAGCAGCGCCGTCGCGATCCGCGTCGCGTCGATGAACTCGGCGGATTCGGCGCCGGTCGCCTCGACGATCAGATTGCGCAGATCGCCGGCGGGGAAGAGGAAATCGGGATTGCGCGTGAAGGCGCTGGTGATCGTCTCATGCGCGTTGACGATCGCCGCGCTCTTGCCCTTGCGCAGCTTGGCGAGGCCGTCCGGGCTCGCCGCCACGACGATGTCGCAGCCGATCAGGAGATCGGCGTCGCCGGCGGCGATGCGTACGGCATGGATGTCCTCCGGGCGGTTGGCGATGCGGACATGGCTGAAGACGGCGCCGCCTTTCTGCGCGAGGCCGGTCATGTCGAGCACGGCGACGCCCTTGCCCTCGAGATGCGCCGCCATGCCGAGCAGGGCGCCGATCGTCACCACGCCGGTGCCGCCGACGCCGGTGACCAGTATGCCGTAGGGCTCGCCGATCGCCGGCAGCGCCGGCTCCGGCAGATCGGCGAAGCGCCCGGCGGCGCCCTTGTCGCGCCGCGGCTTGCGCAAGCTGCCGCCATGCACGGTGACGAAGCTCGGGCAGAAGCCGTTGACGCAGGAATAGTCCTTGTTGCACGACGACTGGTCGATCGCCCGCTTGCGGCCGAACTCGGTCTCCACCGGCACGACCGAGAGGCAGTTCGATGCCGTCGAGCAATCGCCGCAGCCTTCGCATACCGCCTCGTTGATGAAGACGCGCTTCGGCGGGTCGGGATATTTGCCGCGCTTGCGGCGGCGGCGCTTCTCGGCGGCGCAGGTCTGGTCGTAGATCAGGATGGTGCAGCCGGCGATCTCGCGCAGATCGCGCTGGACCTCGTCGAGCTTGTCGCGGTGATGGATGTCGACATCGGTGGGGAAGCCGGTACCGCCATATTTGTCCGGCTCGTCGCTGACCACGACGATGCGGCGGACGCCCTCGGCGGCGAGCTGATGGGCGATCTGCTGGACGCTGAGCTGGCCATCGACGGGCTGGCCGCCGGTCATCGCCACCGCGTCGTTGTAGAGGATCTTGTAGGTGATGTTGACGCCCGATGCGATGGCGGCGCGGATCGCCAATATGCCGGAGTGGAAATAGGTGCCGTCGCCGAGATTGGCGAAGATATGCTTTGTCTCGGTGAAGGGCGCCTGGCCGATCCACGGCACGCCCTCGCCGCCCATCTGGGTGAAGGTCTCGGTCGCGCGATCCATCCACACCGCCATGTAATGGCAGCCGATGCCGGCGACCGCGCGGCTGCCTTCCGGCACCTTCGTCGAGGTGTTGTGCGGGCAGCCCGAGCAGTAATGCGGCGTCCGCGCTATGGTGACGGCATGCGTCGCGAGCTGGCGCTCCTTGGCCTCGAGGAATTTCAGCCGGTCCTCGATGCGCGGCGAGGTGTAGAAGCGACCGATGCGCTGGGCGATGACGCGGGCGATCTGCGCTGGGGTGAGCTCGCCGGTCGACGGCATGATCCACTCGCGGTTCTCGTCGAACTTGCCGACGACGCGCGGGCGGACATCCTCGCGCCAGTTGTAGAGCTGCTCCTTGAACTGGTTCTCGATGACGGCGCGCTTCTCCTCGATGACGAGGATCTCCTCGAGCCCCTCGGCGAAATGGCGGATGCCCTCGCGCTCGAGCGGCCAGCTCATACCGACCTTGTAGAGGCGGATGCCGATCTCGGCGGCATGCGCCTCGTCGATGCCGAGATCGTCGAAGGCTTGGCGGACGTCGAGATACGACTTTCCCGTCGTGACGATGCCGATGCGCGGCTTCGGGCTGTCGAGCACGATCCTGTCGAGCTTGTTGGCGCGGGCGAAGGCGAGCGCGGCGTAGAGCTTGTATTTGTGCAGGCGGAACTCCTGCTCGAGCGGTGCGTCCGGCCAGCGGATGTTGAGACCGCCTTCCGGCATCGCGAAATCGCCCGGCATGACGAGCTCGACGCGCGAGGGGTCGACATAGACCGAGGCCGAACTGTCGACCGTCTCGGCGATGGTCTTCAGGGCGATCCAGCAGCCGGAATAGCGCGACATCGCCCAGCCATAGAGGCCGAAATCGAGAATGTCCTGGACGCCGGCCGGGTTGAGCACCGGGATCGAGGCGTCCATGAAGGCGTATTCGGATTGATGGGGCAGGGTCGAGGATTTGCAGGCGTGATCGTCGCCGGCGAGGAGAAGGACGCCGCCATGCGGCGCCGTCCCGGCGGCATTGCCGTGCTTGAAGACGTCGCCCGAGCGGTCGACGCCCGGCCCCTTGCCGTACCACATGGCGAAGACGCCGTCATATTTGGCGCCGGGGAAGAGCCCGACCTGCTGCGAGCCCCAGACCGACGTCGCGCCGAGATCCTCGTTGACGCCGGGCTGGAACTTGATGTGGCTCTTCTCGAGGAAGCGCTTGGCGCTCCAGAGCGCCTGGTCGAAGCCGCCGAGCGGCGAGCCGCGATAGCCGGAGATGAAGCAGGCGGTATTGAGGCCGGACGCCCCGTCGCGCGCCCGCTGCATCATCGGCAGGCGCACCAGCGCCTGGGTCCCGGTCAGGAAGATGCGACCGCTTTCGACCGTATATTTGTCGTCGAGGGTGACCGCTGCGAGCGCCATGGCAAAACCCGTCAGCTGAGGCGTTGGACTGAAATCGACATATAGTTAATTACTTGAGCGCGCTGCCCGATACAATCAACGCGTGGGCGCGGCAACCACTTCGCAAGGATGCTGCGGCGAAGGTCTTTCCGGCGACGCGATCGGTCGCCCAAAGGCGGCCGGGCGGTAACTTTCGCTCCTGCAGCATTCCGGGATGGCCGTTGAAGACGGCGGCTTCCGGCAGTACCTTGACGGCAAATCAAGGGTTTCTCCCCGAAAGGTCCGTCATGCCTGCCACCGTCCTGCGCAACGAAGCGATCGATCCCGCCATCATCGAGGCGTTGCGGGCACGCTTCGGCGACCGCCTGTCGACTTCGATCGCGGTGCGCACCCAGCACGGCAAGGACGAATCCTATCATGCCGCCCACGCGCCGGACGCCGTCGTCTTCGCCCGCTCGACCGAGGAGGTCGCCGAGACGGTCAAGCTTTGCGCCGCCTACAAGGTGCCGGTGATCGCCTATGGCACGGGCACCTCGCTCGAGGGGCAGGTGGCGGCGCTCAAGGGCGGCATCTGCATCGACCTCATGCAGATGAACAAGGTGCTGCGCGTCTCGGTCGAGGATCTCGACGTCACCGTCGAGCCCGGCGTCACCCGCAAACAGCTCAACGAGCATCTGCGCGACACCGGCCTGTTCTTCCCGATCGATCCCGGCGCCGACGCCTCGATCGGCGGCATGACGGCGACAAGGGCCTCGGGCACCAACGCGGTGCGCTACGGCACGATGCGCGAGAACGTGCTGACCCTGACCGTGGTGCTGGCCGACGGACGGGTGATCAAGACCGGGCGGCGGGCGCGCAAATCGGCCGCCGGCTATGACCTGACGCGGCTCTTCGTCGGCTCGGAGGGCACGCTCGGGATCATCACCGAGATCACCCTGCGCCTCTATGGCATCCCGCAGGCGATCTCCTCGGCGATGTGCACGTTCGAGCGGATCGAGGATGCCGTCAACACGGTGATCCTGACCATCCAGAGCGGCATCCCGGTGGCGCGCATCGAGCTCGCCGACGATATGCAGATGAAAGCCATCACGCTGCATTCCAAGCTCGACCTGCCGATCGCCAATACGCTGTGGCTCGAGTTCCACGGCACCGAGGCGAGCGTCGCCGAGCAGGCCGAGATGGTGCAAACCATCGCCAAGGATTTCGGCGGCAACGACTTCTCGTGGACGACCAAGCCCGAAGATCGCAAGAAACTATGGCAGGCGCGCCACGACGCCGCCTATGCCAACAAGATCCTCGCCCCCGGCAAGCAGCTCTGGGCGACCGATGTCTGCGTGCCGATCTCGCGCCTCGCCGAATGCATCAGCGAGACGAAAAAGGACATCGCCGGCTCGTTCATGCTGGCGCCGCTGGTCGGCCATGTCGGCGACGGCAATTTCCATTTGACCCTGATGCTCGATCCCGACGATCCCAAGGACGTCGCCGAGGCCGAGCGGCTCAACACCCGCCTCGTCGCCCGCGCCCTCGCCCTCGAAGGCACCTGCACCGGCGAGCACGGCGTTGGCTACGGCAAGATCGACTTCCTGCAAGCCGAGCACGGCGAGGCGCTTAGCGTCATGCGCCTGGTCAAGAAGGCGCTCGACCCCGACAACATCATGAACCCGGGCAAGATCGTGCGGATGTAACTCTCTCCCGCTCTCGCGTCAGGCAAAGCGACGCTTTGCCGAGAGCTTGCGGGAGAGGGCAGGGTGAGGGTTTGGGAGCACTGGTGGACGAGAATAGTTGGCACGGTCATAGCGCCCAGCCCTCACCCCAACCCTCTCCCGCAAGCGGGAGAGGGAGTCAGCCCCCTAGCCAATTCGCGCTCCTGCGCAGCCGGCGCTTCCTGCCGCTCTTCGTCACCCAGTTCCTCGGCGCGCTCAACGACAATTTCTTCAAGAACGCGCTCGTCATCCTGGTGACCTATCGGCTGGCCGAGCAGGCCGGGCTCAACGGCCAGATCCTGGTCACCGCGGCGGGCGGACTCTTCATCCTGCCGTTCTTCCTGTTTTCGGCGACGGCCGGCCTGCTCGCCGACAAATTCGAGAAGCGCCGGCTCATCCTCGCCGTCAAGGCCGCCGAGATCCTCTTCATGGCGATCGCCGCGGCCGGGTTCTATACCGGCCACGTCACGCTGCTGATGACCGTGCTGTTCCTGATGGGGGTCCACTCGACCTTCTTCGGGCCGATAAAATACGGCATCCTGCCCGCCCATCTCGCGCCCGGCGAGCTGCTCGCCGGCAACGCGCTGATCGAGGCTGGCACCTTTCTCGCCATCCTGATCGGCACGATCGTCGGCGGCGTCGCCATTCTGACGACGCACGGCATCGCCATCGTCTCGCTCGGTCTCCTTGCCGTCGCCATCGCCGGCCTCATAGCCGCAATCTTCATCCCGGCGGCGCCGCCGCCGGCGCCGGATCTGACGCTGCGCTTCAACATCGTCGCTGATACGCTCGACATGCTGCGTTACGCGCGCCAGCGCCGCGAGCTCTTCCTGGCGATGCTCGGAATCTCGTGGTTCTGGCTGGTCGGCGCCACGTTCCTGTCGCAGTTTCCCACCCTTGCCAAGGATGTCGTCGGCGCCGACGAGAACGTCGTCACGCTGTTCCTCGTCGCCTTCACGATCGGCATCGCCCTCGGCTCGCTGATCTGCAACAAGCTGCTCGCCGGCGAGGTCAGCACAAGGCTGGTGCCGCTGGCAGCGCTCGGCATCAGCCTCTTCACCGTCGATCTCTATTACGCCAGCGCCGCCCTGCCGCCGGCCGGCGCGCTGCTCGGCATCGGCGATTTCCTCGCCCATCTCGCCGGCTGGCGCATCGTCGGCGATCTTGTCCTCATCGCCATGAGCGGCGGCATCTTCATCGTGCCGCTCTACGCCTTCCTGCAGGCGCATAGCGAGGAGAGTCACCGCAGCCGCGTCATCGCCGCCAACAACATCTGGAACGCCCTCTTCATGGTCGCGGCGGCGCTGGCGACCATGGGCTTGCTGATGCTCGGCTTCACCGTGCCGCAGGTCTTCCTCATCGTCGCCATCGTCAATTTCGGCGTCGCGCTATGGATCTGCCGCCTGCTGCCTGGCACCGTCGTCAAATCGCTCGCCGTCGCGCTCTTGCGCCTCGCCTATCGCGTCGAGGTCAAGGGCGCCGAGAACTACCGGCTCGCCGGCAAGCGCGCCGTCGTCATCGTCAACCATGTCTCCTTCCTCGACGGCCCGCTGCTCGCCGCCTTCCTGCCGGGCCGACCGATCTTTCCGATCGATACGTTCGTTGCGCAGAAATGGTGGGCGCGGCCGATCTTCTGGCTGGTCGACGCGGTGCGGATCAACCCGACCAACCCGATGGCGACCAAGGCGCTGATCCGCGCCGTCCAGCAGGACCGCAAATGCGTCATCTTTCCCGAGGGGCGGATCACCATCACCGGCGCGCTGATGAAGATCTATGAAGGGCCGGGGATGATCGCCGACAAGGCCGACGCCCCGCTTCTCCCGGTGCGCGTCGACGGCGCGCAATACACGCCCTTCTCGCGGCTGCGCGGCAAATTGCGGCTGCGCCTCTTCCCGCGCATTACCATAACCATCCTCGAGCCGCGCCGCATCGCCATCGACGAGGCCTTGCGCGGCCGCAAGCGGCGCCAGGCGATCGGGCTGCAGCTCTACGACATCATGACTGATCTCATCTTCGAGACGAACGAGATCCGCCGGACGCTGTTCGAGGCGATGCTCGACGCGCGCCACATCCATGGCCGTCATCGCCCGGTGATCGAGGATATCGAGCGCCGGCCGCTCAGCTATGACCGGCTGGTCGCCGGCAGCTTCGCCCTTGGTCGTCGCCTCGCCGGGCTGGCGCCGCCGCGCGGCCGCATCGGCGTGCTGCTGCCCAATTCGGCGGCGCTGGCCGTCACCTTCTTCGCCCTGCAGGCGGTCGGTCGCGTCCCCGCCCTGCTCAATTTCTCGACCGGCGCGGCGGGCATGCTGGCCTCCTGCCGGGCGGCGCAGCTGACGGTCGTGCTGACCTCGCGCCGCTTCGTCGCCGCGGCCAAGCTCGAGGATACCGTCGCGAAGCTCGCCGCGACGATCGCCATCGTCTATCTCGAGGACGTCCGCGACGCGCTCGGAACCGTCGACCGGCTGCGCGGCCTCATCGCCGCCCGCTTCGCCTATCGCGCCCATCGCCGCGCCGGCGGCGCCGTGCCGCACGACCCGGCCGTCGTGCTCTTCACCTCGGGCTCTGAGGGCGCGCCCAAGGGCGTCGTCCTCTCCCACGCCAATATCCTCGCCAACCGCCAGCAGATCGGCGCCCTCGTCGACTTCAATCCGAGCGACACGGTGTTCAACGCGTTGCCGCTCTTCCACGCTTTCGGCTTGACCGGCGGGCTGCTCCTGCCGGCGCTCGCCGGGGTCAAGACCTTCCTCTACCCGACGCCGCTGCACTACCGCATCATCACCGAGCTGGTCTACGACACCAACGCCACCATCATGTTCGGCACCGATACCTTCCTCACCGGCTATGCGCGGGTCGCCAACCCCTATGATTTCTTCAGCATCCGCTATGTCTTCGCCGGCGCCGAGCGGGTCAAGGGCGAGACGCGCCAGGTCTGGGGCGAGAAATTCGGCCTGCGCATCCTCGAAGGCTACGGCGCGACCGAGACGGCGCCGGTCATCGCCATCAACACGCCGATGCATTACCGCGCCGGCACGGTCGGTCGCCTGCTGCCCGGCATCCGCTATCGTCTCGAGCCGGTGCCCGGCATCGCCGAAGGCGGCCGCCTGGTCATTGCCGGCCCCAACGTCATGCTGGGCTATCTGCGTATCGACGCGCCGGGCACGCTCGCGGCGCCGGAAGGCGGCTGGTACGACACCGGCGACATCGTCTCGTTCGACGGCGAGGGGTTCATCACCATCCACGGCCGCGCCAAACGCTTCGCCAAGATCGCCGGCGAGATGGTCTCGCTCGCCCTCGTCGAGGAGCATGCCGAGACGCTGTGGCCCGATGCGCATCACGCCGTGGTCGCGTTGCCGGACCCCAGACGCGGCGAGCAGCTCGTGCTGGTGACCGATCGTCAGGACGCGGCGCGCGACGCGCTGCTCGCCGCCGCGCGCGAGCGCGGGCTCGGCGAGCTCTTCCTGCCGAAGACGATCCTCGTCGTCGCCAAGGTCCCGCTGCTCGCCACCGGCAAGGTCGATTATCCCGCCGTGCTGGCGCTGGCCGCCGAGCAGGCCATCAGCGCCGCGGGCCCATAGCCTGGCGCGAGCCCTGCCCGACTAGGCCGGCGCCCGACTAGGCCGGCGAACGATCGCCAAGCCAGCGATAGATGAGTCCCGCCAGCGTAGCGCCGACCAGCGGCGCGACCCAGAAGAGCCAGAGTTGGGCGATCGCCCAGCCGCCGACGAAGATCGCCGGTCCGGTGCTGCGCGCGGGATTGACCGAGGTATTGGTCACCGGAATGCTGATGAGGTGGATGAGGGTAAGTCCCAGCCCGATCGCCAACGGCGCGAACCCGGCGGGCGCGCGCGCGTCGGTCGCGCCCAGGATGATCAGCAGGAACATCATCGTCATCACCACCTCGCTGACGAGGCAAGCGGCGAGGGAGTAGCCGCCCGGCGAGTGCTCGCCATAGCCGTTCGAGGCGAGGCCGCCGGCGAGATCGAAACCGGCCTTGCCGCTGGCGATGATATAGAGCACACCCGCCCCGACGACCGCGCCGATGACCTGCGCGACGATGTAGGGGACGAGCTCGGCGGCCGGAAACCGACCGCCGACGCAGAGGCCAACCGAAACCGCCGGGTTGAGGTGACAGCCGGAGATGTGGCCGACCGCGTAGGCCATGGTCAGCACAGTGAGACCGAAGGCGAGGGCGACGCCGGCGAAGCCGATGCCGAGCGTCGGAAACCCTGCCGCCAGCACCGCGCTCCCGCAGCCGCCGAGGACAAGCCAGAAGGTGCCGATGAATTCCGCCCCGAGACGTTTGGCGATGCTCGCCTGATCGGCCATGACGCTGTCCTCCCGATCGACCGTCGCCCCCGCGACATCGTCGGGCCATCGCACCCGACGCATCGTCGGCAACCGACAGATCCCGGTCGCATCCAGGTTCAGCTGACGCGGCCTTAGGCGGGCACCCTATCACCCTTTGGCTGCGGGTGCATCAGCGCCGCCCTGGATTGCGGCTCGCGGCGACAGCGCTACTCGGCCGCCTTGCTGTCGGCCTCGAAGCTCGGCAGCATGCCGATGGCGCGCTTGTAGACGTCGAGCAGCGTCTCCTGCTCGTCGAGATCGTCCTTGTCCATCTTCCGGATCTTGATGAGCTGGCGCATGATCTTGGTATCGAAGCCGGTGCCCTTGGCCTCGGCATAGACTTCCTTGATGTCCTCCGCGAGCGCCCGCTTCTCCTCCTCGAGACGTTCGATGCGCTCGATGAAGGATTTCAGCCGATCCCCCGCGACGCCGGCGACATCTGCCATATGCTTCGCTCCTCGATGTTCTTGATCGCGACGCCGGCACGGCGTCTTAATTGCGAGAACTTATCGAGGCGAGGATGACGACGCAAGGCGGCGATGACGGGCGGGCGCAGATCGGGAAGCGGCAATGTCGCTGAACTGGTCGCGGCGGCTTACCCTGATCGTGCTCGGCGCCGCAGGCTGGGCGGCGGCCGGGCTTCTCGCCTGGGCGCTGGTCAGCCGAATCGCCTGGTTCGGCGTCGCCCTGATCGGCCTCGCCATCCTGTTCGTCGCCGCGCGCTGGCAGATCGACGACGAGAACGCGCTGCCGACCAATCCGACCGGTGCCGGCCACCTCTATACCGCGCAATACGAGCGACAATTCACCCGCTCGCCGGAGGAAGCCGCGGCGCGCAGGGCGACGGAGGCGGAATTCGATCGCGTCCTTTATGTCGTCAGGACGATCGGCCTCGCCTTGCTGCTGCTCGGCGTCAACATGTTCATCGCTCACCAACTCTACCCGTAACCGACTCTACCCGTAACAGGGGGCCCTACTCCGCCGCCTGCTTCGTTGCCTCCTCGGGTCGCCAGCGCAGCACCGGCTTGCGCGCCGCCGCCGTCTCGTCGAGGCGGCGCCGCGGCGTGAGATACGGCGCGCCGTGGAACCATTCGGCGGCGTCCCCCGCCTTGGCGCGCCGGGCCAGCGCCTTGACCACGGCGATGAAATGGTCGAGCGCATCCTTGCTCTCGGTCTCGGTCGGCTCGATCAGCAGCGCGCCATGGACGACGAGCGGGAAATACATCGTCATCGGATGATAACCCTCGTCGATCAGCGCCTTGGCGAAATCGAGCGTGGTGACGCCGGTATCCTTGAGGAAGCGGTCGTCGAACAGCGCCTCGTGCATGCAGGGGCCGGGGAATGACGGGGTGAGATCCTCGCCGAGCTCGGCGAGGATGTAGTTGGCGTTGAGCACGGCATCGCCGGCGACCTGGCGCAGCCCGTCCGAGCCATGGCTCATCATGTAGGTCAGCGCACGCACGAACATGCCCATCTGACCGTGATTGCCCTTGAGCCGGCCGAACGCGTCCTGCGCCGCGCCCTCGGCCTGCTCGACGAGGCGGAAGCCGTCCTTGCCGTGCACCACCCAGGGCAGCGGCGCATAGGGCGCCAGGGTCGCCGCCAGCACCACCGGGCCGCTGCCGGGACCGCCGCCGCCATGCGGCGTCGAGAAGGTCTTGTGCAGATTGATATGCATGGCGTCGATGCCGAGATCGGCCGGGCGGACGCGACCGACGATGGCGTTGAAATTGGCGCCGTCGCAATAGAAGAAGGCGCCGACGCCGTGCACGGCCTCGGCGATGGCGATGATGTCGCTCTCGAAGAGGCCGCAGGTATTGGGATTGGTCAGCATCAGCGCGGCGACGTCGGGACCGAGCTTTTCCTTGAGCGCGGCGAGGTCGACGCGGCCGCGCGCATCGGCCGGGATCGACTCGACCTCGAAGCCGCAGGCCGCCGCCGTCGCCGGGTTGGTGCCATGCGCCGATTCGGGGACCAGCACGCGGTGCCTGGTCTCGCCGCGCGCCTCGAGCGCGGCGCGGATCGCCATCAGGCCGCAGAGCTCGCCATGCGCGCCGGCCCCCGGGCTCATCGCCACCGCCGGCATGCCGGTCAGGATCTTCAGCCAATGCGCCAGCGTGTCGATCAGCTCGAGCGCGCCCTGCACGGTCGAGACCGGCTGCAACGGATGGAGATCGGCGAAGCCGGGCAGCCGCGCCATCTTCTCGTTGAGCCTAGGATTGTGCTTCATCGTGCACGAGCCGAGCGGATAAAGGCCGCTGTCGATCGCGTAGTTCTTCTGCGAGAGACGCGTGAAGTGGCGCACCACCTGCGGCTCGGAGAGGCCGGGCAAGCCGATCGCGCCCAGGCGCCGCAGCGCGCCGAGACGATCGTCATGCCGTGGCGGCGCGGGCAGATCGACGCCACACCGACCGGCGGCGTCCTGTTCGAAGATGAGAGACTCCTCGATCTGCAGGCCGCGATTGCCGCTATAGGTCTCGCCCGCCTTCGGCGTGGCCTTGAACCCGCTCAGCGCCCGACTCCAGCCGCTCATCGCAACGCCCCCTCGAGCTTGACGGCAAATGCCTCGATATCGTCATCGGTATTGGTTTCGGTCACGGCGACGATCAGCAGATCGGCGACGGATCCATCGGCGAGATAGAAGCGGCTGACCGGCACGCCGCCGAGTATGCCGGCGGCGGCGAGCCGTTCGACGACCGCAGCCGCCGGCTTCGCCAGGCGCAAGGTCATCTCGTTGAAGAACGTCTCGTTCAGTACCTGGACTCCCTTGACCTTGGCGAGGCGTTCGGCGAGCTGCACCGCCTTGGCGTGGTTGAGCGCGGCGAGCCGGGTGAACCCCGCCTCGCCGAGCAAGGCGAGATGAATGGTGAAGGCGAGCGCGCAGAGGCCGGAATTGGTGCAGATGTTGCTTGTCGCCTTCTCGCGGCGAATATGCTGCTCGCGCGTCGACAAGGTGAGCACCCAGCCGCGCCGGTCATCGGCATCGACGGTCTGGCCGACGAGGCGGCCGGGCATCTGGCGGACGAACTTCTCGCGCGTGGCGAAAAGCCCGACATGCGGTCCGCCGAAATTGAGCGCGTTGCCGATCGACTGGCCCTCGGCGGCGACGATGTCGGCGCCCATCGCGCCGGGCGGCTTGACGGCGCCGAGCGAGACCACCTCGGTGACGACGACGACAAGCAGCGCGCCCTTGGCGCGACAGGCTTCGGCGAGGGCGGAATAGTCCCGCACATGACCGAAGAAATCGGGGTTCTGGACGACGACGCAGGAGGTGTCGCCGTCGACCAGCGCCATCAGATCCTCGCCGCCGACCGGCGCCGGCGCGGGCGCCGCCAGCGTGAAGCCGAGGAAGCGCGCATGCGTCGCCGTGGTCTCGCGGTAATGCGGATGAAGCCCGCCGGACAGCACCGCCTTCTTCCGCCGCGTCAGCCGGTTCGCCATCATGACGGCCTCGGCGCAGGACGTCGCGCCGTCATACATCGAGGCGTTCGCCGCCTCCATGCCGGAAATCAGCGCGACCTGGGTCTGAAACTCGAAGAGCATCTGCAGCGTGCCCTGGGCGATCTCGGGCTGGTAGGGCGTGTAGGAGGTCAGGAACTCGCCGCGCTGGATGAGGTGATCGACCGAGGAGGGGACATGATGGCGGTAGACGCCGGCGCCGACGAAGAACGGCACCGCGCCGGCGCTGACGCTCTTGGCCGCCATGCGAGAGAGCGCCCGCTCGACTTCGAGCTCGCCCATCGCCGGCGGCAGATCGACCGGCCCGGCGAGCCGCGCCGCCTCGGGCACATCGCGGAACAGGCCGTCGACCGAGGGAACGCCGATGGCGCCGAGCATGGCGCGGCGATCGCTATCGGTGAGCGGCAGATAACGCATGTTACGACAGCCCCGCGATGAATTTCTGGTATGCCGCCTCGTCCATCAGCGCCGCGAGCTGCTCGGGCGCGCTGAGCTTGAGCTTGAAGAACCAGCCCTCGCCCATCGCGTCGGCATTGACCCGGCCGGGCTCGCCGGAGAGCAGCTCGTTGACGGCGACGACCTCGCCGGCGACCGGGGCATAGACCTCGCTCGCCGCCTTGACCGATTCGACGACCGCCGCCTCGCCGCCCTGGGCGAGGGTGCGGCCGATCTCGGGCAGCTCGACATAGACGACGTCGCCGAGCTGGTTCTGCGCATAGTCGGTGATACCGACGACCGCGAAATCGCCGTCGCGGCGGACCCATTCGTGATCCTTGCTATAGCGGATATCGGCCATGGTCGCTCCTTTCCTCCCTACGATCTGCGGTTCACTTGCCGCGGTAATAACGCGGCGCAAAGAATGGCAATTTGACGATGCGCGCCGGGCGCGGCGTGCCGCGCACGACAAGCGAGATCGCGGTCTCCGGCGCGGCATGCGACGCCGCGACATAGCCCATGGCGACCGGCCCGCCGATCGTCGGGCCGAAACCGCCCGAGGTGATCTCGCCGATCGGCTGGCTGCCGTCGGTGATCGGGGTATGGTCGCGGGCCGGCGCGCGGCCGTCGGGCAGGATGCCGACGCGCTTGCGCGGCGCGCCATGCGCGAGCTGGTGCCGCAGAATCGCCGCGCCGGGAAAACCACCCTCGACGCGCCGCCGCTTGTGATAGGCCCAGGCGAGATCCGCCTCGATCACCGTCGTCGTCGTATCGATGTCGTGGCCGTAGAGGCAGAGACCGGCCTCGAGACGCAGCGAATCGCGGGCGCCGAGGCCGATCGGCGCGACCTCGTCCTCGGCGAGGAGACGCTTGGCCAGGCGCTCGGCGCCCTCGGCCGGCAGCGATATCTCGAAACCGTCCTCGCCGGTATAGCCGGAGCGGGTGACGAAGCACGGCGTCCCGTCGAGACGAATATTGGCCGCCGTCATGAAGGTCAGCATGGCGAGCTCGGGCGCCAGCCGCGCCATGACCAAGGCCGCCAGCGGCCCCTGCAAGGCGAGAAGGGCGTGGTCGGCGAGCACCTCGACCGCGATCCCGGGCGCGAGGTGACGCCGCAGATGGGCGATGTCGTCGAGCTTGCAGCCGGCGTTGACGACGACGAAGAGATGATCGCCGGCATTGGTCACCATGAGATCGTCGAGGATGCCGCCGTGCTCGTTGGTGAAGAGCGTATAGCGCTGGCGCAGCGTGCCGAGCGCCTGGATGTCGCCCGGGCAGAGCGCCTCGAGCGCCGCGGCCGCGCCGGCGCCGCGCAGGCGGACCTGCCCCATATGCGAGACGTCGAACAGCCCCGCCTTGCTGCGGGTATGGAGATGCTCGGCGAGGATGCCGGCGGGATACTGCACCGGCATCTCGTAGCCGGCGAACGGGACGAGCTTGGCGCCAAGGCTCTGATGCAGCGCGTAAAGCGGTGTCCGCTGCAGGCTTTCGGATGCTGGCTCGACCATGGCGGCTCCCGGCTAAGGCTTCACGTGCCGCGATTGCGCGCGGCGGAAGCCCCCTCTGTCGGAGAACCTGAAAGATTGGCCGGCCACCCGATGCTCGGCACGGGAAGCACGGTTTACCTCGTCGGTGAGGTCGGCCGCGTCACCATGCGCCCGACCTGCTTTCCAGAGTTGCCATGCCCTCGCGGTCCGTTGGCCTGAGAGTTTCCGGGGCGGTTGCTCCTTCGGCGCCGACGCTATCGCGCCGGGCTCTCCCACGAGGTCGTAGCGGCAGTGTGTCGAGCATGTCCTCGGCTCTCAGGAATGTCAATCGACCGCCGTCGCGCATGCTAGACTATCGCGCATGGTGCAATTGATCGATCAGGACAGCGTCACGCGGCTTCCGGCCCCGCGCCGATCGCGCTTGCGCACCGGCATTGCCGCCGATCTCGTCTTCCGCCCGTGGTTCGACTCCCTCGCCTTGCCGAGCATCGCGCGCTGGTTCTTCCCGCTGTCGCGCGCCTGGGCGGCGGCGACGCGGGCCGGCACGGATGTCGAGCGCTTTGCCGCCGAGATGCCGGCCAGCACCGTGTCGGGCCGGCTGCTCGAACTGGCGCTCGACCGGGTCGCGTCACGCCAGCGCGCCTATGAGAGTGCGACGGCGGCCTGGACGGAGGCGTTCTTCGGCGCCGAACCGCCATCGCCGGGCCGGCTGGTGGCGGCCGAGCGACGGCGCGAGGCGGCCGCCCATGCCTGGATGGCGACGCGCAGCGCGTTCCTGCCGCTCCATTTGCGCCGGCGCTTTCCGGCGGTTCGCTGGGAGCTGACGCGCGAAGACGCCGTCGAGCGGCGCCACGGCGCACGGCTGGCACAGCCGCTGGGCGCCTTCGCGCCGGCGGTCGAGGCGCCGGTGACGATCACCCATGGCGTCGCGGCGGCAGCCGGGCGCGTGCGCTGGCTGCGCTTTCCGAGCGGCGTGGCCGGGCGGCACGATACCGCCTGGGCGCGGGTGATCGAGCCGGACGGCGTCCGCGACCCGGCGACGATCATCTTCCTGCACGGAATCTGCGTCGAGAGCGAGCTCTGGCGCGCCGATGGCGGGCGCATCGATTCGCTCGTCGAGGCCGGCATCCGCATCATCCGCCCCGAAGGTCCCTGGCACGGCCGCCGCCGCGAAGCTGGCCGGTTCGGCGGCGAGCCGATCATGGCGCGCGGGCCGCTCGGCCTGCTCGACGCCTTCGAGGCCTGGGTCGGCGAGGTGGCGCGCCTCATCGCCTGGGCGCGCTCGACCAGCCGCGGTCCGGTCGCCATCGGCGGCATCAGCCTCGGCGCCCTGACCAGCCAGATTGTCGCCACCGCCGCGGCGCAATGGCCGGCTCCGCTGCAGCCGGACGCCCTGTTCCTGGTCGGCACGACGGGTTCGGTCGTCGAGGCTACGGTGGCGGGCAGCCTGCCGCGCGCCCTCGGGGTCTTTCCGCGCCTGTCCGGGCTGGCGTGGACGCAAGCCGCGCTGCGGCGCTGGAGTCCGCTCGTCGAGCCGCAGGGCAAGCCGGTCATGTCACCGGCGAATATCGTCATGGTCATCGGCACCAGCGACGACGTCACGCCGACCGATGGCGGCCTTGCCCTGGCCAAGGATTGGGGCGTGCCCGCCAACAATCTCTTCCTGCGCGATCAGGGTCACTTTTCGGTCGGGCTCGGCCTCGAGCGTGCGACCGCGCCGCTGGCGCGCCTCGCCGAGATCCTCGCCCGGCAGCGCTGAGGCGGCTCAGCCGCCGCGATTCTTGGCGTTGAAATCGATCTCCTCGGGGGTGAGCTGGAAGCCGAGGATGAGGGTATGGTCGCTCCCCGGCGTCGTCGGCGCAAGCGGGATGCGCTGCACGAGCTCATCGTCGATCCCTGCCATTCCCTTGTCGGGAAAGATGAACTTGCTGGTGAAAATCTGCTTGGCGACGATGTTCTGGTTGCGATCGGTGATGGCGACGAAATAGGTCACGTCGGCGGTCGGCAACGCAAGACCGGCACGGCCGCGATCGCCGAGGAGGGAGACGGTCATCTCGATGGCGACGCCGGTCTTGTCGTATTTGCAGCTCGACTTCACGTCATCGAGACGGGCGGTGTAGACGACGTCGTTGAGGTCGCGGCCCGGCCCGTCGCGAAATTTGACGATGTGGCTGAGGTCGCTGACGATCTCGACGCGCGGACAGGCCCGCTCATCCTTCTTGCTGAACAACGAGCAGCCCGACAGCAGCGCGGCGAGCGCCACCGCCGCCAGGCGAGAACCCCGCCCGATGCTCCTCACGTCGCTGCCTGTCACAGCGTGCTATGCGTGCCATCGCAGAAGGGCTGACCCTTCGTCGCCTTGCAGCCGCACAGCCAGACCTGCTCGGTCTTCGTCGCGGTGAAGGCGATCGGCGTCAGGCTGGTGACCTTGTGCGCGCCGTCGCAGAAGGGCTGCGTGGCGCTGCGGCCGCAGGCGCACCAGAAGTATTTCTTGCCGACCTCGACCGACACGGCATAAGGCGATTTCTGCGCCGGGATGGCTTCGCTCATAATCTCTTCCTTATGGTTGGCGGCTATATTACGGTGCGCCCGGAAGCGGCGCCCGGCGGCGCCGCGCTAGCTGAAACGCGCGGAACTCTATGCGACGACCGCAGCCCGCACAAGCGTTGCCGAGCGCCTGAGCGCAGCGGAATAATCTGCATGGCGGTCTACACTGACGTCCCCGACGACGAGCTGCAAAAATTCGCCGCGCAATACGCGATCGGCGAGGTCGTTTCGTGCAAGGGCATCGCCGAAGGGGTGGAGAATTCCAACTATCTGCTGCGCGCCGAAAGCGGCACCTTCATCCTGACGCTTTACGAGAAACGCGTCGATCCCAAGGATTTGCCGTTCTTCATCGGCCTGATGGAGCACCTGGCCGGCGGCGGCCTCGCCTGCCCGACGCCGCTGCGCGGCCGCGACGGCATCGCGCTGCGCCGCCTGTGCGACCGCCCGGCGGCGATCATCACCTTCCTCGACGGCATGTGGCCACGCCGCATCCAGCCCTTTCATTGCGCCGGCGTCGGCGGCGCGCTCGCCGAGCTGCATCGCGCCGGCAGCAGCTTCGCCATGAGCCGGCCGAACGACCTGTCGCTCGCCGGCTGGCGTGCGCTGTTCGTGTCGATCGGCGAGCGCGCCGACGAGATACGCCCGGGCCTCGCCGAGGAGCTGGCGGGCGAGCTCGCCGAGATCGAGGCGGCGTGGCCGCGCGATCTGCCGAGCGGCGTCATCCATGCCGATCTCTTCCCCGACAACGTCTTCTTCCGCGGCGAGAAGGTTTCCGGCCTCATCGACTTCTATTTCGCCTGCAACGACTTCCTCGCCTATGACATCGCCATCTGCCTCAATGCCTGGTGCTTCGAGAGCGATGGCGGCTTCAACGTCACCAAGGCGCGGCTGCTGCTGTCGAATTACCGCGCGGTGCGGCCGATCAGCGCCGCCGAGCTCGCCGCCCTGCCGCTTCTCGCGCGCGGCAGCGCGCTGCGCTTCCTGCTGACCCGGCTCTACGATTGGCTCAACCAGCCGGCCGGGGCGATGGTGCGGCCGAAGGACCCGCTGGAGTACCTGCAGAAGCTGCGCTTTCACCGCAGCGTCGGCGGGCCGGGCGATTATGGCCTGACGTGATGGCAAAGGCGCCCGCCGAGCAAGTCGTCGACATCTTCACCGACGGGGCGTGCAGCGGCAATCCCGGCCCCGGCGGCTGGGGCGCCATATTGCGCGTCGGCGAGGTCGAGAAGGAGATCTCCGGCTTCGAGACGCTGACGACCAACAACCGCATGGAGCTGATGGCGGCGATCGCCGCGCTCGAGGCGCTGAAGCGCCCATGCACGGTGCGCATCCATACCGACAGCCAGTATCTGCGTGACGGCATCATGCGCTTCATCCATGCCTGGAAGAAGAACGGCTGGAAGACGGCCGACAAGAAGCCGGTCAAGAACATCGATCTCTGGCAGCGCCTGGAGGCGGCGATCAAGCCGCACGCCGTCACCTGGTTCTGGGTGCGCGGTCATGCCGGCCATCCGGAGAACGAGCGCGCCGATGCCTTGGCCCGCGCCGGCGTCGCCGCGGCGCGCGAGGCGCTTGCCGCGGCCCAGGGCGACGGCAGGGCCTGATAATCCACTGCAGGGGCGGCGTCTTGCCACCCTTGCCTTTACCGGCCGCCATCGCTATAACCCGCGCCTCAACCCGGCGGCATGGCCGCGCGCGGGCGCCTAGGGCATGCCTCGCCGCCGTTCTACGACCCTTTTCCGAAAGGACCGAAAATGCCCAAGATGAAGACCAAGAGCGGGGCGAAGAAGCGTTTCAGCCGCACCGCCTCCGGCAAGGTCAAGGCCAATGTCGCCCATAAGCGGCACCGGCTGATCTCGAAGCCGAAGCAGATGAAGCGCAAGGCGCGCGGCACGATGACCCTCGAAAAGGGCGATTCGAAGCTCGTCTTGACCTATATGCCGTATATGCGGGGTTAAGCCATGGCGCGCGTCAAACGGGGCGTCACCACCCACGCCCGCCACAAGAAGGTCCTCGAGCTCGCCAAGGGCTATCGCGGCCGCTCGAGCACCAATTACCGCATCGCCATCGAGAAGGTCGAGAAAGGACTGCAATACGCCTATCGCGACCGCCGCAACAAGAAGCGCAGCTTCCGCGCCCTGTGGATCGTGCGCATCAATGCCGGCGTGCGCGAGCACGGCATGACCTATTCGCAGTTCATGAGCGGCGTCAAACGCGCCGGCATCGAGCTCGACCGCAAGGTGCTGTCCGACCTCGCGATCCGCGAGCCCGCCGCCTTCAAGGCGATCGTCGCCACGGCGCAAGCCGCCCTTGCCAAGGCGTAAGAGGGCCAAGGGATGAGGGGCGCGATGCAGCTCCGATTTACCACCGGGACCTGTTGCTGAGGCCCCGCCAACAGGCGTGCGTTTGATGGGATGCCAGCAGCATCCCGCGCGATGAAGCAAGGGGCCGACACAGCGTTCGGCCCCTTTTTCATGGCCTTCTAATCATGGCAACTGGCATGAATGATCTCGACAGGATACGCAAAGAGCTGCTCGACGCGGTGGGCGGCGCCGGCAATCGCGAGGCGCTCGAGCAGGTGCGCGTCGCGGCGCTCGGCCGCAAGGGCCGCATCACCGAGCTGATGAAAGGCCTGGGCAGCCTCGCCGCCGATGCGCGCAAGACGGCCGGCGCGACGCTCAACCGGCTCAAGGACGAGATCGCCGTGGCGATCGACGCGGCCTCCGGCCGGCTGGCAGCCGCAGAGCTCGGCGCCCGCCTCGCCCACGAGCGGGTCGACGTCACCCTGCCGGTCGCCGCCGAGCGCGAGGGCCGCATCCATCCGATCAGCCAGACGATCGACGAGCTGACCGCGATCTTCGGCGAGATGGGTTTCAGCGTCGCCGAGGGCCCGCATATCGAGGACGATTTCCACAATTTCACCGCCCTCAACATCCCGCCCGAGCACCCGGCGCGCCAGGAGCTGGACACCTTCTATCTCACCGAGAAACCCGACGGCAGCCGGCGGGTCCTGCGCACGCACACCTCGCCGGTCCAGATCCGCACCATGCTGCGCGACAAGCCGCCGATTCGCATCATCGTGCCGGGCCGCACCTTCCGCTCCGACCACGATGCGACCCATTCGCCGATGTTCCATCAGGTCGAGGGGCTGGTCATCGACAAGACCAGCCACATGGGCCACCTCAAGGGCTGCCTCATCGAGTTCTGCCGCGCCTTCTTCGACGTCGACGATCTGCCGGTGCGCTTCCGTCCCAGCTATTTCCC
>WNFM01123497.1_pt3 | contig 28352 bp, 23 predicted proteins | sample 5400271 | NCBI WGS metagenome assembly WNFM01 (sample SAMN13153352, study PRJNA577476) | soil metagenome | isolation source: 60 cm saprolite on Douglas fir-dominated hillslope | place: USA:California | collected 2013-09-17 | reverse complement strand
GAAAATCCCGGCGGCACTTTTGCGGCGAATTTGGCGTCGCCAATCCGAACGCGCGCGAAACGGATGCGGCCCAAATCATCGATGCGCTCGATATTGGCCGACAGCAGGCCCGGCGCCGGCGGTGCGACGTCGACGAATTCGGGACGCACGCCGACCTCGATCTTCGCGCCGGGTGGAAGCGCGTCGTAGCTGCGGTCGAGCGCGATGGTGTGGCCGTCGATGCGCGCCTCGCGGCCCCTCACTTCGGCGGGCACGATGTTCATGCCGGGCGAGCCGATGAAATAGCCCACAAACGTGTGTGCCGGCTTGTCGAACAATTCCGCCGGCGTGCCACTTTGCACCACGCGGCCGTCATGCATCACTACGACGGTATCGGCAAATGTCAGCGCCTCGGTCTGGTCGTGGGTGACATAGATCATGGTCAAATCGAGCTCGCGATGCAGCGCCTTGAGCTTGGAGCGCAACTGCCATTTCAGCTCGGGGTCGATCACCGTCAGCGGCTCGTCGAACAAAACGGCGGCGACATCGGACCGCACCAGCCCGCGACCGAGCGAGATCTTCTGCTTGGCATCGGCCGTCAGCCGCGTCGCCTTGCGGTCGAGAAACGGCGTCAGATCCAACAGGCGCGCGATCTCCGCGACCCGCGCGTCGATCTCGCCCTTCGGCACGCCGCGATTTTTCAGCGGGAACGCCAGATTTTGCCCGACCGTCATGGTGTCGTAGATCACCGGGAATTGAAAAACCTGCGCGATGTTGCGCTTCTGGGTCGACAGCGGCGTAATATCGACGCCGTCAAACAGGATTTGGCCGCGCGACGGTGTGACGATGCCGGAAATGAGATTGAGCAGCGTGGTCTTGCCGCAGCCGGACGGGCCCAACAGCGCATAGGCGCCACCTTGCCGCCAGGTCATCGAGACCGGCTTTAGCGCGAAGGATTCGGGAGCGGCAGCATTGCCGCCGTAGGAATGCGCGAGATCGACGAGGTCAATGCGGGCCATGCTGCACCTCCCTCACATCGCGCTCGGAGCCGCGACCAGGCGGCCGGCGGTGTCGAACACAAACACATTATTCGGATCGAGCGCGGCGTCGAGCACATGCCCGGGCGGGAATTCGTGCACGCCGTGCAGCACGGCGACCCAGTTGGAGGCATCGCGATTGAGATGCACGAAACTTTCCGAGCCGGTGATTTCGGTCACCGTTACGGTCGCCTGAAAGGCATGCCGGCCGGCGACGCCATTGGCGACTTCAAGCTGATGGGCGCGGAAACCGACCCGGTAAGAGCCGTCGCCGAGGCCGGCATAAAGTCCGGACGCCGGCGCCTGCACGCCGCCGGCATACTGCACCGAGCCATTTCTCTTTTCGATCCCGACGATATTGAGCGGTGGATCGGAAAACACCTGCGCGACGCGCAGCGTATCGGGATGGCGATAGACTCTTGGGGTCTCGCCGGCCTGCAAAACCTGGCCTTCCCACATGCAGACGGTATTGCCGCCGAGCAACAGCGCTTCGGAAGGCTCGGTCGTGGCATAGACGAAGATCGCACCTGAAGCTTCAAAAATGCGCGGCAATTCGGTGCGCAACTCCTCGCGCAGCTTGTAATCGAGATTGGCAAGCGGCTCGTCCAGCAACACCAGATCGGCGCCCTTGACCAGCGCGCGCGCAATCGCGGTGCGCTGCTGCTGGCCGCCGGACAATTGCAGCGGCATGCGGTTCAGATAGGGCTCAAGCTTTAAGAGTTTTGCCGCTTCCTGCACGCGCTTTTCGATTTCGAGCCGCGGCTTGCCCTGAACCCGCAATGGCGACGCGATGTTTTCATAGACTGTGAGCGACGGATAATTGATGAACTGCTGGTACACCATCGCCACCGAACGCTGCCGCACATCGAAGCCGGTGACATCCTTATCATCGACCAGCACGCGGCCGGTGGTCGGCTTGTCGAGACCGGCGAGCAACCGCATGATCGAGGTCTTGCCCGACAAGGTCGGGCCGAGCAGCACGCTCAAGGTGCCGCGCTCAAGCGTCAGCGTGACATCGCGAATGGTCGGAATGCCGTCGACCGACCGGGTGACGTTTTGCAGCGTAACGCTCATGTCCGCCCTCCTGCTTCACGCAAGGGACTTTCAACCGGGACGCGATTGGCGGCAATCCAGGCGTCGATGGCGGCGATTTCGGCAGCTGATAATCGCAATCCAAGCTTGGATCGCCGCCACACGATGTCTTCGGCGGTCAAGGCCCACTCCGATGACATCAGGTACCTGACCTCGCTCTCCGTCAAGGTAGCGCCGAACGACCGGCCAAGATCGCCGAGGGATTTCGCATTGCCGAGCAGTTTTGTGGCGCGGGTGCCGTAGGCATGCGCCAGCCTGTTGGCATGCGCGGTGCTCAGGAACGGATAGTTGCGCACGAGTTCCGCGGTCAGCGCCGCGACCGCCGAAACATCCATGTCGCCGCCGGGCAGCGGCGATTTGGCGGTCCAGCCCTTGCGCGCGATGGCGCTGCGCAGATAGGGCGACAGGCGCTCCAGCGCCTCCTCGGCAAGCCGCCGATAGGTCGTGATCTTGCCGCCGTAGATCGAGAGCAGTGGCGCGCCGCCGGGCGTATCGAGCTCGAACACGTAGTCGCGGGTGGCGGCTTTGGCCTCGCTGGCGCCGTCATCATACAGCGGGCGAACGCCGGCGTAATTCCAGACCACATCCTCCGGCTTGACCGGTTTTGCCAAATATTCGCTGACGGCATCGCAGAGGTATTTTATCTCTTCGCTCGAGGCCTTTACTTTTGCCGGGTCGCCATCGAAATCGCGGTCGGTGGTGCCGATCAGGGTAAAGTCGTTCTGGTAGGGAATCACGAAGACGATGCGGCCGTCGCTGTTCTGGAACATGTAGGCGCGGTCGTGTGCATAAAGCTTTCGCACCACGATGTGGGAGCCTTGCACCAGCCGCACTTTTGCTCTCGCGTTGACGCCGGCACCCGACGAAAGTACGTCTTCGACCCACGGTCCGCCGGCATTGACCAGCGCGCGGGCGTTGATGGTGCGGCGCTCGCCGCTCAAGGTGTTTTGGACCGTGACTTTCCAGATCCTGCTCTCCTGCCGGATCTCGACCGCGCGGGTCCGGGTGTGGATCTCCGCGCCGCGATCGGCGGCGTCGCGCGCGGTGAGCACGACGAGGCGGGCGTCATCCACAAAGCAGTCGGAATATTCAAAGCCCTTTGTGTAGCGGTTGGCGATCAATGGCTGTCCGACCTCGTCGTTGGTCAGATCGATCGAACGCGTCGGCGGCAGCAAATGCCGGCCGCCGATATGGTCGTACAAAAACAGCCCGAGGCGCAGCAGCCAGGCCGGCCGCAGCCCGGCATGATGTGGCAGCACGAATCGAAGCGGGCGGATGATATGGGGAGCGATCTGCCAGAGGATTTCGCGCTCGATCAGCGCCTCGCGGACCAGGCGGAACTCGTAATATTCGAGATAGCGCAAGCCCCCATGCACGAGCTTGGTCGACCACGACGAGGTTCCGCTGGCCAAATCATTCATTTCGCAGAGGAAAACGGAATTGCCCCGGCCCACCGCATCGCGGGCGATGCCGCAACCGTTGACGCCACCTCCAATGATTGCGAGGTCGAAAATCCGATCCAAAAAACGCTTCCCCCGACGTTCGCCTGTTCACTTTGGCGATTTTGCTTTCGGTTTGGAATAAATCACAACTAAATCCGAAAGCAAGCGAAAAGGGGAACTGAACGCAACACTTCGTCATGACCGGGCATAGCCGTCCGAAGGACGGCGTCGCTTCCGCTCGCCTATGCCCGGCCATCCACGTCTTTCTTGCTGGGTCCGGCAAAGACGTGGATGCCCGGCACAAGGCCGGGCATGACGATGTGGAGGCACTCGCGCCTCTTGATGAATGGACCTCAGCGCAAGCGCGTCACCGTCGACGGAAGTTCGCTGCCGTTTTCGTCGATATCGGCCGATGGCTTCGGCATCGCCTCGATCACCTCGATGCCGCGGGTGTGGCAAATGTTTGCCAATCCCGCCGGCAGGGCAGCGTCAGTGACAAAAGTCTGGATCTGGCTGATATGGGCGATGCGGACCGGCGCGCTGCGCCGGAGTTTTGTCGAATCGGCGACCAGAATCACGCTGCGCGCGTTGGCGATAATGGCCTGGGCGGCTTGCACTTCGCGATAGTCGAAATCCAGTAGCGCGCCCTCTTCGTCGATCGCCGACGCGCCGATGATGGCATAGTCGACCTTGAATTGGCCGATCAGGCTGATCGCGGTCGAGCCGATCACGGCACCATCGGCACGGCGCACCGCGCCGCCGGCCACGATCACCTCGATGCGCGGGTGCCGATACAGCAGCATCGCGACATTGAGGTTGTTGGTGATGACGAGCAGGTCCTGATGCGAGGTCAGGGCGCTCGCGACCTCTTCCGTCGTGGTGCCGATGTTGATGAACAGCGAGCTTCCGTTGGGAATAAGCTGCGCCGCGGCAGCGCCGATCGCCTTCTTTTCCTCCGCGGCGACGAAGCGGCGCGCTTCATAGGCGAGGTTTTCCACGCCGGAGGCGATGATGGCGCCGCCGTGAATCCGCGTCAGCGAGCGGTGGTCGCAGAGATCATTCAAATCCTTGCGGATGGTCTGCGCCGAAACCTCAAAACGCCTGGCAAGATCCTCCACCATCACCCGGCCGAAGGCGCGCGCGATATTGAGGATTTCATTCTNCATGGTGCGGCGGTTCCGGCGTCCGGTCAACACAAAGCCGGAAATTTTCAGCTGGCCTATGATCCGATTGATGATACACGGGGTCCTATCCGATTTTAGGTCCCATCAACCGAGCATAACGATGCGTCTCTGCTGGCAAGTCCTCGCGATCGCCATTTTTTTCCTCGCCACGCCGTCGGTCGCCGGGCCGTTCTACCGCATGCCGGATGGCTTGGACGCGCTTACGCGGCCCCTCATTCCAGTCGCCAACGATACCAAGCGAGCCGAACCTGATATCGACATGTTCGCCTTCATGTCGGGCAAATGCAGCACCCTTAAAGTCGCTGGCCGCGATTTCGCATGCAGGGCAGTCGCCTACTTCCATAGCCAGCAAGGCCGGGCCAATTTCACGATTGCGCTCGATGATCCCTCTGACAACAGCCACATCATCTCGTTCTCGGGCGAAACTGCCCGGCGCGAACTGGATAATAATCTTTACGAACTGTCCATCGACCAGATGCTGTTGAATTCCAAGGACAGGCCGAAAGTCGATGGCCTGCCAGTGCCATCGACCGAATTGTCGGCTGGAATGTGCAAGCAGATCGGCAGTTTTGCGGCGGCGCGGATTTCCAGCATCTCCTGCAGCGCGACCGACAAGAATGGCAAGACGTATGAACTGCGGTTCGAATCCGATGGCTCGCCGATAACCGTGCGGACCATCAAGGCAGGCCCGCTGACACCGGAAAAGCGCCGCGCCAGGCTGATGGAGCGGTTGGAATGCCGCAACAAGGCCGATGAGGCGAAGGTTTTGCCGCGGGATTTGACGGCTTACATCATCCGCTGCCTGGCCGAGGCGAGCAGCGAAAAACCCGCGACGGACGAGCAGCAGTAGCACACGAGCCGTCATGGCCGGGCCTAGATCTTTGTGTTTCAACACGGGATCGCCGCGCGACGCGAATCATCACACCGAAATCGACGGATCGCCCTGCTTGATCACTTGCGGATGGCCCTGCTCGTCGATCGAGACGTAGGTAAAATTGCCGTCGGTCACCAAGGTCGACAGCATGTCCTTGCGGCGCAGCACCCAGGCTTCGAGGTGGACGGTGATCGAGGTCTTGCCGATCCGGACCAGATTGGCGTGCACCGAGACTACGTCGCCGACATAGACGGGCTTGCGAAAATTCATCGCGTCGATGGCGACCGTGACGGTGCGCGACTTTGCGATCTTGGAGGCAAAAATGCCGCCGCCGATGTCCATCTGGCTGAGCAGCCAGCCGCCAAAAATATCGCCGTTGGCGTTGGTGTCGGCCGGCATCGCCAGCGTGCGGATCGTCAGATCGCCGCGAGGCTCGTTTTCCGCAATCGGCGGAGCGTGAACGGCTTGGGTGTCGGTCATGGCTGAAGCCCGTCAGGCGCGTCGCGTTCGACGTGCATACAGACATCGACGACCATGCGCAACCTGCGCAGCTCTCTTGAGCCTCTCCCCGCTCTTTTGCGGGGAGAGGTCCAAATTCGCGTTAGCGAATTTCGGGTGAGGGGCGAGGCACGGTGCTTGCCACAAACTCTCTCAATCTTGACGAGGATGGAGCCCCTCACCCCAACCCTCTCCCCGCAAGAGCGGGGCGAGGGAGCGGCGCGGATCGGCGAGCACGCCGGTCTCCCGGTAGTTGCGTTGCCACTCGAGATCGTCTGCGCGCGGCACCAATCCGGTGACGGCAGCAATCACGCGTTCAAGCCCGCGCCAGACATAAAACCCGTCGCACAGATAGTTCGCCCATCCGTTCACCACACAATAATGGATCGTCTGCTGGCGGTGGTGGACCCAGTGATGGGCCGGCGGGCAGACCAGATGGAGCCGCTGGGCGAGCCGCATGATGGCCGAGCGGGCGGGCCGGTGCGCCAGATTGTGAAAGCTCGTTCCGAACAGCATGCAAGTGGAATTCACGAACCAGACGATCATCAACGCGTAGGTTGCTGGCGCAACCGGAAACAGCATGGTCAGGAGTACCGCAAATCCGAAGACGACCGCGCTCGGCGCCGAGCCGAGCGAGGCATAGTCGAGAAAACTGTAACCGTGGATATGATGCGGATGGGTGTGGTGCTCGCGGGAGATCGCGATCGCGCGGCCGAGGGTGCGCTCGTCGAACCACGTATCCATGCCCCAGTGAATCATGCCGGAGGAAAAGTCCGCCAGGAAATAGCCGGCGAGAGCTGTGGCGAGGATTCCAGGCCAGCCGAGCCTGGCGGCGCCGAAATGTCGAACGAGGTAGAGGGCACAGAAGGCGATGACGACGATGTTGGCTCCGACGAAAAACCGCATCACTCGGTTTACGGCAGGTGTCGCGTCTTTGAAAAATGGCGTGGTTTGCATGGCTGGCCTCAATCAATTGGATGAAAAATGCGATTTGATTTAATCTACCTAAAATAGCTCCTTTCAAGGATACAATCAAAACACATCCCCGTCATTGCGAGCCAACGGGTCGCGCGAACGCGCGCCCGATGACAGGCTCCGCGAAGCAATCCATGTCGCAGCGAGCGGGAAGAATGGATTGCTTCGTCGCTTCGCTCCTCGCAATGACGGCGCGGGGCCTGGCTGACGTCGCGCCGCTCGCTCACGCATCGGGCTTCGCGGCACGAAGGGAAAAATCGGAGGCAGCTACTTAAAACTCTCCCACCCCGCATCCGGCGTGAACCGGCCGCCGAATTTTTGCGCGAGCCCGTGCAAGGCCGAGACCACGTTCTCCGGCCCCCGCGTGCGCGCGTAGTTCAGCGGACCGCCGCGAAACGGCGCATAACCGGTGCCAAAGATCATCGCGCCATCGACCATGTCGGCATCATCGACGATACCTTCGCGCAAACAGGCAACACAAACATTCGACATCGGCAGGATCAGCCGGTCGATCATTTCCTCTGTCGGCTGCGCGGTGGACGGCGCAGCGGCGCTCTTGTCGGCCTTGCCGTCCTTCCAAAGATAAAATCCCTTGCCGGTCTTGCGGCCGAGTTCGCCTTTTGCCACTTTTTCGCGCAACCAGGCAGGCGTCGGCGGGAGCAAGTCGCCGAATTTCGAGCGCAGCATGTCGCCGACATCGAGACAGATATCGAGGCCGACCTGATCGGCGAGCTCGATCGGGCCCATCGGCATGCCGAATTTTTGCGCGGCCGCATCGATCGTGACCTTGTCGATCTTTTCGTCCAGCATCACCATCGCTTCCAGCATGTAGGGCGTCAGCGCGCGGTTGACGAGAAAACCCGGCGAACTCTTGACCGGCAGCGGCAACCGGTCGATGGCGCCGACGAACGCCAGCGCTTCCTTCAATGCTTGCGGATCGCTGCCGTCATGGCTGACGACCTCGACCAATTGGAGCCGCGATACCGGATTGAAGAAATGCAATCCGACCAGGCGCTCCGGCGATTTTAGCGTAGTGCGCAAATCCTGCAGCGGAATGCTCGACGTGTTGGTGGCCAGGATCGCGCCGGGTTTCATTCTGGGCTCCAGCCCGGCATAGACCCTTTGCTTTAATTCCAGCTTCTCCGGCACCGCCTCGATGATGAGATCGGCATTACGCACTCCCTCGGCGTCGAGATCGGGCACGAGCCGATCCAGCGCGTCGCGGACCTCGGTGCTCTTGCGCATGATCTTGCCGAACAAATCCGAGGCGCGCTTGATCGCGCCTGCGATCGGCTCCGGCTTGACGTCGCCGAGCGTCGCGTGAAAACCCTGGCTTGCGCACCATGCCGCGATGTCGCCGCCCATCGCACCGGCGCCGATGACGTGGACGTGGCTGACCTTGTTGCCGGATCCTGCAAGTTTTTTCATTTGCTCGCGCAGGAAAAACACCCTGATCAGGTTTTGCGCCGTCGGCGTCACCATCAGATGCGCGAACGAGGTTTTTTCGGCGTTAAGCATCGCGGCCTTGTCGCCGCCGTGCTTTTCCCAGAAATCGATCAGCGCGTAAGGCGCGGGATAGTGCTCATGCGGCGCGGCCTTTTCCGCCTCCTTGCGCATGCGCGAGGCCAAAAAGCCTCGGGCAGGCGGGGAATTCAGAACAGTGTTCAAGAGCCCGGGCCGCGCGCGTTTCAAATGACCGAACACCGCGTCCTTTACTGCGTTGCGGACATGGCGCTCCTGCGCCACGGCATCGACCAGCCCCAGCGATTTTGCCCGGCGCGCATCGATGGTCTTGCCGGTCAGCATCAAACTCATTGCCTGCGTCGGATTGATCAATCGCGTGAAGCGCGCGGTGCCGCCGCGGCCGGGATGTAGCCCCAACATCACCTCCGGAAAACCAAAGCGCGCGCCGTCGATCGCAATCCGCGACTGGCAGGCGAGTGCGACTTCGAGGCCGCCGCCGAGGCAGAAGCCGTGGATCACCGCGACCGTTGGAATTTTTACATTTTCGAGGCGGTCGATCACTGCGTGCGCGCGGCCGATCGCCGTCTCGACGGCGGCGGGATCGGTCGCGCCGCGGGATTCGTTGACATCGGCGCCGGCGATAAATCCGGATTTCTTCGCGGAGCGGACGACGATCCCGGTCGGGCGCTGAGCTTCCAGCGCTGCGAGCACCGCATCAAGTTCCGCGATGACATCGGCCGACAGCGTGTTGGCGCTACTGCCTTCGCGGTCGAACAATAGCCAGGCGACGCCGTCGTTATCGCGGGTCAACCTGAAATGGCGATAGGGGCTTGAGGCCTCCGGCTTCGGCCCGAGTTCGAGCACACGGTCGGCGAGAACGTCCATGACCTTTGAGTCCATGATCACACCGTCTCGATCAACATGGCGCCGCCCTGCCCGCCGCCGATGCATTCGGTGGCGATGCCGCGCTTGGTGCCCAAACGTTTCATCGCATTGACGAGATGCAGCACGATGCGGTTGCCGCTGCAGCCTACGGGATGACCGAGGCTGATCGCGCCGCCATCGACATTGAGTTTTGTTTGATCGATGGGCCCGGCGGGGCCATCGAGGCCAAGGACTTCGCGGCAGAATTTTTCGTCGTTCCAGGCGGCGAGACACCCCAGCACTTGCGTGGCAAACGCCTCGTTCAATTCCCAGGTCTCGATATCCTGCAAGGATAATTTGTTGCGCTTTAGAAGCGCGGTCGCCGACAGCACTGGGCCGAGGCCCATGATCGAGGGGTCGAGCGCCGACCATTGGCTGTCGACGATCACGGCTTTTGGTTTGAGGCCATGCTTTGTCACCGCCTGTTCCGAGGCGAGGATGGTCCACGACGCGCCGTCGGTGATCTGCGAGGAATTACCGGCGGTGACCTGACCCCAAGGCCGTTCGAACACCGGTTTTAGTTTTGCGAGCGTCTCGGGTGCCGTCGCGCGTGAAGGCGGTCTCGACCTCGCCTTTAAGAAATCCTTCGGCTTGCGCCTTCGCCAACCGCCGGTGGCTTTCGGCAGCGTAGGCATCCGATTGCGGGCGGGTGATGCCAAAGAGATGACCGACGACTTCCGCAGTCTGTCCCATGTTCAGTTCGGTGATCGGATCGGTCAATCCGCGCTCGAGGCCGATGATCGGTTTGAAATAGGACGGCCGCGCTTTGGCAAGGGCCGCGACCTTGCCAAAGATGCCCTTGGCGCCGGCAAGCCCTGCGAACCAGCGCACACCCTGCTGCGGCCACACCAGCGGCGCGTGGCTCAGGGCTTCCGCGCCGCCGGCGAGGATCAAATCGGAAATGCCTTCCTGGATGTAGCGGTAGGCGGTGTCGATCGATTGCATGCCGGAGCCGCAATTGATCTGCACCGTGAAGGCGACCATCGCCTCCCCCATGCCGAGCCGAAGCGCGGCGACACGGGCCGGATTCATCTCATCGGCAATGACATTGACGCAGCCGAGGATCACCTGATCGAAGGCGGTGGGCGGAAACGGTTGCCGGGCCAACAGCGGCCGGCCGCATTGCACGGCGAGATCGACCGGAGTGAAGGGGCCGGGCCCACTGCGCGCTTTCAGAAACGGCGTCCGGCTGCCGTCAATGATGAAGACCGGTCGCGCCATCAGCTCGCTGCCCTCTGCTCACCGAGCTCTTGGAAGAATTGATGCACATCGGCAGGCTTTTTGTAAATCGGCGACAACGCTTCCGGTGCGAAATCGTCGACCTCGATCACTTTTGCCACCGCTTCGCGTGCCGCCGCGAGTTGCTCGCCCTCGCCTTGCGTGATCACGCCCTTCGTCACTGCCTCCTGCCAATCCTGAAGATGAGCGGCGCGCAATCGCTTGGCGATGTCTTCGGAGCTGGTAACGAGCAGAAACGCCTTCTCCAGCCGGGCGACGCCGCCGTCGTCATCGACATGCGAGAGATCAGGCGTCAGGCGGTCGCGCGCGGCCGATGGCTCCAGCACCAGCTGCGCGCATTGATGGATCACGCGATCCGACGGCCCGAGCACGCGGGCGCCCAACGGCTGGATCAGGAATTTTAACACCACGGCAACGAAGCGATTGGGCAAATTCGCGAGAATTTCTGCAAATCGGTTTTCGATGGTCTTAAAACCGCTCGCCATGCACCATTCGAGTGCGGCGAAATCCGCCGGCTGCCGGCCCTCATCCTGCCAGCGTTTTAGCGCCGCAGAGAGCAAATACAGTTCAGACAAAATGTCGCCGAACCGCGCCGACAGCATTTCCTTGCGTTTGAGCGCGCCGCCGAGCGTCAAGAGCGCCATGTCGGCGCATAGCGCGAACGCCGAAGAATAGCGCGACAGCTGGCGATAGAATTGCGTCGCCTCGCCCGCGTCGGGCGCCGGCGCGAATGCACCAAAGGTCCAGTTCCGGCCCCACGCCCGGAACAGCGTGGTGATGCTGTGACCGATATGCTTCCAGAACGCTTTGTCAAAAGCGTCCAGTCCTTTGGTGCGGTCCTGTTCGCCCAGCGCATTCATTTCTTCCAGGAGATAAGGATGGGCGCGGATCGCGCCCTGGCCGAACACGATCAGATTGCGGGTGAGGATGTTGGCGCCCTCCACCGTGATGCCGACCGGCACCGAACGATAGAGATTACCCAAATAATTCTGCGGACCGTCGATCACGGCTTTGCCGCCATGGATGTCCATGGCGTCGTCGATCGCGATCCGCATCCGCTCGGTCGCCTGCAATTTCATGATGCCGGAAATCACCGCGGGATGATGGCCCTGGTTGAGCGCCGCACAAGTGAGCCGCCGCGCCGCGTCGAGCAGATAGGCCGTCCCTGCGATGCGCGCCAGCGGTTCCTCGATGCCCTCGAATTTGCCGATCGGCACGTTGAACTGCTCGCGGATGCGGGCGTAGGCGCCGGTGGTGCGCGCCGCGTAGGCCGCACCCGCGGCCGACAATGACGGCAGCGAGATGCCGCGGCCGGCGGCAAGCGCCGTCATCAGCATTTTCCAGCCCTCACCCAGCCGTTCTTGTCCGCCAATGATGTAATCCATGGGAATGAACACATCGCGGCCCCGGTTCGGGCCGTTCTGAAACACCTGCATCGCCGGCAGATGCCTGCGGCCGATCTCGACACCGGACAAATGGGTCGGGATCAGCGCCACGGTGATGCCGAGGTCTTCGCTCGCGCCGACGAGATGATCGGGGTCATAGGCCTTGAAGGCCAAACCCAATAGCGTCGCCACCGGGCCGAGCGTGATGTAACGCTTGTGCCAGTTCAGGCGCAGCCCAAGCACTTCTCGTCCTTCGAAATCGCCTTTGCAGATGATGCCGCTATCGATCATCGACGCGGCATCGGAGCCGGCTTCCGGACTGGTCAATCCAAAGCAGGGAATTTCGCGGCCGTCGGCAAGCCGCGGCAGCCATTGCTGCTGCTGGTCTTTGGTGCCGAAGCGCATCAGGAGTTCGCCGGGCCCGAGCGAGTTCGGCACCATCACGGTGACGGCGGCCGTCAGCGAGCGCGTTGAAATTTTTCGCACTACTTCGGAATGAGCATACGGCGAGAAGCCGCGCCCACCGAATTCCTTGGGAATGATCATGCCGAAGAATTTTTCGCGCTTGATAAAATCCCAGACCTCGGGCGGCAGATCGCGCCACTCCCAATTGATCTTCCATTCGTCGAGCATCGCGCAGAGCGCATCGACCGGACCGTGGAGGAAGGCCTGTTCTTCCGCCGTCAGCGCGGCCTGCGGATATTGCAGCAGTTTTGCCCAGTCGGGATTGCCGGCGAACAGGTCCGCGTCCCACCAGACGTCGCCGGCCTCCAGCGCCTCGCGCTCGGTATCCGACATCGCAGGCAATACGCCGCGCGCCCAGGAGAAGATCGGCTTGGTGATGATGTCGCGGCGAAAGGCAAAAGAGGTCATGGCGATGTCCTCATGCTCGATGGACTCACGCGATCCGGCGGTCCCGCATCTGCGAAAGACGGTTCATTCTAGCGGAAAGCGTGAGATTCAGGTGAACTTCGCATCGAAAAATGAAACGAAATTGAACCAGCGCGCGAGATAACGGCGCGCGACGTTAACAGTTCCGGAAAACGCTGTCGGTTCACCTCGCCCCGCTTGCGCGGGAGAGGTCGGCGCGGAGCGCCGGGTGAGGGGGAGCCTCCGCATGCGTCGTGCTTCGGCGTTCGCGGATAGAGCCCTCACCCCAACCCTCTCCCCGCGAAGAGCGGGGCGAGGGAGAAGAGCACTGCGAATCAATCCGGCCGCACCATCTCGAACATCGCGTCCGGGCGAATCTCAAAATAGTCGCCCCGGCGGCCGGCGCGGACGATCGGGCGGGCCAGCGCGGTCTGGTAGACGCCGTCCTTGATCATGGCCTTGTCGATATGGACGGCGACGACCTCGCCGAGCGTGAGCCAGGCCTGCGCCTTGTTGCCGTCGGCGCCCTGCAACTGAATGATCTGCGTCAGTTTGCATTCAAACGACACCGGGCTTTCCGCCACGCGCGGCACGTTGACGAGCTTAGAGGGGGCGGCCGTTAGCCCGGCGATCTTGAATTCGCTGACGTCGTGGGCGACGTGCGCCGCGGTGGCGTTCATCTGCTGCGCCAGGTCCCTGGTCGCGAGATTCCAGACGAACTCTTTCGTCTCCTGGATGTTAGCGACGCTGTCCTTCCAGGAGGTCGAGGAAAAACCGATGATCGGCGGATGATAGCAAAACCCGTTGAAGAAGCTGTAGGGCGCGAGATTGATATGGCCCCTGGCGTCGCGGGACGAAATCCAGCCGATCGGGCGCGGGGCGATGATGGCGTTGAAGGGATCGTGCTTGAGGCCGTGGCCGTTGGCCGGCTCGTAAAAGTGCAGGTCTTTTGCGGTCACGCTGGTATCCTTACGGTTTCGTCATTTCGAGAAGCATCGTAGCCCGGATGGAGCGGAGCGCAATCCGGGACAGTCTCGCAAGGGGTTGGGTGGCCCCGGATTACGCGGAGCCTGTCATCGGGCGGCGCTTCGCGCCGACCCGTTGGCTCCATCCGGGCTACGGAGCTGGCCTTATTTGCCGCCCGGCTTGCCCCGCGGCGAAAGCCCCGCGAGGACAAAATCGATCATCTGGTCGAGCGAGGGGCCCGGCTTGTTGGCGCATTGCGCGATCATTTGCGGATGGAAGAAGCGCATCATCGCGGTGGTGGTGCACATCGCCGCCACCGGCACGTCGGGGGCCTCGAATTCGCCCGAGGCGGCGCCATCGGCGATCACGGCGCCAATGGTATGGGTGATCCGCTCCATATGGGCGACGCAGACCTCCCAGCTCTCCTCCATCGCGATCTCGACCATTTCGTGCAGCTTGGAATCGCCGACGTAACGTTCGCAGTTCATGCGATGGATGGTGGTCATCAATTCGCGCAGGCGCGACGCTGCCGATCCGCGCTTGGCGGCGATCACTTCGGTGGCGTCTTCAACCCCGCCCATCAGCGTCCGCGCGACGCCCTCATGGATCGCCTTTTTCGAATCGAAAAAGCGATAGACGTTCGCCGGGCTCATCCGCAATTCTTTGGCGATATCGGCGACCGTCGTCTTCTGATAGCCGAGCTGACGGAAAAGACGCTCCGCCACCACGAGAATTCTTTCCCGAGTGTCGGTTTCGATATGTTCCGCAATCAGCGTCATGTCAGGACTCAGAACTCAGGGTACGCAATGTTCAATTATTCCGCGGCCTCAGCAAGCCCAAATGCGGGCTCGGATTCGGCTTCATGTTGCGGCGCAAGATCATCCTGCTTGCTGGTGCCGGCCTCGCCGAGGCTCTTGCGGAACCAGAGGGCATAGAGGCCCGGCAGGTACAGCAAGGTCAGGAAGGTTGCAACAAACAAACCGCCCATGATGGTGATCGCCATCGGTCCCCAGAACGCCGAGCGCGAGAGCGGGATCATCGCCAGGATGGCGGCGAGCGCGGTGAGCACCACCGGGCGGGCGCGACGGACGGTGGCTTCGACGATGGCTTCCTTGCGGGTCATGCCGTGGGCGACATCGGCCTCGATCTGGTCCACCAGAATGACCGCATTGCGCATGATCATGCCGGCGAGCGCAATCAATCCGAGCAGCGCCACGAAGCCGAACGGCTGGTTTGCCACATTGAGCCCGAGCGACGCCCCGATGATGCCGAGCGGCGCGGTCAGAAACACCAGGATCAGCCGCGAAAAACTCTGCAGCTGGATCATCAGCAGCGTCAGCATGACGATCACCATCAGCGGAAACAGCATGAAGATCGAGGCATTACCCTTGGCGGACTCCTCGAATGCGCCGCCCGCCTCGATCCGGTAGGCCGGCTCGAGGCTGTCGCGGATTTGCTGGAGTTTCGGCCAAATCTGATTGGTGACGTCGGGCGCCTGGACGCCGTCGACGACGTCGCCGCGCACCGTGATCGCCATGTCGCGGTTGCGCCGCCACATGATCGGCTCCTCATGGGCGTATTCGATCTTGGCGATTTGGGTCAGCGGCACCGCAACGCCGTTGCGCGAGGTGACGGTGAGATCGCCGACATTGGCGAGATCGAGCCGTTCGGACGGCACCGCGCGGGCCATCACGCCGACCTTCTCGATGCCATCACGGATCGTCGTCACCGGCGCGCCCGAGATCAGCATGCTCAGCGCCTGCGAGACGTCCTGCGGGGTGAGGCCGAGCGCCCGGGCGCGGTCCTGGTCGACCACGAGCTTGAGGTACGGCGACTGCTCGTTCCAGTCGAGCTGCGGCTCCTTGACGTTGGGGTTCTGCCGGACCACGTCACGCACCTTGTAGGCGATGTCGCGCACCGTGTTGGGGTCGGGGCCGATCACGCGGAACTGGACGGGAAAGCCGACCGGCGGGCCGAAATTGAAGCGGTCGACGCTCGAGCCGGTCCTTGATCCGCTCGCGGGCCTCGACGTCTTTGGCCACGATCACGATTTCAGCAAAAGCTTCGTTCGGCAGCTGCGGGTTGAGCCCGAGCCAGAATCGCGGCGAGCCCTGCCCGACATAGGCGGTATAGGTCGAAATGTCCTGGTCGCCCTTCAACAGCGTTTCCGCCTTCTCCACGGATTTTTCCGTAACACCAAACGCGGTGCCTTCCGGTAGCCGCAACTGCAGGAACAGTTCGGGCCGCTCGGATAGCGGGAAAAATTGCTGCTGGACGTGACCGAAGGCCACGATCGAAAGCGCGAAGACGCCGACGGTCGCCAGCACCACCTTGACGCGGTGGTCGACGCACCACTGGATCATGCTGCGCAAAATTCGATAGAAGCGCGTCTCGTACACCGCGTGCGGATCGTGGTTGTGGCTGACCGTGATGTTCGGCAGCAGTTTGACGCCGATATAGGGCGTGAAAATCACCGCCACGAACCAGGAAGCGACCAGCGCGATCGCCACGATCCAGAAGATGCCGCCGGCATATTCGCCGACCGCGGAATTGGCAAAACCGATCGGCAGGAAGCCAGCGGCTGTGACCAGCGTTCCCGTGAGCATCGGAAACGCCGTGGATTCCCAGGCAAAGGAAGCCGCGCGGACGCGGTCCCAGCCCTGCTCCATCTTCACCACCATCATCTCGACCGCGATGATGGCGTCGTCGACCAGAAGTCCGAGCGCGATGATCAGCGCGCCGAGCGTGATGCGATGCAGATCGAGCGACATCGCATTCATGACGATGAAGACGATCGCCAGCACCAATGGCACCGAGGCCGCCACTACGATGCCGGTGCGCCAGCCAAGGGCTACGAAAGAGACAAACAGCACGATCGCCAAGGCCTCGATGAAGGAGTGCACGAACTCGCCGACGGCGTGTTCGACCACCTTTGGCTGATCGGCGATCAATTCGACATTGATGCCCTGCGGTACCGCCTTCATGAATTCGGCGGTGGCGTTGGCGACGTCCTTGCCGAGCTCCAGGATATTGGCGCCCTTGGCGGTGACCACGCCGATGCCGAGCGCGGGCTTGCCTTCCTGGCGCACGGTGAAGGTCGGCGGGTCGACGTAACCGTGGGTGACGGTCGCGATATCGCCAAGGCGAAACACCCGGCCATTGCTTTCGACCGGCGTCTCCGCCACCGCCTTGACGCCATCGAGCGCGCCGGTGACGCGCAGCGGCACGCGCTGCGAGGAGGTTTCGACCGTGCCCGCCGGCACCACGTTATTTTGTTTGGCAAGCGAATCGAACAGCGCCTGCGGCGTGATCCCGAGCGTCGCCAATTTGGCATGCGAGAATTCGACGAAGATGCGTTCGTCCTGGGTGCCGTAGAGATCGACCTTTGTTACGCCCGGCACCTTCAACAGGCGCTGGCGCATGCCTTCGGCCGTCTTTTTCAATTCCGCGTAGTCGGCGCCGTCGCCGGTCATCATATAGAGGATGGAATCGACGTCGGAGAATTCGTCGTTGACGACCGGACCGAGCAGAGCCGGCGGAAGCTGGCCCTGCACGTCGACCAGCTTTTTGCGCAACAGGTAAAACAGATACGGCACGTCCTTCGGCGGAGTCGAATCCTTGAACGTGACCTGCATCGCCGTAAATGCCGGCTTCGAATAGGTCTGCACCTTCTCGAAATACGGCAGTTCCTGCAGTTTCTTTTCGATGGGGTCGGCGACCTGGGTCTGCATTTCGGCAGCCGTGGCGCCTGGCCAGATCGCCGAGACGTTCACCACTTTAACCGTGAAGAACGGATCTTCGGCGCGGCCGAGGTGCTGGTAGGAGACGAAGCCGGCGGCGCCGAGCGCGACGACGAGGAACAGAATGAGCGCGGGGTGGCTGACCGCCCAGGCTGAAAGATTGAAATGCTTCATCGCGCCCTCCTCGGATCAACTGGGGATTAGAACGAAAGTGACGACACGATCCTGACCTTCTGGGCCGGATCGAGTTTCTGCACGCCAAGCGCCACCACCCTGGCGCCTTCGTCGACGCCGGCGGAGACGACGACGTCGTTGCTCTCGTAGGACTTCACCTTGACCGGCTTCAGCACCACATCGCCATTGTCGCCGACGACATAGAACGAGGGATCGCCGCCTTCATTGAACAGCGCCGACAACGGCAGCCGCGCCACGCGCGTGGTCTCGGGATCGGACAGCGTCAGCGTCGCGGTCATGCCGAGCGAGACCGCGTCGCCGGCGTCGGGCAGCGAGAACTTTGCGAGATAGGTGCGGGTTGCCGGATCGGCCGCGGGCGCGATCTCGCGCAGTTTTGCGGCGTATTTCTTGTTCGGGTCCGACCATAGGGTGACGGTGGCAACGCCGTCCTTGGCACGGCCGAGCAGCGTTTCCGGGATCGCGACCACGGCTTCCTTTTCGCCGAACCGCGCCACCCGGATTGCGGTTTGTCCAGAGGCCACGACCTGTCCAGCATCGATCAGGGTCGCGGTGACGACCCCGCGGGTGTCGGCGACGAGCGTTGCGTAAGATAGAGAGTTTTTCGTCAGCTCGACTGAGCGCACCGCACGATCAAGCCGGGCACGCGCCTCATCGGCCGAAGCCTTGGCCGTATCGAGCTGGGCGTCGGTGGCCCAGCCTTTGGCGCGAAGGTCCTTGGCGCGGGTTTCAGCGGCGGCGGCCTGCGCCAGCACGCCGGTCGCGGCATGGAATTCCGCATCAGCCTGCTCGGCCTGCAGTTTCAGGTCGACTTCATCAAGGGTCGCCAGCGGCTGGCCGAGATCCACGGTCTGGCCGACCTCGACCAGGCGTTTTGCCACCTTGCCCGGCACCCGAAAGCCCATATCGGCCTCGATGCGCGGGCGGATGGTGCCGACAAAGCTGCGCGAGGGCGATTCCGCCTCGTAGTGCACGGTGGACACCAGAACCGGGCGAGACGGGGCCGCCTTTTCCGCCGCCAGCTCATTGCAGCCGGTCAGCGCGATCGCCATCAGCGCCAGCGATAGGCCAGCTAAAAGCCTGTAATAACTCGCGAAAATCGAACGGACGAACATCTTGAGCTCCCTCGGCTGCATCTGAGGGGGAGTGTCGATTATTGTGTGACGATTGTCAACATTCATCAGTGATCATGATTTCGTGAGCAGGTACGGTAGTTAGGGAGTCGCGAACGAGCGCCCCGCGCGAGACGGGGACCCGCACCTCTCCGTCGTTCCTGCGAAAGCAGGAACCCATAACCACAGTCGCTGATGATGAGAGAAAGTCGTCTAGCCGCGCGCCCCTTGCCAACGGCCGCGGCGTATGGGCCCCCGCTTTCGCGGGGGCGACGGATAGAGTTGAGGCTAGCGCGCCTTCCCTGCGCCGGCGAATTCCGTCTTGGTCTCGTGGCCGCCCAGAAAAACCAAAAGGCCGCCGATCAGCGGCAGCACCGCGAGCACCAAGAGCCCCGTCGAGGTCGAGCCGGTGGCTTCCTTGACCCAGCCGATCAGATACGGCCCGCCAAAGCCTGCGAGGTTGCCGATCGAATTGATCAGCGCGATCGCGCCGGCCGCAGCAGTCCCGGAAAGCCAGGCGGTCGGCAATGTCCAGAACACCGCAAACGTGCCGAAGATGCCGATCGCGGCAACGATCAGCGCCACCATCGTCACATAGGGGTTGTCCATGTAACCGCAGATGCCGAGCGCCACCGCAGTCAACAATAGCGGCAGCCCGACATGCGCGACGCGTTCGCGCGTGGCGTCGGAATGCCGCGCCCACAGGATCATCGCGACGGTACCGAACAGATACGGCACCGCGGCGACAAAACCGGTCTGCGCGTTGGTGAAGCCGAACGCCTTGATGATCTGCGGAAGCCAGAACTGCATGCCATAGAGCGCGCCGACGAATCCGAAATAGATCAGGCTCAGCGTGATCACTTTTGGCGACGACAGCGCCTGCCCCAGCGTCAGATGTTCTGCCGCTTGCTTGGCGGCGATTTCACTCTCGAGCTTTGCGGAAAGCCAGGCCTTCTGCTCCGCCGTCAACCAATCGGCTTTCGCCGGCCGATCGGTGAGATAGAACCAGGTGACGATGCCGAGCAGCACCGACGGAATGCCCTCGATGATGAACAGCCATTGCCAGCCTCTAAAACCCATCACGCCATCGAGCCCGAGCAACTGTCCCGAGATCGGCGCACCGATCACCGAGGAAACCGGCACGGCGACGGCGAAGGCGGCGAGAAAGCGCGCGCGATATTCCGCCGGATACCAATAGGTGAGATAGAGGATGATGCCCGGGAAAAACCCGGCCTCGGCCACGCCGAGCAAAAAGCGCAGTCCGTAAAAGCTCCAGACCCCGCTGACCAGCGCCATCAACGCCGAGATGATGCCCCAGGTCACCATGATCCGTGCGATCCAGCGGCTGGCGCCGAACTTTTCCAGCGCCAGATTGCTCGGCACCTCAAAGATGAAATAGCCGATGAAGAAGATGCCGGCGCCCCAGGCGAAGACGGTCGGCGAGAATTTCAGCTCGGCGTTCATGGTCAGCGCAGCAAAACCGAGATTGACGCGATCGAGATAGGAAAAGAAGTAGGCCAGCACCAGGAACGGAATCAGCCGCCACGAAATCGCGCGGATGGTAGAGGTTTCGAGCTCGCTGCGGGCGCTGCCGGGCGCGGCGATGGTGGTAGTGGTCATCAGTCTTCTCCCCGAGTTTTTTCTTTTTGCGGCAGCTGCGCCGCGAGCCTCTTAGCACCTTCGGCGGGGATTAAGAAAGAGGATTGGAGGATCAGCAGCCCTGGTCTGCGCTACGCTCCCATGCTGGGGCGCGCTGAGACGGCATCGTACCAGCGCTTCAAGCCCGTATGTTCATCGGCTATCGGAAGGCTAGCCGCCTTGGTCGCGAAGTCGACGGTGACGATGGCGGTGATGTCGGCGACCGAGAACTCATTTCCGGCGACGAACGAAACATCGGCGAGCCGGGCATTCAAATCGGCATAGAAATTCCTGACGCGCTTTTGGCTTCGCTCGACCAGCGCCGGGATCTGCTGATAGTCGTGCGGTCCGGCAATGGCCCGGTTCCTGAGCGCGGGAACGGAATTACGAACCGCTTCCATCACGGCAGCAAATCCTTCCAGCTCGGCGCGGCGTTCCCACATCGCAATCTGCGCCTTATTCTTTGCTGTCGTGCCGAGCAATGGCGGCTCGGGATGGACTTCCTCGAGATAACGCAGGATGGCGGACACTTCGCCGATCGCGGTGCCGTCGTCCAGCACCAGCGTCGGAACGACGCGGCGCGGATTGATCGCCGCGTAGGCGTCGGAGAACTGCTCCCTTGCGGCGAGATCGACCGGCACGATCGGCATCGAAATGCCTTTCTCCGCGAGATAGATCCTCACGCGGCGGGAATTCGGCGACGTGTTCGACTGATACAGCTTCATCGGAGCCTCCATGCGAATTGCGGCGATCAGAGCTTTGAGCCGCCGCCGACCTGGATGGTGTCGCCGGTCACCCAGCGCGCCGCGTCGGACGCCACAAAGGCGATAACGTCGGCAACGTCATCGGGATGACCGATGCGCTGCAACGCCTGCATCCCGAGCGTGAATTGACGACCCTCGTCGGACCTTGCGAATTTCGACATGTCGGTATCGATCACGCCGGGCGCCACCGCGTTGACGCGAATGCCGCGCGGCCCCAACAGCGCTGCGAAATGCTTTACCAGCGTGTCAATCGCACCTTTGGTTGCGGCGTAAGCCGGCAACAGGCCGACCGACGCGCGGGCCGCCAGCGACGACAGCAGCACGATGCTGGAGCCTTCGCCGAATAGCGGCAGCAATTGCTGCACCAGGAAGAACGGCGCGCGGACGTTGACGGCGAACATGCGGTCGAATTCCTCGACGCTCTGGTCCTCGATGGCGGCAGCGGTCGCGATGCCGGCGTTGGCGACCAGAATATCGAGCTGACCAACGACGAGTTTGCGAACTTCCGCCGCCAGCTTGTGCGCGCCGTCGGGCGCGGCGAGATCGGCGGCGACCGCATCTGCCCGCCCGCCGTCGGCGCGGATTTCCTTGACCAGCGCCTCCGCCTCCTCGGCGGCGTTGCCGTAGTGAACGATGACACGCGCGCCGGCTAGCGCCAGCGCGCGGGCGGTGGCGCGGCCGATGCCGCGCGAGGCGCCAGTGACAAGTGCGGTTCTGCTGATGAGATCGCTCATGGTGGTTCTCCATTCGGGATGACAAGTTGCTTACGCGGCGGTCTTGCCGCCGTTGACGTCGATGATCTGGCCGGTGATGAACGACGCCTTGGCCGAGCTTGCGAACACGATGGCGTCGGCGATCTCTTCCGGCCTCCCGGTGCGCTTCAGCGGCACGCCGGCGACAAGGCCGGCCTTCCGGTCCGCGCTTCCAGTGAAGCGATCGAGCATCGCGGTCTCGATCGGGCCGGGCGCCACCGCGTTGACGCGGACGCCGAACACGGCGGCTTCGAGGGCTGCCGATTTCGTCAATCCTTCGACGGCGTGCTTGCTCGCGGTATAGAGCGATGCGTTGGGCGCGCCGCGATGGCCCATGGTCGACGACAGGTTGACGATGCTGCCGGCGCCCTGCGCCTGCATCACGCGCAATTCGTGCTTCATGCTCAAGAGCACGCCGAGCACATTGGTATCGAAGGTGGCGGCAAAACTCTCCGCGTTCTGTTCGGTGACCGGGCCGGGCGTGCCTTCGGTGCCGGCATTGTTGACGGCGACGTCGAGGCGGCCGAACCGCGCCACTGTCTTGTCGACCAGATTTTGCACGTCGCTCTCGTGGCGGACGTCGGCGTTGACGAATTCCGCTTCCGCGCCGAGCGCGCGCAACTCGGTGACGAGCCGCTGGCCTTCGTCATCGCGGCGGCCGGAAACGACGAGGCTGGCACCTTCACGGGCGAAGGCGAGCGCGGTGGCGCGGCCGATGCCGGCGAGGGCGCCTGTGATCAGAACGACTTGATTGCTCATGGGACTTCTCCTGCAACGGTTCGATATGCCTTCTGGGCCTTTCAGCCGGTCCGATCCTTAAGCGCTTCGCTGGCTGAACAGGCGCGTTATGGCTTCCGTTGTTGCGGATGTAGATCGCGCTGGCGCTCGGGAGAAAGACTTTGTAAGGTCAGAGCCATACTTTTCAGGGATAGCTGCATGGAGCTTCGACACCTCCGTTATTTCGTCGCCGTGGCCGAAGAAGGCAGCCTGACGGTCGCCGCGCAAAAACGGCTGCATACCGCGCAGCCTTCCCTGAGCCGGCAGATTCACGATCTCGAACTGGAGCTCGGCGTTGAGTTATTGATCCGCGGCCCGCGCGGGGTCGAGCTCACCGCAGCGGGAAGAGTTTTTCTCGATCATGCGCGGGTGGCGCTATTGCAGGTCGAGGCCGCCGGCGAAGCGGCGCGGCGCGCGGCGCAACCCGCTCGGACGTCATTCGCGATCGGTTTTCTGACCGGTTACGAGATGGATTGGCTTCCGGCGGTGACGGGAATATTGCGCGCCGAACTGCCCTCTACGGAAGGCATCATCCACAGCCAGGATTCGCCCGACCTCGCCGCGGGTCTCATTCGCGGAAAAATCGATCTGGCGTTTTTGCGCCCCGAGAAGCAAGCGCCCGGTCTGAAATTCAGGCTTTTGCGGAAAGACCCGCTAATCGTCCTGATGCCGCGTGATCACGCGCTGACCGCGCGCAACTCGATCCGTCCGCAGGACATCGCGGGGCAGACTTTTATCAGCGTGTCCCCGGTGCGGGCGCCGACCGCGTGGACTCCCATCGATGATTACATCAAGCGCGTCGGCATCGCCCTAAAGCCTGACCATCAGGCCGAGAATCTGGCGATGGCAATTTCGCTGGTCGCCTCCACCGGCGGCATCTGCCTGGTTCCGCTATATGCGCAAAACCTGTTGCCAAAAACCGTCGTCAGCCGGCCGATCCAGGGAGCGCCGCCGATGGTCGACCTCGTCATCGGCTACAACGAGGCCAACACATCGCCGCTATTGAAATTTCTGTTGTCCAAGGTCGATGAGTTGAAGTTTCGAGTATCGAAACACGATGGTGGATAGGCGGAGACCGCCGCGCTTTGCCCCGCGCCTGCACGAAATCTGCATAACAATCCGCAAATCCTGAACGGGTCGAGCAAACGCGCTGCCCATCGGCGGCGCATCGTCGCGCCATGGGGAAAATCATCCGCATCCAGTTTCGCGATCGCGATCTGCGTCGAGCTGTTCCGGCTTGTTCATGCGCCCTGGCTCGATGCCTTTCGGCTGACGCTCGCGGGCGCGCTGCTGCTCGGCCGCATCTTCTCAGCCTGGGATATGCTTGCCTACGGCGTCGGGATCGTTTTGGGCATGCTGCTCGACCGCGCTGGAACTTGCTCAGTGCGGGACGCGCCTCACTCCGCGAGCTGAAACTGTTCAAACCGGTGCAGCTCTTCCTCGATGCGGCGCTTTAGATCCTTGCGCGCGCCCTTTTGCTTGCCATTGCCGACCCAGCTCCATTTCTGCACCAGCAATTTTTTATCTCTGCGATCGGTCTTGAGATCGAGCGCGGCGACAATGTTCTCGCCGATCAGAACGGGCAGCGCGAAATAGCCGAACAGCCGCTTCTCTTTCGGCACATAAGCCTCGAAGCGATGCTCGTAGTCGAAGAACAGATGGGTCCGCTTGCGCTGGATGATCAGCGGATCGAACGGCGAGAGGATATGGACCTGTTCCGAAGCAGCCTCGCTGGTGTTTGCAAGCGTCGCCGGTTCGGCCCAATGCTCCTGCTTGCCCGCGCCGTCGATTGCGACCGGCACCAGTTCTTTACGGCGCACTCTGGCGTCGACCAGGCGCCGGACCTGCGCCTTGCTCGGCGCGTCGAGATGGCAAATCGAATCCAGGCTGACGACGCCTTGGGCGCGCAGCGCGCGCTCGAGCAGGTAGCTTGTGACGTCGCGCGGTGAAGCGCCCTTCGGCGGCTTGTCCCAGCCAAAATGCCGGGCCATCAGCTCATAGGTCTTGAGCATGCCGTTACGCTCCGAGATCGTCAGCACGCCTTCATAGAACAAAAGTTGCAGCGCCCGCTTCGACGGCTTGCGGCTCGCCCAAAGATGCTCCTTGTCCACCAATACGTCATCGTCGATGTCACGGATCGTCAGCGCGCCGTCGCGCCGGATCAGTTTTAGCACCTTGCGCAAATCGGTCGGCTGGACCGAAGCGAGCCATTTGTGGCCCTCGCGCCGGTGGCGTTTCATGGCAGGAATAAAGAAGCGCAGGTCTTTTGTCGGCACGTAGGACAGCGCATGGGTCCAGTATTCGAACACGCTCCTGTCGATGCTCTGGGCCTGGCGCAGGTCGGCGCGCTGATAAGCGGGAATCCGGGTCCACAGAATGTGGTGGTGGGAGCGCTCGATGACATTGATGGTGTCGATCTGCACATAACCGAGATGCTCGACGGCCGCCCGCGTCGCCGGCGGCCCCTTGCCGAACGGCGCTTGGGTGTCGAGCCGCTGGGCGCGCAGCCAGATGCAGCGGGCCTGGACTTTGGTCAGAGGGTGAAGTTTGATCGCGCGGGACATCGCGCGGCAATGTAACCGGATTCGCGCGGGTTCAAGCGGTGAAAATATCGCCGGCGATCAGCGCTTGCCCTTCTCGCCGATGCTCCCGGTCGCGGTGTCGGGCTCGCAGGCGGCCTTGCCGCGCTCGGAGGCCTGGCATTTGTAAACGCTGCCGGTGAGCCGGTCGATCAGCCACACATTGTCATCGTTCGGACTGTCCATCGCGATGAACCGCGAGCTGACCGCCGTGACCAGCGTCGACAACAGGATCGCCGCGGCGATGATGATCGCGCCGAGCAGGATCGGCGCTGAGACTCCCGAACGATCCGGTGTCACCGGCCGATACCCCTGATAGTCGCTTGGTCTCTTCGGTGACTGAAACAAGGCCCTGTTGCTTAGCTGTCTTTTGCTTTTGTTCCGAGTGGTGCTGTTAGATAAGCATCTGGCCGATTTGATGTTCGCAGATCGGCGCCGCTGCGACGGCTTTGCGATCGGGAACGAGGTCAACAAACCACCACTCGAGCAAGATTCGCAAGTGCCAAAGAAAAAGCGGCCCGTAAGGGCCGCCTTTTGCAACATGTTCCATTCGCGGGGTGGAGGTTACAGGAACTCACCTGTGGAACAGTCCGCCCATCATGCCACCGAAGAAGGCGCCGGGTCCGCCACTTCCGCGGGAATAATGACGGCCGCCACCTCCGCCGCCTGAGTGGCGGGCGTGGTGCACCGGCTCGTCGTCGGAGGAGTCATCACTGGAAGCGACGCGGGTCGACACGATCTCGGATTGCAGCGCCTTGAGCTGCAGCGCATTGACAAAACCGGTCTTGGGATAGCCGCGCGCCGCCTGCCAGCGCGTGATCACGGCGCGGGTTTGCTCATCGAACTTGCCAGAGACCTTGGTCTCGAAGCCGAGACCGTTGAGGCGGCGTTGCACGTCGCGGCGCTGGCCCTTGTCGAGGCCAAGCTGGTCTTCCGCGGTCTGGTCGGCCTCCTCGGTGAAGGTGGCGGCATCGATACCGGCGGTCAGGTTACGGGTTGTGGTCGAGGGGCCATCCTGCAGCGACGCGATGCGGGCCAGCGCCAGCGACTTGAAGGTCCCGTTCGGATAGTTGGTGAGATAAGCGTTGAGTTCTTCCGGCTTGTTGGAATCCTTGATCGATCGCCAGAACTCAAGCTCGACTTCGGAGGCCTGACTGGTGGTGACGAACGGCGTATTCGGCGCCACGGCCGGCGCGTCGGGAGTGGCAACCGGATTGAGATACACCGAGCCGATCAGGTTGGTGTGCCCCCAGGGCAATTGGTTCTTGTTGGTCTCTTCATTGACCTGGGCACGAACCTTGGTCATCGCCTGCTGGATCTCGGCGCCGGGTGCTGCGATATTGGCCATCAGCGCACGGGTGAAGGGGCTGTTGGTGCCGGCCTCGCCGTCGAGCGCGGTCTGTCCGGGGCCGGTGGCGAACGCGATCAGCGTGCCTTCACCGGATTTCATTTCGGCGAGTCCCGATTCCACCGAAACGCTGCGGGTAGCCTTGGCGGAGCGGATCCTTGCCGCGAACGGATTGTCGCGGCAGGCGTCGAGAAACACCAATTTGACCTTGGCGTCCGCCATGGTCTGCTCCAGCGTGACGTCGACATTGATGGCGGCGCCGAGCTTGACGTCCATCTCCGATTTGAGGTCGGCATCGACCGGCAACAGATAATTGGTGCCGTTAACGGCGATGCCGTGGCCGGCGTAATAGAACAGCGCGATGTCGGCGCCTTCGGCCTTCTTGCCAAACTCGAGCAACCGCTCGGTCATCTTGTCGCGGGTGAGGTTTGAGCCTTCGACGACATCGAAACCGACATTGCGCAGAAGCTTTGCCATCGATTTGGCATCGACCGCCGGGTTCGGCAGCGGCGCCACATTCTTGTAGGCACTGTTGCCCACAACGAAGGCGACGCGCTTGTCGGCCAGGGCTGCATCGGCGCTGAACAAAAATCCCGCCACTGATAGTGCTGCGATCAAGAAGCGCATGGTCCCTTCTCCCCTGATCCGATCCCTCGATGTGCCTGGCCCGAAGGCCGACTGGTCGGGTCCAACATGATCAAATTTTCATGTAGGAACCGTGATCTAGGTCACGTTGAGGATTGGGGCACGGCTCCGTGATCGAACCGGTCTGCCGGACGCGGCGATGGGGCACGAAAATATCAGGCAGTCAGGGCGGTCACATCACGCCGCCGCGGATTTGAAGGTGATACGCCCGGGTTTTCCGGCCTTGCGGTTAGGCTTCATGACAATCTCGATGTCCTGTTCGAATACCGTCAGCATCTTCATCAGACGCCCTACCGAATAATCATCGAAATCGCCGCGCAGGAGAAGCGACAGGTCGGGCTGATGGATGCCGATAAGTTTGGCGGCCTTCACCTGGGTAAGTCCGCGCTGTTTGATGAGCCGCTGCAGTTCGCTCACGATACTAGCCTTCAAGAGCCTTTCTTCGGGATTGGGCAAGCCGAGGTCCGCGAACACATTGCCGCTACCTTCGTAAACTTCAACTTTGCGCTTTGTCATGGCTTACGTCTAGAACGGTTCGGCCGCCGAATCCCTTAAGCGCCTTCGCGGCCGGAGGTTCATCGCCCTCCTGCACCCTATGCAAGGCGTAACCGAAACGGTTCTGCACCTTGGCCGGGAACCGCCTGAGATCTTTGCGGCTAGAGCCGGCAAACAAACAGGGTTTCAGTTCGGACCGTTTGCTCACGCCCTACAATATAGGGGTATCCCTATATTGCGTCAAATCGTCGGTCGCGTTTCGGGTGAGTGACCCAAATCACATCCACGGCATTGAACCCGTCGTATCGTCCGATCATCAAAACGCCATCAGGCGTCACAGCGAGGATTACGACAATGACCAGCTCTCTCAGACGTTTCGGT